>Ga0070707_100000526_pt1 | contig 38247 bp, 26 predicted proteins | sample KBSK5502metaG_FD_65468 | JGI IMG/M metagenome (GOLD analysis project Ga0070707, IMG submission 65468) | Corn, switchgrass and miscanthus rhizosphere microbial communities from Kellogg Biological Station, Michigan, USA - KBS K5-50-2 metaG | ecosystem: Host-associated > Plants > Roots >... | reverse complement strand
CGAGCGGTAGCGAGCGTGGCTCCCGGACTTGCTTAATTGCGGGAAGCACGCTCGCTACCGCTCGCGGTACTGATTCGCCAGCGGTATCAGTGAAACTCGCAGAACTGCGACCTGTTTCTTCACCAACTGCCCCCTGCCCTAGACGCCTGACTAACCTGCGCGGCGTCACTGACGCGGCTGAGGCTGCACAATTAATGTACCGCTGAATCAGCCCCGGCTCTACGTAGATCCACGTAGTTCAGGCAAAAAAGCCCCGTATTTTTATGTCTCAAAATTATTGCCTTGAACTAAGGCATCGAAACTACTAAACTTCCGAATGCCAGAAACTACTAGGCAGATCACACGATTTTCTTTGACACCAGATGTCCAGGTCATGGGATGGCAAAGAATTTCTTGTGGCCACTTCAATGCCGTAAAAGTATCAGTTCCTTTTCCCGCGCGGCCTGCGGTCGAGATCAGGAACGCCCTCAAACGAACTCAGTGGCTCAGGGCAGCAGCCCCCTTGGCCGAAGCGCCAGTCATTTCACAAGCCCCAACGAACTTTAGCGAGCGTCTTCCACTTGATCAGCACTGTCACACTCAGTTCGGCAGTCAAGGGGGAACGATTGTCATTACCGGACGATAACGCACTTTGCCGGAGTGTTGACCGTCGACGCTTGATTGAGCTTCCGGCTTGCCGTCACCGGCGAGCCGGTAAGGTTACGATGGGTGATTCGCTCGCCGAAGATCGAGGGAGCGAGTCGCGAGCCGGAATGAGAGGCTATTTTTTGAGCGAATCAGCTAGCCTGGCTGTCTTCACTCTGGATGAGCAACCGTTTGCGCTGCGCCTCTCGGCAGTGGAGCGAGTCATCCACGCAGTTGAAGTCACCCCTTTGCCCACGGCGCCGGCACTTGTGCTCGGCGTGATCAACGTGCAAGGGCAGGTCATCCCCGTCTTCAATCTGCGCCGCCGCTTACGCCTGCCAGAGCGAGACATCAGTCCGAACGATCAGCTCATCATCGCGCGGACAAAGCAGCGAACTGTGGCACTGGTCGTGGACACGGTCAGCGGCGTAGTTGACTGCCCTGGAGAAGAGATCATTCCGGCCGAGAAGATTTTCCGCAACCTGGAATATGTGGGGGGCATACTGAAGCTGGAAGACGGCTTGATCCTGATTCACGACCTCGACCAGTTTCTCTCCCTCGAAGAAGAGCAGATGCTTGAGGAAGCGATGAGCCAACGACAAGCAAAATAATAGTGGGAAATGAACCATCGGATTTCAGACCATCTTCTTGCCCAACTCAGCGAATCCATCGCCGCCCGGATGGGGTTAGAGTTCCCCATAGAGCGCTTCAGCGACCTGGCACAAGGGATCGCCTCAGCCGCCCGCGAGTTTGGTTTTCACGATGCCCGGTCGTGCGCTGAGTGGCTCTTGTCCGCCCCGCTCGACAACCGACAGATCGAACTGCTGGCCGGCCATCTCACGGTCGGGGAGACTTATTTCTTTCGCGACCCGGAGAGCCTGGAGATCCTCGCCGAACAGACTCTCCCCGCGTTGATTCGCTCCCGCCGAGGGGCCCGACAGCGCTTGAGAATCTGGAGCGCTGGCTGCTCGACGGGTGAGGAGCCCTACTCCCTCGCCATCTTGCTCAGCCGCATCCTGCCTGATCTCGAAGATTGGGAGATCACGATTTTAGCCACCGACATCAACCCACGCTGGCGGCAGAAAGCTGGGGCCGGCATCTACCGTGAGTGGTCGTTCCGCAACACTCCGTCGTGGGTCAAGGAGAAATATTTCAGCAGAACGGCCGATGGCCATTTTGAAATCCTGCCGAGCGTCAAGCGGATGGTGAGTTTGGCTTACCTCAACCTGGCGGAAGACAGCTACCCTTCGCCTCTGAATAACACCACCGCGATGGACCTCATCTTCTGCCGCAACGTGCTGATGTATTTCGCCCGCGAGCGCGCCCGGAAAGTGATTCAGAATCTCCATCACTCGCTCCTCGACGGCGGCTGGCTGATCGTCAGCCCGAGCGAGACCTCGCACGTTCTCTTTCCGCAGTTCGTGGCCGTCAACTTTCCCGGCGCGATCTTCTATCGGAAAGACATCCAGGGACCTCAAACACCCGCCTGCTCTCTCCCCGCGCAGACTACTGGCGACGCCCCGCTGGCTGATGCCTTTGAGCCGAAGCTGGAGACGGTTACTTTCACCCAAGGATTGAGCGGGCCATTCCTCTCAGCAGGCAACGGGCACCAACCGCTGGGCCGTGACCTCGGCCAGCGTGAGAGTCCAGCCGAAGACGTGGCGAGCGATGGCTATCTGGAAGCCCTGGCGCTCTCTGAGCAGGGGCGCTACGCGGAAGCCGCGGAGAGACTCATCGAGATCTGTTCACACGACCGGGCCGAGGTGGCGGCCGTCGCTCTCTTAGCCCGGGTCTATGCTAATCAGGGCAACCTTTCCGAGGCGCTCGCCTGGTGCGAAAAAGCCATCGCCGCTGACAAGCTCGATGCCGGGTTGCATTATCTCCGCGCCACCATCCTTCAGGAACGCGGGCTGCTTGAGGGAGCGGTCAGCTCACTCAAGCGGGCGCTCTACCTCGACGAAAACTTCGCGCTCGCTCATTTTGCTCTGGGCAATCTCGCTCTGCGACAGGGGAAACGAACAGAGTCAGAGAAGCATTTGGCGAATGCGCTCTCGCTGCTCGGCGCCTGCGGGGCAGAAGAGACGCTGCCGGAATCAGAAGGGATGACGGCGGGAAGGCTGATGGAAATCATCGCCGCCACGAACCGGGCGTCTGCCCGCGGTAAGGAGTCAAGGTGACGAAGCAAAAGCTGCAACCATCGGCGAAGCAATCGGCGGTCATTGATTGGGGCGCCATCCATCGCCGGCTTGAGGCCGCGCGAGTAGCCATCGAGCAAGGGTCGAAGCCGAGCCCCGAAGAACAGCAAAAGATCCTCAAAGCGAGGGCCCGGGCGCTTCAGCAGGAGCCGCAAGCAGCGGTCGCGGCGAAAGAGCGGATGAAGGTGGTTGAGTTTCTGCTGGCTGACGAAAGGTATGGGCTGGAATCATCCTTCGTCCGCGAAGTCTACCCGCTCAAAGACCTCACGCCGGTGCCGTGCACGCCGCCGTTTGTGCTGGGCATCATCAACGTGCGCGGGCAAATCCTATCGGTCATCGATCTCAAGAAACTCTTCGACCTGCCGGAAAAGGGACTGACCGATCTCAACAAGGTGATCATCGTGCGCGCCGGGCAGATGGAATTAGGCATTCTCGCCGACAGGATCCTCGGCGTGCGATCCATCCCGCTCGCGGAGGTGCAGCCAACGCTTCCCACCTTGATCGGCATCCGCGCCGAATATTTAACAGGAGTGACGAGCGAGCGGCTGGTGATCCTCGATGTGGGAAAGATGCTCTCTGAGGGAAAAATGATCGTGCATGAAGAAGTAGAGAGCTAGCTGGAAAGCAGATGGAGAATGAAGCAGGCATCTCTAGTTCAATAAATCCTTTGGCGGTGGCGATGGAGAGCGTCAAGCAAGCGAGCGCGCAGAATGTGGCGAGTTCCAAACAGGCGGAGACGGCCGCCAAGGACCTGCACCAGTTGGGCCAGAAGCTGAAGCAGATGGTGGCACAGTATAAGGTGCAGATGGGGAGAGACGAATTCAGTTGGAGACAATTGAATTCGCCAGTCAGAAAGGGGCAGCGGCAATGAGATGGTTCATCAATCTTTCGACGCGAGCGAAGCTCTTTTTCGGTTTCGGCCTGATGCTCATCTTCCTGATTATTGTGATCATCGCCGCCTACCGGAATATTACGCTGATTCGGGAATCACAAAGAACCATGTTCGAAGATGACATGGCGGCGGTGGTGAATCTTCTGGAACTCAGGTCCGACCTGAATCGAAATCGGGCCCTGGTGCTGGAAATGATGGTCATGACCAAGCGGTCAGATCAGGAGACGTTGGAGCGGGATATCCGGGGCCGTGCCAAGGGGATCGATGAGGAACTGCAAAAGCTCTTTGCATACGGCCGGAATGATCTGAAGTTCCTGAGCCGGTTTGAGGACTTGAAAGCCACCTTGACTGCTTATCGGCAGACGCGGGAGGCCCAGTTCGCCTTGATTTATCAAGGGAAGGTGGACGAGGCGAGGCAACTCGGCGTCGGCGCGCAGAACGACCGTTTCGAGCGGGTGCGGGCCATCGCCATTGAACTCGAAAAAGAAGCGCAGGAGAGAGCCAGGCAAGCCGTCATCCAGTCCGAGCAAAAAGCAGATCAAGCGGTCCGCCTGTTCGTGATCATCGGTCTGGCAGCGCTCGCCATGGGGATAGTCATGATCGTGTTCTTAAACCGGATCATCTCCAAACCTCTCAGTGAAATCTCCAGAGTGGCGGAGCGGGTGGCGGCTGGGGACTTGACTGCCAACGTTTCTTCGACCCACCGCACGGATGAGATCGGCGCTTTGACCCAGACCTTCAGCCGGATGGTGGAAAATCTCCGGGGCATGACGCAGGAGGTCGGCGAGGGCGTCAACGTGTTGCTCTCTTCGGCGAGCGAGATTCTCGCGGTCACGACTCAAATCGCCTCCGGCGCCGCCGAGACCGCCACTGCCGTGAGCCAGACCACCGCCACCGTGGAAGAGATCAGACAGACCGTCCAACTCGCCGCCCAGAAGGCTAGGCACGTCTCCGAGAGCGCCCAGAAGGTGGCTCAAGTTTCTCAGGGCGGCAAGAAATCAGTCGATGAGCTGATCGCGGAAATCACGCGCATCCGGGAGCAGATGGAGTCAATCGCCGAGAGCATCGTCCGGCTCAGCGAGCAGAGCCAGACCATCAGCGAGATCAACGCCGCCGTCAATGACCTGGCCGAACAATCGAACCTGCTGGCGGTCAACGCCGCGATCGAGGCGGCCAAAGCCGGCGAGCAGGGGAAGGGCTTTGCCGTGGTGGCGCAGGAGGTCAGGAGTCTGGCCGAGCAGTCGAAGCAGGCGACCTCACAAGTGCGCGTCATCTTGAGCGACAACCAGCGCGCGATGAGCACGGCGGTGATGGTCACCGAACAGGGGAGCAAAGCCGTGGAGTCCGGCGTCACGCGGTCGGCGCAAGCGGGCGAAACGATTCGGACGCTGACCGAGAGCGTGGCTGAGAGCGCACAGTCGGCGACGCAGATCGCGGCGTCCAGCCAGCAGCAATTGATCGGGATGGAGCAGGTGGCGGTGGCGATGGAGAGCATCAAGCAAGCGAGCGCGCAGAACGTGGCGAGCTCCAAACAGGCGGAGACGGCGGCGAAGGACCTGCACCAGTTGGGCCAGAAGCTGAAGCAGATGGTGGCGCAGTATAAGGTGTGACGATTGCGGATGGCGGAATTCGGATTGCGGATTTGAGGAAGGGTCTACTGTCTTTCGATCCGCGATCCGCAGTGGTAAGGGTATGAGCGAGAAGGAAAGCGAATTCCTCAAAAGATTGCTGGCTACGTTCAAAGTCGAGGCGGCCGAGCACATCAACGCCCTGTCTTCCGGCCTCGTCGAGTTGGAGCAGGAGGCGACGGCTGAGCGGCAAATGGGCATCATCGAGGCCATCTTCCGCGAGGCGCATAGCCTGAAAGGGGCGGCGCGCTCAGTGAACCTGACGGGGATTGAGACTTTCTGCCAAGCGCTCGAAAGCGTTTTCGCGGCTCTGAAGCGTCAAGACATGACTCTGTCGCCAGCGCTCTTTGACGTGCTTCACGAAGCGGTTGACACGCTCGATCAACTGCTCCCAGCTCCCGAATCCGAATGGACCGCTGAAGAGCGAGCGCGATCGAGGGGGATTCTCCATCGGCTTGAGGGTGTCTCGAAGGGCGCATCGCGACCTCAGCCGCCGGCGTTGAAAGAGCCGGAAGCGGAAGCGGTCTCGCTGGCGCCCGAGTCGGAAGTGTTTCAGCTTGCCAAAGAGGCGACGGGTCCGCGAACCATGGCCGAGGAGAAGCCGAGGGCGACGGAGACGATCAGAATCGCGACGGCGAAGTTGGACTCCATTCTGCTTCAAGCCGAAGAACTATTGTCGGCCAAACTGGTGGCGAGTCAACGGGCGATTGAGGTGCGCGAGGTCAACGCCTTGTTGGCCGTGTGGGAAAAAGAGTGGGCCAAGGTCCGGCCTGAGGTGCGCACGGTTGAGCAATCATTCGTGAGGAGCGGCAACGGTCACGGAAGAGAGAACGGGCAGGGGAAAAAGCAGGCGCAGATCCAGAAGCTCCTGGAGTTTCTCGAATGGAATCGCCACTTCGTCATCTCACTCGAAGACCAACTCGCGGCGCTGGAAAAGTCGGTCGCAGACGACCAGCGGTCGCTGGGCGGAATGGTAGACCATCTTCTCTGGGATATGAAGCAGGTGTTGATGCTCCCCTTCTCCTCGCTCCTGGAATCGTTCCCGAAACTCCTCCGCGACCTGGCGCGCGATCAAGGCAAAAGGGTCGAGCTGGTGATGCAGGGGACGGAGATTGAGATTGATCGGCGGATTTTGGAGGAGATGAAAGACCCGCTGATCCATCTGGTGAGAAATGCGATCGACCACGGGATCGAAAAACCCGAAGAGCGAGAGCGCCAGGGCAAGCCGCCTCGTGGGACGGTGACCGTCACCATCTCGCAGCAAGACGGCGGCAAGGTGGAGGTGCTCGTCTCCGATGACGGCGCCGGGATTGACGCCGCCAAAGTGCGAGCGGCCGCCTTAAAAGTCGGCGTTGTTTCTCCAGAAGAAACGGAGAAGTTGGGTGAACCTGAGATGATGTCACTCATCTTCGAGTCAGGAGTCTCCACAAATCCCATCATCACCGACCTCTCAGGCCGCGGCCTCGGCCTGGCCATCGTGCGCGAGAAGGTGGAAAAACTGGGCGGCGCCGTCTCGCTTGAGACCCGCCCTGATGCCGGGACGACTTATCGCCTGTTGCTGCCGCTCGCGCTGGCCACGTTTCGCGGAATTCTCGTGCGCGTCGCTGAACATCTCCTGGTGCTGCCCACAGCCCATGTCGAGCGAGTGGTGAGAGTGAACTCGGAAGAGATCAAAACCGTGGAGAACCGAGAGACGATCGAGCTTAACGGACAACCGGTGTCACTGGTCCGGCTGGCAGAGGTGTTGGAAATTCCACGGAAGCCCGCACTGCGTGAGGCGACGGACAAACCACTTGCGGTCGTGCTGGGTGCGGCGGAGAAGCGCATCGCGTTTCTCGTGGATGAAGTGCTCGGCGAACAGGAAGTGTTGGTGAAAAGACTGGGGCAGCAGCTCTCCCGCGTGCGAAATGTTGCCGGGGCGACGGTGCTCGGCAATGGAAAGGTGGCGCCTGTGCTCAACGTTTCGGATGTCCTGAAATCCGCAGTGCATGCATCTGCCCCGTCCGGTGTGACGGCGGCTGTCAGCGAGGAAGAAGAAGGGGCCAGAAAATCCGTCCTGGTGGTGGAGGATTCCATCACGGCACGGACGCTGGTGAAAAACATCCTGGAGGCCGCCGGCTACGACGTCAAGACGGCCGTGGATGGCGTCGATGGATTCACGCAGCTGCGCGCCGGGGAGTTCGCTCTCGTGGTCTCCGACGTCGAGATGCCCAGGATGAATGGGTTTGACCTGACGGCCAAGATCCGCAGCGACCGGCGGCTTCAGGAGTTGCCCGTGGTGTTAGTGACGGCGCTGGGGTCGAGAGAAGACCGCGAGCGCGGGATCGATGTCGGGGCCAATGCCTACATCGTGAAGAGCAGTTTTGACCAGAGCAATTTGTTGGAGGCTATCCGTAGACTGATCTAAGCCCCGGAGGAGTGGATGATCAAAGTGCTCATCGTCGAGGATTCACTCGTGATTCAGGAGTTCTTGACCGCCATGCTCAGTTCCGATCCCGAGATTCAAGTGGTCGGGACGGCGCCGAACGGTGCCGCGGCTCTCGAAGCGGTCAAGCTCCATCGGCCCGACGTGATCACGATGGACATCCACATGCCGAAGATGAACGGCTTCGACGCCACCCGCCGCATTATGGAGACGCACCCTACCCCTATCGTCATCGTGAGCGGCAGCACGAGCCTCAAAGAGTTGACGACGACCTTCCGCGCCATGGAGTCAGGCGCGCTCAGTGTCGTCCAGCGGCCGGCGGGGGTCGGCCATCCCGACCATGAGGTGACCGCGAAGGAGTTGATCCAAACCGTGAAACTCATGGCGGAAGTGAAGGTGGTGAGGCGGTGGGCTCGCCCCCAACCGGAGCTGCGGAGCAAGGAAACAGTTGCCCTGGCCCGTCTGCGCCCCAGCGCACCAATCCGGATCGTGGCCATCGGCGCTTCGACCGGCGGGCCACTGGTCATCCGAGACATCCTGGCCGGGCTTCCCGAAGATTTCCCGGCGCCGGTGCTCATCGTGCAGCATATGGCCTCCGGGTTTATTCAAGGATTCGCCGAGTGGCTCACCCACTCTGGCGGTTTTCCGGTGCACGTCGCTGCGCACGGCGAGACGCCGCGGCCCGGCCACGCCTATCTGGCCCCGGATGAATTCCAGATGGGGGTCGAAGCCGGCGGGCACATCATCCTCAGCCGGGATGAGCCGGAGAACGGCTTGCGCCCGTCAGTCTCGTACCTGTTCCGCTCCGTCGCCCACCATTTCGGTCCACAGGCGGTTGGGGTGCTGCTCACCGGCATGGGGAAAGACGGCGCGGAGGAGTTGAAATTGATGAAAGAAAAAGGCGCCATCACGATTGCGCAAGATCAGGAAAGCTGCGTGGTCTATGGCATGCCGGGAGAAGCCGTCAAACTTGATGCGGCGGCGCACGTACTTTCGTCAGATAAGGTGGCGACGGCGCTCATCAGTCTGGTCGATAAAAAGTGAAAAGGTCTGAGCATGAAAGTAGAAAAAGATTTTAAGCACACCGCAGTCGAAATCCTCATGGCCGAGGACAGCCCGACACAGGCCGAACATTTGAAATTCATCCTTGAGGAGCGGGGCTATCAGGTGGCAGCGGCCCGAAACGGCCGGGAAGCGCTGGCCGCACTTGAAGAGCGCAAACCGACCCTCGTGATCAGCGATGTCGTCATGCCGGAGATGGACGGCTATGAACTCTGCCGGCGGATCACCTCCGATGAGAGGTTCAAAGAGATCCCGGTCATCCTCCTGACCTCGCTCTCCGACCCGCGGGATGTCATCAAAGGCTTGGAGTGCGGGGCCAAAAACTTCATCACCAAGCCTTACGACGGGAAATACCTCCTCAGCCGCGTCGAGTACGTCCTGACCAACCAGGAGCTACGCAAGGGCGGAGGCTCGCAAATCGGCATCGAGATCTTCTTCGCGGGCCAAAAACACTTCATCACCGCCGACCGGTTGCAGATTCTCGACCTCCTGCTCTCAGTCTACGAAGCCGCCGTGCGAAAGAATCAGGAACTCGCCCAGGCGCAGGATGATCTGCGGGGACTGAACGAGTCGCTGGAGAAAAAAGTGGCAGAGCGGACCGCCGCCCTGCAGGCAGAAATCGCTGAGCGGCTGCGGGCCGAGGAAGAGTTGAAGATCTACGCGGCCAAACTGGAACAGAGCAACCGCGAGTTGCAGGACTTCGCTTACGTCGCCTCGCACGACTTGCAGGAGCCGCTGCGCAAGGTGCAAGCCTTCGGCGACCGGCTCAAAAGCAAATGCGGCGAGGCGCTCAGCGAGCAGGGCCGCGACTACCTGGAACGCATGCAGCAGGCGGCCGGGCGGATGCGGAGCTTGATCAGCGATCTGCTCTTGTTCTCGCGGGTGGCGACCAAGGCGCGGCCTTTCGCCCCGGTCAATCTCGTCGAGGTGGCGCGCGGGGTCTTGTCCGATTTAGAAGCGCGCATCGAGCAGACCGGCGGGCGGGTCGAAGTCGGTGAGTTGCCGACGATCGAGGGCGATGCATCACAGTTGCGCCAACTCCTGCAGAACCTGATCAGCAATGCGTTGAAATTCCATCAGCCGGAGGTCACGCCGGTCGTTAAAGTCCATGCCCAATTCCTGAATGGTCAGCCGCACTCGGCCGGGCCTCCGCCAGCTAACCGGCAGTGTCAAATTGTGGTTGAGGACAACGGCATCGGCTTCGACGAAAAGTTTCTGGACCGCATCTTCGTCCCGTTCCAGCGGCTGCACGGTCGCACCGAGTACGAGGGCACAGGCATGGGCCTCGCGATCTGCCGCAAGATCACTGAACGTCATGGCGGAGCGATCACGGCCCGCAGCGCCCAGGGGCAGGGCTCAACCTTTATCGTCACGCTGCCCGTGACCCAGCCCAAAGGAGAAGATGAGGTATGGAGAAAGACGGCCGAGCACTCATGATCTTGATGGCTGATGACGACGCGGATGACCGCCTGATGACGAAGGAAGCGCTGGAAGAGAGCCGGCTCGCTTGCCACCTGGACTTCGTCGAAGATGGGGAGGAGTTGATGGACTATCTCTACCAGCGGGGAAAATACGCCGAGGGGGCGCCGCTGCCGAGCTTGATCCTGCTCGATCTGAATATGCCGAAGAAGGACGGGCGTGAGGCGCTCGAAGAGATCAAGGCCGACCCGAGGCTGCGACGCATCCCCGTCGTGGTCTTGACGACCTCGAAGGCGGAAGAGGACATCTTCCGCAGCTATGACCTGGGCGTGAATTCGTTCATCGCCAAGCCGGTGACGTTTGAAACTCTCGTCGCGGCGATGAAGGTGATCCGCACCTACTGGTTTGAAATCGTCGAGTTGCCCCCTACTAGCATTGGGAGTTGACGCATGGACAAACAGCAGTGGAGTATCCTGCTGGTCGATGATGATGAGGATGATTATGTCATGACCCGCGACCTGCTCGCGGAGATCGAAGGCGGCCAGTTCCGACTCGATTGGGTGGCGACTTATACGGCCGCCCTGGAGATGATCGGGCGCCAGCAGCACGATGTCTACCTGCTCGACTACCGGCTTGGGGCGCACAACGGGCTGGGGCTGCTGCGCGAAGCGGTGGCGCACGGCTGCCAGGCGCCGATGATCTTGCTCACCGGGCAAGGGGACCGCGCCGTGGACCTCGAAGCGATGAAGGCGGGCGCGGCCGATTATTTAGTCAAGGGCCAGATCGATGCGCCACTGCTGGAGCGGGCGATCCGCTACGCGATTGAGCGCAAACGGACCGAGGAAGCGTTGCAGGAGAGCCAGCGCTTTATTCAACGGATCGCCAACGCCACGCCGAATATCCTCTACCTCTACGACATCATGCAGCAGCGTAACATCTACGCCAATCGTGAAATCGCGGCGGTGCTCGGCTACCCGCCGGAAGAGACCCGGCGGATGGAATCGGAGTTGGTTCAAAACTTGCTGCACCCTGATGATGTCGCGCAACTGACCGACCGCCTCCGGCGGCTCGACCAGACTCAGGATGGTGAGATCGTGGAGACCGAGTACCGGCTGAAACAGGCGAACGGAGAATGGCGCTGGTTTCACAGCCGCGACACCGTCTTCGCCCGCGTCGATGGCCTGCCGCAGCAGATCCTCGGCGCCGCGCAAGACGTCACCGAGCGCAAGCGGGCTGAGGAGCAACTGCTGCACGACGCCTTTCACGATGCGCTGACCGGCTTGCCGAACCGGGCGTTGTTTATCGACCGCTTGGGCCAGTTGATCGGGCACACCAAACGGCACCAGGACTATTTGTTCGCCGTCCTCTTCCTCGACCTCGACCGGTTCAAGGTGGTCAACGATAGTCTCGGACACACGATTGGCGATCAACTGCTCATCGCCCTGGCGCGCCGGGTCGAAGCCTGCCTGCGCCCCGGAGATTCGGTGGCGCGTCTCGGGGGGGATGAGTTCACGATCCTGCTCGACGACATTCAGGACCTCCAAGCTGCCACCCGCGTGGCCGACCGCCTGCACCAGGAATTGTCGCTGCCTTTCAACCTCGGCGGGCAGGAGGTCTACACCACGGCGAGCATCGGCATCGCCTTGAGCACCACCGGCTATGAGCGTCCCGAAGACGTCCTGCGCGACGCTGACACGGCGATGTACCGCGCCAAAGGGCAGGGCAAAGCGCGGCACGAGGTCTTCGACCAGGCGATGCACGCACGTGCCGTCAGGCTCTTGCAGTTGGAGACGGACCTGCGGCGGGCCGTCGAGCACGGGCAATTCCAGGTTTACTATCAACCGATTGTCTCGCTCTCGACCGGCCGGATCGCCGGGTTCGAAGCGCTCGTGCGCTGGCAACACCCGGAACGGGGCTTGGTCTCCCCGGCCGAGTTCATCCCGGTGGCGGAAGAGACGCGACTGATCAATCCCATCGGCCAATGGGTGCTTGGCGAAGCCTGCCGGCAGACGCGCGCCTGGCAGCAGCGATTCCCGGCCAGCCCACCCCTCTCGATCAGCGTCAATCTCTCCATCAAACAATTCACGCAAGCCGACCTGATCGAGCAGGTCGAAACTATTCTTCAGACGACCGGCCTCGACGCTCGCCACCTGAAGCTGGAGATCACAGAGAGCCTGATTATGGAGACCGCCGAATCGGCGACGGAGATGCTCTGGCGACTGAAAGACCTCGGCGTCCAGTTGTCGATTGATGACTTCGGCACGGGTTACTCCTCGCTGAGTTATCTGCACCGCTTTCCGATCGACGCCTTGAAGATCGACCGCTCCTTCGTCAGCCGGATGAACAGCGAGGACAAAAACTCCGAGATCGTGCGGACGATCATCGCGCTCGCCCGTAATCTCGGCCTCGGCGTGATTGCGGAAGGGGTAGAAACGGCGGAACAACTGGCCCAACTCAGGCTGCTGGAGTGCGAACATGGGCAGGGATACTTGTTCTCCAAGCCGGTTGACGGTGAGGCGGCTGCCGGCCTGATTACGGCGGAACCACAGTGGCAAGCGCGAAGTGATGGCGCCTGGGGGCTCGCGGGCCAGAGTTCCTAACCGCGCCACCTCCGAGCATCGTGGAACTACCCCCAGAAAGGATCGAGAGCTGAAGTGGACCAAGACCGGTTGAGAGTCCTGCTGGTTGATGATGACGAGGACGATTATGTCATGTCGCGCGACCTGCTCGCCGATATCAAGGGTGCGAGCTACGAATTGGAATGGGTGGCGACTTATCAGGCGGCGCGAGAGGCGATTGGCCGGAATCAGCACGATGTCTACCTGCTCGACTACCGGCTCGGCGAGCACAACGGGCTGGGTCTGCTGCGCGAAGCGGTGAAGCAGGGAACAGGGGCTGGCAGCCATCGCGAGCCAGGGCCCCTACGCTGTCATCGTCTCCGACATGCGGATGCCCGGCATGGACGGCGTCCAATTCCTCGCTCAGGTGAAGCAGCAGGCGCCCGCCAGCGTGCGGATCATGCTGACGGGCAACGCCGATCAGCAGACCGCGATGGAAGCGGTGAACGAAGGCAACATCTTTCGGTTTCTGACCAAGCCCTGCCCTCCGGAGGTGTTGGCCAAGGCCCTGGCTGCGGGAATCGAGCAGTATCGGCTGGTCAAGGCAGAGAAAGAATTGCTGGAGCAGACCCTGAGCGGTAGCATTCAGGTCCTCACCGACATTCTCTCGCTAGTTAACCCGACGGCCTTCGGTCGCGCGGCGCGGGTGCGGCGGCTGGTGCTCCAACTCGCCACCGCGCTCAAGATCGAAAACGCCTGGCAGACGGAGATCGCGGCCATGCTTTCACAGGTGGGGTGCATTACGGTGCCCGAAGAGACGCTCGTGAAAGTCTACCAGGGCGTGGCTCTCAAGCCGGAAGAGTTATTGATGCTGCAAGCCCAGGCGCAAATCGGGCACGATCTGATTGTCCGCATCCCCCGCCTCGAGCCGGTCGCCGAGATCATCGCCTATCAAGAAAAGCGCTTCAACGGCTCGGGCTTGCCCCACGATAACAAGCGCGGCCAAGCGATTCCTCTCGGGGCTCGGGTGCTGAAGTTGGCGCTCGATTTCGACAAGCTGCTCGAAGCGAAAATCAACGCCTCCGAGGCATATCAGGAAATCCAGCGGAGAGGTGATTGGTACGACCCGGAGGTCGTCGCGGCGCTCAAGGAGGCACTAGCCAGCGAGGTCGGTGATGAGATCAGACTTGTCAAGGTGGACGAACTCACCCCAAACATGATCTTGGCCGAAGACATTATCTCGGTCAGCCACGGGCTTCCGCTGGTCACTGCAGGCCAGGAAGTAACCAGATCGCTCTCTCTGCGTTTGAAGAATTTCGTTGAGAGAGGGGCGATCACCGAACCGGTCAAGGTCCGTGTCCCTTTGAAAAAGGCCGAGGAGGCGGGCGTCCAGGCCCATGCATTGCCTCATTAGGTCATTGATTTTTTGTGGCCATCGCGAGCGTCGCTCGCGACCGGCCACTCAACAGATCCGCACGTGGCAGGGGGAGTGTTGATCCATCCTGCGACAAAAGCGGAGGATTGGGTGTGCCGAATTGCGGCAATGGCTGTGGGAGACCGGCTGAGATGGCCGCGTAAAGCATTTAAATCATCGGCCCGCGGAGCGAATCTGCCCGACTGACCATGGCACATTCGTTGCTCTGATGAACATCTCCATCTGCCTGAGATGGATTCAATGTAGGTGGCGTAATGAGGGCGGGGCACTCCACTACGTCACATTGACAGACTGCCCAAACGAGAGTTCCACCGACAACGGCAAACTCGTAGCGATGCGGGGACGCAAAGTTCTGAGTCTCAGTCCGAAGGCTTAGCTGCTGAGGTTGAGATGGTCAGACTACCGAAGTGGAAACATCCTGGAGACGCCTCGCCTCACGTCTCACCAGGGTTTAGTTTGCAGCGGCACTACTCTCAACCCTCCTCATCCCCAAGGCCCATGGCCGGGTGAACCTAAAATCACCGGAGAGGGGCACGGAGTAGCCTGATCTGAGTTAACGTCGTGACGTTGAGGCACAGACTCAAAGCGGTGCTTCTTCTCGGATCGGATGGTGTCTTGCAAGCTCCCACCCCAGTCCTCTGAGCACTAACGCTTCAATCTCAGCCGCCATCCTCGCAGTCGAGGTTTGTTCGCCTGTCGGCCCCCGGAACTCGCCGGGAGATAGACCAATGAACTTCTACCTGCGATCACTCGCTTGCGTCCGTCAAGGCGCTTTATTAACCATCATCATCACCATCTGCGGGGCAGCCGATTTACACGCCCGGAACCTGATCACCGCCGAGGCTGGTAGCCCAGGCAATAACGAAGCGACGCCGATTCGACCGAGCGTCGGTGAGTTAGAGGATCGCGCCTTTGAGGCGATCAATCAGGAGCGGCAGGCTAACGGACTCCCCCCGCTCAGGCGTGCCAGCGACCTCAGCGCTGTGGCGCGGGAGCACAGTCGCGACATGTTGGAGCGCCGCTACTTTGCACACCAAAGCCCGGAAGGTGAAGACCTGCGTGGTCGCTTCGCCCGCCGGGGCATCAACCACTGGCGTTATATCGCGGAGAACATCGCCTACAACCTCGGCTATCGCGACCCGGTGGCGGTCGCCGTCGAGAGCTGGATGCGCAGCCCGGGTCATCGCCGCAACATTCTCAACAAGCGACTGGCCGAAAGCGGCATCGGCGTGGTGGTGGACGACTTGGGGCGCGTTTATTTCACCCAGGTCTTCGCGACGCGCGATTGAAAACTGATCCCGCCGGCTGACTGCACCAGGTAACAGCTAAATCGGAACAAAAAAGATTGGCACAGACAGTGATTCTCTAGTGCCAGCGCCAGACCGCCGAGAGTGATAAGTTTCTTCATCGCTACTTCTCCTTGGAGGCTGGCCGGGGCTTTTTGATCAGCCCGACGCCCAGCACGATCAAGCCCACTGCCAGAACGACTGCTCCCACGTAGCCAGATAGATCAGCCCGTTCGGCGCGGTCGCGTCGGGCCTCAGCACCGAGAGAAAAAAGGCCGCCGGGAGCAAGATGGCGGACCAAGGAATGCAGGTGCGAACCATCCCTTTCCACCTCTTCGAGAGATTCGCTTCGTCCACATAGCGAACCGATGCCGCCGATGACACCGACCCGGCCAAGCCAGGCGGGATAACGAAGGCTTCGCGCCGCTGCTCATCCCCCAAGGATGAAAGGCACGCCGTGGAAGAAACTGACTACACTGGCCCGCGCGCGCCCCAGGACCCAGAGCAGCGTATTGGCTGCACGCAGGAGGTTGGCCTGCTCAGAAGCCGGAGCGCCTGCCCAAGCCTGGGCCAGCGCCGTGAGGCCGAACCCGTTGATGGATGATAGTCATCGCATCCCGAACTTTGACTTTCATCTCACCCTCCTTGGTTTTAGTCGCTGGCCCGCGGTCGCGGTTTACTTACGCGTTGCTTGCTTGGCACTGCGCTTTTCAGTCGTGGTCGTCTGGGGGCCGACGGCTTGGCCGGCGTCTGATTTCCCAGGGATCTCATCTTTGAAGTAGAGGCAGCCCGTCGCTTCGCCGGTCTCCGGCTCGAAGGCGAAGAGCAGGTCGGCCAGCTCGTCGGCGTGCTCTTCTTCTTTGGCGAGAATCTCCTCCATCATCACGCGCGAGGTCGGGTCCTGCTCGCCGAAGTAGTGGACGATCTCGCGGTAGGTCTCAATCGCGATCCGCTCGGCGACAAGGTCTTCGCGGATCATATCGGCGAGCGAAGTCCCTTCCTTGTACTCGCTGTGGCTCGTCTGCGCGACGACGGCCGGGTTCAGCTCGGGCTTGCCGCCGAGCTGCTTGATGCGCCGGGCGATGCGGTCGGCGTGCTCTTGCTCTTCCCGAGCGTGCTCGCGAAACTCTGCGGCGACCGCCGTGGAATGGATGCCGGTGGCCATGAAGTATTGGCGTCAGGCGCGGAAGAACGGCTGAACGTCCGTGTTCAGCCTGAGAACCTCACCGGAGGTTTCTCGCACCTGTTCTCGGTTCATCGGGAGAAGCTGGAACAACCTTCTCTCTCCCCGAAGGCCGAACCCCGGCCTTTGATTTGATATTCAGGGCGGCGTTATGGTCACGGTGAATCACCAGTCCACACACCAAGCACACGTGCTCACGCACGGCGAGGGATTTGCGCACTCTTTCACCGCACCGGCTGCAATCCTGAGACGTGAACGCGGGCGAGACTCTCTCCATCTCTCGACCGGCGCTTTCAGCCTTGTGCGAAAGAATATTGAGAAAGCTTCCCCACCCCGCATCACAGATACTTTTGGCCAAGTGTGGGTTCCTGATCAGGTTCTTGATCTTGAGGTCTTCGACCGCAATCACGTCAAACTCGCGCACCAATGGCGTGGCCGTCTCAAAGTGAAAGTTCTTCCGCTTGCGCGAGACCGTCAGATGTTGCTTCTGCAAAAGTCTGACAGCCTTGCGCCGCCGGTGAGAACCTTTCTTGCGGCGCGACACTTGACGTTGCGCCGTCTTCAAGCTGCGCTCACCCTCGCGGAGAAAGCGCGGGTTGTCAATCGTCTCACCCGTCGAGAGGGTCGCAAAGCTCTCAAGCCCAACGTCAATCCCAACCTCGTCACCGGTCTTGGGGAGCGGCGCAGGCCTCGGCAGTTCACAGACCAGCAGCGCAAACCAGCCGTCAGCACGGCGCGTGATCCGCAGTTGCTTGACCGTGCCTTCAAGCTCGCGGCTCAATCTGACTCGACAGGTGCCGACGCCGGGCACCGTGAGCTTGTCGCCTTTGAGCGGACACCCCCGCACCTTCTCAAGCTTCTGACTGAAGGTGTGGTAACGGTGCCTGGCTCGAAAGCGTGGAAAGCCTGGCTTCTCCCCTCGCTTCGATCGCCGGAAGAAAGCTTTGAATGCCTGATCGAGCCTTTCCAGCGCATCCTGCTGAATCGAGCGCAAGCAGGCGTTGACTTCGGGAAGTTCGCGGGCTTCGGTCAACTGCCGGGATTGCTCATAGTAGCCAATGCTCTTGCTGACAGTGTGGTGATACCAGTTGATGCGTTGATGGAGAGCCGCGTTGTAGACATGGCGCGCCGAGTCAAGCGTCTTCTCGCACGCCGTGACGAACTTATTGTTCACCCGCAGCTTGAACTCGAAAGTTTTGATTATTACACTGGCGTCAGCCATTCGCGTGCTGTGTCCTTTTCACAGTGCCCGTTCGGCGAGTCGGCTTGGGGATTGTTTCCGCAATCTTCAAGCCGCGTCTATTTTACCTTCCAGTGTCGCGGCCGTGCAAGCGCACCACCCCGCGCCTGAAACATTGACATCGCCCTGGCCCCTCCGGCGTGCGCCATCCGGGGCCGGGGGTCGCGTGCGTCCTGCACGCTCCGTAGATGAATCCGGCGGGGCCTGCCGAGCAGCCCGGGGGGCAGCCTGAACGGCTGTGCGATAGATACTCCACCTGCGCCTTGAGGTGAGCTTTACTTGATCCGTTGAATGGGACTGTTCGGCCTGGCGCCCCCCTGATCGATCCCGCGCACGACGCTATCGAGGCCATAGCGGATGTGCTGTCGCATGACGCGGTCGGCCTCTTCCGGATCGTTTTTACTGATGGCCTCCAGTAGGTCGTGGTGGAAGCGCGGCGGCAACGGCGGCCGGCGCGCCGCGATGTCATACAGCCAGTTGAAGACCAGCACGTGGTTCTTTTCGATGGCTTGCCTGAGCGCCCGGCAGCCCGTGCACTCGGCGATCCTCAGGTGGAGTTGTAGGTGATAGCTGTGGACCGCGAAGAGGAATTCTGGGTCGTTGTCGCCGCTGGCGCAACGGTTGAACAGCGCATCCATGTGCTCGGCCATCCTTTGCAGCTCCAGCCGCTCCCGCACGCTCGCCTTCTCGGCAAACAGCCGTGCCGCCTGCGATTCGAGCGCCTCGCGGACCTCATAATGCTCCCGGATGTCCTGAGCCGTGGGCAGACAGACGCGGGTGCCGATGCGGGGCCGACTCTCGACTAGGCCGTCGCCTTCCAGCCGCTGAAGCGCCTCAGCCACCGGCAGCAGGCTCATGCCCAGTTCGGCCGCTAGCTTGCGTCGTGACAGGGCCGCGCCAAGGGCGAGCTCGCCTTTCAGGATGTGGTCGCGGATCACCAGATAGGCGCGTTCCGATAGGCTGTCTGGTTGGTGCGGAGCAGAGAAACGAGGGTTGACAGTAGACATAAGGCCCTTAATATCTCTAACATTATCTGAAATGTCAATAGCTCTGTGCGAGCCCAAAATGTCCAAAATGTATTGACACATCTGGGTATTTATCTTTAGAATGCTGCGAACTGATATGTCAGCGGTTTTTTAGTGGGTGATGTTGGTTGCTCATTGCCCTACCGTGTCACCTAAGGGCAGCCTGGCTCCGGGACGTTAAATGGCTGCTCAGCGTGAGGAGGGGTCGGACTCCTAGAGATGACCATTCACGACTCTCGACAGGAACTACCACTGCGTGCAGACTTCGCCCGCCGACCGCAACGACGACGGCCGTAACCTGGGATGGCAGCACCGTTAGATTAACTCGGAATCAACCCTCAATACCTCAGGGCACCTACCTGCGTGCCCGTCAAAGAAGGAGAGATTATGCTGCGACGAATCCTTTTCACAGTGTCGCTCACGGTTCTGCTGGCGGCCCACGCCTTCGGGCAGCAGGCCGGCCAAATCGTCGGGGTCGTGACCGACAGCAGCGGCGGTGCGGTCCCTGGCATCACGGTGAAGGCCACTGAGGTCGGAACCGGATTTGCCCGGACCACCATCACCGGGAGCGATGGCCAGTACGTGTTCCCCGCCCTGCGGCCGACCCAATACGAAGTAACAGTCGAGGCCTCGGGGTTTCGGGCCTTCCGCCGCACAGGCATCGAGCTGCTGGCCAACCAGAGCTTGACGCTCAACATCACGCTCGAAGTCGGGACTGTGACCGAGACAGTCAACGTGGTGGGAGGTGCCATTCAGGTCGATACCAGTACCTCCACGCTGAAAGAAATTGTGGACCGTGCCAGGATCGCCGAGTTGCCACTCAACGGCCGCGACGCCGCCAGGCTAACCACCCTGGTGGCCGGGACCGTGATCGATACCGTCAGCACCGAGACGGGGAAATCGATTCCGGGCGGGTTGCGACTCTCCTCCAACGGTTCACAGGCTCGCCAGGTGGCTTTCAAGCTCGACGGGGTGAGCAATACCGACTTTTACTTCCAGGAGAACCAGACCTTCCCCTTCCCGGACGCCTTGCAGGAGTTCAGCATCCAGACGAGCAACTACAGCGCGGCCCAGGGGAACAACGCCGGGGCGGTCGTCAACGTCGTGACGCGGTCTGGCACCAACGAGCTGCACGGCGGGGCGTTCGAGTTTGTGCGCAACCGGGTCTTTAATGCCCGGAACTTCTTCGCGCGCGATCGCGACTTCCTCAAGCGCAATCAGTTCGGAGCCTTTGGCGGCGGGCCGGTCCGCCTGCCAGGCTACGATGGGCGGAACAAGACGTTCTTCTTCCTGGGCTGGCAGGGGACGCGCATTCGCAACCGGGCGAACGACGTGACGGCGTTTGCGCCGACCACCGCGCAACGCAGTGGCGACTTTTCCAGCCTCCTCAGCGGGTCGAGTCCGGTCTATCTCAGGGATCCGCTGAAGACCGGGAACTGCAACGCCTCAGACCGAGCGGCCTGTTTCCCCAATAACCAGATTCCCGTCAACCGCTTCGATCCGGCCTCAGTCAATGTGCTGAAGTTTATCCCGGCGGTGGGCGGCGACGGCCGGATCGTCTTCGGGCGCAACATCGCACAGGAGCTGGATCAGGGCGTGGCGAAGGTCGACCACCAGTTGAGCACTAAGGACCGGTTGAGCGCCCGCTACTTCATTGATCACTTCCGGAATGCGGCGATCTACAATGACGGCAACCTGCTCACCTATCGTGGCGGGAGCAACCAGTCGCGGGTGCGGACGCAGAACGCGGCTGTATCCTGGACGCGGACCTTCAGCCCGACGGTGCTCAACGAATTCAACTTCGGCTACAACCGCATCCATTCGCGGCGTGCGCCGCCCTCGGGCACGCCGGGCATGAAGGACCTGGGCGTGCGGCTGCCCATCTATCCGACGTTGGCGTCGATTGCTGAGATCAATGTGCCGGGCTTCTTCAACATTGGCGACAATCTGGAAGCGGCCTTCGTGCGCAACGGGTTTGAGTGGAGTAATCGGACGAGCTGGGTGCTGGGCCGCCACAGCCTGCAATTCGGCGGTGAAATCGCGCGCTACCGCGTGGACATCAACAACGAGTTCCGCCGGGCCGGCCACTACGTCTTCCGGGGGAACGTCACTGGAAACGGGATCGCCGACTTTTTGCTGGGCCGGCTGGATTCCTTCGACCAGGGGACCGGCGAGTACAAGAACAACCGGGCAACCTACTCGGCGCTCTTCTTCCAGGACGACTTCAAAGTCCACCCGCGGCTGACCCTTAACCTCGGAGTGCGGTATGAGCCCACGCCGCCCTGGCACGAGGTGCGGGGCCGGATCGAGCGGTTCACGGCGGAAGACTTCCGTAACGGCGTGCGCTCGACGCGGTTCAAGAATGCGCCGCCGGGAGTGTTATTCCGCGGGGACCCGGGGGTCCCGGAGGATGGCGTAGTGGGAGACTACAACAACGTGGGCGGGCGGTTCGGCTTCGCCTGGGACGTGTTCGGTGATGGCAAGACCAGTGTGCGCGGCGGGGCCGGGATGTTCTACGACCAGCACCTGTTGGGTGAATTCAACAACGGCGGGGTGAACGCGCCGCCGTGGAGCATCCGGGTGAGCGTGACGCGGCCGCCGGGTCCCTTCTCAGACCCGTACCTGGGACGCAGTGACTTCAACCTCATCTCGCTCTCGGCCATCGGCTCACCCGACGCGCCGTTCCCCCGTCCCGTTCTGTTGACGACTTATGATGGGCGCCATAATACGCCGCTGACCTACAACTGGAACCTGACGCTGGAGCGGGAGGTTTTGCCACAGTGGCTGGCGCGGGCGGCTTATGTGGGCTCAGCCTCCAACTACGGGCGCGTCGTCAAGCAGGGTAACCCCGCGGTGTACATCCCTGGCAGCACCCTCGGCACCGATGCTCGCCGGCTGTTTGCCCCGGAGATCGGCAACATTGATTACTTCACCGAGGACCGGCGGTCCTACTACCACTCGATGCAGTTGACGCTCAACCGGCGGTTCTCTCATGGCTTCTCAGTGCTGGCCAACTACACCTGGGCGAAGAGCCTGGACAACTATCCTGATAGCTCTGGCAACGCCATCGAAGTGATTCCCTTTTACCTGCCGGATGCTGACAAGATGGTTTACGGACCTTCGAATTTTGACCGCCGACACCGCTTCGTCGTCTCCTATGTCTTGGAAATACCCAAGGTGCCGACCGGCAACCGATTGCTCCGCGGGGTGCTCCATGGCTGGGAGGCAACTGGCATCGGTCAGTATCAGACTGGCGCACCCTATACTATCACCAGCGGGCGAGACAACTCGTTCACCGGGATTGGCCGAGATCGGGCGAAGTTCACCGGGGTCAGCACTGATGCGCCAGCCGGTTCGGACAAGACCGTCTGGTTCAACAAGAGCGCCTTCGCCGTCAACGACGTTGGCACGTTTGGCACCGTCGGGAGAGGAGCCTTTTACGGTCCCCACCTGTTCAGTTGGGATCTGGGGTTCTTCAAGAACAACCAGATTACTGAGCAGGTCAACCTGCAATTCCGGGCCGAGTTCTTCAATCTCTTCAACCAGGTGAATTTCAATAATCCGAACACGAACGTCAGCGGCGGCGGGTTCGGCACGATTACGACGACGCATCCGAACGCGGGCGATCCGCGGATCATTCAGTTTGGTCTGAAGCTGCTCTTCTGAGGATGTTCTCTCCCCCGCGGGGAGTGGCTCTGCGGCGGCCGGAGATAAACTGGCCAAACTTGATTGGCTTCCGCAGGGCAAGAGAGTAAACTGCTGGGGGAATTTTCATCCCCCGGTCCGAGGCATCGGTATCTCCACAAATCATGGATGAAGTTTAGAGTTCGAGCTTGAGCTTGCTTGATCGTGACCGGCAACCTGCAAGGTTGAACTCTAAACTCCCGTGTCGCGGACATGGGTCGAGACCAATGGTCCGAGCTGCGGGAGATGCTATGAAGATAGGACGCGATGTCAGCCGACAACTGAAAGCCTTGTCCCTCCTGGCGTGCGTGCTGATCGGGTTCAGTGCTATTCCGACAGACCGCCCAGATGCTCAAGCAGCCACTCAAGAAGTTCAGCCTTCAAACCAAGAAGTTTTTTTCATCCTGAAGCAAAAATGCTTCCAGTGCCATAGTCCTGCCCTCCAGATGTCCGGTCTGGATTTGAGCACGCGGGAGTCGATGCTCAAGGGCGGAGAGAAAGGGCCAGCCGTTGTCCCGGGGAAGGCCGAGGCGAGCCGGCTCTACCGGCGCGTGGCCGGGCTGGAAAAGCCGGCCATGCCACTGGCCCCGCTGCCACCGCTGACGCCGCAGGAGGTCGCCCTGCTGAAGTCCTGGATTGATCAGGGTGCGCAGTGGGGGCTGGCCGACAACGCGAAGCCAGACGGCGTAGCGGCGTCGCCCATCAAAAAAGACCGAAACGACAAGCCGGCGGCCGGCGGCTACGGCAAGGATTATCAGGAAAAGGCGATCACGGCAGAGGACCGGAAATGGTGGGCCTTTCAGAAGCCGGTCAGGCACCCGATCCCGAATGTGGCTCATGCAAGGTGGAAGGCCAATCCGATTGATGCCTTCATCAAGCAGGCCCTGGACCGGAAGGGCCTGCAGCCGGCGCCGCGAGCAGATCGCCACACCCTCGTCCGGCGGGCTTACCTCGACCTGACGGGGCTGCTGCCCAGTCCGGAAGAAGTGGACGCCTTCGTCAAGGATTCCTCGCCCAAGGCGTATGAGCATCTGATCGAGCGGCTGCTCGCTTCTCCGCACTACGGGGAGCGGTGGGGCCGGTTCTGGCTCGACGTGGCGCGTTATGCGGACAGCTCCGGCTTTGAGCATGACCAGGATCTGGCCAACGCCTGGCGCTACCGTGACTACGTCATCAAGGCGTTCAATCAGGACAAGCCCTACCACCGGTTCATCATTGAGCAACTGGCCGGTGATGAACTCGAAGACCGGGACCAGGACAGCCTGATTGCCACGACCTACTATCAAGTCGGGCCCCGAGTCCGGTATCGCGAGAAGGACAATCCCTACTACCGGTATGAATACCTGGACGACACGATCCGGACCACGTTCCAGGGCTTCATGGGACTCTCGGTCAACTGCGCTCGCTGCCACGACCACAAGTTCGACCCGATCACGCGGATGGATTACTACCGGACGGTGGGGATGCTCTTCGGCTACGTCGACTACGACCACCCGCTGGCGCCGGCCGAAAAGGTCGCCGAGCACGAGAGAGTCAAGAAGGAGGTGAGAGAGCAGGTCAGACCGCTGCTGCGGAAGATCGCCGAGATCGAGACCCCCTACCGGAAGGCTGAATTCGAAAAGCGGCTCGCCAAATTTCCCGAAGAGATTCAGCTCGCCGTCAGGACTCCGGAAGAGAAGAGGACATCGGGTCAGAAACTGCTGGCCGCACAGATCGTCTCGCTGAACGTGGATCCGGACGCCGCCGCCAATGTGAACGCGGCTGCCTACCGCCAACTGATCAAGGTGAGTGATGCGGATCACGCGGCCCGGCAGAAACTTCTGGACCAGGTTCAGGAGCTGCAAAAAAAGTTACCGCCCCCGCTGCCGGTGGCCGAGGGCGTCCGCGACGGGGATTATCGGCTGACCCCGGACGGGGCGGGTGATGAGCCGCTCCCCGGCAAGGGTGACCGGTTTGATTATGGAGTCAAGTGCTGCTTCCTGCCAGAACCAGGCCGGCCATTCCAGGTGCCGCCAGTCTATTTCGGGGCCAATGGCCTGGACGTGGCTGAGGATCAGAAGTCGTTCGTGGTCGAGCCCGGCTACCTGCGGGTGCTCGTGGGTGGCACGCCGCCGCCGGTCGCGCACCCGCCGAAGAACGGCTATCTCAGCAGCGGGCGGCGTCGAGCGCTGGCCGAGTGGATTGCCTCGCCCGATAATCCGCTCACCGCTCGCGTGATGGTGAACCGGATCTGGCACTGGCACTTCGGCCGCGGCCTCGTCCCGACGCCGGGCAATTTCGGGAAGATGGGCCTGCCGCCATCGCACCCGGAGTTGCTCGACTGGCTGGCGACGGAGTTCACGCGTCAGGGCTGGAGCATCAAGCAGCTGCACCGCCTGATCATGAATTCAGAGACTTACCAGATGGCCTCCAGCTTCTCCGAGGCCGCGAGCATCACTAACCGTGAGAAGGATCCGACCAACGTCTACCTGTGGAGGTTTCCGTTGCGGCGACTGGAGGCGGAGGCGATTCGGGACGCGATCCTCTCAGCCAGCGGCCAGCTCAACCGGCAGGCCGGCGGGCAGCCCTTCTTTCCTTCCATCCCCCAATCGGTGCGGGAGGGCTTCCGCCAAGGCAAGTGGGTGCTGACCAAGGAGGAGCCGGCGACCTGGCGGCGCAGTGTCTATGCCTACTGGAAGCGGGGACTGAAGTACCCGATGTTTGATGTGCACGACCAGCCTGACCCGAACGTGACGTGCGAGAAGCGGAACGTGACTACCGTCCCGACGCAGGCGCTGACGCTGCTCAACAACGAATTTGTGCTCATTCAGGCGCGGCATTTCGCCGAACGGGTCAGGCGTGAGGCGGGCAGCGACCCGGTCGAGCAGGTCCGGGCGCTCTATCGCATCGCGCTGAGTCGTGAGCCTGACCGGAAGGAGATGGACAGCATTCTAGCCTTCCTCCGGAAGCAGCGAGACTATCACATTGCGCGAGCGTCTGCTGGTTCAGGCGCCGATTCCGCAGACAGTGTTGCGCTAGGGGCGCTCACCGACTTGGCGCACGTCATGCTGAACGCGAACGAATTCGTCTACCTCAACTAGCGGGGCGCTTCGAGATCAACCACGCCGATGAGACGATGATTGAGCCGCACCCAGACCGGTGAGAGGCGGGATTTCTTCACGGGCCTGGCAGACTTGACCGATGAATGCCACACCCGACTATGACAGCCCGTGGAAAGAGATCCTCGACTCGTTCTTCGAGGACTTCATGGCCTTCTTCTTCCCGGCTGCGCACGCCGCGATTGACTGGGGGCGTGGGTTGGAGTTCCTTGACAAAGAATTGCAAAAGATCACCGCCGACGCCGCCCTGGGCCGACGCTTCGTGGATAAGCTGGTCAAGGTCTGGCTCCGGAACGGCGCCGAGCTGTGGGTGCTGATTCACGTCGAAGTCCAGGGGAGCCGAGAGACGGACTTCGCGTTGCGGATCTTCGTCTACAACTACCGCCTCTTCGATCGCTACCACGCGCCGGTGGCGAGCTTCGTGATTCTGACCGACGAGGACCCGGATTGGCGCCCGACCGGATACCGGCAGCAGGTGTTCGGGACGGTCACGACCTTTCAGTTCGAGACGGTGAAGCTGCTGGATTACGAAGCGCGGTGGGGAGAGTTGGAGGCGAGCGCTAGCGCGTTTGCGGTGGTCGTGATGGCGCACCTGAGAGTCCTCAGCACGCGCCAAGACGCCGGGGCGCGGCTGAGTTGGAAGCTGCAGTTGACGAAGCTGCTCTATGAGCGCGGGCATGATAGGCTGAGGGTCGTGAAGCTGTTCAAGTTCCTGGACTGGTTGATGGTGCTGCCGGAGGAGCAGCAGCGGGAGTACCGGGATGAGCTGGTTCGCTACGAGGAGGAAAAGCAGATGCCTTACATCACGACGATTGAACGCATGGGAATCGAGCAAGGCTTAGAGCAGGGCTTGCAGCAAGGAAGCTGTCGCCAACTGCTCCGGGTGTTGCGCGGACGTTTTGGTGAGGTCGCAGAAGCAGTGCGCGAGAAGCTAGCAAAGCTGAACGTCGAACAGCTCGACGCGATGACTGACAAGGCGCTTTCAGCGCAGTCACTGGAAGAATTTATTGCCGCTTTGCCGCAGGATGAAGAGACTGAGTAAGGAGCCGTAAAAGTTGAGCACGGCCGGCAATTCGGCCTGATCTCTGGCTGCATGGCATAATAGCGTCGGAGGTTAATACTTATGGCTATCACAGAGGAGAAGAGTCGCGCGGATAATTTGCCGCCCGACACTCAGCTTGAAATCGAGCGTATGCGGCGATTGGCAGAAACGGCGCCGCTGATTACCACCAACCCGGAGCGGATGGGTGGCACGCCGGTGATCGGCATCGAGCGGCTGCCGGTCGCCTCGCTGCTTGCTCATCTGATCGCCGGTGACACAGTGGAGGGATTTATTGAGGCCTTCGACGCCGACCGTGAGCGGGTTTACGGGATCCTGGAGAAGATCAAAGAGGCACTTGAAGCGGGGTGGTTAGCCGAGCCGGTTGATTATTGATGCAGATTCTGTTTGACCATAATCTGCCGCGCAAGCTGCGCCGCCACTTCTTTCCGCACCAAGTCAGTCTCACCAAAGAGTTGGGTTGGCACCAATTCAGCAACGGCCGGCTGCTCAGCCTGGCTCAAGCCGAGTTTGACGTTTTACTGACAGTTGATGCCAACATCTACCATCAGCAGAACGTCGCACTTTGCAGCATGGCTGTGATCGTGCTACGCGTTTACGACAACAGGTACGAGTCAATTGTTCCGCTCCTGCCTGAAGTCCTGGATCTGCTCGAACGAATTAAGCCGGGCGAAATCCATTACGTCTATGTTGACGAGGCGCTGCGCCAGAGTGATCTGCGGCGCGGCAAAGGCCCTGATGCTAATAACCAACAGTCACAAGGGTGAAGCATGAGCAAACGCCGATTTGTTTCTCGCCGAGACTTTCTGTTCGACGCCGGGTCGGGCATCAGCGGGCTAGCGCTCGTTCACCTGCTCAATCAGGACGGGCTGCTGGCCCAAACGCCTTCGACCTGTGCCGGGCGGGAAGGCTTCGCCGGTTCGCCCTACCTGCCGAAGCCGCCGCACTTCAAGCCGCGCGCCAAGTCCGTGATCTCGCTGTTTATGAGCGGCGGGGTGAGCCACATCGATACCTTCGATTACAAACCGGCGCTCGCGAAGTATCACGGGATGCCGCTCGAAGGGAAAGGCGAGATTCGCGTCCGGCAGGGCTTTCCGGGGCCGCTGATGAAGAGCCCGTTCAGCTTCAAGCAGTACGGGCACTCCGGCATCTGGGTCTCCGAGCTGTTCCCGCATCTCGCGACCCTCGTGGACGAGCTGGCGTTCATTTACTCCTGCACGGGCAGGTCCAATGACCACGTCTTGTCGCACTACGAGTGGAACACCGGGTCGATTCTCATGGGGTTCCCGAGCGTCGGCTCGTGGGTGACCTATGGGCTGGGCAGCGAGAACCAGAACCTGCCGGGCTTCGTCGTCATCTACGACGCGCGCGGCGGGCCATTCTCCGGCCCGGCCAACTGGGGCGCTGGCTTCCTGCCGGCGGCCTACCAGGGGACGGTCTTCCGCTCCACGGGCGACCCGATTCTGGACCTCTCTCCTCCATCCCAGTACGTCACGCCGGAGCAGGAGCGAGCGCGGCTGGACCTGCTCGGCCGGATCAACCAGGAGCATGCTGAAAAGCATCCGGGCAGCACGGAGCTGGCGGCGCGGATCGCTTCCTACGAGCTGGCTTATCGCATGCAAAGGTGCGCGCCCGAAGCCGTCGACGTCTCGCGCGAGAGCGAGGAGACCCGACGCCTGTACGGCTTAGACCACGCGGTGACCGAGCCGTTCGGCAAACAGTGCCTGCTGGCGCGGCGGCTGGTGGAAAGAGGCGTACGCTTCGTCCAGCTCTATAGCGGGTCCATCGTCAATCAGAACGTGGATACGTGGGACGCTCACACGAGCATCGTCAACAACCACGGGATGCACGCCGCCGAAGTCGATCAGCCGATTGCCGGATTGATTACGGACCTCAAGCGGCGGGGGCTGCTCGACGAGACCCTCCTCGTGTGGCACTCCGAGTTCGGGCGCATGCCGATTTCACAGCGCGGGCTCGGCCGCGACCACAACCCCGGAGCCATGACCGTCTTTCTGGCCGGGGCCGGAATCAAGGGCGGCCAGCAGATCGGCTCAACCGACGAGATTGGTTACAAAGCCGAGCAGCAGGTAGTCACCTGCCACGATCTGCACGCCACGGCGCTGCACTTGCTGGGATTGGACCACAAACGGGTGACCTATTACTTCAACGGTCGCCACATGAGACTCACGGACGTCCACGGCGAGCTCATCCCGCAGATCGCCGGCAACACGAAATCGGCGTAAATTTCCACGGCTGACTCTTCGCCGTCATAGTGGTTGGGTTCTTCATGCACTGGAGCTGAAATGGACCGACGGACCTTTCTTTCTTTCGGCGGCGCAGTCAAGGTGGTCGCGCGAAATACGGATCGGACCACAGGAAAATGTCGGACAGGAAAATAAAATCCGCCCCTCATCTCCGTTTTTATTTTCCTGTCTCACATTTTCCTGTTGCCCACTTACACAGGTCGAAATTTTGTCTTTGCGGATGATGGAGTCGCGGACCATTAACCGGCGCTGCTGACAGCCCGTGGTAGAAGTCGAGACACCTTGTTTTCAACTTTGACCCATTACGGAGGTACCCCATGTTCTTGCGTGCCACTGCTGCTTTCCTTCTGCTCGTCACCCTCATCCTCCCGTTACTTGCCCAGACGCCTTCGGGTGAGATCAGCGGGGTCGTCTTAGACCCGAGCGGGTCGGTGGTGCCCGGCGTGAGGATCACGCTCACCAACCCGGCCACCAACGCCGTCCGGGAGGTGCAGACTAACGACTCGGGGCTGTATGCGTTTTTGGCGCTCCCGCCCGGAGTTTACCACTTAAAGGCCGAGCTGATCGGGTTTCGGATTATCGAGCGCAAGAACATCGAGGTCCAGGTCGGCAGCTCGAACCGGATCGACCTGGCTTTGGAGGTCGGCGAACTGAACAACGTCCTTGAGATCTCCGGGGGGGCGCCACTACTGCAGAGCGAGACCACCTCGGTCGGGACCGTCATCGAGAACCGGCGCATCGTCGAATTGCCGCTCAACGGCCGGAACTACCTCCAGCTCACCTCGCTCATCCCCGGGGCCACGACCAACGGGCCGTCCTCCAGCCAGGGCAAGCAGCGCATGGGAGGGCAACGCAACAGCTTCGCGCTCAACGTCAGTGGCCAACGCATCCATTTCAACCACTACTCGCTCGACGGGATCGAGAACACCGACCTCAACTTCAACTCCTACATGCTGCTGCCGTCGATTGACGCGCTGCGGGAATTCAAAGTCGAGTCGGGGCTCTTTGACGCCGAATACGGCCGGGCCATCGCCCAGATCAACGTCTCGACCAAATCGGGAACCAACCAGTTTCACGCCACGCTCTTTGAGTTCCTGCGCAACTCGGCGCTCGACGCGAAGAACCTCTTCGACCGTCCCGCCCCTCAACCGATCCCGCCCTTCAAGCGCAACCAGTACGGTCTCACCGTCGAGGGGCCGGTGGTGCTGCCGAAGTTCAGCGGCAAGGACAGATTATTTTTCCTCTTCAACTGGGAGGGCTTGCGCGAGCGCAAGGCGCTCACCGCCTCACCGTCGGTCCCGCTCACGGCCTGGCGCACCGGCGATTTCTCCGGGCTGCGCGACGCGAGTGGGAACCTGATTCCGATCTACGATCCGGCGACGCGCGTCTTCGATGCCGCCGGTAATGTCACCCAAGCGCCGACGCAGTTCCCGGGAAACATTATCCCCGCGGGCCGCATTCATCCGGTCTCGAAGAAGCTGCTCGCCTTTTTCCCACTCCCGCAGCAGGAGCGGACCGGCTCCAATTTCGTCAATAACGAAGCCCGGCGGATTGACGCCGACCAGTACACTTATCGAATTGATTTCACCGAAAGCTCGAAATCGAGCTGGTTCTTCCGTCACAGCATCTCGCACGAACTCGGTTACGATCCGTTCGCGATCCCGAACATGGGCATCAACACCGACACGGACGTGCAACAGGGCGTCCTCGGCAACACGCGCACCTATGGCTCGAACAAGGTCAACGACCTGCGGTTCGGACTGAGCCGGCTGCAGAACGCCCACATCTCGCCGCGCGCCAACACGGTCAACGTGGTCAAGGAACTCGGCATCAACCTCCCGAGTGACAACCCGCTCTACTGGGGTGTGCCTAACATCAACATCACTGGGCTGTCGGGACTCGGCGAAGAGAGCGACGCCCCCTTCATCAACTACGACACGACGATTCAGTTGATTGATAACTTCTCCTGGACTGTCGGCAAGCACTCCTGGAAGTTCGGCGGCGAATTTCGCCGCGTGCGCTACAACCAGATCGGCGGCGTCGTCACCCGCGGGCGTTTTGCGTTCGACGGGCGCTATACCCAGCAGCCCCTCCTGCCCGCCGCCCAGCGCGGTGGCGCGGCATTTGCCGACTTCCTCCTCGGCCACTTCAACCGGGCCGAAGGGCAGGTCGGCGCCCCCATCGCCAACTTCCGCTCGAACTACTTCGCGCTCTACTTCCAGGATAACTGGAAGCTCACGCCGAAGCTCACCGTCAACTACGGGCTGCGCTGGGAGAACGACCAGCCGTTCCGCGACAAGTACGACGCGATCGTCAACATCGATTTCCGCTGGGACAACTCGATGGAGCCGGTTTACGTGCGGGCCGGGGAGGGCGATCCCTTTGAAGGCAACCCGGCGTTCCGCCTCTCGCCGGACATCAAGTACGTGCGCGACGGACGCTTCGGCAATCGGGCCTACCAAAACGACCTCAACGATTTCGCCCCCCGGCTCGGGATCGCCTACCAGCTCACGCCGAAGACGGTCCTGCGCACCGGGGCGGGCATCTATTATGTGCGTGACATCGGCAATGCCACCTTCGACATCGTCCGCAACGCGCCCTTCACGATCCGCCGCGATGAGCCGGCCGAGAGCTTCCGGCCCAACCTGAGCTTCGAGCAGCCGTTCGCGCGCACCGGCGCTCCGACCTTTATCCTGATCAACCAATTCAACGAGCGCACATCGTATGTCGCGCAGTGGTCGCTCGGATTGCAGCGCCAACTGACTGGCAATCTGACGGTCGAAGCGACCTACTTCGGCTCCGCCGGCATCAAGCTCCGCCGGTTGCAGAGCTACAACAACCCGGAGCCGAGCCAGTTGCCGAACTCGAATCTCGCGCGCCCATTCCCGAAATTCGGCAGCTTCCAGGTGATGAACGCACCGAGCCATTCCAATTACCACGCGCTCTACCTGAAAGTTCAGCAGCGCTTCTCGCGCGGCCTGACCTTCCTCAGCTCTTTCGCCTGGAGCAAATCGATTGACAACGGCAGCGGCATCCGCACCTCCGACGGCGATAGCTTGACGCCGTCGAACAACTACAACCTGCGGCTTGAGCGCGGGCTGTCGGCCTTCGACTTCCGCCGCCGCTGGACGTCGTCGTGGCTGTGGGAATTGCCCGTCGGCCAAGGCAAGCGATTCTTCGGCAACCACCGGCTCGCCGATTTCGCGCTGGGCGGGTGGCAGTTGGGCGGCATCCTGACGTTCCAGGACGGCTTCCCATTCACGGTGCAATGCGGCCCGGGCAACATCCAGAACGGCGGCGGCATCTGTTACCCCGATTCCACCGGCGCCAACCCGAACCTACCGCGCGACCAGCAAACCAGCACGCGCTTCTTCAACACCGATGCTTATGTGGACCGGATTCCCGCCAGCGGGCCTTTCCGTTATGGCACGACCGCGCGCAACTCGGTCATTGGCCCAGGTATCATCAGCTTCGACGCCTCGCTCAACAAGAAGTTCAACCTCGCCGAGTCGCGGTTCATCGAGTTCCGCACCGAGGTCTTCAACCTCCCGAACCACCCGATCCGGAGCCAGCCCGGGGTGCAACTGCGGACGCCCAATTACGGCGTGATCACGAGCACGAGGCTGGACTCGCGCCAGATCCAGTTTGGGTTGAAGCTGGTCTTTTGAAGCGGCTGTTTGAGAAGTTAGCCCCGCGAGGGGCGGAATGTTTATAGGCTGTTATGCGATTCATCCTGCTGTTCGTACTTTCTGTTGCCTTCGCACTCTCTGTCGCTGCGTCGTCCCAGGTCGAGCTGTTTCGGGACGACTTCTCGAAGTTCCCGCCGGGCTGGCTCTCGAAGCCGGTCGGCCTGCTCAATGGGGCGATTCAGGAATATCACTATCTGCCCCACCGGGGCGTGCCGACCTTTCCGTGGTACAACCCGATCACGCATAACGACTCGTGGGTGGCGGGCGACGAGGACGGCAAGACCTACCTCGAGCAGCACCTCCTGCACGACCAGCCGGAGCGCTGGCAGCCGCTCTTCGTCACCGGCGATCCGTTGTGGACTAGCTACACCCTGTCGGCGAAGGTCCGGCCGCTCGCGCTGGCGGAATCGGCGGGCATCGTCTTCCGGTATCACACCAACCGCCACTACTACGTCTTCTCGGTCTCCGGCGGCAAGAAGGCGCGGCTGGCGCTGCGGCTGCCCATCGAACAGAAGATTCGCGTGGTGGACTGGAAGGAACTCGGGTCCGCCGACGTGTCATACGACGTCACGCAATACCACGAACTGAAGGTCGAAAACGACGGGCCGAAGATCCGGGCCTACTTCGACGGCAAGCTGGTCATCGAGGCGAGCGACGGGGACACCCTGAGCGGACGGGCGGGTATCACGGCGAACATTCCCGCGCGGTTCACCGACTTCGTCATCTCTGCGCCGGAGGTGGTGGCGCAGCAGATCCGCAGCGGGATTGCCGCCCGCGAGAAAGAGCTGGCCTCGCTCCGTGCGGCCAATCCGCAGCCGAAGCTCTGGAAGAAGTTCAGCACACCGAAGTGGGGCGCGGGCCGCAACGTGCGGTTCGGCGATCTGGACGGCGACGGGCGCCTGGACATGCTGATCGCGCAGAACATCCCGAAGGTGCGCGGCGATGCATTTGACCATATCAGTTGCCTGACCGCAGTGACGCTTGACGGCAAGGTGCTGTGGCAGATCGGCCGTCCTGATCCGCGCAACACGCTGCTCACCAACGACACGCCGTTCCAGATCCACGACTTCGACGGCGATGGCAAGAACGAAGTCGTCATGGTCAAGGACTTTCAGATCCAAGTGCTCGAAGGCGCGACCGGCAAGGTGCTCAAGCGTGCCTGGATGCCGCCCGCGCCTGCGGAGAATAGGGACCGGCCTTATGAGCTGAACAGCGGCGACTCGATGATCTTCCTCAATCTGTCGGGCAAAAAGGGCCGGCAGGAGCTGCTGCTGAAGGATCGTTACAACACGTTCTGGGTGTTCGACAACGATCTGAAGCTGCTGTGGAGCGGCACGGGGCAGACGGGACACTTTCCCTACCCCTATGATTTCAACGGTGACGGCAGGGACGAGTTCGTCATCGGGTTCGCGTTGTGGAATGCGACGGGCAAGCCAGTCTGGTCGCACGATGCGGAGATGAAGGACCACGCGGACGCTATCTCTATCGGCAATTACACGGGGGAGGCGCAGGCGCGGCCGCGTGTCTACGTCTGCGGCAGTGACGAAGGGCTTGTGGTCTTCTCCGAAGACGGAAAGGTCTTCAAGCAGATGCGCATCGGGCACACGCAGACGCAAAGCGTCGGCAAGTACCGGCCCGAGGCTGCGGGGCTGCAGATCCTGACGGCGAACTTCTGGCGCAACACCGGGATCGTGACGCTCTTCGACGCGGACGCGAACATCCTCGCGCAGGAGGAGCTGATTCCGGGATCGAGCCATCTGCAGACGGTGAACTGGCGCGGCGACGGGCAGGAGTTCGCGATGCTGAATGCGAATGTGCGGGAAGGCGGGATGATTGACGGACAGTTGCGGCGCGTGGTCATGCTGCCCGACGACGGCCATCCCGATCTCGCCTATCAGGTCCTCGACGTCACGGGCGACGAGCGGGACGAGATCATCGTCTGGGATCAGGATGCGGTGTGGATCTACACGCAGGACCGGCCATTCACAGGCAAGCGAATGTATAAGCCAGTCCGAAACCCGCTGTATAACGACTCGAACTACCGCGCCACGGTGTCGCTGCCGGGCTGGAAGCAGTGACGGCAAAGTCACCCGAGGGGCAATGAGCCGCTACGCGGCGAGGAAGGACAACCATGTCTGGAATGACTAACAAAACCACGCTTTCGTTTGTTGTGCTGTTGTGCTTGATGATCTGCCCTCCTGCCTGGTCACAAACCAACGTCGGGCAGATCACGGGACAGGTGGCCGATTCATCCGGCGCGCCGATTGCCGCCTGTACGGTCACGGCCACCAACGTCCAGACCGGCCTGAAGCAGACCGTCAGCACGGACGGCAGCGGGAACTACGTCTTCCCGATCCTGCCGACGGGCACTTATAATCTCCGTGCCGAGAACCAGGGCTTCAGGCCCGCCGAGAGCACCGGCGTGATTCTCGACGCCGCCTCGCGCCGGACGGTCGATTTCAAGCTCGAAGTCGGCTCCGTCACCGAAGCGGTCTCGGTCTCCGCCACCGCCGATCAAGTGCAAACGACTTCGGGTGAGATCAGCCGCACGATCACCGGCACACAGGTCAGCCAAATTCCGCTCAACGGCCGGAACTACACGCAGCTCCTCCAACTGCTCCCCGGCGCCGTCTCGACCACGACCGACCCCTTCAACCTCGGACTCTCGACCACCGGCACGCGCATCAACGGCGTGCGGAGCAACTCGATCTACTTCAACGTCGATGGCGCCGACAATTTGGACAACGGCGCCAACAGCAACGCCATCATCAACCCGAGCCTGGACACGATTGCTGAGATCAAGGTCTTAACCGCCAGCTACAACGCGGAGTTCGGCGGGCGGGCCGGCGCGATGCTCAACGTCGTGACCAAGAGCGGCACCCGCCAGTTCCACGGGACGGTCTTTGAATTCGCCCGCAACGACGTCTTCGACGCCCGCTCCTTCTTCGCCACGCGCAAAGAGCCGCTCCGCTTCAATAACTTCGGTTGGACGTTCGGCGGGCCCGTCTACCTGCCGGGCAAGTGGAACACGGATCGGAGCAAGCTCTTCTTCTTTGCCGGCATGGAATGGAAGTACAACCATCGCGGCCAGGCGCAACTGAGCACCGTGCCGACGGCTGCGGAACGCAACGGCGATTTTCGCAATTCGAGCCTCCCCGCGCCGGTTGACCCGCTGAACAACAATCAGCCTTTCCCCAACCGTATCGTGCCGAGTTCGCGGTTCTCCCAAAATGGCCCGCTGCTCTTGAAGCCTTACCCGCTCCCGAACTTCGGCGGCCCCGGCGGCAACTACTCCACCGCCGCTGCGAGCAAGACCGACACGCGAGAGGATCACTTGCGGGTAGACTATATTCTGTCGGAGAAGACTCAGGTGATGTACCGCTACACGCACGACGAGGTGGACATCTTCAACGCTTTCCAGGGCGGCAACACCGGCATCGTCCCCGGCGGCCGGCCGCGCCCCGGCTGGACGACGATTGCCAGCCTCACTCACACCTTCTCGCCCACCGCGACCAATTCAGCCAGCGTGAGCGTCACGGCCAATCAAATCCGGGGCCTGCCGCAAAATGAGATTCTCAAGCGCAGCAGCCTGGGCCTGACCTTCCCCGAAGTCTTTCCGGTCAACTCCTACGGCGTTGGTCCGAATGTCACGATCGCCGGCTTCACCGGCTATAACGTCGGCGACCGCATCCGGAATCTGAACTCGACGATTCAGTTCCGCGATGATTTCAGCAAGGTCGCCGGAGCCCACACCTTCAAGTTCGGGGCGCAGATCACGCGCAGCCGCAAGGATCAGAACACTATCGTCATCGACAACGGCAGCGTGACCTTCAATACCTCAGCCGCCCGCACCACCAGAAACGCCATCGCTGACGTGCTCCTGGGCAATTATCAGAACTACACCGAAGGCCAGGCGGATACGGCCTACTTTGCGCGCTTCAATCAACTGGAGTTTTATGCCCAGGACAGTTGGCGGGTGACGCGTCGCCTGAGTTTGGAACTCGGCCTGCGCTACAACATCCTCGCGCCGCTCTACAGCGCGCTGGGCAACTTTACGACCTTCTTGCCCGAGCGGTTTGATCGTAATAAAGCGCCGCAGGTGAATCCGAGCAACGGATCGCTCATCATCTCGCCGACCATGGATCCTTTCAACGGGATCGTCATCTTCGGCTCAGGCTTCCCTGACGCAGCCCGCGGGCGCATTCCTGAAGCCAGCAACTCGGAGCTACAGCGTTTGTTCGCGGGACTGCCGCGTGGCGGCGTCGAGACGAATTATCACTGTTTCGGCCCGCGCCTGGGTTTCGCTTACGATCCAACAGGCTCCGGCAAGACGGCCGTTCGCGGCGGGTTCGGCATCTTCTACGACCGCATCCGCACTGACTTCCTCGGCGCAACGGCGGGCAATCCTCCATTCAGTGACAGCGCCAATCTGTTCGACGGCAACATCGACAATCCGGGCGGCGGGACCACGCGGCGCTTCCCACGTGATCTGAGCGCGATCTCGCTCGACCCTTCGATCCCAACCGTCATGTCATTCAACCTGGGCGTGCAGCAGGAGCTGCGCGGGAACATGATCGTCGAGGTCGGCTACGTGGGCACGCTCGGGCGCCACCTGATGCGGACGCTCAACCTCAACCAGTTGCCGGTTGGCACGAGGCTCAAGCCGGAAAATCGCAATGTCAACACCAACGCGCTCCGGCCCTATCTGGGTTATGGCAACATCAACTTGCAAGAGAACGGCGACACTTCGAACTACCACAGCCTGCAAATCTCGCTCAACCGGCGCCTGCAGCAAGGGCTGGCCTTCGGCGTGAACTATACTTTCTCGCGCACGCTGGAGAGCAGCGGCGGTTCGACGCAAGATGCCTACAACATCCGTGCGGAAGCTGGCCTCTCTGGGATCCACCGTACTCACGTCTTGAACATCAATTACGTGTACGAGCTGCCCTTCTTCCGCCGGCACGCGAACGCCCTGGTCAGAGCGATCTTGGGAGGCTGGGATCTTTCCGGCGTCACGATCTATCAAAGCGGAGCGCCGAACACCGTCACGGTCGCTCAGGATGTTGCGGGTATCGGCGTCGCCTCATCGCGAGCGGACCTAGTCGGCAGTCCCAATCTCCCGAAAGGGGAGCGCACTTTGACGCGCTGGTTCAATACCGCGGCCTTTGCCGTTCCACCGTCAGGGCGCTTCGGCACCAGCGGCCGGAATATTTTGATCGGTCCCGGCTTCAACCAGTGGGACCTCTCACTCTTGAAGAATTTCTCTCTCCGCGAAACAATCAAGCTGCAATTCCGCGCGGAAGCATTCAACATCTGGAACCATGCTGCTTTCACGGGGATCAGCACGAACTTCTCGTCCCAGAACTTCGGGCAGATCACCGGTTCGGGGCCTGGCCGAGTGTTTGAGTTCGGCCTGAGGCTGGCATTCTAAATCGCTAGTGTTTGGAGTACCGGCTTCAGCCGGGTTTTGCGGTGGCGAG
>Ga0070707_100000525_pt1 | contig 38266 bp, 26 predicted proteins | sample KBSK5502metaG_FD_65468 | JGI IMG/M metagenome (GOLD analysis project Ga0070707, IMG submission 65468) | Corn, switchgrass and miscanthus rhizosphere microbial communities from Kellogg Biological Station, Michigan, USA - KBS K5-50-2 metaG | ecosystem: Host-associated > Plants > Roots >... | reverse complement strand
GCATGCAGGCCGAGCTGGTGTCTTTCGGGATTGACCTCTTCGACCTTGAAGATGAAGTGCCAGGTGCGGCCAAAGGCTTTTCCTGCGAAGGAGATGGTCTGGCCTACGGTGGCTGGACCTTCTGGCTCACTCCGTTCTACCTGGACATCGGCTGAGAACCACTCGCAATAGCGTTCCCATTGGACGAGGTTCCCCCAGATCGCCTCGACCGGTGCCGCGACGACTGCGGCGGGACAGACTGTCAGGCCCATAGGATGTTCCTCCTCTCTATTTCAGGGTCAGGCGGGAACCAGGATCACAAGATCGACCTGTGCCTGGGCAAGCGGTCTCCCAACCTTACGCTCCGGTGCCAGGAGGTCACGAGGATCCTGGGTGAAGCCAAAGCCGTAGTGGTCCCTGACCCTCAACACCGAGTTGACGCCCTTAGAACGCCTTAGAGTGTTATACTATATCGAACGTGGGCTGATGCCGAATACAGGCAAGCGCTTTGAATGGGAAGTAGGCATCGCCTCAAATACGCCGCCTCGTCCGAATCCTTCTGGGAATTATGGACGAATGATTCACCACCGTCACAGAAAGCGCGAGAACTACGTGAAGTTAGAGCAAAGGAAGCATAGCATGGGATTCATCCAGACAGCACAAATATGCCAGCGCCTGCGGAGCGCCGCTGACCAGGTCTCTCAGAGCTGGCCGGTCATGCAGTGGCAGAAAGGGCACGGGTCAGCGTCTGAGATCGTCACGCAGAAAGGCAGAGAGCCGTTTGCGGGCCTGACGTTTGAACCAGGGCAAGACGTGGTTCTTCGCACCCGTCTGCAATTGCCAGAGAGCGTTGCAGGGGTGCCGATCGTTGGAGATACGCTTGAACTGACGATTCACTCGCTGTACCCAATGGAGCTCTTCTGGAATGGCACCCCGTTGTTCAGTGATTCCCATGCGCCCGTGGCAGCTGGTCCGGCACTGGTACGCGTGATCCCCCACTTGCGAACAGGCGACAACGGTGAGTTGAGCGCGCATATTCATATCCCATCCAATCAGATCTCGACCCGGTTCCAACGGCTCCAACTGCTCTTTACCACCCCTCGTCTGCGCGCCCGTTTTGAAGACTTTGATCTCGCCTGGGCACAGCTCACCCTGGCTGATTTTCTGGCACAAACGCCAGAGGAGCGCGAGCTGGTCCAACAGGCGGCACTGCTCGTCCCAGGTGAACCGCTGCTTCCCACCGGTGAGGAGATACTACATGCAGCTTTTCAGCGTATGGAAGAGCACCTGGCTCCTCTGGCACAACGGGCCTCCGTGCTGCAGGTCCATCTGATCGGGCATTCCCACATCGATATGAACTGGTTGTGGACCTGGCAGGACACGGTCGAAGTGATTCGGCGCGATTTCAAGAGTGTGCTTGCCCTGATGGGTGATTACCCAGAGCTGACGTTCACGCACAGTCAGCCAGCTACCTATGAGGTGCTGGGGAAGCTTGAGCCAGAACTGTTAGCGTGCGTCAGGGAGCATATTCGCAGTGGCCGCTGGGAGGCAGCCACTATGACCTGGGTGGAAGGGGATACCAACATGGCTTCAGGAGAGGCCACGGCGAGACAATTGCTCGAAGGAGTGCGTTTTTCGCGCGAGGAGCTCGGTATCCGACCATCCACGCTGCTCGCGCCTGATACCTTCGGGCACGCGGGCAACCTCCCCCAACTGGCACGCTCAGCTGGGGCCGAGCGCTACTATCATCACCGCGCGAATCCAGGGCAGGCCGATCTCTGGCCCGCCTACTGGTGGGAGGGGCAGGACGGTTCGCGTCTCCTGGCGGTGAGTACGCCCACCTATAACGGTGAGATTACCGCCAGCGCACTGGTCGAGGCTGCCATGCTTGCGTCTCGCCATGGACTTGTCCACAGTGTGCATTTTCATGGGGTGGGGGATCATGGAGGGGGTCCGGCCAGCCAGAATCTGGAGGCATTGCGCCGCTTGCAGCAACACTCGCTCCTGCCCAGCGCCGCGTGCAGTACGTTGGAGCGCTACAGCACTGCCATCCTGGCGTCTGGGACCGAGTTGCCAGTCCACCATGGCGAGTCCAGCACGATTTTTGAGGGCTGCTATACCACCCACGCCGATACCAAACGCTACAATCGTTCAGGAGAGAATATGCTCTGCACGGCTGACACGCTCGCGGTGCTCGTTCAGCAGGATTACACGGCTGAACTGCAAACAGCCTGGCGCGCAGTCCTGTTTAACCAGTTTCATGATATATTCGATGGCTCCGCGATTGATGAATCCTATAAGAAAAATGCAGAAGACTACGCAGAGGTAGCAAGCACCACGCACACGGTGATCGATCACGCGCTGCGGCTGCTGGAACAGGGACGGGTTCCCGGCAGCATTGCGGTGACCAATCCCCTGGGGTGGCTGCGAGAAGATTGGGTTTGTGCCCCCGGCTGGCAAGGGCAGGACCTGGTCTGGCTGAGCAACGAACAGGGACATCGGACCATTGGCCAGCCAACCCCGCAAGGACTGGGCTTCGTCGCTCGCGTCCCCGCCTTTGGGACTGTGACCTACCAGGTCGAGCAGACCCAGGAGGCTTTCTCGTCCGCTTTACAGGTCGAGGCCAGTTTTGCTCCCCTGGATGAGCGCCAGCAAACCGAAATGATTGATTCTTCGACCTGTCCCTATCTGCGTATTGAAACGCCACACTTTCGGGTCTACCTGCGCCGGGATTCCGGCATCCTTGTCTCTTTCTTCGATAAACGTGTCGACCGCGAACTGGTGAGCTATGGCCTGCGCAAGGGATCGGATTATCTGGACTCGGCCCGAGCCGATCTCGCGCTCAATGTGTTCCAGGTCATCGAAGAGCACCCCCATGCGATGTCGGCGTGGCACCTGGATGAAGTACATACCGAGCACAGCCTGTTGCGAGGCGCGACCTCGCAAGTGATTGAGGTCGGCCCAGCACGCCTGGTGGTCGAGGTCCAGCGGCAATTTCGTTCGTCGCGCATCACCCAGCAGATCTGTTTCTATCGTGATCTGGCCCGTGTCGATTTCCAGACTGTGCTCGATTGGCAGGAACCGGGCAACGACCAGGTGGGGATCCCGAATCTCAAGGTCGCCTTCACCGCGCGCTTGCCAGAATGTCAGCCATGGTTTGAAATCCCATTCGCGGCCGTGCAACGCCCATCCGATGGACAGGAGGTCCCGGCCTTACGCTGGGCGGATGTTGGCGGAGCTAGTTACGGTTTTGCCTTGATAAACGAGAGTAAATATGGCTACGACGCGCTGGGAAATCGCCTGCGTCTGACACTCGTGCGGAGCGCGTATGAGCCGGATTCCCACGCTGATCTGGGATCACATGAGTTTCGGTATAGCTTTCTACCCCATCCAGGCGATTGGCGTACAGCCAGCATTGTGCAAACTGCGGCTGGCTTTAATCAGCCTTTACTGGCCCGCGAGGTCAACGCTGACCTAGATTCCCGCGCCGTTCTGCAGCCGGGATGGCAACTCGAACTGGTTCCCGCGACCTCCTCTGTTTTGCTCTCTGGTCTCAAGGTCGCCCACGATCGGAGCGGAACCATCATGCGTTTATACGAAAGTGCAGGGCAGAGCGCGCAGATTACTTTGCACGGACTGCCCGAACGTGGGCGTATCTGGGAAACAACGATCGTTGAGGATCGCCTGGAACTACTGGACCAGCAGGACGGCGTGCTCTCTCTGGCTTTTCAGCCCTGGCAAGTGCGCACGCTGCTGCTGGAAAACGCATAGGAAGACCGTACCCCATTTTGACGCGCATTGACGAGAGTGCAAACAGAGAGGTTACTCCTGTTTCGCCGTTGCAATATTTGGAATGGAGTCAGATCGGCCTGTCAGTGCGATTTTGACGAAAAGGGCGCGTTCTGGCTCATCTGTGGGTCAGAGTCTCATGACGAGGCTCATGACGTTTTCATGACGCTTCCTCCTTATACTCGTACCAGAGAGGGTGAGGCGCCTCAACTGGGTTGTGGCCCCAAACCCTGTCGGATGGGCCTTGGAGTGAGGCCATGTCCTCATACGAAATAGTGAAGCACACATTGGGGAACTCTTCAGGAGCCGCGTGGCCTCACCCCCTCTCCATCTTTGCATGGAGAGGGGGTGAGGCACGAGTAGCTGAAGCGTTCCCATTTGGGAGGAACTATGCAGAATGAGCAACGACAAGCGACCGATCTGCGAGGAAAAGTTGCGATTGTAACGGGTGCAAGTAGCGGTATTGGAGAGGCCATCGCGGAGGAGTTGGTGAAACATGGTGCGCGTGTCGCGCTTTTCGCGCGGCGCGAGAACCGCTTGCGCGAACTTGCGCAGCGGCTGGCAGGCAAGGGAAGCGAGGAGCCCTTGATCGTGCCTGGCGATGTGAGTAAACCGGAGGATGTCCAGAAACTGGTGAATCGGACCATGCAACGCTGGGGAAAGCTCGATATCGTCATTGCCAATGCTGGCTTTGGCTACCGCTCACTCATTGTCGATGGCGATGTCGAACGCTGGAAGAAGCTGCTTGACACCAACGTGTACGGTCTGCTGTTGACCTTGAAGTATGGGGTGGAGAAACTGCTGAAGCAGGGCAGCGGACACGTTGTCGTGACCTCTTCGATCGCCGGTCGCTCGGTAACGGCGGGGGGAGCCGTTTATAGTGGCAGTAAGTTCGCCGTCGAGGCCATTGCGGAAGCGCTGCGTGAGGAGGTCGGCCAGCAAGGCGTACGCGTCACAACTGTCGAGCCGGGGGCGGTCGCTACCGAATTCGCCGCAGTGGCGGGCTATCCGCCCGAGACCATGGAAGCGATCAAGCAGCTAGAACCGTTACAGGCACAGGAAATCGCGCGTGTCGTCATCCAGGCGCTTGAGCAGCCAGGCAACGTCGACATCTCCGAGTTGACCGTCTATCCCACGAAACAAACAAACCTGGATATCTTCGCCAGTACAGTCACACGCCAGCAATAAGAGCGCTACAAGCATATCATCCCGTATGGTGGGATGATATGCTTGTGCATTATTGACGCGTAACCTCACCCCGAAAAGTTGTGCAGAAAAACCGACGGATTTCTCTCCAAAATGGTTGTTGAATACCTTTTTAGGCGAACAATTGAGTCAAAGGGGCGAAGATATGGTTTTCTGCAACCTCACTGATGCAAAAGTGATCAAATACACAGTACGTACTGGGGTTGTGTGCTATCCTTCAATCTGAACCATTCCTTTTGCCTTCTATGACTCTTGTTCTGTGAAAGGAGAGCCCGGTGTTATGGTAAAACGTTCTCAGCTCGCGCCAATCTTTTCTGGCGCTCTACTCTGTTTTCTGCTCATTCTTCTGACCGCCTGTTCTTCTCTCCCTGGTAGCTCGGGCGGCAATAGCATACCTACGCCGGGCGTAGGTGGTTCTAACAAAAGTACACCTTCCTCTGGCAATAACAACCCTGGCCAGACTGTGCCCATGCCGCAGACCCAGACCGATTGCCCGGCTACGAATACCGCTCGTGCTGCGGTGATGCGCCCGCTGGCCCTCGGGAGCCATCAGAATCTCGTCTACATCTACAATGAAGTACCTCAAAATACTTCGACCGCCTATGGACACCTGCGTCGCTACGACGCGACTAACGGCCAGAAGACCGATGTCGCCACCAGTGGCATTCAAATCCTGCGGGCGCAGGTTTCCAGCGATGGCCAGTGGGTGCTCTTCCTGAGCATGCCTGATCCCCGGGGCGGATTAAATGTCGTTATGCTCCAGCTGGTGCGGATGGACGGCCAGGGTTTGCAAACCCTCATGTGCTTGCCTTATAGTGGCCCCGGCGGTGGACCGCTGGACAAGCCGGCAATCTCATTTCAATGGTCCGTTGATGAAAAGTCGATCCTGCTCTCCTATGATGCCATGGATCACACCACCTATAAGGCTACCAGTAGGATTACGGTTCTGAACGTCTCAACAGGGGCTTTGAAGGCAATTTTCCTGGACCAAGGAGACGACCTGTATACGTACAGCCTCGTAACCTGGCTCGATAATACACACGCCTATATCATCAAACAGGGCATCGAGGGCCCAACACCGCCAGCTACGGTCTTTCTGATGAATACGGCCACGGCCACAGTAGCCAATCCTGGGCTGGTAAATATCCTGACCACAGTTACACGTTTTAGCAACTACTCGCTGGATAGCAGTTACGATGGAAAGCAGCTCTATAGCTCTTACTGTTTGCAGGCAGCCAGCCCGTTCAACACGAATATCCAGGTTGGACCGGCCATGGGTGGCACGCGCCACACGATCTTTCAGGAGCAGCCTGCTGACTGCGTGCAGGTGCTGCGCGCGATCAAGCCAAATACCCTGCTCCTGCTAGTCGTGGTCTCCAATGCCACCACGTCATCAACTCAGATCTGGACGATGAGCCTGCCGGGCGGCAGTATGCAGGTCCTGACCCCGCTCACCTCCTCGCTGCCAGAGGTGAGTAATCAGAGCTATGCTTTGAATGAGACCTCGCAATTCCCCTGGTCGAATGGCTCGCGTGACGGCAGTACTTACGCTCTCCAGGAGATCGACGCGAGCGCCCAAACGCAGAGCATCGTGATTGCCTCGCTGAACGGCGGCAAGCCCACCACGATCGCCACAACGAATCCCGGCAGCAGCTCGGTCAGCCTTGCCGGCTGGACGACGATGTAGATGGGACTGGAGAAAAGGGCTGATCATGGGAGAATCGGTATCAATTTGCGATGAGTTTTGGACCAAAATGGTGTTCTATGAGTGGAACGTGATCGGCACCTTTCGCAAGTGGTTTGCGAAAGGTGTGCGGCGTGGTGAGATGAGAGGAAAGCTAATGACGAAGGGGTGGTTGCTGATAAGCCCTGAAGGGATAGCGGGTGAAAACGATTTTGACTATTGGATCGAGTTGCACTCGATTTTAATCAAAAGGGAGGAACACGCATGGCAAAACTTCTTGGACCGGATTTTCTCAGCTTGCAGGTGCGCAATCTCTCCGATTCGCGCACGTTCTACACAGAGCTGTTGGGCTTGACGATCGATGAGCGCTTCAACACTCCCGATTTTGTGCTCTTTGATACCAACTCGATCCCCTTTGCGCTCAGCGAAGCCAAAGTGAACCTGGATGAAGCACCGCAGCCGGGATGGGGGGTGACGCTCTGGATCGACTGCGATCAGGTCAATGCATTGCATGCCAAATTAGAAGCGAAAGGCGCTACCATCATCCAGCCACCTTATGATGGTCCGTTCGGGCGCACCCTCGTCTTTGCTGATCCCGATGGCTACCGGATTACGGCCAATGAGAACCCCTGGGACCGCTTTCCCTTGGGTGGCAGGAAAGATCGCTAGGAGCCGAGGAAGGGAAAGTGTCAGGCAGCGCAAAGGGCGAGAGGCTGGACAGTTCCAGGAACGTGACCGTGTTTGCGATCTGCTCGCCCACTATCCCCAGGACCAACAAGCCAAAAAGCCGATACACGCCCGCCGAGGCCTCCCACCGGTACAACCCAAAGGCCGGGCTGGCATTGGCACGCGTTGGAAGCAGTCGCCATTTTCCAGGGACAGTGAAAACAGTGGTCCGAAAGAATGTTGCGATCGCTGCTCTTCCCTGGAACCAGCCCGGAGTCGGCGGCATGGTAAACCAGGCGTCCTCCCGGAGAAGCGCCACGAGTCCAGGGATGTCCGCTTGCTCCCAGAGGGCCACATAACGGTCAAGCAGGGTTTGTAACTGGGGGGTTGGGAGGGCGATCGGGGCCTCTCTTAACTCGTGGAGTTGCTGCAAAGTACGTCGTGCACGCTGCAGGGCGCTATTGACTGCTGGAACGGAGAGATTCAACCATTCGGCAACTTCACTTGCCGGCCAATCCAGAACCTCGCGCAAGAGGAGAATGGCTCGCTGTGCTGGCGTTAAGTGCTGGAGTGCCACCAGAAAGGCCAGGGTGATGCGTTCGCGCTGGAGCGCGTGGTCTTCAGGATCGGTGTGCTGATCGGCGAGCAGATCATCAGGGAAAGGTTCCAGCCAGATCGGCTCCCGAAGACTTGGCGGCAAGGGGCGTGTGGGGTCGGTCTGTGGGTGCGTGCTCGGCGGCAAAGACCGTCTCGGGACACGGGTGAGCGTATTCAGGCACAGATTCGTGGCAATGCGGTACAACCAGGCACGATATGATCCAGGGCTGGTGAAGGTCGCGCATTTCTCCCATGCCCGGATCAGTGTCTCTTGCACGAGGTCTTCGGCGTCATGGACCGAGCCGAGCATCTGATAGCAATGAACGAGGAGTTCATGCTGATACGGTTTCACCAGGGTCTCGAAGGCCGTCCTATCTCCCGCCTGAGCGGCGGACACCAGTGCGATTTGGGTTGAAGTCTCCAGCTATGCTTCCTCCTGTTGTGGTAGAGAGGTTCCGGGCGGCACAGGAAAGCGCCGCCCAATGAGGCCGCCGAATATTCCGCCTAAAATACCAGGGAGAAGTCCAAACAAGACGAAACCAAACAGAAAACCGCTGATATCATCAATGAGGATTGTAGCAGTTATATATGCTTGCATACGTAAAGCATTACTATCATGGCCAGAGGTTGAGAAAGATCGCATAAGCTGGAGAAAATTCACGGCTGAGATAACAAAATTGATCAGGCCATAAAAGAGACCTGCCCATAAACCCGCCAGAAAACCTGTTTTTACTGCGCCAGTTCGCCGGGCCGTCCACCATCCAACAGTGACATAAAGAAGAAAGGCAATAACTATCAGGCCCGCTGAAGTCCAACCCAAATGGCTGTAAGACCTGGACAGATTCGTTGTAAACTCGGATATGATCATGGAAATGGTTACAGTGGGCGGACTGCCAAGGAAGAACGAGAAATACCCGAAGCGTTGAGCAAAAGGACCGATATAGATCAATGCATAGAAAATACCAGTGAGGATGCAAGCCGCAAGCAGACTCCACATCCATACTTTTCCGTTTGTACGTCCTACCATGACGAACTCCTTCTTTCCTTGAAGACCTACGAAGCATACTGCTTTTTAAACCGTCGGTGCAAAAATCGCATCCTGTGAGCACGAGTTCAGGCTAGCCATCATGCTCAGTTGAACGTGGGTATTGCACCGACGGTTTTAAAATGGATCGCAAAGATGCTCATTTCGCGTGTGTCAAGACGCATGCCCTGGAGCAGCTAGGGCTGGCCGTGACCCCGGCAGCGGCAGGTGGAGGTCAACGCTACTCGTACTCAACTGGCCAGAGGCTTGTGATCGGAATTTCCCAGCCGGGAAAGAGTTCAGGAATGGCAAGCGTATCTTCATCTCGTATGGTTGTCATCTGAGGGGTGGATTCTCTATCGCCGGCATTTTTATTTAGCCCACCGGAACGGTAGACATAAACGGTATGCGTATCGGGGTCAATGAGAATGCCAACCTGGACCCCTTGACTTAAAAAGAGGGCGATTTTCTCTTCCAGTTCACGAAGACGGTCGTGGCTCGATTTAATTTCGACGATTAATTGAGGAACGACAGAGAGATAGGTACGCGGATTTCGCTTGAGCCGCTCTCGTGAAACAAACGAGACATCAGGGGAGAGCAGATCGCCATTGGGCATACGGAAACCTGTGCTTGCATCCAGGACTCGTCCTAAGTTATGGTTATAGACCCAGGTGCCCAAGAGCGTGGTGAAACGGACGCCGATTTCGCCAGACACACTGTCTGATGGACTCATAATAATAAGTTTTCCTTCTCTCAATTCGATTTGGTAATCCGGGTAAAGAGCCTGGAGTTTTTCGACGTCGTGCAAGCCAATTGACATAGCAGGTACTCCTTTCTTTACTAGAGCATAGCATATGGTGCGCAAAATTTCTATGGCGTAGGGATCGCCAGCGGTTTCTCTTCTTCCTCTTCTTCCAGCCGGAACATGCCGCGGTCCTCTTGAAACGCGAAGAGTTCGGCATAGCGGCCCCAGTTAATGACGATCTGCAGCTGCTCCTGCGCCTCCTGTTCGCCGAAATGCGTCTCCAGGAATTGCTGGACGTGTTCTTCCGGCAGCACGTGGCGGGGAGCAGCTTCTAAGGCCTGTACGATGTACCGCACCAGGCTGACGTGCGCGAGGACCTGCTCGCGAAACACCTGCTTCTCTTCAAGTACCCCGGCCTCGGCGAAGTGCCGTCCTGCCTCCGTTAACACCAGGTCCCCCTCCTCAGTATCCGCCAGGTCGAGCAGGTCCGCCGCTTCCACCAGTGGCAGCAAGTCGTCGAGTTCCAGGTGGAGGTGACGTTCGAGCTGGTACAGATCCTCTCGCCCTCCCTTTGCATGCACCAGCTCGATGAGGCCAGTCACATCACCGATGGCGACATGCGGCAGCACCTGGTAGGGGCGCGGAGTCGCAGGCGTGAGCGGCCCGGTTTTGGCCTGCGGGTGTGCCAGGAGCAGAGCAGCGACGTCTTCCTGGGGACTGGTCATAATGCTGTAGATGAGGTCGACCAACCTGGTATGCGCCTCGCTCTGGAGCGAGCGCTCGGCTGGCGGCAGGCAAGGCAGCTCGACGCGAATACGCCCGGGATTGGCTTGTAGCACCAGGATGCGGTCGGCCATACTCACCGCCTCGTCGATGTTGTGGGTCACCATCAGGATGGCTTTGGTCGGCATGCTCTGGGAGCGCCACAGGCCCAGCAGTTCTTTGCGCAGGTTGGCTGCCGTGAGGACATCGAGGGCGCTGAACGGCTCGTCCATAAAGAGCAGTTCCGGCTCTACCACCAGGGCGCGCGCAAAGCCGACGCGCTGGCGCATGCCGCCTGAGAGTTCCTTGGGATAGGCGTCCTCGAAGCCGTCCAGGCCGATCATGTCGATGGAGGAGAGCGCGCGCTTGAGGCGTTGGGTCCGGGTAAGTGGCTGCGCCTCCAGGCCCAGTTCCACGTTCTGCAGCACCGTCAGCCAGGGGAAGAGTGCAAAGGACTGGAACACTATGGCCACGTGTGGATTGGGCCCATGCTGGGGCATGCCGTTGAAGAACACCTGCCCGCTCGAGGGCGACAGCAGCCCCGCCAGGATACGCAGGAGGGTGGACTTTCCCGACCCGGACGGTCCGAGCAGCGCCACGAATTCTCCAGCGTGAATCTTAAGCTGAATGTGGTCCAGTACGAGCGGCGGCTGGTGCCCCGCCGGGCGCTTCTCCGCGGCCTCATAGGTCTTGCTTAACAACCGCCCTTCCAGGAGCACCTCTGCCGCTGGGGAAGCCCCATCACCCTCTGGGCGCGGCTGATCGAACGGCTTCATTTCTGTTCCTCCTATCCTAAAGTATAGCGGCGCTCGGCAAGGCCATACAAGCGCTTCCAGACGAGGCGATTGAGAATCACGACAAAGGCGGCCATCAGCAGCGTGGCGGCCAGGAGCACGGGGAAGTTGGGGGAGGGGGTAGCAGCCGCTGCGGAAGCGATACTGGCTCCCAGGCCGAATGTGCTTACGATGTGGTTATTGAACTGCACGTACTCCGAGACAATGCTGGCATTCCAGGCCCCACCGCTCGCGGTCAGCAGGCCGGTGATCAGGTAAGGGAAGATGGCGGGCAGGATGAGCGTGCGCCACTTGCGCCAGCCCGACGCGTGATAGACGGTTGTGGCCTCGCGCAAGTCGCTGGGGATCGACATGGCTCCCGCAATGACGTTGAAGAGGATGTACTATTGGGTCCCCAGCAGCATAAGGAGAATCGCCGCCAGCGAGAGCCCGCCGGGAAGTCCAACCAGGGCCAGCAGCAGGATGGGGAAGAGCGCGGTGGCCGGGATGGAGGCAACCACCTGCACCACCGGCTGCAGGCGGCGCGACCACTTCGGAGAGAGGCCAATGGCAACCCCAGCCGGAACCGTCCAGGCCACGCCGATCAGCAGGGCGGTCAACGTGCGCAGCCAGGTGGCCAGGGTCGCCAGGAGCAGCGTCCCCCAGGTAGGCAGGGGAACCTGGACGAGCAGCCGGAACATGGACACCAGCCCCAGGAGGACCAGCGCGCCCAGCAGGCCCGCCAGCACCCACCCGGCGATCCGCCGGGGCGATGGGAAACGGGAAGACTGCTCGGGGGACAACGCCTGTGGCGCGGAGCCTGGCAAGGGCTGCAGGCGATCCAGCAGGCGTGCCAGGAGCTGCCCCAACGGGCGGAACACCTTTCTGTTGACGAGCGCCACCAGTGCCGAGCGCCGCAGGGCATCGAGCACCGGCGAGTGCGGGGTATCGGCCCCGCTGCTCTGTTCCACTTTGAACTTGTCGGCCCAGGCCACCAGGGGACGCCAGAACAGGAGGTCGAGCAGCACGATCAGCGCGATCAGGGTCGCGAGGCCAAGCAGGATCGCCCCGGTGTTGCCCGCATTGGCCGCCGCCTGCAAGTAGGAGCCCAGACCCGGGAGTTGGAAGGAGCGGCTGCCCAGCGTGAACTGCTCGGAGGCCATCAGGAAGAACCAGCCGCCCGCCCAGCTCATCATGCTGTTCCAGATCAGGCCGATCATCGAGGACGGCACCTCCAGGATGAGAAAGCGCCGCCAGGGGCGCACGCGCGCGACGGCCGTGACCTCTTGCAGATCGGTGGGGAGCGTGCGTGCCGGGTGGTAGTAGCTGAAGGTCATGTTCCAGGCCTGGCTGGTAAAAATGAGGATGACGCTGGCGAGTTCCAGGCCGATATTCGAGTGCGGAAACAATGCGACCAGCGTGAGGGTGACCGCGGGCAGGAACGAGAGGATGGGAACGCTCTGCAAGATATCCAGCAGCGGGATCATGACGCGCTCCGCCCGGCGGTTGTTGGCAGCAACATGCCCGTAGATCAGGGTAAACACCAGCGAGAGCAGGTAGGCCAGCAGCATACGCAACAGCGAGTACCCGGCATAGGCGGGCAGCACCGCCGGTGAGAGACTGATGGCGACGTTGGGCGTGAGCGGGGCGGTCCAGCGGGAGGCCGCCAGTACGAGCAGCGTGATGGCCGCCACGACCCCCAGGAACACGACCAGGTCAATCACCCCAAAACGCCGCCTGCGAGCAGGGGGCATTCGCTTTTCCTCGCGCGCAGCCGCCGTTCCCCCCTGCTCGAGCTGTTCGCGCACGCGGGGATCGTCAGGAACATAGACTTGCGCCATAGAGGCCCTCCAGACATTCTACATGATGGCACGATGCGAGCGGTGAAGACCAGACTCTCTCTCGCCTCTCAAAGAAGAGTAGCACGCAGGGGCTCCCCCGCGCAACATTGCCCAGAAGCACAGTTTCTTATATCTCTACAAAGCGAAGTGTAGATGCGACCTTTTCCAGGCGGCCGGGGGGCATATGGGCGGCTACGAGCAAGGCGTTTTCTGCCAGGGCGGCTTCGACGAGGGCACGCCGGCTTCTGAGATTGCTTTTGGGATCGGCCCAGGTGGCCATCCAGGTGGGTTGTTCGACTTCGCCGGGGTGATGGTAGAGGTCACCGAGGCAGTAGAGGGTCTGTCCTTCCAAGTGAACCCTGACTACCTGGTGGCCGGGGGATTCACCAGGAGCGGCAATGATGTTGACTGCGGGGATAAGCTCAAGGTTTCCTTCGACCAGTTCGAGCAAACCATGTTGGTGAAGCACTCCGAAGGTGTGGCTGTCGAGGGAAGCGGGGTCCTGGAGGTCTTGTTGGGTATCAGGGTGTTCCCAGTCGGCGCGGCCCAGGTAGCAGTGGGCGTTGGGGAAACTGGGGACATACTTGCCATCACTTTCGGTTGTGATGCCGGCATAATGGTCGAAGTGGGCATGGGTGATGACGAGGTGCGTTATGTCTTGCGGGCGCACGCCTATCTCCATCAGTTGAGCAAGCAAGTCCGGTGGCGGCTGGTAGCCTGGCGGAAAATAAGATGAGCCGGGCGGTACAGAGAGGGCATAGTTGTTGGCGTCAACCAGTAGCGAGGCGCCGGGCAAGGCGATGTGGATGCTTTGAGAAGGAAAGGGCAGCGGCCGCTCGAAGGCGGATGAGTAGCGAGGCCGCCACTCGCTCTCCGGTACGTTACTGACCTCGGCCAGGCTCAAGAGCATGTCACCCGCGTTGATGACTGTGACCGTCGCTGCCCCCAGCGGAATCGTGCGTATATTCTTGTTCTGCATGGTTGTGTGTTCCTTCCTTTTTATGTTTAGGCAAGGTTCAATTTGAACCATGCCTTAGTACCGCATGGCGGGGTTAGCCTGGCGAGGACAAGCCCGGTATGGTCGTACGCCCGGCGGGGGTGGCCTGGCGGGGCAAGCCCCGCCGCTACGTTTTACACGCGCCATTCCGAAAGTTGTAGGGTTCCTTCCTTTTTATGTTAGTACGCCGGGCGGGGGTGGCCTGGTGGGGGCAAGCCCCGGTACGCCGGGCGGGGTGGCCTGGAGGGGCAAGCCCCGCCGCTACGTTTTACACGCCCATTCCGAAAGTTGTAGGGTTGTGCTCGTTGGAGTGGGAGTTGCGTTGGGGGTTGGGAAAACCAGGTTCAAAGTTACAGATAGGCCTGTTGCCGGGTCGGTGTGTACAGCGACCATACAGTACTGAACGTGGCCCGGTAAGGCGATTGTTGCTGATATCAATTGCTGATTGATTTTGGCCTCAAATAAGGCTGCAAGGCCGGTTACGGGAAGATTGGCGAAATGAGCTTGCAGGATATGGATTTGCAACTGACATTGACTTACTACGGGCTGCATTGTGAGGGTAAAGGGGTTGGTCACATTCAGACCCAGGACCTTGTACATATAATCTCCGGTAACGGTCATTTGATCGCCGCTGGCAAACTGTACCCGGATATTGCTGACGTTTCCCGGTAGTTGCGCATCTTGCAGAGCTGATTGTAACGCGGAGGCAACCAATGTTGCGTCAGCTTGCACAGTAACGTTGCCTGCTGTGGGAGAAGCGGCTGGCGTGGCGACGGGAAGCGGGGCCTTATTGCCAGAAATTAGCAGTAAGAACAGCAGCGTTGCGCCTATACCGGCAGCAATGCCGATCACGAATGTGATGGCGGCAAGCAAAAAACAGCCTGGACGTTGTGCAGGAGCTTTGCCGGGAGGTATGGCTTCATCAAGGGGGTTTGTTTCAAACTGTGCAGCGGTGGTAGGAGGCTGGCCGGTTGAATTCACGTGCGTCTGCCCTGTGATGCTGTTCTCATCAGGGCTAGTTGTTCCGTCTTCTGTACTATTCTTGCCTGGCATGGTCGTCTCCTCCGCTGGAATTATCCCGCTCTTAATTATAGGACGTTTGGAGTTCGAGCGTGGATTGAGGGCTAAGTGGAACGGCACAGAGCAGCAAAGCCCGAAAGCCAAGTCTGGACCGGGTTGAACGCCGTCTCGTTGCAGAGCATTCCATAAAAATCGATAGAGCATCGAATAGCGTGCAACTGTGGCGCATTTGCGCCGTATTTTTTTGGGTTTTCCCTTTCCTTGCCTGTTGAGGCGGTGTTCAAAGGTGTGCAAATTGTGCATATCACGCTCGGTTTAGATCCAAAGGGCGACCGCTGGCACTTATCCGTCTCACCAACGCTGGTTCTTGCCTGTCTCGGCAACGCGACTGCGTCGCTACCGCTGCGCGGTCAGCCGAGACGAAAGGCACTGCGCTGTTCTTACCCGTTCTGCCAACGCCGCTGCGCGGCTACTGCTACGCAGTCAGGCAGAACGAAAGGCAGCTACCCTGCGGGTCAGGTGAGACGAAAGGAGAAGGGTCGCCCCTACCATAGACGAACAGGACGACCGCTGGCATCTCCCCGTCTTGCCAATACTATCTGCAGGTGGTGGTACCATGCATATGGGAGAGGGAGGTACACTTCTCTGCTCTTACGTATTCTTTTTCTTATGCTTGTAGCTGATACGGCTGGCGCATGAAAAAAGCATGGACCATGACAGGGCGAGGACAAGCAAACAGGGCGACCGCAAGGGTGCCAAATAGGCGTTCACTTCAGCACGGCTGTCATCCCTTCCCCTTCGCTTCTCTCAGGGCTTCGGCTCACTCGCTCAAGGGCAGGCTCTGAGCGGAGGGAGGGAGCTGTGCTTTGCCCAGTGACAGATCCTTCGCTGCGCTCAGGATGACAGCCAGGACACTGCTCACGTCCGCTCACGGGAAGCCTTCTCTCCACATGTCTATTCAGGCAGGGCAATCCTTGCTGCACCAACTCTCTCTGATATTTTTATGTTATACTGAGCAGGATTGAGAGGAAGTACCTCTTTTTGTCTTTTCCAGAGAAGGAGCCTGCATATGAGCCAACAGGAGATGTTCCCTCCCCAGCAGAATAGGCCACCCAGACAAGACAATGCCGATCCTCATGAACAACCATACAAACAGCAGTCGCGGGGAGACGAGACTGCAGATGCGGGTCAGGCTTCCTATGAAGCGGGATACGGAGGGACAGCAGGGACAGCAGGGACAGCGCCAAACATGAAGTGGATGGGCGACGAGGGCGAGAAGGTGCTCCCATTAAAGCCTACGCCTGTGCCAGCCTGGCAATGGATCGTTGGTGCGCTCGTCGTGCTCGTGCTGGCCTCCGTGCTCTGGTCCCTGATTAATTTCATCCTTGGCTTCATTTTCCTGGTGCTGGGCGTGGCCGTGGCAGCGGTTGCCATAAGCCAGTTTTCTGTCAGAAGGATTGCTATGCCGCCGCGCATCTTCATGCTGCAGGGGAGGCCCGCGCTGGTCATCCGCAATCCTACGGGTGTCATTCGCATCCATAGCGGGGTGACCAACACCGTCGAGGTCATGGCAACGAAGTATGTCAATGGGTGGTTTGGAAGTCAAGAGGAAGGGGCGATAGATTACGCGCAGGATGGCGATACCATCCGCATCACGACCAGAAGCAATTATAGGTGGTCACCCCTGGGCGGGTTGAGGAATGTCAATCTCGATATTACCGTGCCGGAGCATTGCGATATCCAGGTAGATGGGAGCGCGGGTTCGATCAAGATTGAAGGGATTAGGGGCCAGGTCAAGGTAGCAACGAGCGCAGGAACGATCCATGTGCAGCAGGTGACGCTGGAGGGACAATCGAGACTCACGACGAGCGCAGGAACGATAGATGCGCAGCAAGCGACGTTGAAGGGGCAGGTGAACTTGAATACCAATACCGGCACCATCTCCTTCGCGGGTGAGCTTGATCCCCAGGGATACTATCGCTTTGGGACTAACCTGGGCACTATCGATGTTGTGTTACCGGGTGACTCGTCGTTCACCCTGGCCGTGGCAAACGACCTGGGTTCGGTCAACAACCAGTTCGGCAGCACGACCGTTGGCCCCGCTCCCCATGCCAGGTTGGAGTTGAGGACGAATCTGGGTTCGGTGAACATACGCAGGAGATGAGGGGCTTCTGATGATCACATGCAGGACCAGGAAGGTCACCCACAGTGAGGCTTCTTTCAATGGGCTTGCTTCCGCAATCTCACTTCAAGGTGCCCGCCCTTATCGTTTCGTTTACGAATTTCAAAGAGGTCCTCATAGCTCTTCAGCAGCGAAGATAGGTCCTTCTGGCCATAAGCTTTTGTCTTAAATGAAGGATCGATTTTCCTGAGCACAATTCCTAATTGAGATATAAGAACCCACTCGCTCTCTTTCCCGTTTGTTGCCTGCTGATAGGCCCTGGTGAGGAGCGCAGGAAGCTCCGCATTCGGTTGTGTTGGTAAAGCCGTATTCAACGATGATTTTTGCTTTGTTGCGGGAAGCGGCGCGGTTGGAGTTACCGGTACGGTTGAAACTTTGGTAGATTTTGCCCGTGATGGGGATTGCTTGAGTTGATCGGTGGAGATAAATACGGTGCATGCTTCCACGAGCGCTAATGGTGCTTTCGGTTCACCTATGCCGATTACCATGCATCCAACTGAACGCAAACGCAGCACTAAGGGGGTATAATCACTGTCGCTAGCGACGAGGCAGAAACGTGTCACATGATCACGGTAGAACAGATCCATTGCATCAACGACTAAGGCTATATCCGCTGCATTTTTGCCTGTCACGGTTTGCATCTGATGCATGCCTTGAAGAGCATAGTGCGTCATTACCTCTTTCCAGCGCTGCATGTTAGGAGAGGTGATGTTGCCGTAGACTCGTCGTATCGTGACTCCTCCAAACTTTCCTGCTTCGACCAGCATCTGGGCGGTCAAATCTGGTGAGATGTTTTCCCCATCGATGAGTAGAGCTACTACAGCAACCTGGGATGTCTGTAGAAGTGTCAGCAACAGGTGGACACCCTGTATGAGCATTCTGCTAAGACGAGAAATGAGAGTTTCTCTCTGAGAGTCATGTGTTGTTGAGTTGGTGTCACTCATTCATCTGTTCCTTAGGGCTTCATAATGAAGTTTCATAAATTAACCGGGATAGTGGAACAGCCGGCAAAGGCCGATAATGAATGTTGACGACCATAACCGGTAATGTGTCTGCCCCTATCCTGATGAATTTTGACGACCGGATGGGGTCCTGTAGGGCTTCCCTCTTGAAAATAGAGTGTATGGTATATACAGAGATCTCATGTACAGTATGAGTATAGTCGATAGAAGAGCTATGAGCAAGTTTATTTAGTACCCCCCGCGAAATGGCCCGGCTTGTTTCACTGGTGTAACAGGGCAATAGCCAGGGCTTCGCAATTCCATTTCGATCTGCACGGGTGATCGACACGACTATACCGGTCGAGCCTGCCGGGAAGACAAGCCCGACCGGTGCGTGCTAGTGGATGAACGTCAGCTATGGCTTGAGCGGATACCAGTACATCGGCAGGGCCTGCCGATGCAAAATGAAGCCCAGGCGCTCATACATCGAGCGGCTCTCGGGTGTTGGACCTAGTACCCCGACACGATAGCCCAACTCGCGAGCCTCTTCAAGGACCGCTCGTGTCATGGCCGTTCCCACTCCTCGACGCCGCCAATGATCTGCGACCTCGACGTTGTAGATGCCCGCTGCCTCTTGCCCGAGAAAGAGCGAGAGTGCTCCCACAGGCTCACCATTGACCCTGGTAATGTAGTGGCGCAGGGGTTGATCTCCCTCCAACCCAAGGCTGATGTAGAGCCGTTCTCGCGGTTCATCCCGCTGGTCGTTCTCAAGATAGCGATGGAAGGTGCCCCAGAGCGTCACCCCCTCCTCGTCCACGACCCGCTCGACGGTCAGATCTGGCGGTGGTGGGAACGGGGAAGCGATGGCCGAAAGATCGATTGCCATCCCAACACCCTCACACAGGCGCGCCCAGCCATGTGCCAAAAGGAGCTGCTCCAGATTGGGAGGGCGGCTGTCTACATTCAGAAACCACAGGTGGGGAACGTTGCGCTCCCGAAAGCGCGAAGCCACTTCGTCGATCACCTGATCAACATGCGCCTCCGAGAGCTGTGCTCGCACCACCCCATTAAAGGTGTTATCCCAGACCCCGGTGATGATCCACTCAATCTCATCCGTGACCTGCCTTTCGGCCAGCGGTGAGGTTCCCAGGTAGGACAGCATCTCGATTATATTGACTGCTTCAAGCAATGGCCAACGCTCGCGACTCGTTGCTTGCTGTTGTTCACTCATGGCTATTCCTTTCTTTTTCCAATGTATAGGTAGGTATGTACGCAACAGAGGTCTTGGAACCAGAAAAGCTATGCACCATTCCCCCACAACAACATATGCTGTGTGAAAGGGATGATGGGCATTCCGAAAGCCAGGAGGAGGTGCGCGTGCGCGGGCGCGATAAAGTACGCCAGAGGGGATTGGCGTCAGGAAGCGGGCATTATGTCTGACAGGTCAGAACACTCAAGTATGAGCGTGCATCAATCAGCATTCCTTCATGAAAACGGTGGATAGGAACATGTATGAACCTGGAATAAGTATGACACGCCTGTTTGGCGGGTGTCAAGGAACTAATGGTTTCCATTCAGGGTTTGTCTCTCATGCCTTGGTGCCGATGACGGTGAGCATGAGCGCGAGTGAGCGGAAGTCGTCTGCTAGCATCTCTACTTGCATCTGTTCATAGGCCTTGTCGAACTCCTCCGGTGTTGTGACTCCCAGACCGATTACGAAAGGCTCGAATAATTTGCAGGCGAGCAGCATGTCATTTCGGCCAGCCTCATAGAATTCTGTTCCTAACGAGCCATCAAGCACATGGGGAACTTGCCGGATGTCCTGAAAACCAGCCTGGCTGACCAGATAGGCCAGTACGGGAACAATGCCCAGTTGTTGTCCACTGGGCGAAAAGCTTTGTCCTGCTTTATGGAGCGCCTGGCTGAGCCATCTCCATAAGGTATCATACGCAGGCTTATTAGTGAATGGTATATCCCCTTCGGTCATGCGGATGATACCCCCAGGCCGCAGGATGCGCAGGCACTCGTGCAGCAGGCCGGGCCAGACCGCGGCAGGCATGAAGCTTATGGAACGGGCATTGACCAGGTCAAAGCTCTCACCGGGGAAGTCGAGCGGCTCCATCGCGTTCATCACCCGGAATGTAGCATTATGCAACCCCTGTATGCGCGCCTGGTCACGGGCATATTCGATCATGGCCTGGCTGATGTCGAAGCCGACCACTTGCTTTTCAGGGTGGGCAAAGGCCACTTCCTGCGCCCAGCCACCAGGCCCACAGGCAATATCCAGGATGCGCTGGATGCGCGAGACCTCGGAAGTCGTGAGGTCCGAGAAGAGTCCTCCCATGCCTTTGGTGACGAGCCGGTCCTGGTCGAGCAGGCGGGCCATCTCCCCGCCGCTTTCAGGGTCGATAAAATAGGTATTATCTCTATCGGGTAAATTATTCGATGCTGACATGTGCCTGCTCCTTTGAAGTGAGGGTGGACTTTATGGTGCTTAATGACGCGCTAATCCTGCTAACTCTGCTTCTATCCGGTGTAACACTATTGCTTCCGCCTGCACAAGACCTAAGGGCTGCTCCCGCACCTGTGCTTCACTGAGCGTTTCATTGACACGCTCCCGGAAGGTGGTGAAAGCGGCTTGCTGGCTGTCAAAGGACGGCATCAGATACAGCTCGATCCTTCCAAAGTCATAGAACTCGTGTGACTCGAGCGCTAATGCGATCAAGTGGCCATAGTGCTCAACCAGCGTTTGTCGATCAGGCAGGAAATAGTCTGGTTGGGTGCTGGAGACCAGCAGGCAACCTGCGACCAGGCCAGCACGCATAAGTGGGCAGGCCATGGCGCTCTCCTCCCAGGGCGTCCAGTGGACAGGGAACAGGTACCGCTTTTCTTCACGGCTCTGAATGGCCTCAGCATGTCCTGCTGTAACGACGTGACCTGCCAGCGATTCTGACCCGAGGAAGAAAGTCTGTTGTTCGGTACGCTCACTCCAGGGAGGTGTGCCACGCCCGATCACCTCGCGGAGACTACGCACGTTGTCTCCTTTCAAGGGAGGTAGGCATAGCGGCAGTGTGATCTCCATGCCCAGGCGACGAGGATCGAGGTGTTTGAGCATTTGCCCCAGGACCATGTCACAGATCGAGTAGAAGCGCACGTTACCGGGCAGGTTAGAGTGGGCGGTCAAGACACGTACAAAGAAGGAAGACGAGATCTCCCCCGGTGACTCGTCGACTGGCGGTGCTGAATTGAGGGCGCTTTTCCAGGCTGCCGGCATCACCTCGAGGAGGGATGCGCGATAGCGGGGCAAAGTCTTCAACAAGAGTTGGAGATTATATGGCCGGGGAATTGCATCGCCACTGACCCAGCGGGATAAAGTAATGGGGTTAAGCCTCAGTTCACTAGCGATGCGCTGCTTTTCTTTGGGGTCATACAGGATGCTCCCCAGCAGTTCGCGCCATTGTTGGGTCTCGTCCATCGACATTCCTTCAAGCTGTTGCACGATCTACGGCTCTCTGCGCTTGCATCATAACAATTCCCAACACAGACGTCAAGAGTACGAGGGAGGAGTCAAAATATCGCTACCTGAAATAAAGTAGAGGGAGGAGGGGACGCCTGCGCGTGCTCCCGGCGGGGTACTTGATGGGGGGTCAAGGCAATGTCCCCCGCCAGGTGCGACGCAAGCGTCCTCTCCTCCCTCTATTCTGCGCTCGCCCTACGCGAGAGGTTTGGGATTTTCCTCCAACGAGGGCGACGCAAGCGTCCCCTCCTCCCTTCACACCACCCCCGCCCCTACGCGAGGCGAGGGGAGATAAGGGTATTATTCAATGTGCGAGCAGGTATGCCTTTACTACCGCGCCCATGCCCGCAAGTGAGTGCGGAGAGTTACATACCCAGGGATACTTGGTACTGTTCAGCAGGGTAGGTGTGAAACTGGTTCTATCCAGGATCATATGCCCTATGTCAAACTGCCAGGCTGTCCAGCTTATACCATTCTGCTGCATGTAATTCAAAAAGCTGTTTACTTGCTTGTCCGCACCTGCCATGGTTGCGCCCTGGCACTGGACGGGAATGGTTGTATTCGGCAGGAGCGCCCACTCTCCCGCGTAGAGGGGACGAGTGCCTTTGAAATAGCCCCACATGGCATCCCACGTGGCGGGAGTTCCAGATGCAACTTGGTTATACGGGTGCTTGGTGTAGACGATATTCGGGTCGTTGATGTACAAAGCCACGCCATGCTTTTTTTGCCACAGTAGTGCATATTTAAGGCCACCGGCAACAATAATCTGCCTGGCCCCGGTCGAACGAACGGCATTTACTAGGGCCTGCATGCCAATAACTGTGGTTGTCTTGCCGGTTGAACCGGTCTGCGTTCCACCGCCATTGAGCCAGGCGTTACCGTCAACGTAGTGGGGTTCATTATATATGTCAAACATGACCATCGGATTGCTCGCGTAGTGAGCCGCGAAAGTCTTCCAGAAAGCGACGCTCTCCGGTTTTGGCGCGTCAGCGCCCGAACCATATGGTGAACCAGCCTGATCATCATCGTGAAGATTGAGGATGACGTAAAGCCCCGCCTGATTGGCTTGTTTGACAACCTGGTCGAGCAGTGACATATAGTTCGCCGGATCAGATGAGTAGATCCAATTCGAGAGGCAGATGCGCACAGCATTCATGTGCCAGTTCGCTTTCATCTCGTTAAAGACGGTCGGATTGAGCACTTTGGTCACGCTGGCGCTGTTATTCTGCCAGCCGTGAGCATACATAAACGCACTTTCTATATTCGCCCCGCGCAGTATCAAAGGCGTGCCTGAAGGGCCTATGATCTGGGTGCCTGAGACATGGGGGAGAACGGTTCCACTGGCCCTGGATGATTTGTGTTGCTCGACTACGATAGTGATAGAAACCGCTACGATGAGCAGGAGCAGTAGAAATTGCAGGGCTTTTTTTAGATTCATGACTTCACACACCTTTTTTATCTCTGCCAGTTATAATCATCGAGGAAGCCAAAAGCGGACAACTTTCCTGGGATTTTTTGGAAAGATTCTGTCTTTAGCACAGCAGGGCTATTCGATTTGCATTGGGGGCTGTTTTGTGCCATTGTAGGGGCAGGGCGAGGACAAGCCATCAGGGCAAGGACAAGGAGGGGCAGGGCGAGGGCAAGCCGTCGCCCCTACAATGGAGACAAGGAGCAGCACATGAATTCAAGTCGTACAACGGCCCGCAGGCGGAAAAACTCCCTGTTACGATACCTCTCCTTGGGCGCCCTCGTTCTGTCTGCACTGGTCGCGCTGTGGCAAAGCTTGCGCGTGCATCGCAGCGCCAGGGAAACACATCCACCGGACGAGGCCCCCCTGCCCATGCCGGCGCCGCACGTCTCGATCATTCTGCCGGTACGCAATGAAGAAGCCACGCTCGATGCCTGTCTCGCTTCGCTGCTGGCACAGGAGTATCCAGACTTCGATATCACCATCGTCGACGATGGCTCAACGGATGCAACCCCGCGCCTCCTGGCTGCGTGGAGCGCACGCGACCAGCGCATACAGGTGCACCGGATCGACAAGCTCCCCGAGGGCTGGGCAGGGAAGGCACACGCGCTGCACACCGGCGTCACGCGAACCAGCGGTGAATGGCTGCTGTTTACTGATGCCGATACGCGCCACGCGCCGCAGACACTGCGTTTGATGACCGGGCACGCGCTACGCAAGCAGGACGACCTGCTTTCCATGCGCACTACCCTGATGACCCTTATTGGCCCGGCCACGTCTCTGCTCATGCCTCTGAGTGAAGTCCTGCTGGCCCACCGGGTGACTCCGGCAGAGGTAAGGGACCCGGCATTCTCTCATGCCTTTGCTTTCGGCCAGTATATCCTCTTGCGGCGCGAGGCCTACCTGGCCACCGGCGGCTATGCCGCAGCCGGCATGCGCGGGACCCCCATCGACGATCTCGCCCTGGCGGAGCTGCTCAAGGGCCACGGGAGGCGCGTCGAAATAGTGGGCGGGCGCGGCCTGGTCGCGAACCGGCAATGGACAACCTGGAGGAGCGCCTTGCGGGGCTGGCGGAAGAGCTGTTATGGCGAGCTTGCTCGTTCCAACTACCCGCTTGCCGGGTTACCTGCAGCCCCGGCCCTCATCGTTTACGGTTTGGGACCGCTCTGTACTCTCCTGTATGCACTCCGCGCAGGAAGGGTGCGCCGCTTCTCCACCCTGCTCGCGGGGATAGCGCTTGTGGCACAGATTGACGCCAAGCGCTGCATTGATCGTGAATTCGACCTGGCAGTCGCCTGGTCGCTGGCAGCCCCAGCCGGCTGGGTCGTCTTCGGAATCCTGGTGGCTGACGTGGCATACCGCATCCTGAGCGGACGCGGCACTGAATGGAAAGGACGCCAGCTTCCCAAACAAGGGGAAAGCTTTTCCGATCGAAGTGATATAATCAGCTTATGAGAGTTGTCAAAATCCTCTTCGCCTGTCACCTCGCGGCCCTGGCGATTGGCCTTGGTGACCTGTTGATCGAGCTGTGGGAAACTCCTTCGTCCGCAGGAAGCACAGTTCCATTCGTGCTGCGCAATGCCGGAACGCTGCCTATCTTATTTGGCGCAGCGACCATGCTCCTCTTCGGACTGATCTGTGTTGGCACCCGCAAGACGCTGATCTTCTTTGCCGCGTCTACGCTGATCTCGCTGCGTATGGAGCTGCTCGGCGCCGGCACAGCGTTTCCCGATGGCGCCTCTTCCTCTGCCCCTGTCCCAGGTTTCGAGGTAGCCAGCCTCGCTCCGTATTCCAGTGCGCTCTCCTGGTTCTACATGGGCTTCGCTTCATACTTGCTGGCGAGCAAGCTAACCAGCAGGCTCAGACTGCGCCGGCAGACGCTCTGGTCGCTGATCCTGGGCACCTACTTCTTGATGACCTGGAAACTGGCGCTGGACGGAGTGATCGCAAGCGAGTACCCTACCCCCCATTACTCGCTCTGGCACGCCTATAGTTCTTCTTTCGGCATGCCTGTGAGCAACCTGGGTGGCTGGGCGCTGAACGGCCTGATCTTTATGGGCGTGAGCAGGCTGCTCTGGCGCAGCAAACTCGATATGCGCCGCCTCGCCACCTGGCTGCCGTTTGGTGTCTACACGGTAAACACCGGTTTCGTGATGGCGCTGGATCTCGGCGCGGGACTCTGGTTTCCGCTGTTCCTGTCTGCGCTGTTCGTCCTGCTTCCCGAGTCGCTGGCCTTCTACCCCAAGGAAGAAATGCATGGCACTCGGGCCGGCCCAGGCCGCGCGACACTCAGCCAGTCGGTATGGCTGGTGATGCGTGTTGGTAGCCGCTTCATAACCAGGCGCCACCTGGAGATGCACGCCGAGGGCGTGGAACATATCCCACAGTCAGGGCCGGTGCTGATCGCCGCACGCCATTTCCATTATTTCTACGATGGCTTTATTCTGCTGCGCAGTATTCCCCGGCGCATGCATACGATGGTCGCGCTGGACTGGCTCCAGTCAGGGCGATTGCGCCTGGTGATAGAGTTTGCCTGTATGCTGGCGGACTGGCCTGTTATCCTGCGCGGCGAACAGATGCACGAGCACGAGGGAGATGAGCGAAGAGCATATACTCCAATCGAGGCCAGGCAGTACCTGCGCAATGTGACCGTGGACGCCGTCCGGCTGTTCCGTTCCGGAGAACTACTCGTCATCTTTCCAGAGGGCTATCCCAACATCGACCCGCACCCCACGCCCAAAGCCGACCTCGATGCCTTTCTTGCTTTCCGGTCCGGGTTCGTCAAGATGGCAGAACAGGCGGAGCGAGATGGGCGGACGCAGGTAGCGATTATCCCAGCCGGACTGATCTATACGCGCGAGCGAGGCAAAGGCTGGCATGCTACCGTGCGTTTTGGCCCGGCGCTGTTCCTGAGCGATTTTGCCAGCGCCGAGCAGCTACGACGCGCCGTCGAGGCGCGTGTGCACGCGCTCTCTTCCGCCCTACCGCCGCCTGCCACATCTTCGCATACACCGGGCGAGACTCTCCCACTATGATTTCCTGAGAATCTGTACTTCCATGGGCTGCAAATTAACGGGCAGAACATGCAGCGGCCCACCCGTAATGGTGCCATCGATTTCTGTGACCTGAACACTGCCTGCCGGTTTCTCCGCTACCGGCTCCGGGCCGGTGGGCTGCGCTTTATTGCTGTAGAGGATGGTGTAGGCCGCGCCGGGTGGATTGATCGTAAAATCGACGATGACCTCGCCTGCCCAGACGGATTCGGTGTTAACGTTGGCGACGATCAGAAGTTCCAGGTCGCTCAAAATGCGTGAGAAAGCCAGCACGCCGGGAGCAGTAGTAGAAATGCCGAAAAGCGAGTCGTTGCCCGATAAGGGGCGGAAGTAGTAACGACCGTAGCGCAGCACGGGTGAGCTCTTGCGCAGTGCGGCGAGTTTCGCAATCTGCGGGTAGAACTCAGCGCCCTGGTCGAACGCGCCCGGTTTGCCCCACAGGGCTTCGCGCACCGCCTCGGGAGCATTACCAGAGCCGGAGAGGCCCTGTTCGGTACCATAATAGAGACAGGGAATGCCCGGCAAGGCAAAGAGGCAAGCGACTGCAAGCGCGAGCTGGTTATCGAATTCATGCGGATTTGCAGGATCACGGTAATAAAAGCGTGAATTTTGATCGTGGTTGTCCAGGAAGGTCACAAAAAAGTTGCTGGCGTCACCATGCGTGCTGAGGATGTCTTCCTCTACCTGCTTGCGACTCTGGTACATATTGACGACTTGTTCGGGCGCAAGCAGGCCCTTGCATGTACCCGGAAGTTGATAAAAGAGCGGATAGTCGAGCGCGGCATCAACGCCGATGGGGTCACCCTCTTCCGAGTGCAGGGTATTGCGGCCAATAAAGTTGGTGATGGTCTGCTCGCTGTCCCAGACTTCGCCGTAGGTAAAAAAGTTCTTTTTGCCGATACTCTGGGCAAATTCACGCATGCTGTTGGCAAACTCACGAGCGAAAGCGGGGCTGATGTATTTCAGGGTATCGATACGAAAGCCGTCGATGTCGTACCTGGCGATGAGATACTGGTAGGCGCGAATGAGGATGGTGTGCACCGGGTAGCCGGTATTGTCCTGGTAGTCAGGATAAAGTCCCTTGAGCGAGTAAAAATCGCCGGTAACGTCGATGACCTGGCCCGAGTCGCCGAAGGCGTTGCCCTGGCGTCGAAAGAAGGCGTTCGTGCGGAGTTCTTGCGGCCAGACGGCAGCGTCGAGCGGAGGGTCAGGGGGCGCCTCAATCCAATCTTGCCTGGGGTTGCCTTTCTCGTCGCGCCAGTAGATCGTGTAGGGCTGGTTGCTCCAGGGGGCCAGCGAGCCGTAGTTTTGATAGGCAAACACGTCGCCGGTGTGGTGAAGCACGATGTCCAGGATGATATAGATACCGCGAGCGTGGGCTTCATCGACGAGCTGGCGTAACTCGGTCTCTACGAGCTGGGGGTCCTGGGCGGGATTAGAGGCAAAACGAGGGTCGATGCGCAGGAAATCTTGAATGCCGTAACCGTGGTAGGTCGGGCTATACTGGCAGTTCTTCAAAACTGGCGATATCCAGATAGCGCCCACGCCCAGGTTTTGCAGGTAGTCGAGCTGCGTTCTTATGCCATCGATGGTGCCGCCCTGAAAGTCGCTATACTGGGCATCCCAGGGCAGGTTGCGCGGTGGCTGCAGAGGATTGTTGAAGCGATCCACCAGGAGGAAGTAGATCCAGTTATCGCGCCAGTCCGCCGGCGATGGGAATGGGGTGGGAATCTCAAGGGTCTGGTTGCCTACCTGGACGCTTTTGAAGCCTGGCACCCTGGCCTGGTCGAATACAGCCTGGATGTCGGGTCCCCAGATGGATGTCTGCATAATATGTTTCCTCCTTGTGTAGATGTGATTTGCTGATCATACGAGCAATAAACCAACAAAATTGTATCATATCGTTGAGGTGGCGCTGTGCGAATTCTCCTGGCCCCCGCGTACAGGGTCTGTGAATGTTCCCGAAAAGTGTGCTTATGTTCCTGGCACCCGCAAGGGGTGCCACTACATTTCACGCGCCGAACTGCCCAAAATGTAGTGACCCCCTCGCGGGGGTCAGGTGCATTGGCTTTCAGGGAATTATCTGATATGTGGAATATGCTATGCATACAGTGTGAGCTGGGCTATAGACATGTTTCCCGTTTGTTGAGATAATAGGGATTAAGAGCTAAGGAAATAGCGCTGATCAAATTTGATAACGTAATAAGGGAGTAAAGCTATGGCACAGACACCCGGGCGAAGCTGCCCAAACTGCGGTGGCCCTATCGCCGCAGGCCAACGTTTTTGTACGAACTGCGGGACGGTGCTGGAAGCGCCACCACCCAGCCAGTATGGAGGGATGCAGCAACAAAATTATCCCCCGGCACAGCAACCGCCTCCATACGCACAACAGCAACCAGCTCCATATGCACAACCGCCGCAGCAACCGCCGCCCTACATGCAACCGCCGCAGCAAAAGCAAAGCCCCATCGCGGAGGCGTTTGGCGCGCTGGGTCTTTTATTCCTGCTGCGGCGTTCTGGTCTGCGTGGGTACGTGCCACGGCGCAAGAGCAGCGGGTGTTGTGGATGCCTGGTACTGCTGGTCATCCTCTTAGTGGTTCTCGGACTACCGGGCTACTTTGCTTTCAGGACCAAGATTCCGGCCCTGCAAAACACAATAAACTCCATTTCCAGCGGCAAAACCGGCGGTATCCTTGCGACACCGCCTCTCGCCTCGCCGACGACGACGCACTTGAATGAAACGGTGAACTTCGCAGGTGTCGACATCACTATTCTTAATGTGCAACAGGCCAGCTCGTTTAGTGATGATAACAACTCCAGCACGAATAAATTGGTCCGGCTCAATTTACAAGAAAAAGCCGGCTCGGCAGTCGGTTCCTTCCTCTACAGCGATGTGATGCGCCTGGTTTTACCGGATAAAACAACCATTGTGCCGTCCAGTGAGCAGAGCGATATCCGCCCGGATCAGGGAACTACCCGGACGAACTGGATTGATTTCACTGTTCCTGCGAATACCAAGATCGACCAGTTGACGCTGCTCCTGGGGACTGATAAAGAAGCGCAGATGAGCTTCCCCCTGTCGAGCGGCGCCAATCTCTCGGCATACCAATTGAAGACCGCGAGCCCGAACACTACGATGCAATATGCGGGACTGACCTGGACGGTTACCTCGGTGACGCTGGCATGGAACTATAACGGGCAACAGGCCGATAAGGGTATGCGTTACGTGGTTGCGCAATTCCGTATCGATAATCCCACATCACAGCAATTCATCAGTGGATTCCCCGAAGAGTATATGCGGCTGAAGGCCGGTGACGCAACGAGCGCGCCAGCCGGAAACACGACTCTTCCGTTAACCGTGCCTGCCAACTCATCGGGCGCGACGGGTGTAGTGGCCTTCCAGGTGCCAGAGGGTGTTACGTCCTACACACTCATCCTGCTGGGCAAGCCAAACCTCTCCCCACCGATCAGTCAGTCCACGACGAATCTCCAGGTAGCGTAAGGGATGGTTAAAGAACCTGGCGGGGTTTGCCCCGCCAGGTTCTTTTCCAGGGGTAGTATACCGGCGCCAGGGCGATACCTAGAAGAATGAGCTGATCTGGAGGTAGACCTGCTGTATGTTCTGCGAGGTGCCAGAGTACTCCTGTCCGCCGGTAGCGCCGGCAATCGCTTGCAGGTCTTTGACATCGGCATCGCTGCCGTAGGCGATGGTGAAGACTTTGATGCCATTGCCCGCGTTGGGGCCGCTGGCAGCGATATCATTGATAAGCTGATCTCTCGTGAGAGCGCTGGCATCGTCCTGGCCGTCGGTCAGCACCACTACCACCTTGATGTGTCTATCATGAGACAAGGCCACCAGGGCTTTCACCTGCTGGTCGATGGTATCGTAGAGGCGCGTATTGCAGCAGGCGGTGATAGCATTGATCTGGTCGCGTATCTTCTGGCGATTGGGGCCAAGCGGCATTACCGGTGACAGCACATTTATACTGTCGTTGAAGATGGTCAGACCTAGCCCATCGAGGTCACCCAGCATGCTGACAAATTGCAACAGGCCCTGCCTGGCCGCGCCGATTTTGCCAGTGTCGTTCATACTGCCGGAGCGGTCGAGGATCAGCATGACATCGACCTTGCGGCGCAGGCTCTTCCAGGAAGTTTCTACAGCCTGCACCACATCCGCTGAAGGCACATTCAAGATGGCCTGTACTGGACGGGGATCTACACCATGCGCTGCGTCAATTGGTGCCCCGACTTTGACACTGAGATTTGCCGGGCGGAAGCCGTATTGCAATGCCTTTTGCTGCTGGGGAGTGGAGAGCAAGTAATCGCGGAAGACCTGGGCCGCCGCTTTTTTGGCGGGCGTGACCCAGCCAGCCTGGGGGATAACAAATGGATGGTCGCTATAGAAGGTGCCCTCGCTGGGGTAGGTCGAGGGCGCGGGTAGAGTGGCAGCCTGGGTAGACAGCGCCGGGATGGTCGCGAAGTTTGGCAGCGCTGCCGCGTAGGATCTACCTGGACTTGTGGCCGGTATAACGCCGCTGGCTACAATTGCCTGGAACATTTCTAAGGCAGACTGGTAACGATCCTTCGACTCCTCAGCCATAGCCTTGAGAATAATGTTCCCGGTGCCATTGGAAATAGCCGGATTGAGCTGGCGCGGCGCTTCGAAAGCCAGCGGGTTGACGCGGCGCGTGGGGGCATCGGCGGGTACAGTGTTTGTCAGGAGATCATAGAGGGTCGCCCCGAGGGCATAGATGTCGGAGCGAGCATCGCTCTGACCGCGACCATACTGTTCCAAGGGCGCGTAGCCGCGCGAGCCTAAGGTGGTGGTATCCTTGGCCGCCGTGGATTTGAAGACGCGCGCGATGCCAAAGTCGATCAGTTTGACCTGGCCGTTCTTTGTAACCATTACGTTGGAGGGCTTGGTAACCATTACGTTGGAGGGCTTGAGGTCGCGGAAGACGATAGGCTGCGGCTGTGTATGCAAGTAGCTCAGCACATCGCAGAGCTGTAAGGCCCAGCCCATCACCAGCTGCTCGTCCAGCGGGCCGCCGGCATCATCCTGCACTTTTGCAAGCGTCCTGCCCTCGATGAACTCCATCACCAGGTAGGCCTTGCCATGCTCTTCAAAGAAATCGCTGACATCGGGCAGGTTGGGGTGTTTGAGCTGCACCAGCAGGTCAGCCTCCTGGCGAAAATCTTTAAGGGCCTGAGACCTTTCTTGAGGGCTAAGATGCGCATCGCTCATTTCTTTAATGGCAACGACGCGCCTTCCCTGGAAACGTTCATCGTTGGCTTTGTAGACCGCACCAAAGCCGCCCTTACCAACTAGCTCGACGTTGCGATAGCGACCACCGAGCAATTCTCCACGGACCAGCGCGCCTGTGACGCGGCGTCCTGCGGGGGTGAGCACAGGAATGGTTCCGGTCGGGCCACCTGCCAGTAAGTATCCACAATTGGCACAAAATTGATCGCTTACATTGTTGAGGGTTCCACAATGTCCACAGGGGATCTGGGCTGCTTGTCCCATATTTTCTCTAAGCGGCATAAGCGATGTACATCCCTCAGGATGCGAGCCGCTCTCCTTTTAACCGGGAAGTCGTCTTGTGGTGGAGCCTCACTCCACGAGTTAGATATCTTTTTTTCTGTCGAGATTAGTATACAAGAGGAAGATTATGCTTGTGTTAAGATAATGTTAAATACGGTTAAGTGGCGATTAAAAATTGCCCCAGGGATAAGTCACGTTCCAGGTTGAGGATAACAGGCAGTGTGTGCTGTGGGTTTGAGGCCAGCCGGTGTAAAGGACATGTCCTGGCCCATGATGCCGTCGAAGTGCAGGCCCGTAGTTTTGAGCGCCGCACAGTCGCCCGGGGTGGGTAAGATGGTAAGATCCAGCTCAGGGAGAGTGCCGGCCTGGCGCTGGACGAGCAGGGTATAAGGGGCCTGGCCTATGGGCGGCACATACCAGGAGAGGCTCACGGTCATGGTGCAGTTTTTGGGCACGACTACCCAGCCGCCAAACATCGCACGTCCAGTCTCGTCACTGGCGAAATTCGTTGGTGGCCCGATCGTATCGAGCGGGTGCCAGTGTCCACCATCGGGGTCGGTGATAGAGGGCGCGGATGCCCCTGGCTGGAACTGACCGGCAGGGCAGAGGAGTTCGTCGTGTGGATAGACCCCTGTCAGCGGGCATTGTTGATAGCGACCGCCGCAGAGGGGCACGCCTGTATCGAAGCCATCCCCCCACAGGAATTTGCTATCCGGCGGCACATAAATGCGTACGTAGTCGCGGTAGGTATCGTAGCCGTAGACCGGCCCGATCTGGTTATAAACGAGGCGCAGTTGCAGGACATGCGTAGCGCCGCCGTTAGCATCGAGCGTTACGGTATCGTGCATGATCGTTTGCACGTACTGCGAAGCTTTACTGGCGCTGAGGTTGGCCTGGACCACGAACAGGCCATCATGGGTGGTCGAGCGATCCACCTGTGAGCCATAGTTATATTTCATCAGCAGGTCTTCAACCTGGGGGTTGCTGAAATAGACCTGCAAATCCCTGGTCTTCAAGTCGTGCAGCATTACGCGAGCCATGGCGAGGATTTCACCGGACGGCGCCTGGCGTATTTTATTCAGCAGTAGTTGGGCCAGAAGCCCGGTAAACCGCTTGCGGTCGGAGGTTGACGTAACACCAGGTGATTGGGCAATCTGATTGGCTATACCGGAGTTATTCAACTGGTAGTAGTGCAGGCGGTCCTCGAGGTTTTGCGCGGTGATGGTTTCTTTGTAGCCAGGCACATAAACAGGTCCTATAATCTGCAAGACGTGCTCGATCAGGAACGGGGTGATCACAATGACACCGTCTACCGGGTGGCCGACTTCGAGTTCGTACTGGGCCATGGCGATTTGTGCCGAGGTCGGAAAATCGGCGGAGACATTCGAGTCGCGCAAGCCCCAGTTGGCAAAAGGCCACCACGAACGGTACTGCGGCGGGGCCAACTGGCCTGCTGTGGGGCTGTTATTGATGTACTCAACCAGGGAGATGTCTCTAAGGGTGAACGGGGCAACACGCCCACCCTGTACGTGTAGTTCACCGTACTGGCCTGTGAAGCCGCCTGTTGGCCGCAGTTCCGCACGGTCCAGGGTCTGCACCAGGTAGGTGCGCGGCTGATCCACGCCAAGCATCCAGTTGGCCGCCCCCAGTAGCTCAAGCACCTGCACAAGGTCAGACTGTGCCTGTGGGAGAGCCTGCAGGAGCTGTACGAGCTGATCGCGCTGCTGAGCGCTGACCGGCAGGCTATTTATTGATATTGTGCGAGTTTGAGTCTGAATATCTGAGAGCAGCGGCAAGATGGAGTTGATGGTTGCGCCCACGAGATCGAGCATATTTTGTGTGATCAGCGGTTTGCTATTGCTGGTAAGCAGGGGACCGCGAAATGACGGGGCGAGTATGAGGGCGATTGTTGTGAGCTGCTGACCGATGTTGGCCACGTCTATACCTACCTGGCTTACGGCACGAGCTGCGCGAACCTGGGTGAGGTATTGCCGGAAGGAGTTTGTGACAGTTTGAATAACAGCCGTGTGATCAAGCTTATACTGCACCTGCTGAAAATCTGTACGTGCGGCAATAAATTCTCGCTGGGAGCTGAGCAGCTTGCCGCTGTCGAGAAAGCCACCGGGGTGTGCGCTGACACCGGTGAAAATAGTTTTGACATTGAGCAGGTGCTGCACTCCGCTCTCAGCCTGGCTACGCAGGCCGGTATAGATAGTGTAGGCACTAAGGCCAAAACCGATGCCAGCGCCAACGGAAACGAGTATACCAAACAGCAGGATACCCAGGAGAATGCGCGAGACCAGGTAATAGCGTTTTGAGCGCGGCCGCCGGGGCTGTGCCTGGTTATCAGTGGCTTCGGCTTCGGGAATACCGGTACTACCTTCTTCGGATGACGTGACAGTCATAGGCATGACTCCGACAAGAGTTTCCTGGCGAGGGCAAGCCCCATACGCGCGGACTGAAGTTGCCCCAACAGGGCGGGGGCAAGCCCTGCCCCTACTATATACGGGCCTGGCAGGCCGATCCGTCGTATTGTAGGGGCGACCCTCGCGGTCGCCCTGGCGGGGGCAAGCCCCGCCACTACATTTCGCCCGTATCGGCTGCTGAACGCGAATACTCTCCTGGCGAGGACCTGCCGCCGCCAAGGCGTACTCTGGCTACTCTTGATTACACTTTGAAACTGAGCAATTGTCCCCACGCTTGCTTCCAATTACAACTATAACGAGTCAGCAGGGATGATCGTTTCTTTACAATTAGGAAGTAAAGGTGGACGGGCATGCAGCAGGAACGCTGCCCCCCTGTAGCTGCCGTATCCTGCTTCTATAGAGACGGACACATCATACCATTGCAAGCGTTGTGTTTACAAGGAGAAGATTCTTGGAATCGCCCTCTCACATTAGCCTGGCTGTAACACATCACGAGTTCCACCTGTTCTAGTAGATGAAGTATGTTCGATTTCTTCAGTTATCTAGTATTTAAGGAGGCCTATCGTGCCAACGAACCGTATCCAACGAACCGTCCGTATGTGCGTGTTGAGCATGTTTCTCGCGCTCGCGGCGTTCTCTTTCTTCGCCTTTGGGTCAGCCGGCGCCCTCACCCATCCAACAAGCGTCGCTCAAACAACGAGCACTACCACCGCGGTCGTCGTTCGTCTCATTGTTAATCAGCAGGGCGCGATTGTGTTCAGTCCGCATGCCATCACGATTACATCCGGGACTCCTGTGAGGATCGTCAATAAAACACCATATGGCAGATTCCTCGTCGTGAACGGGCAGCTTTTTCACCTCCTTCCAGGAGCGGCTTTGAGGATAACCCCCACTCAGTCCGAGGTAGTAAGTATCTGCGGAGGAGGGGGAACGCTGACCATCACCGTCGTCTAGCCGTCTTCTCCTGCATGACCAGCCACGGTTGGTGGCTGGTCTCTCTTATCCTGGATGGGGGTAGCGCTGCAACTGCGCTCTTGCGAGGTCTCGTTTTTGTACGAATGAAATCGTGTGCGTTACGTGCTACGCCGCTCGTGGTTGCTCGTCGTTGCGGTTGATCCCGTGGTTGCGGGCGTCGTTGTGGCTCGCGCCGCGCGGGTGCTGTCTCGATCGTTGCCTAGCGGTGGTTGTTCTCGCGGCCCTGCTAGTGGCTCCCGTCTCTGGCCCACCATGCCTCGTGGGCGCAGCCGCTCGACCTTACCACTCGACCGTGCCTAGCAGTGTCGCTTCTCTTGCCTCTATCTCTTGCGGCCTTGGCTGCTCGTTTCTTTGCTGGCGGCTCACTCTTCCCATGCCGCGAGTGCCTCATCGGCGTTCGTGCTCACAGGGACAGCCATCGCCATTTTGTAGCAATCGTTCCATACCGTAGACGCCGCAATCTGCTATTCTATCTCACACAGCACTACCTGAGATGGATAGACCAACTCTTCATAGCCAGGTACCAGCAACGTGTTTATACTGAAATCCCCTCTCAATTTGCAGCCAGCGTTTCCAGCGCTCGCGCTAATTGAGACCCATCGCGGAAACGCATCTCTGGCACCTTTTCCAGGCAGCGCAGGATAATTTCCTCGAGCGCCGGGGGTATCGTAGGGTTGAGCTGGCGGGGCGGCGTGGGTGGGTCTTGGATATGCTGCATGGCCACGACCACGGGGTTATCACCATCAAAGGGCGTGCGACCCGTGAGCGTCTCAAACATCACAATTCCAAGTGAGTATACATCAGCAGCAGGACTAACAATCTCACCCTGGGCTTGCTCTGGCGGGAAATACTGCACAGTCCCAAACGTCATGCCAGTGTCAGTCAGCCGCTCAGCATTTACCACAAAGGCTATGCCGAAGTCAGTCAGCTTGATCGAGCCATCTCTACCTATCAGTATATTCTGTGGCTTGACAGACCTATGGACAATGCCCCGCCGATGGGCAGCACCCAATCCAAGTGCAACATCGTGAGCGATGATGACGGAGCGATCCACATCGAGCACCCCGCGCCCACGCAGATAGCGGCGCAGGTCGGTGCCCTCGACTAACTCCATGACGATATAATAATTGCCTGCCGCCTGCCCATAGTCATAGAACTGCACGATATTGGGATGCTGCAAGGAGGACATTGCCTTTGCTTCTCGCTGAAAGCGTGCCACAAACTTTGCATCGGTACTATAGATGTCACGTAGCACTTTGATGGCTACGATATGATCCGTACGCAGATCAAGAGCACGATAAACGACAGACATCCCATCTCGATCTATCGGGTCTTGTAACTGGTACCGATCACCAAATAACTCAAATTGCATGATATGGCCTCCACTCGTGATGTCAACAATTATCACCACAGGGCATTTTACCACTAGGAGTCAATCAGTCTGTCATAATGGTTGCTCCTGCTTAAGCGCCTCAACCTCGGCCTCATTGATAGTGTCACGTGTGAGTACGACCGCACACACATTTTTCAGGAAGCGCACCGTTGACTCAACCCATACTGGATGGAACGGGAAGTTGGACAATGTACAAGTCAAAGGAGCTTGAGAGGACAGAGAGTCTAATGCAGCCGGAGCTTACCGATTTCAATAGAGGAGGGACTCGGCCAGACCTGCACGGTCCCATCATCGCTTGCCGAGGCGATATGGGTACCATCAGGTGACCACGCCACGTCGTTCACCTGCTCAGTGTGACCGGGATAGGTGTAGAGCAGGCGAGCAGTGCCAGCATCCCATACCTGTACCAGGCCGCCAGCAGTAGTAAAGGCAAGGCGCGTACCACCTGGAGACCACGCAATGGACACAACCAGAGGATGATCCAGATCGGACCATCCCTCATTAGCAGGCGCGATCTGGCCCTTTTGCCACGAGGGATTATCCCAGACTTCCACCAATCCGCGCACGGTGGCGACGGCGCAGCGTTTCCCATCGGGCGACCAGGCTACGACGGATACGGCGTCTGCATGCACGAACGATGGCCAGTCTTTATGCCCTGTAGCAGCATTCCAGACCTGCACGGTCCGGTCATCGCTTGCAGAGGCAATCTCTGTGCCATCCGGCGACCAGGACAATGCCGTGACACGGCTAGTATGGCCTGCGTAGGTCAGCAGCCAATTTCCAGTGACGATATTCCAGACCTGCACCGTATTGTCTCCGCCGTCGAAGGCTATCTGCCTGCCATCAGGTGACCATGTTGCAACTGACGCAATTCCATTGAGTGGAGGTGTCGTCAAGATGCGCTTCCCCGCAAGGGCATTCCATACCTGTACGGTTCTGTCCGTCCCCTCCGCGGTCACGAGTAAGGAATGGCCAGGCGACCACACGAGAGAGAGCACTTTGAGGAAATTGCCCCTGTATGTCGAGATCGTATGGCCTGTAGCAGTATCCCAGATTTGTACCAATCCGACTGCATTTGTAGAGGCGATCTCTGTTCCATCCGGTGACCATGCTACCCTGTACGCCGATCCACCAGCAGCGCGATAGGTCGAGATGTTGGATGTAGGAATGGCGGTAGGATGACCAGAGAGGAGCACCTGTGGCCTGTGAAGGACTGCAAACCAGGAAAACATTGCAGCGATAATCGCTAGCGCCGCCAGCACCCCGGCGGCTACGCGTGGGAAAAGCCGAGTCCTGGCGGGAAGCTTTTTGGCCGATAAATCGGCGATGGGCGCGAAGTCTTGAGACGCGCTCCGCTTCGCTTCGCTGAGGCCCCTACGTTGGCCACCAGGCCAAATGCTCTTCAGATCGTGGTTGTGATGCCCGTTCGATTTCACATGCTGGCTGGTGCTAGCCTCATGTTCCGAGACGGACGCAATTGTGTTTATGGAAGTACTGGCAAGGAGTTCAGGATAGATGTGCTGTAGAACCAGTTCTGCTACCTGGCGTACCGGCTCATCTCCATCGCTCCGTGCGGCCAATAACAGTGCGGCTGGAACGCGTGCTCCGAGTTCTCCCAGCGCAAGCACCGCCGCTTCGCGTACTATCCACGCGGAGTCGTGTAAGGCGTTTGCCAGTGGGGCC
>Ga0070707_100000522_pt1 | contig 38392 bp, 34 predicted proteins | sample KBSK5502metaG_FD_65468 | JGI IMG/M metagenome (GOLD analysis project Ga0070707, IMG submission 65468) | Corn, switchgrass and miscanthus rhizosphere microbial communities from Kellogg Biological Station, Michigan, USA - KBS K5-50-2 metaG | ecosystem: Host-associated > Plants > Roots >... | reverse complement strand
CGGTGGATGAGGTGCGGGCGCGTCATATCCAGGTCCTGGCCGCCTGCTGGGCCGCCTACTGGATTGCGTCGTTGTTCGCGGGACTCAACCGGGTGGCCTTTCCCTATCTGTTCGCCGGCCTGACCTATTCGCTCTGTGAAGACTATTTGCGGAGACTGGTCCCCGAGTCTTCTCGTGTCCGGATAGCCGGGACCGCGCCGATTCGCGGGCAGCCCCCGGGACCCCAGAATCTCATCCGCCTCGGCCGGGGAGGACGGGCGGGCCCATGAGATCAAATCCGCATCGCTGAAGGGGGCCCAGGATTGACATCGGAAGCGCTACCGATACATCGGCGGCTCAAACATGCCGTCCTGAGGGGGCTGCGAACCACGGGGTGGTTCTACCTGGTGGCTAAATCGCCGTGGCGCCGGCACCGGCTGCCGATCCTCTGTTACCACGGTTTCTCGCTTCGCGACGAGCATCGCTGGAATCCTGCATTGTTTGTAACCCGGGGGCAGTTTGAAGGCCGGCTCTCCGCGCTGAAACGGGGAGGGTACTCCGTCTTGCCCCTGGGAGAGGGAATCGAGCGACTTCGGCTCGGCGCGCTGCCCCCGAAGTCGGTGGCGATCACCGTTGATGATGGCCTCTTCGACTTCGCCGCGGTCGCCGTCCCGCTCCTCGAGCGGTTCGCCATGCACGCGACCGTCTACGCCTCCACCTATCATGTCGTCCACCAGCGCCCGGTGTTCACCGTGATGGTCTCATATCTGTTTTGGCGGGGGATCGAGAACAGGGTAGGGGTGGCGCACCTCCGTGAGTCGGGACTCTCCTTTCCGGTGGGATCCCGGACAGAGGCGGTCGCCGCCGAGGAAGCGATCTATCGGCTGGCGGACGCCGAGCACTGGACCGGGGACGACAGGCATGCCTTTCTCGGTGCCATCGCTTCGGCCGTCCGGGAGGACTGGGACGACCTGCAGGCGAGCCGCCTGCTCGGACTGATGACTGCAAGCGAGATTGCAGCTCTCGATCCCGCGACCGCCGATGTTCAGCTGCACAGTCATCGGCACCGGGTGCCACGGGATCGTGACCTTTTCACTCGGGAGATCCTGGATAATCGGTCGGTGCTCGCTGGCGCCGGTCTCGATCCTGCCGGTCTGGTGCACTTCTGCTACCCGAGCGGGGTACACCACCCCGAGTTTCTCCCATGGCTGCGCGATGCCGGTGTGGTGAGCGCCACGACCTGCGTCGCGGGATTGGCCTCCCGCCGTGACGAGCCCCTGCTGCTGCCCAGAATAATCGACACCACGCTGACACCGGAGGTGGAGTTCGAGGCGTGGACGTCGGGAATACGCGGCCTGCTCAACCGACGCACCTTCGGGCTGTGACAGAGCCCCTGGACCGGAGCGAACCCGCTCTGCCTCTCAACAGCGGACGCACGCTGGCGAGTGGCGTCGTCTGGATCGGTGCGTTTCGCTGGTCGACCCAGGCCCTGACCTGGGCGGTGACGCTGCTGGTCATCCGGCTGCTGTCGCCCCGGGACTACGGCATCGTCGGCATGACCACGTTTTTCGTCGCGGTGACGAGCGTAGCAGCCGAATTCGGTATCGGCAGCGCGCTCCTGGCGCTGAAGGAGCTCCCGCTCTCCACCGCCCGGCAGCTGCACACCATCGCGATCGGGACCGGGGCCCTGGCGACCCTCCTCTCCGCTGCGATGGCATGGCCCCTGAGCCGGTACTTCCAAGAGCCGGCGCTGACGTACGTACTGATGGTGCTGGGGCTCTCTTTCTGTTTCGACGGACTCAGGGTTGTGCCGGTGGCGCTGCTCAGCAGGGCGCTGGAATACCGGAAGGCGGCAAGCGTGGATCTCGTGCGGGCGATCACGGCCGCGCTCGTCGTGCTCTTCCTCGCTTGGCGAGGGGCAGGCTACTGGGCGCTGGTCATGGGGACTGTGCTCGGTTCCGCGGCGGCGAGCCTGTGGGTCTTCCGGCTTCGCCGGGTGGCTTGCGAGCGGCCTCGCCTGGCCAGCCTCACTGAAGCGCTGCGTTTCTGCCGCCATCTGATCGTTGGCCGGGTCGCCTACTACGGATACCAGAACTCCGATTTTCTCGTGGCGGGGCAGATGTTCGGCACGGTTCTTCTCGGGCAATACAACATTGCGTGGACCATCGCCTCATTGCCGGGCGAAAAGTTGACCAACATTCTTTCGGCGGCCACCGCGCCATTCTTCGGTTCGATTCAGCACGACCGGCAAGCGCTCGCCTCCTACTATCTTCGTCTGACCGCGTTCCTTGGCATGGTGCTCTGGCCGGTTCTTTTCGGTTTTCTCGCGGTGGCCGACCTCGCGATTCCGGTGATTCTCGGCGAGAAATGGACGCCGGCCGTTCCGGTGGCACGCGCCCTGATCTTCTATGCTGCCCTGCAATCCGTCAGCACCCTCAATGCGCAGATCCTCCTCGTCACGGGCCGCTCGCGGATCGGTATGGTCTCGGCTCTGCTCGCACTGGCGATCCTGCCTCCGGCGTTCTACTTCGGGGGAACGCTTGGTGGCCTCATCGGCATCGCATGGGCCTGGGCGGTTGGTTATCCGCTGATCGCCGTGTGGCCCTTGCGCGCGGTGCTGCAGAGCCTGCAAATCCCGCTCGCGACCTATCTTGGAGCGTTCAAGCGCGCCGGACTCATGGTCCTGGGGATGGTCGCAGGCGTGCTCGCCGTGCGGCGGGCAATCCATCCTGTGGTATCCGCTCCAGCGGAGCTCGCGATCGCGATCCTCGCGGGCATGTTGCTTTACGGCTTGCTCTGTCTTCGGTTTGCGAGGCAGGACATCGAGGTGATGCTGCGAAGCATCAGGGGCCGCTGACGCTCAACCCCTCCGGCGGAAGGCACGGAAGCACAAGCGGAGCAGACCGGGTGACAGGGTGCCGAGCCGGAGTACCGCGGCAAGCTTGGGGGTCCTCAGGAACCGATTGGCGCGCTCGAAATGGCCGATCGCTCGCTGCGCGCTTCCTTCCAGCAACTCGAATTTGCCCTGCTCGAGCTCGAGGTGGGCTCGCAACCGCTCCAGCTCCCGCGCAATCAGGTCCCGCTGCGCGGACGTCAGTTCGTAGGTCTCTCCGATCCGCGTGAACACGTTGATCTCACGCTGCACCCGGTTGACCGCCGTTCCCGACAGGCTTCCCTCGCGCATCCGGTATCTCAGCAGCACGCGCGATTGGTACCCGATCCTGGCACCCCGGAATGCGAGCCGCATCCACATCTCGGCGTCCTGCGCCCGGATCAGCGTCTTGTCGAACAGCCCTGCCTCCACGATGCGCTGTCGTCTGACCACGGTTCCGGACGTGATGGGGTGGCAACTTCCGTCCACCAGCCGCTCGAACGTCGGCGTACCGGTCGATGGACTGCGAGTCATGTGGGTGGATCCCTCGCCCGGCCCCTTCCCGAAGAGCAGGGCATCCGAGTAGACCATATCCAGCCCTTCCCGGTCGAGAAACTCGCACTGCGCCTCGAGGTACTGGGGGAGCCAGATATCGTCGCCGTCGAGGAAAGCGAGCAGCTCGCCCCGGGCGGCCCGGATCGCGGCATTCCTGGCCTCGGCGGCGCCGAGATTCTCCTGCTTCAGGTACCGAAGCCGGTTCATGTATGGGGACAGGATCTGCTCGAGGCTGGTCGTGTCGGCTGACCCGTCGTTCACCAGGACGACTTCGAAATCCCGAAACGTCTGGGCAAAGACCGAATCGAGGGTTTCGGCGATGAACGGCGCTACGTTGAATGCCGGAATCACGACCGTGACTCGCGGTGATCCTGCAGCCCTGTCGTTTGGCTCTGGTTCGGGGGTGCTGCTGATGGCGTTGCTCATCGACCTCCAAGATAGCAAGCGCACTGGCTCCTTCGAGTTTCGAAAGCTACATTGGGCGAGCACGAGCAGACCTGGAATGGCCCTGGATGGATGGAACCAGGATCCAGGAGTTTTCGGAACGAAGGGGATGAAGTCAGCTCATGTGGTGAGCGGTCCACAATTTGGAGGTTTGGCCGCCACGCCCGCGAAGCTGGAATTCCCGGCGCACATTTCCGGGCAGAATAGTAAATCATTGATTTATAATGAGTTGCATAATCTTACCGAGTACTTTTTTTGCAGTATAAGAGTTGTGCAGCGCAGGCACGAGACATGCTTAATTCCCGGTCAGGCAGCCATGACCGTTGCTTCGACAATCGATTTTTTCGCCTTGGTTTTGTAGGTAAATGATCTCGACAGGAGCTTTTCCAATGAGCCGAGCCCGCCTGCTTGTAGTGTCTGCACTCCTCGTGGCGGCTGTGCCTGCCACGGCGCGGGCGCAGTCGTTCTGGGATCTGGTGTCGCTCCAGAATCCAGGCGCAACCTGTTGCACGTACAACGCCAGCGCCACGAACTACACCATTTTCAACGGCGCGGAGTCGGTGTTCCTGTTCCAGGGCGACCCGACGATCACGAACAACCAGGTCAGCATGAAGTGGCACTCGGACAACGTGGCACCGTTGGACGAGAAGGGCGTTGGACTGTGCCGGCTCAACGCGCAGCAGGTCTGCGAGGGCGATGAAATCGGCGATCAGCAGACCGGTTGGTTGGCAATCGATCTCTTCGGACTCGGAGGCAACGCCGTCACGAGCGTCACTCTCGCTTCATTGACGGAAGGCGAGGCGTTCTGGTTCGCGTACTGCACCAGCGGGGCGGCGACCACCTGCGATACTCCGCAGACCGGGACGTCTTTCGCGGGTGTCTTGACGCTCGCGGCTCCGCAGACCCAGCGGTACCTGGTGTTCAAGAACGGCACCGGCGGCCCGCTTGGTAACAACTACCTGGTGCAGGGCTTCACCACGACCGTGCCGGAACCGGGAACCATGGGACTGCTCGCGCTCGGCCTGGTTGGGCTCTCGGGTGCGGGGCTGGTCCGTCGGCGCCGGAAGGAAAGCAAGTAGTCTTCCGAGATCGCTCGCCGATTCCGTCACTGGAATCCGAAGTCCCCGGCGCCCTGCGCCGGGGACTTTTGTTTGCTCGCTCAACCGGGCGAAAGCGCGAGAAGTGCACCTTCCATTTCAGTACACCCGACCCTTCCGACGCCAGTCGCTGCGCTCGGATTACCGCTCGAGCTTAGCTCCAGATTCCGTTGCGTGGCCGCAGCACCAATGAGCGATCTCCTCGCGATGCGAGGTGACGTCAATTGTAACTCCTTGTTGTGTAATGAGTTGCTATGACCGAAGAGAGGCGAAGACATTGCATAGGTAGTGGCCGCGCCGGAGCGACGCACGCTGCTCTTCGAGCCGGGCGCATCGGGGGCGGCTAGAAACCAGCCGACATAGCGGCAGCAACGTCAGATCGCACACATCCATGGAGGTAGAGGTCATGGCAACATCGCGTATCGCCTTGCGGGGCGTCGCGGCCGCAGGACTGCTTTCGCTCGCAATGGCAGCAGCGTGCGGTGAGCAGTCGGTTTCCGGTCCGGAGCTCAAACCGAGCTCCGCAATCATCAATCCCCCGGCCGGCCAAACGTACTGGAACTTCGTCACGCTCAATGGTGCGCCGGCAGCCGTGGCCGCCCCGGACATCTTCTATTCCCCCAGCAGGCAGGTCTGCAACAACCTGCTCGGGTGCGTCACGCTCAGCACCAATACCACCGGAGTCAATGTGCTCTTCAAGTGGCACAGCGACGACATTCAGCCCGAGGATGAACAAGGCGTTGGCATGTGCAAACCGTACAACGGCGTCTGCGAGGGCGACGAAGTCGGGAACGTGGACGGCGCCCCCTGGCTCCTCCTGGACCTGAACGGTCTCGCGGCCGGCATCGAAGTCACCGGCATCGTGCTCGGATCGCTCACGACCACTACGGGCGCGGCGATTGAATCCTACAAGTTCGACCTCTGCACGCTCTCCAGCGGAGGCGCCTGCGGCGCCGAGCTAACCGGCAACGGCTCCTCGACGCAGAGCATCTACACCATTCCGGTCACCCAGGGCGCGAACAAGTGGGTCCGTTTCAAGCCGAACTCGGGCGACTATACCGTGGCCGGCATCATCACCTCGGTTGCCACGCCCCCGCCTCCCCCCGAAGAGGGCGAGGGACGCATGACGGGCGGCGGGAGGGTACCCCTCGGCGACCTGATGATTTCCTACGGCTTCACCCTCCATTGCGACATCCTGCTCTCGAACAACCTCGAGATCAACTGGAAAGACAACAAGTGGCATCTCGACAAGCCGATTACCAGCGCGACCTGCACCGACGATCCCCTGATTGCGCCTCCGCCGCCGGTGGCGCCGTTCGATACCTTCGTCGGCACCGGAATCGGCAAGTTGAACGGGGTGGCGGGCTCGCGAGTCGAGTTCACCTTCAAGGACGCGGGAGAGCCGGGCAAGGATGACTGGGTCCAGCTCAAGGTGTTTGCACCGAACAGCAACACCGTGGTGCTGGACGTTCCGCTCAAGCAGGTGAAGAACGGGAACATCCAGGCTCACTACGACCAGCCCCACGGCAACAAACCCTGAGTTCAATGGCCACACTGGAGAAAGCGCCCCCTGGAGACTTTTCCAGGGGGCGCTTTTCCATGTCCACTACCAACCGCAGGGCTCCGCGAGGGTGGCGCGAGAGCGCGTGCCGGCAGTCTACGATCCGTTTCCGAGGCGTCGCACCCGATGACCCACCAGGGCCAGGAAGCAGGAGAGAATGACAAAGCAGGCGGCGCCGCCGAAGATCTGGATCTTGAAGCGAGTCAGATCCGAAGCAGGAGGCGCCGCGAGGATCAGTTTGGCGTCGAGGAACAGAACGACGAGGGGACTCAGACAGATCAGCGCCACCGCATACAGGAGCGAGCTGGTGCCGGCCTTCGAGGATTCCCCCCCGCGCAGGCAGGAACCCGCCACGATGAGCGCAAGTCCCGCGAGAAGAGGAGCAACGAGCCAGGCTGCCGCCGTAATGAGACGCAGCCGGCCCTGCGGGATGCTCAGGTCGCTGTCGATGAAGTTCACCGCCAGCTCCGCTGCTACGCCGACAAGCACCGCACCCCCCGCCAGTTGCCCCAGGCGGGAGAGGGCGCGACCTGGGCTCAGGTAGTTCTTGATCACGGTCTCAGGCATTTGGGCGACGCTCCGCTGGTGCGCCGACGACGATCCCGTGCTGGGGGGCGCCTCGCGGTTCCGCCGCCCGCGTCGCGCGCCGGATCAGCCAGGCCATCGTTAACGCGAAGATGCTTCCAACGAGGGCAACGGTCAGCGCCCGGATCGCGGTGAGATCGAACGACATCCGAATCTGCGGCCGGACTGCCCTGCGCAGCAGGAGGGCATCGAGAGAATACAATGCCATGGCAGGGAGAACGAGGACGGCGAGCGCGAGGTGGAGAGCGGCCGCAAACAGCAGCGTGCGGCGGTTGCCGAGGACCAGCGCGGCGGCAAGAAACATCGCGTCTGCGAGCACGAACATTGGCATCCGGCTGACGGTGATCCCAAAGAGACCGAACCGCCAGCTCGCCACTCCACCGTGCGGCGGCAACACCATGGCGAGAATCTCGATCACCTCGACGACCAGGATCACGGCGGCTCCGGCGTAGAGGAGTTTCACCGCCTTGCGAGTTTCCCCGGAGAGATTGATCACGGACTGGTCCCTTGCGTCGAGGTGAGCCTGCGATCGGGTGCCGTCTCGGCCGACAGTGTCCGTCCGGCAAACGACGGCAAGAGACGCTCCAGCTGTGGAATGAGCTCGGCGCCAACGCTGGCCGCGAGCCGGTCGGCTTCCCCGGCATCCCCGGAATGGAGGGGTACCACGATCCGGACGAGTGCTTCATCGCTTCGCCCGGTGGTTGCCTTGTCGCGCAGCAAGTCCCATTTGACGGCGTACTCGTTTGCCTGGACTCGTCCGCGGCCCTGGTACCAATAATAGACCAGCGCCTTCTCCGCTTCCCTTCCGATGAGATACCGATTCACCCGGACGACCCGGCCTGGAATCGTGATCTCTGCCAAGCCCGCCGACAACGGCTCCCAGCCTGCTCCCGGAAGGCAGTTCTTCGGCGAGTGAATGCTCCTCCCTTGGACCTGCTCCTCGTAATAGCCTACGTATACGGAGAACGCGCGGGCAGCGGCCGAATCGGCATACAGCCGCAGGACAAATGTCGACATCCCGGCGATCCGCTGCTCTTCCTGGGCGATCGGTACGTCCTGTCCGATAAACCCCGGCTGGCTGACGGAGAGCTCCGACAGAGGAGCGGTAAGCGGCTCGGCGTGCTGCTGCCTGGAGAGCAGGAGAATGGCGCACCCCAGCGCCAGGCACAGGGCCGGAAACCACGAAGCCGGGGCACTCAATCTCCGCATTTGGCTCATTCTCCGGCGGTGGGTCGCAGCTTTCGCTCGACGGCCCGCACGGCGGCGGCGGCGAGCGCGGTCAGGGCGAGTGAGACGCCGAACAGCAGCCAACCTTCGGTGATGTGCATGAAACCTTCGCCCATCTTGGGATCGACATAATACACGAGGAAGCCGGTGAGGAAGACGCGTACTCCGTTAATGAAGATGGCGATCGGAATTCCGACGGCCACCAGTACGATACGGCTGATCGGAGAATGCAGCCACAGCCCGCCCATAAGGACAGCCAGGCTCAACAGGGCGGTCAGGGACCGAAGACCGCTGCACGCCTCGGTGACGAAGAGCTGGTGGTTGGGAATCTGAATGACGTTTCCGGAGAGGAGCACCGGGACGCCGCGCCATTCGAGCAGCCGGGCTCCCATGGCCGACGCCTTGAACTGCAACGGCAGCGCGATGCCGCTGGTGACGAGCTCGGGCAGCGGGATCGACAACCCGAGCAGCAGGACTGGAAGCCACCAGGCGCGGAGCTGCTGGAGCCCGCGGAAATACACCACCAGCCCGATGGCTGCCGCCATCATCGAGGCCCGCATCGTGAACAGCTCCGCTGCGAGCTCAGCCGTCCCGCGGAGCAGGACGGCAAAGAGCAGCAAGGCTCCGCCCAGCACCTGTGACGGCCGGGCCGGCTCGACCCAGCCACGTTTCCATGCCAGCCAGAGTGCGACGGGTGCAAGGAGGAGACCGTGCCCCGCTTCGGGATTGGTCCACCAGTCGCGACCGAGGAGTGCGGCGGGTTTGGCAAAGAGAACGATGAAGAGCGCTGCCGTGGTGACCCAGAGGAGGTAGCTCCGACTGGATGCGGCTGACGTCGAACGAACAGCATAGGTTTCGGGTACGGTCATCACCTCACCGGGATCCCCGCCGAAACAACATCACCGGAATCGTCTGGGCCATGATCCACAAGTCGGCCCAGAATCCCTGGCTGGAAATGTACTCGAGATCGTACCCGACCTTCTGCTTCACGTCGTCCAGGCTCGAGTCATACTCGAGATTCACTTGGGCGTGTCCCGTGATCCCGGGACGAACCCGCTGGCGCACCTGATAGTCGGGGATCTTCTGACGGAGATCGGCGACTATGGCGGGGCGCTCCGGACGGGGCCCGACGACATTCATTTCGCCCCGGAGAACATTGATCAGCTGGGGGAGCTCGTCGAGACGGAACACCCGCAACCAGCGGCCCACGGCTGTTACACGGCCGTCATTCTTGACGGCCCAGATCGCGCCGGTGCCTCGCTCCGCGTCCACCGTCATCGTGCGGAATTTATAAATCTTGAACGGGCGCCCGCCGATGTCCTGTCTGCGGCGGGGGTCGTTGGGACGATCTCCCGTGGTGCGCTTGTCGAGGCCCACCCTGGTCTGTGTGTATATCGCCGGACCGCGAGAGGTCAGCTTGATCGCCACTGCAATGAGCAGCCACAGTGGCAGGGTGAGCAGAATCCCGAGCGCCGCCACGAAAACATTGAGAATTCGCCGGGGTCCCTCGGATGCGGGCAGCGCAGCGGTCCTGCCCTCGGGAATGAGGTGCAGGTGCCGCCGGCGGGCCGGCCCGGAACCTCGTCGCGTCCCTTCAGCCGGCATAGTCATCGCATGAGTGCCACGCGCCGGTCCTCAAAAGACCCGGGCGAAGAGGTAGATCGTCGACACGAGGCCACCGAGAGCATAAGCCACCGAGAGTGGGTTGATTCCTCCGGACCGCTTTCGCGGATCCAGCACCAATTCGTCTCCCGCGCGGAGATTGAGCTGGTCGAGTGTCAGGCCCTGTCGCATTGCTTCGACGAGCGCCTCCCGTCCCCAGATCTCCGAGTTTCCCCGGCGTACGAAGATCTTCTTGATGTCTGCGTCACCCGAGGGACCACCGGCGGCCATGATCGCGTCATCGGTTCTCACATCAGCCGGGATCTGATAGAACCCTGGCTTCCCCACCGAGCCATAGACGCTGAGCCGGATTTTGGTCCGTACCCTGACCTGCGGATCGCGGATGTATCGCGCCAGCTGTTTGGTCAGGTAATCCTGGGCTTCCGCGCGGAGGACACCCTGGAGTGGAATGTCGGGGAGTCCGGGCAGCGACAGCACCCGGCCGGAGGCCACCGTGAACGAGTCGCTGAAAGCCGGCTGGCCAAGAACGTTCAGCTCGATTTGATCCCCGACCTGCAGATCACCGCCATCGAGCCGTGCGCGAATCATGGCCGCCTCTCGGGCTTTTTCGTCGCGAAGACGCGAACTGTACCCGGAGGACGCCGCATACTTGGCCAGTTCCGCCAGGCTCGCCTCGAGTTCGGCGCGGCTGGCCTGCGCCCGGCGGGTATCCTGTGCCTCGCCGGCCCCTGGCAATCCCGCGAGGATCACCACGGCGGCAAGAAGGAGGGTGCTGATTCGGTGCGACATGTTTGATTTGCTCAAGTTTCTCTCTCGTCGTTGCTGGCACATAACAGCAGGTAGCGTGCTCCGGTCATGCACCGGCGACACAGTAAGACAACGTATTTAAGCACAAACGTTTACGACACAACTCCAGCAATTATCGCTCCCGGCATCCGGCGCACTCGTTGCGTCAACGCAACAGGCCGCTGAGCAGGCTCTTCACCCATTCCAGACCGGCTCGGAACGCCTTGCCTCATCAGACCTTGGGGGAACGCCGGGAGTTCGACTCCTTCGCCCAAGCGTAAGTTTATTCAACAACAACGGAAGGTTTCTTGCTGTACCTTGGGTTGAATCAGGTCTCCGCTAATAGCGGGGCCAAGGCACCATCGACCGGTAGGATAGCGCAATCGTTTGACTTGTAGGGAGTTACGATAAAAGAGAGCCTTGAGACCCTGCTCAGGCCGCGGTTCGTGCGGCGAAAGCGTTGCGGCAATATGTTGCATTACCGCCACTGTGCGGACGCCAGCTACCTGGGACGACGCGGAAGTTCTCGCGGTCCCGGCGGTAACGGATGACTGACCCGGCCATCCAGCCGGAATCGCGGGCTCGCCGGATCCTGATCGCAAACGATCAGGAATGGGCAGCCCGTGCGGTGGAGACGATCCTCGTTGCCGAAGGTTACGAGGTTCATCGGGTCTACACAGGTCGCCAGGCGCTGCAACGCGCATTCGAAATCCTTCCCGACCTGATCATCCTCGACACCCAGATGCCCGACCTGAGTGGCCCGGAGGTATGTCGGCAGTTGCGATCCGACCCGCGAATCGGAATGGCCACTCCCATCCTGTTGAGTACCGCGGGACCTGCAGGACGGCAGCAGCGCATCGAGGCGTACCAGGCTGGCGCCTGGGAGTTCTACGGGCAACCGCTCGATCCCGAGATCCTCTTGCTGAAAATCAGGATCTACCTCGATGTTCGGGCAACCGCTGATCGTCTCACGGAAGAGACCCTCCTCGACGAGCTCACGGGGCTCTACAGCGCGAAGGGGCTGCTTCGCCGAACCGATGAGCTCCTGGCCGACGCTCGCCGGACCCAGCGCGAAGTCACCGTGGTCACCATCTCGCTCGACGACGCGGCGCGAACGGCGCTACTCGTAGAAGCGGGAGACCTGGCACGGCGTGCCGGGCTGGTCGTGCGGAGCACGGTGCGCGCCGCCGATGTCGTAGGCCGAGTGGGACCGCTTCGCTTCGCGGTCGTGTCGTGCGGGAGTCCCCGAGAAGGAGCTCAGCGTCTCGCCGATCGTCTCGTTACCGCCCTGCACAGTGTCGGCAACGGCACCGCGGAGGTCGAAGTTCGCACTGCGATTCAGGAGACGACCTCCGAGGAGCTCTCACACACTGATGCGAAGATGCTCCTCGGTACGGTGGTCGCCTCGTAATTCTGCATCACGTCAGCCGGGCTGGGCACCCGGCTGCAGCTGCTCCACGGCTTCTTCGTCCGGATCCGCCACGTACCCATAGCTGTAGCGATAGTATTTGTACGACCCTTCCTTGAGCCGCACATCGTTCAGGATCGCCCCCAACAGACGCACCGGCAGGCGGTCGAGAATCTGCAACTTGGCCTCCGCCAACTGGCGGTCGGTCTCGCCGGCGCGGAGGACGAGCGCCAGGTGACCGGTTACGGTCGACAGGACAAAAGGATCGATGCCGGCGCCGAGCGGCGGAGTGTCGACGATAATCACCTGGAACGTACCCTTGAGATAAACCATCAGCTCTCGCATGCGGGCACTTCCGAGAAGCTCCGGTCCGAGGTGGCGCCGGGAACCGCAGGGAATCAGCGAAAGGAGGGCGTGCGTCGCCGGCCGGAGGATCCCGGCGAGCGTGGCGTCCCCTGCCAGGTGATCAACCAGTCCGGGGCGGCGATCCACTCCGAACGTGTGGTGCAGCGACCCGCGGCGGATGTCACCGTCCACGAGGACGGTTCGGTAGCCCGCTTCCGCGAAGGACAGGGCGAGATTCGACGCGATCAATGACTTGCCGTCGCCCGGGGACGGGCTCGAAATCGTCAGCACGATCGGGCCCGACGGATCGAAGCTGTGGGCCAGACTCATCCGGATCGAACGGAACGCCTCGACCACCTGGGCCGCCTCGTCCTGCGAGGCATTCAGCCCTTTGGCCCGTTTGATCTCCGGAATCGTCCCGAGAATCGGAAGTCCGAGGCCCTTGGATACCTGGTCGGGGTAACGGAACCTGGGATCGAGCCGGTCGACGGCGAGGGCGATGGCGATTGCTGCCGCGAGCCCGATAAGCAGCCCGAACACGACCACGGTCGCACTTCCGCCGCGTACCGGCTTGTTCGGGGTGACGGCCTCGTCAATGACGCGCACATCGGGAATCGCGCTCGCCTCGGCGAGCTTTGCCTGCTGACGGCTGCTCTCGAGTGTCCGATAGAGCAGATCCGCCTGATCCACCTCCCGGCGCAGGCGTGCTTCGGTCTGTGAGCGGACCGGGATTTCGCGCATCTCCCTCGACGCAATCCCGATCCGTCCATCCAGCTCCGCCTCACGGTTTTGGATCTGCCGGATCAGCGCTTCGGCATAAATGGGGATGGTCTGTTTCTGGAGGAGCTCGATCCGGTCCCGGAGATGAATGACCCCTTTGTATTCCTCGGTGTAGCGGGCGAGGGAATCCCGAAGCTGCGACTGCGCCAGCGAAAGCTCCTGCAGCACGCGTTGCAGATCCGGCGCCTGCCTGACCGAGGTGATCGTGTTGAAGGCGTCGATGGCCACCTCACCCGATTTGCTCCGGCGAAGGACGTCCTGAATCTCCTGCCGGTCCCGCCGGATGGAATCGAGGGCGTTGCGCTGCGCGAAGAAGGATCCATAGACCGTCGGCTGAGTGAACGCGAGCCCCGGAGCGACAGGGGCTTCTTCACGGGGTTTGGTGACGGTGCCGACCCGGAACGACTCGAGCCTCTGCTCGGCGTCACGCAGCCGGCGGTCCTGATCGAGCACCTGGCTGTCCAGGACCTCCGCCAGCATCGTGAGTTTGGACCGTTTCTGTGACGCTGCTTCGTCCACGAAGCGGCGGAGCAGCGTATTCATGGTGGTGGCGATGCCCTCCTGATCCTTATCGCGGAGGGCGAGCACGAGGAAGTTCTCTTCTCGCAGCGTGGTCTGCAGCCGCTTCGTCAGCGCGACCGAAGCCTCACGCGGAGGAACGATCTCGAACTTGACCTTCTTGCCCGAGAAGTCCTTTCCCGGCTTGGGCACCCACAGGAATCCGAGCGGCTTACCGACCGAGTCGCCGACCGCGCCCGATTCCGAGTAGAGCCCGCTCTTCTGCTTCAGGTCGTACCGTTTGCCGTCATCCTTTACGCTGTATTCGAAGACCCCCGGATTGAACCGGCGGCCGTGCGTGAAGTTTTCGAAGAGCGCGAGGTGGTCCCGGTCGCTGATGGTGAGGTAGAGCTTCCGGCTTTCGACCACGGGATCGAGCACCTTGAAGCTGGTGAGCAATTCGACCCACGCCTTGGCACCCAGCAGCTTTTCCCCTTGAATCGGTGTGCCCACGCGGCTCTGGTTCGGGGTTTCGATCCAGATTCTTGCCAAGACCTCGTAGTCCGGCCGAATAAACCGGGTCGCCACAATCCCGCCGCCCATGCCCAGGAGCCCAAGCCCGGCGATGAGCCACCGGTAGCGCCTGAGGGCAGAAACGACTCTGGACATGTTGTTCGAGGCTGCGCCCTGACTGAGTGGCTCGGCATAGGCCTCAACCGCTCCCCCGCCTTCGGCGGAAACGACGGTCTGAGTCGTTTGGCCTGGAACCATCGAATTCCGCATCGGGACACTTTCCGTGAGATATCAAGAGTCATCCGAACATCATGCTTGGAGACGGGTGTCGCAAGCCTGATACCACATGTGGCGGCAGTCTTCCCCGGGGCCACAATCGTCGACCTGGGCCCGGCGACTGTTGCGTCGATGCAGCATTTTGCGGCATATCAGCCTCAGCCAAAGTGGCTGATTCACAGCTTCTGTTGCTTCGACGCACGTCGGGCATAGATTTCGCAGCACAGTGGGTGCACGACCGCAACAGCGAAGTCAGGGCAGGTCCTCACCACAACGCAGGATGGAAATGGGCAGTCCACCGACAGCGCATCCCAACAGTGCGGCCGCTTTTCCGGAGCCGGGGGGGACCCGCGATCCCCTCTCCATCCCTCCGGAGGTCAAGGCCAGCATCAAGATTCTTCTCGTCGATGACGAGCGGACTCTCCGGGAGAGCTGCGCCAGTGTGCTGCAAATGGATGGGTTTTCAGTTACGCTGGCCGGCCGGGGCGAGGAAGCGCGCGACCTGGTGCGGCGGCGGAAGTTCGATATCGTGCTCGTCGATCTGTACATGTCCCAGGTCTCCGGTCTCGAGCTGCTGCGCGCGGCGCTGGACGAGCACCGCGATACGATCGTCGTCGTCATGACCGGAAATCCCAGCGTCACTTCGAGTATCGAGGCACTCCGGGCCGGAGCGTGGGACTATCTCCCCAAGCCGTTCAGCGCAACTCACCTTCAGGTGCTGATCGGCAGGGCGTCCCACGCCGTCATGATGAATCGGGAGGCGAGTGAGCTCCGCCAGCAGGTGCTCGACCAGCACAGTCATTCCGATTCGGTTGCCCTTATCGGTATCTCGCCGCTCTTCCGGAAGGCGGTCGATCTCGCCCGCAAGGTGGCCCCGACCGATGCCTCGGTCTTCATCAGCGGGGAGAGCGGCACCGGCAAGGAAGTCATTGCCCAGTTCATTCATCAGCATAGCCGGCGGAGCCGGAAGCCACTGATCGCGATCAACTGTGCGGCGCTGCCCGAGCACCTGCTGGAATCGGAGATGTTCGGTCACCGCAAAGGCGCCTTCACCGGCGCAGACCGCGACAAGCCCGGCCTCCTGGAGATGGCCAACGGCGGCACCTTGTTCCTCGACGAACTGACCGAAATGCCGCTGCCGCTGCAGGCCAAGCTGCTCCGCGTCATCCAGGATGGCGTCGTCCGCCGGGTCGGCTCCGAATCCACCGATGCGAATGTGGACGTCCGTTTCATTTCGGCCACCAACCGGGATCCGCAGCAAGCGGTCGAGGGCGGGGTGCTCCGTGGCGACCTGTTCTATCGGCTGCGTGTCGTGCCGATTGCCCTGCCGCCGCTCCGGAAGCGGCTCGAGGATATACCGCTCCTCACCAATCACTTCCTGACCCACTACTGGGCCCGTCACCGCGGCGGCGCGGCGCGTATCCCGCGACTCAGCGAGGAGAGCCTGGCGTTCCTCCGGTCCCGGCCGTGGCGCGGCAATGTGCGCGAGCTGCAGAATGTGATCGAGCATGTGGCGGTGCTGGTCGAGCCCGACCAGGAAATCCAGCCGACCGACATTCCGGTCTACGACGATGCCACGGAATCCGGCGGCGACCGCCCTTCGCTTCTGCCGGCGAATGACGAACCGTACCATGCGGCAAAGGAACGGGTCGTGGCGCACTTCGAAAAGGAGTACTTCGCGCGGCTGGTCTCCCGCGCCGGGGGGAACATGTCGAAAGCCGCCCGCCTGGCCGGCGTAGACCGGACGACGCTCTACCGGTTGATGGACAAGCATCACATCCCACGCGATGAAAGAGGCGGAGACCCCGAGTGAGCCGGACTGCCAAGGAGCAGCCGGTGCTCCGCCGGCTGCTCGATGAGGCGGCCCTCCAGGTCACCGACGACTGGCAAGTCGTTCGCCAGGATGCCGCCTCCCGGGAAGACGTCGTTCGCACGCTCGGCGCGATGACCAGCGCCCTTGGAGCCGCGCTGGACGGCGGCACCAAGGACGTCCAGGACCTGGCCAAGTCGCAGCTGCCCCGGCGGATTCTGGGCCTCCTGCGAAGCCGGTTGATCCTGCTGGCCGGTGCGGAAGAGACTCCCCCCGACGGCCGCGACATCATCGCCATGCTGCTCGCGTTCGAATCCGTGGGACATCAGCTCGAGCCCAACTGGGATCAACGATTCGCCGACCGGCTCACCGGTCCCGACGGGCTCGAGCTGGTAGTCGAGCTGGCACATGATCTCCGCTCTCCACTCACCTCGATTCTGTTTCTGGGCGAGACGATGAAGCGCGGCCGCAGCGGTCCTGTGACCCCGCTGCAGGAGCGTCAGCTCGGCTTGATCTACAGCGCGGCGTTCGGCTTGAGCTCGGTGGCCAGTGACGTCATCGAGCTCGCGCGAGGCGGCGACCGGTTGGTCGACCTGGAGCCGCTCCCCTTCTCCGTGGGCGACATCATGGAGTCGGTCCGCGATATCGTACAGCCGATCGCCGAGGAAAAAGGGCTGGAGGTACGCCTGCTTCCCTGTCAGCGCACCTCGCGGCTCGGCCACCCCGTCGCCCTGAGCCGCATCCTCCTCAACTTGACCACGAATGCGCTGAAGTTCACCGATGACGGCTGTGTCAATGTGACCTGCACGGAAGTCGGCGAGCTCGGGGTGGAGTTCTCGGTGCAGGACACCGGGCGGGGCATCCCGCCGCAGGCGATGGCCATGCTCTTCGAGCCGTTCCGCCGGCGCCAGAAGGATCGTGATTACGCCTTTTCCGGATCGGGACTCGGGCTCTCAATTTGCCGAAAACTGGTCGAGGCCATGGGCGGCACGCTTCAGGTGGAAACCGAGGCGGGGCGAGGGACCCGGTTCTTCTTTACGCTCGAGCTGCCGCTTGCCGCGCAGCCGGAACGATGATGAAGCTGGTCCACGTGGTGGGCGCGCGACCGAACTTCATGAAAGTGGCTCCGGTGCTTCGCGCGGGACAGTCGATCGCCGGCCTGATCCAGGTGCTCGTTCATACCGGGCAGCACTACGACCCCGCGATGAGCGATTCGTTCTTTCAGGATCTCGGACTCCCGGCACCGGATGAAAACCTCGGCGTGGGCTCGGGCAGTCATGCGGAGCAGACCGCACGCATCATGCTCGCATTCGAGCCGGTGCTCGACCGCCACTCCCCCGACTGGGTTGTCGTCTATGGCGACGTGAACTCCACCGTCGCCTGCGCGCTGGTCGCCGTCAAGAAGGGGATTCGGATCGCGCATGTGGAAGCCGGGCTGCGGAGCCGTGACCGAGGGATGCCCGAAGAGATCAACCGCATTCTCACCGATCAGCTCGCCGATCTGCTCCTGACGCCGAGCCGCGACGGGAACGACAATCTGGCCGCCGAGGGGATTCCTCCGGCTCGCGTTCGCATGGTCGGCAACGTGATGGTGGATACGCTGCTTCGACTCCGCAGCGTGGCCGCAAAGCGCGGCATGCCGGAGCGGTTGGGTGTCAAGGGAGCAGACTACGCGTTCGTCACGCTGCACCGGCCGTCGAATGTCGATGACCGGGACACGTTGTCGGAGCTCCTCGGGGCGCTCGAGGACCTGGGCTCGCGAATGCCGGTGCTCTTTGCCGTCCATCCGCGCACCCGCCGGCGGATCGACGAATTCGGCCTCACCGCCCCGAACGGACCGGTGCGATTGCTGGATCCCCTTGGCTACCTCGAGACAGTCAACCTGGTCGACGGGGCGGCGCTCGTCCTGACCGATTCCGGAGGGCTGCAGGAGGAGACCACCGTGCTTGGTGTGCCCTGCCTGACGGCGCGCCCCAGCACTGAGCGGCCGGTGACCATCACCGAGGGTACCAACCGGCTGGTCGCTTCCCGCCGGGTTGATATCAACGCCGCGGTGACCGAGCTTCTGGCCCGCCGAGCCGGAGGGTCGTTCCAGCCGGGCAGGCCGGAAGGGTGGGACGGGCACGCCGGCGAGCGGGTTATCTCCGCGCTTCTCGAGAGCCGCACTACCGTCACCGCAACGACTTAGGTAACTTCTCCCATCGGACGACCGGTTGGCCATTGGGGCCGGACCGGAATCCGAAACAGATTCGGCTCCTCCCCCGCGTGTTCCCTGCCGAATTCCTTGACCGCGACCGCGGTCCGGGAAGCGGCGGGAGCTCGAATGGGGCGGGGCGCGGAGAGCAAGAACAACGTGAGTCATCCGACCCATAGGGCGGGCCGACAGGCCGTCCAAGCGCCCATCGCGCACACCCCCCCCGCAGTACATGTGCACCACGCCCCCCACGCCGCACTCCTCATCGACTTCGACAACGTCACCCTTGGTATCCGGAGCGATCTCACCAAAGAGCTCCGGACGCTGCTCAACAGCGACATCATCAAGGGGAAGGTGGCGGTGCAACGGGCCTACGCGGACTGGCGCCGGTATCCGCAGTACATCGTGCCGCTATCCGAATCCTCGATCGACCTGATCTTCGCTCCGGCATTCGGGACCAACAAGAAGAACGCCACCGACATTCGGCTTGCCGTGGATGCGACCGAGCTGGTCTTCATTCGTCCGGAGATCGGCACCTTCATCCTGCTCTCGGGCGACAGTGATTTCTCATCGCTGGTGCTCAAGCTGAAGGAGTACGGGAAGTACGTCATCGGCGTTGGCATCCGGGAATCGGCGAGCGATCTCCTGATTCAGAACTGCGACGAGTACTACTCCTACAGCGACCTCGCGGGACTCACGAAGGAAGCCGACACTCCTTCGGCGCAGCGCGACCCCTGGGAGCTGGTCGGCGAGGCCGTGCTCCAGATGGCCCGTAACGGCGATGTAATGCGGTCGGACCGGCTCAAGCAGGTCATGCAGCAGATCGACCCGAACTTCGACGAGCGGAACGCCGGATTCAATCGCTTCAGCAAATTCGTTTCGGAGGCGGGCAATAAGGGCTTGCTCAAGGTCTCCAAGCTCGACAACGGTCAATTTGAAGTGGCACCGGCGGGGGCGGGAGTCGTCCCGAGCCCGAAGAGCGAGGGATCCCGCCGCCCGAGCGGCCGGGGCGCACCTCACGCTCCCAGGGGCGAAGCGGCAGGAGCTCAGCCCGCAGCGCCGAAGGGCGATGCTGCCAAGCCACGGGAGGACGGTCGGGGACGACGCGGCCGCGGCCGCGGCAGGGGCCGCCCCCGCGGGGACGAGACGCCAAGGGAAAAGTCAGCCGACGTGGTGGCGTCCGCGCCGCAGAGCGGGCAGCTGAGCCTCGCCGCGGCCTTTCAGCTTCTCACCCGGGCGATGGCGGAGCTGCCGTTGCCGGTCGGCGGAGAAGCGGTGCGGGCGCGCATGGCAGCGCTCCTGGGTCGAGAGGACCCGTTACTCGATCCCAGCCGGTTCGCTCGATTCCTGAAGCAGGCCAACGACGCGGAGATCGCCGACGTGAGAAAGCTCGGCGACGACAGCTTCGAGGTTTCGCCCCACAAAACCGACCTTTCTTTCGCGAGAGCGGTCGCGGCGCGGCCCGAACCTCCCGCCCCCGATGGCAACGGCGCTTTCCCGGCCGTCGGCGCCGCGAGCGAGCCTGCCGCGCGCGGCGCGGTGGCGCTTCGGTTCCGCCGCGGTTCTCGTGCACCGGTCCGTCCTCTCGAACTGCCGCTGATCGGAGTCGTGCGCGTCGATGACGACGTGCCGCCCGAAGTCCCCGTCGTTGCGGCAGCGAAGCCCACCCGTGCCCCGCGCACCCGCGCCGCCAAGGCGGCAACCCCGCCCGACGACAACAAGGAGTCCGGCGCCGCGCCGAAGAAGCGCACGCGTCCCCGCGCCAAGAAAACGGGGTGAAGCCCCTCCCGCTCTCCTTCTTTCGTCGCCCCGCCGAGGTCGTTGCACCAGACCTTCTCGGGGCGACGATCGTTTCGACGGCTGGCGGCTGGACTACCGGAGGGGTGATCGTGGAAACCGAGGCGTACCTGGGATTCGACGACCCCGCGTCCCACGCCTACCGGGGCCGGCGCCACAGCGGAAACGCAAGCCTGTACGGACGCCCTGGCATTTGGTATGTGTATCGATCCTACGGCATTCACTGGTGCACGAATCTGGTGTGCGGCGGTCCGATACCTGGAGGAGCGGTACTGTTGCGTGCAGTTTTTCCCATGGAGGGCGCCGAACGAATGCGGGCGCGCCGGCGCGGGTCGCCGGATCGAGACCTAGCCAACGGACCGGGAAAACTAAGCCAGGCTCTGGGAATTACCCGCGCAGTGGACGGGTACTCGATGCCAGGCTCCGGAGTGATCGTGCAACCGTCCGGTATGCCGATGGCAGGTGTGCGCCGGGTCACCCCCCGTATCGGGATTACCCAGGCTGCCGATTGGCCGCTTCGCTTCGTGCTGGAGGTGCCTGGCGCTCTATTCCGGCTGAAATAATGTCCCAGAGTCGTCCCAAACTCCGCGATACTTCGAAATTCTCCTGGATACGGGAGCGCCCGGCGACGCCGAGTCGGGCGGCCAGCGCGGGATCCCGGGCCAGCCGTAGCATATGCGCCGCCATTCCGTTGACGTCGCCCTCGTCCACTAGATACCCCGTGACTCCCTCGACCACCACGTCGGGTATCCCGGCGTGTCGTGTCGCGATGACCGGGAGCCCCGAGGCGGCCGCCTCGAGTATGGCCACCGGCAATCCCTCGCTGTCTCCATTGGGTGCCACGATCGAGTGCTGCACGAAGCAGCGCGCCGACACCATGGCGCGTTGGACCGCGCCGTGGTCGACAAATCCTGGCAGCTCCACTGCCGCGTCGATTCCCAGGTCCACGGCAAGCTTCCGGCAGTCCTCCAGCATGGGCCCGCCGCCGATCATGAGCAGGCGCGCCTCTGGGCACAGCGCGTGTACTCGCGCGAACGCATGCAATGCCAAATCGGGGGCCTTCTTCGGAACAAAACGGCCCACCGTCAGGAATCCCGGGGGGACGTCGGCGGGGGTCGCGCCTTCGAAACGGTCCAAATCGACGCCGTAGGGATTGTAGTGTAGCCTCTCGCGCAGGGCTCCGAGCTCGAGCAGCTGACTCTCCATGGTCCTGCTCACGGCGATGATGGCGGCGGCGTACTTGAACATCGCCTGGTAACCTCCCCGTCGTTCGGAGAGAACCCGGTACGCGCTTGCATCATACCCGTGAAAATGGACGGTCAGCGGGAGCCCCAATCTCCGGCACGCCTCCACAACATCGGCGCCCACCTCCCCGTACTCGGCCAGCACTGCGCTCACCCTCGCGTGGCGGAAGGCGCGCATGTAGGCCTCGGTCAATTCGGCTTGCATGTCGCCGCCTGTCAGCCGCCGGCGGATCGTGTGGGCCACACGGCGGTGAAGCGGGAGGACGGGACGACCTGCGATCATCGGGCGCCACCCGTAGACGTGCACGATTCTCGCGGGGAGGTCCTCGAGATGGCTCTGGATGAAGCTTTCGGTCAGCGACGGCAGATCGTCGGTGACGATGGCGAGCAAGGGAGCCTCTTCCGGCTGGGCCATCCGGATCAGCCTGCGGCGTCGAAACGGGCCAGCTTTCGGGCAAACCTGGCGCGCCGGATCGCCATCGCAAAGACGTCGAGATGGAGACGTCGCGCCACGGAGGCCCGGGCTCGCTTCCAGATCGGCTCTGCCGGCCAACCCTTGATCGGGATCCTGTCGGCCGGCGTCAGACTTTGCACGGTGTGGGAGGCTCGCTCGATCATCGCGTGGGCGTAGTCATTGGTTTGCCAGATCGACATTTTCGCGAAGTACGTCAGGTCGCCCTCCACATCCCGGCTCAGGGCGAAGAGATCCTCGGCCGTGACATCTTCATCGACGATTTGTAACCCGCTGCCCTGGATTCGCAATGATTCCTGCTTTCCCGGGGTCGGAATCGTGAGGAGAATCCGGCCGTTATCGGCCAGGAGTCGGTGCAACACGGCATGGAGCACGGGACGCTGAGCCCGCGGGATGTGTTCGTAGACGTCGGGAAGCACGATGGCCTCCCAACGACCCGCTGGGGGCGATTCGACGAAGTCGGCCTGAAGATACGTGATCCTGGCGTGGGAGTTGATGGCACGGGCCAGGCGAAGGGCCTCGCCACTCAGATCGAGCGCAACGACCGTGGCGCGGGGCGCGATCCGGGCCGCGATGGCGTAGGCTGCCTGGCCAGAGCCACAACCGGGGACGAGCACCGACGTGCACTGACGCGGAATGGCACGGGCGAAGAAACGGATCTGTTCCGTCACGCGCTCGTTCCCTCGAACCATATCCTCGATGAAATGGCTCGCGAACCGGTCGTAGAATTCCTCGATGCGAGAGGACATCCGTTTCTCCGGGCTCCGGTGTAGGGCGGCGTGGGCTTCAGCCGACCCGAGCGTGGCGTGCGGTCCGGGCACCAAAAAACATAAGGGGAGGCCTCACTGCGCCTCCCCCCAGTTCACTTACCCCGGTTGCAGATAATACGGCTAGTACCCGCCGCCCTTCAGATCCTGCTTCGAGCTCCCGAGCGAGAAACGCAGGCCAGCCGAGAGCATATGCAGCGGACCCCGCAGGATGTGCTCCTGGGCAGGCGGTGTGTTGATCTGGTACTGGCCGAACGCGGCAAGCCGGCCGACCCGGAACTGCACCCCTGCCATCAGCGAAGCAAACCCGTCGGCTGAAACTTCCTTCGCGAAAAACTCGCTGGTGGCGGCCGCGTCCTGTGAAGCGAACACCCCTTCCACCTGCGGGCTCACCACCTGGGTGAATCCAAAGCCCAGGCCGATGTACGGCTCGAGTTTTCCCCGCACCGGATACCCGGTGAGCGTGGCGGCATACCGGCGAATCCGGTCGAAGTTGACTGGACGCGCGTTGAAATCATCGCTGGGATCGAGGAATCGCGAAGGCTCGTTGTTCCCGAACGCCTCGTCGATTCCGAGCATCAACCCGCCCCGGCGTGACACCACCGCGATGTGAGCTCCCACCGTCGGGAGGCCGCTCTGCGTCTGGAGCTGGGTTTCGAAGAACATCGCGCCGGCCGACGCCCCGAAGAACCACTTGAACCGGTTGTCGCGGACTTCCGCGACTGGCGCCCGGCTGGATTGCGCCGTTTGTGCCTGGGCCGAGTGAGCCGCGGCCACCGCCGTCAGGGCGAGGAACGGGAGAACTCGGGAGGGGATGCGCATGTGACTGCCTCCGAACGAGAAGTCGGTGCTTTGCGAGTCGTGTTTGTGACGTGGAAGAGGCGGTCGTGGGCCGCCGGTGTCTCAAGGTTCCACGGCAAACCCCGTGCTCATCACGCCCTCTGGCTCCGGAATCGGGAATCCGGCCCGGAACTCACGGTGCAAGTCTGGGTGTGGATTCAGCTATCTACTTATTTTTCAATGATTTACGCTCTAGCTCTCCAAGCCACCGGATTCGAGTCGGCTCTCCCTGAAACCGCCGTACCCCAAGGCCGCCCTCCCGAATCGCATCCTTTCGGCAAAAGGCCAGAAGCCGCAGGGAGGGGGGTCGAGTCTAGATCACGCCCAGATTCTTCCCGGCTTTACGGAAGGCGGCGAGGGCTTCATTGAGGTCGTCCCGCGTATGTGCGGCCGAGATCTGGCAGCGGACACGCGCAGTTCCCTGCGGTACCACCGGGTACCCGAAACCGGTGACGAAGACCCCTTCGGCGAGCAATGCTTCGCTGAGTCGAATCGCCTTCGCGGTCTCACCGATGATCACGGGAATGATCGGCGTTTGTCCTTCCAACGGCTTGAAGCCCAGCTCGGAGAGCCCGCGCCGAAAGTATTCCGAATTCTCCCGCAATCGGGCTACCCGTTCCGGATGAGCCTGGAGAAACCGGACCGCGGCCAGCGCGCTCCCGGCGACTGTGCAGGGCAGGGCATTGCTGAAGAGCTGCGGTCTCCCTCGCTGGGTGAGATAGTCGCACAGCGCTTCCGATCCGGCCACGAACCCTCCCGCCGCCCCACCGAGCGCCTTGCCAAGCGTGCTGGTGATCACATCGACCTCGCCGAGGACGCCGAAGTGTTCGGCAGTGCCTCGTCCGGTCGCGCCGAGAACACCGGTGGCGTGACTGTCGTCGAGCACGAGCAGCGCGCCATGTTTCCGGCACACTTCTAAAAGTCCGGGGAGGTTTGCGATCGCCCCTTCCATCGAGAAAACACCGTCGCTGATGACCATCTTGACTTCACGGTCCCGGCCGGCTGCGAGCTTCGCATCGAGATCCGCGAGATTGCCGTGCTCGTAGACGCCGGTCTGGCATTTGGTGATGGCCTTGGCGAGGCGAATGGCATCGATGATGGAGGCGTGATTGAGCTGGTCGCTCAAGACCAGGTCCCGCTCGGTCAGCACCGTGGTGGGAAGGGCTTCGTTGGCGTTCCAGCAGCTGACGAAGCTGAGCGACGCCTCGGTGCCGACGAATTCCGCGAGCGCCGCTTCCAGCTCCCGGTGGATCACGAACGTTCCGCAGATGAATCGTACCGACGCGGTGCCCGCGCCAAAACGGTCGAGCGCGGCCACCCCGCCGGCTATGACCTCCGGCTCCCCACTCAGGCCGAGGTAGTTGTTCGACGAGAGAATGATGACCTCCCCTCGGCCCTCCATCCGGGCACGCGGACCTTGCATTCCCTCGAGGTAGTTGAGCGCCTTGTACACACCGTCGCGGCGGAACTGGGCGATGCTGTCCCTCAGGCGGGTTTCGAGCGGAGTGCTCATGACGCAATCTCCAGAATCACCTTGCCCGCTTTGCCGTCTTTGATGACCGCGATGGCCCCGGCGATGTCCTCGAGGGGAAACCGGTGGGTGATCACCGGACGCGGGTCGAGCTGACCGCTCCGGAGGAAGCGGGACATCTGATGCCAGGTCGAATACATCTTCCGGCCCGTCACACCGTAGAGCGTCAATCCCCGAAAAATGATGTCCCGGGCAAAGTCCACCTCCGTGCTGCGGCTCGGCGTGCCGAGGAGATTCACCCGTCCTCCCAGTCGTGCCGCGGCGAAGGCCTGCGCATGCCCGGCCGGGTGTCCGCTCATTTCGCAGACGAGGTCGGCACCATCTCCTCCGGTCAGCTCACGGATCCGCGCGAGGACATCATCCCGCGCGGGATTCAGGGTCACATCGGCGCCCATTCCGCCCGCCAGCGTGAGTCGCATGTCGTTGAAGTCGCTGGCGATGACCAGTGACGCGCCGGCCGCCTTCGCGACGCCGCAGGCGAAGCAGCCGATCGGCCCGCAGCCCAGCACGAACACCGTGCTCCCGGGAACATTTCCCCCCTCGAGAACGGTGTGGACCGCGTTCCCGACCGGATCCATGATGGCGCCGATTTCGACCGGAATGCCCTCGAGCTTCATGACGTTGGATGCCGGCATCGCGATGAAATCGGCGAACGCGCCGTCCCGGTCCACTCCGATGATGCGGGTGCGCACGCAGAGATGGCTGTTGCCGGTCCGGCATTGCAGGCAATGCCCGCAGACGATGTGGCCTTCGGCCGTCACCAGATCGCCGACTTGCAGGAGACCTTCCGCTTCGGCCTCGATGCCGAGCCGTTCGATCCGGCCGGCGAATTCGTGCCCGATCGTGACGGGAGGCTTGAGCCGACCGCTGGCCCAGGCGTCCCACTCCCAGATATGCAGGTCGGTCCCGCACACTCCCGCGGCATGAACCCTGATCAGGACGTCGCTCGGCCCGTACGCCGGCGTCGGGACGTCGCGAAGTTCCATGCCCGGTCCGGGCCCGGGTTTGACTAAAGCACGCATCGGCAGAGTGGGGGTCGAGGAATGCCCAAGGATAGCCTCAGGCCTCCGGGGCGGGAAGGCGCCGCACGAGTCAGCGCATCACCTCGCGCTGGTACCACTCCCACATGCGGCCGAGTCCGGCCTCGACGGGAGTGTCCGGCCGGTAGTCGAGGAGCGTACGCGCCCGGCCGATGTCGGCAAAGGTGACCTGTGGCTCGCTGTCGGGGGCCGGAGGCGTGGAGAGCAGCGCCCGCTTTCCCACGAGCTTTTCGACGATAGCGACGAAATCCGTCATGAGGACGGGCTCGCCTCGGCCCAGATTGATGATCTGATAGCCCAGGGGGCGCTCGAGCGCCGCGATCACGCCCGCGATGACGTCGTCCACGTAGGTCCAATCGCGCCGCAGCCGCCCGGCGTCGAACAGCGTGATTTCCTCCCCACGGACGACGCGGTCGGTGACCATGAAGGGCATCATGTCGGGACGCCCTCGTGGACCGTAGACACTGAAGAACCGGAGCGCGGTGAAATTCAGGTCATGCAGGTTGTGGTAGGTATAGCCCATCACCTCGGCGGCCTTCTTGCTCGCCGGGTACGGTGCCAGCGGGAGGTTGCACGAATCGGTTTCGACGAACGGCAGCTGAAGGGAGTTGCCGTACACCGACGAGGTGGAGGCGAAGACGAATACGCCGGTTCCATGCTGCCGCGCCGCCTCGAGCACGTTGACGGTGCCGAGGAAATTGACCTCGGTGTACAGCGGAGCACGACCGATCGAATAGCGGACGCCGCCATAGGCCCCGAGGTGCGCGACGGCGCGGGGTCGGTGCTCGGCAAAGAGCTTCGCGATCGCGCCGGCGTCGCGGATGTCCATCTCGTAGAGGTGGGCCCTCGGGTTCCGGCGGAACCCTTCGACATTCGCCCGCTTGCGCGCGGGATCGTAGTAGTCGTTGAAGTCGTCGACGGCGACGACGGTGTCACCGCGTCGCAACAGGGCATCGGTGAGCGTGCTGCCGATGAACCCCGCCGCGCCGGTCACCAGGATGGTCATCTCGGTGCGTCTCCTCAGTCCTCGACGACGTGGGTCTCGAAGACCCTGCGGTGATCCGCCCACTTCGCCCGGTCGAAGGATTCGCCCTCGAGACATTCCGCGGCGGCATAGGCCATCGCGAGCGCATGGTGGGTGTTGTCATGGGCAAAGAGTCCCTGCCTGCCATAGCTCAGGAGCCGGGGCACTGCGTTCACCCAGTCGTCGAGCGCGCCGAACCAGCGCTCATAACCCGCGCGGTAGATCGGATAGGCCTGCCGCAGGCGGCGCACCTGCACCCCCACCGGGGCCGCGGGAAGCGGGATCCCGCTCCGGGCCAGGTCCTCCGCCACCAACCGGGCGAGGGCCGCGTCGTCCATTGCCCACCAGGCATCCTCCGGACTGCAGGGGAGCTCGGCGCAGAGTACCGTCTGACCGGCCGGCAGGTTGCGGTCGGAATAATTCTTCGGCTCCGACAGGCGTGTGATGCGCAGATCCTTGCCCGGAAAGTAGTGCGCGTCGAACTCGGTGAATCGCTCGACGGGAAGGGAAAGGTAGATCAGAATCATCGCGCGGTACTCCAGCGCGGCTGCGGCCTCGTGGACCGCGGCCGGAGCGGAGTCGCCGAGCAGCCGCGCCAGGACACTGACCGGAATGGTGGACCAGAGCTGGTCCGCTTCGAACCGCTCAGGTACTCCGGCGCACTGGGCTTCGACGACCCACGGACCCGCCGGGCCTGCCGGAGGGACGATTGCCGTCACCCGGCGGTCGTATCGGAGATCCGCCCCGGCCGCGGTCGCGGCATTCGCGTAGGCTTCGCTGATCTGGCCGTACCCATGGCGGGGGTAGAAAAACCGTCCGGCGCCCGGTGGCTTGAACCCCGGCACCTGGGAGAGAACCTTCCGCGCGAGCTTTGCGAACGAGCCGGCCGATACCCGGCGCCGCGCCTGAATCGCGGAGAGCTCTTCGGGTGGGACGCCCCAGATCTTTCGGGCGTAGGGAAAGTAGAACGATTCGCAAATCGTCGGGCCGAGATTTGCCATGAGCACCCCGGCAAAGCTCTCGCCGGGTCCGCCGCGGCGGAATGGCTTGGCCAGCATGTCGCGAAAGGTGCCCAACGCGAATCCGCGATCGAGCCGGAGGAGCAGGTCCGCGGGTTTGAGCGGAAAATGAATCCACTTTCCCCGCAGCGCGATCCGTCCGTGTCTCGGGCGGTCCAGCAGGTCGTCGCCGAGGAAGCGCCGGATGTCCGCCATAATCTCGGGCGCACACGCCGGATGGAGCCGGTGACTCCCGAAGTCCACCCGCATCCCACCGAATTCGAAACTGCCGGCATTGCCTCCCGGTCGCGTCTGCTGCTCGAGGATGGTGACCTGTGCGGCATCCTTGAGGCGCAGGCGATACGCTGCACCGACTCCGGCGGGACCGGCACCAAGAATCAGAATGCGGGGCTGCTTCACTCGCCCCCCGTGCGGGAGACCGTGAGGTGGCCTCCGGCGGTGTGGAATGTGATTCGCCGGGTTCGATGCAGCACGAGCCAGATGACCCCGCCCGCGAGCCCGCCGGTGATCAACACCGTCTGCCAGAGCAGCGAGCAGACGACACTCGTCGCCACCGGCACACCGAAGGGCAGCAGGAGGGCGGCAAGGCTTGCCTCACGAACCGCCAGTCCTCCCAGGCTGATGGGCATCAGGCTGGCGATCTTGGCCAACGGCCACACAAGGAACCAGACCGCCAGGCCCACCTCGATGCCGACGCTCCGTCCCAGCCAGGCATTCAGGAGCACGAAGCTTCCCTGGATGGTGAGCGAGAGCATGAGACCGAGTGCCGCGGAGCCGGGGCGTCGCCACAGCTGTCGAAGCCCTACGAGCCCCCGTCCGACGGGCCGTCGGAGCCGTCGGGGCCAGCGCGCGAGCGGCCGGCGGATGACGAAAGGGAGCACCAGTACGATGAGCGCCGCACAAACCACGGCCGCCACAGTGAGCACACGTCCGATCCATCCGGTGGTGCTGGTACGGACCAGCAGGCCGCCCGCGGTGACGAGGACCGCGAGGGAGAGGAGGTCCGTCACCCGGTCCATGACGCCGCCCCATAACGCCGCCTCCGGCCGCCGGGAGAGTTTCCCGGCCAATCCCATTCGCAGGAGATCGCCTCCCACGATGCTGGGCAGGCAGAGGTTGGCGAAGAGGCCCGCGGCATAGCAGAGCGTTGCATCGAGCCGCCCGAGTCCGCCGCGGGCGGCGTTGACGAACAGGCGCCATTTCGCGACCCCGAGCGCGTGGCCCAGGATGAACCCGGTCAGCACCCCCAGCCAGACCGCGGGTGGCAGCCGACCCAGTGCGTCTTTGACCTGCGCAAGGGGGAGGAGGTAGAACAGCAGGGCGAGCAGCGCGATGCTGACGGCCGCCCGGGCCCAGGTCTTCACCGGCGGCCCATGATGCGGGCATTCTGGTCGGCCAAAAGACCGACCGCCCAGATGATGAGCGCGGCGAGCAGTGCCAGCACGGCGCTTTCCGAGAGATTGTCGCGGGTGACATCGTAGGCGAACTTGGCCAGCCCCGCCACGGCCACCAGAGCGCCGAGCGGAATGAAGAACTTGAGCGGATTGAAGAAGACGATCGTCCGCAGGATCAGGAGCGTGAAATCATACGCGTGGCGGGCGCGAATCTTCGATTGACCGAGTCGCGCATGATAGTCGATCGACACGTATTCGACCGAGTGCCCGTTGCAGGCGGCCGAGAGGGTGATGGTGGTGGTGAAGGAGAACCCATCGGGTAGCAGCGGTTCGTAGCGCTGGACCAGCGATTTCCGGATCAGGCGGAGCCCCGAATTGATGTCGGGCAATCGCTGTCCCGCGAGGTAACTCGCGAGCCGGGTGAGAAACCACTTGGCCGGCCGGCGCGCCAGCGGAATCTGCACCGACTTGCCGGTCCGAGCCCCCACCACCATCTCGTTCCGTTCCGCCGCCGCGAGGAGCGCCGGGATCGCCTCCACGGGATAGGTGCCGTCGGCATCGGTAATCAGGATCCAGTCATGCTTCGCGTGGCGAACTCCGAGCTTGAGCGCCGCGCCGTAGCCACGGTTCTTGGGCCGGCGCAGCACTCGTGCCCCGGTCGCGTCGGCTTCCACCGCGGTCCGGTCGGTGGAGCCGTCGTCCACCACGATGATCTCGAATGGCCACCCGCTCCGAGTGAGCACGTCGTGCACCGCAGTCACCTGCCCGGCGACATGCTCGCCCTCATTAAAGGCGGGTATGACGACGCTGACGGCCCGAGTGATTCCCAGGAGCTCGTCGGCCAGCACGTTTTCGATCACGAAATCCTCAGAGCGCTGGAGGGGTTGCCGGAGAGACCATGATCACGACGGCGCCACCCCCGATGGTACCGGGAAACTCGGCTGCGGTGCGGTAGCGCGTCGCAAGTCGCTTCCAGATTTCCGGCTGCACGACCTGCAGGCGAATGGGAAAAGTGTACAGCACCCAGGTGCGTCGATGACCACGCTCGATCGATTCGAGCTGGGCTTCGCTGCGCGCCGTCTCCCAGTTGCGTCCGAGCCACCTCCGAAACGGCATATCGGCAAGATCGACGGTCACGACGGCGTCTTCCGGCGAACGCTCCCGATCCACGAAGCGCGCGGCCGCTTCAAAATCCTGTTTGGGACGCCACGCCCGTGGCAGCATCGCCGCGCTCGCCGCGACGGCGAGGAGTACGCCGACCGTTGCGAGCACCGGCCCGCGGGAGCGAAAGAGCACCTGGGCAATGGCGAATCCGCCTCGCAGGGCAATGAGCAGAGCAAAACCCGCGCTGAAAAAGAAAAACCGGGGCCACAGATTGTGCCTTTGGACCAGAATCACCGTCGTCGTGACGAGCGCCGGACCGATGAGGAGCCAGAGCAGGAGAGGGCTCCGGCGGAAGAAACTCACCAGGCCCGCCGCGATGACAACCACACCGACCGCCAGCGTCACCCATCCGCCGGGAAGCCCCCTGCTCAAGCCGCGCGCCGTTTCGAGCACCAGCCAGAGCGGGCTCTTCCAGGCGGTTTCGGCGCCCTCCGGATTGGTTGCCGTGAGCTCCCTCACGAGCTGCCCGAGCATCGGCGCGTAGAGGATCAGCGTGAAACAGCCGGCCAGCAGGAGGCCGGCGGTGGGGCGCCAGAGCGGGTGGATGCCCGTCTTCCGCGAGGAAAGCGCCAGCGCCCCCAACCCGATCGCGTGGGCCGCGGGAAGCGCCACCGCCGTCGGATGAATATAGGCGGCGAGCGCGACGCACCCGCCATACCAGGCGACGGCGGTCCATGGCGCCCGCGGATCCTCGAGCAGCCGCAGGAAGGCCGTCGTGCCGAGCAGGGTGAAGAGCAACAGTCCGGAATAACCGCGGGCGTTCTGGGAGAACCAGACGTGGTGATAGGAAACCGTCAGGAGGAGTGTCCCCAGCAGTGCCTCGCGCCGGTCGGTGACCCTGAGCGCCAGCCGCCAGAATGCCCAGAGGCTCGCGGTCCCCATCAGCGCCGCCGGGAGACGGAGCGAGGCCCCGGACTCCCCCATGAGGCTGGTGCTCGCGTGGGCGAGCACGGTATACAGCGGGTGGTGATTGGTGTTGGGATACTCGGTCAGAATGCGCCCGATGGGAAGGCGGACGTGAGTCAGCAGGGTTTGAATCTCGTCGAACCAGAGTCCGGTTCCGAGATGATACAAACGAAGCACCAGTCCGGCCGCCAGGAGCGACAGGAGGGCCACGCGATCGGTTCGGGAAAGCTGCATCCGGACCTCGAAGAGAGTCCTCAAGAATACGCAAGCCTCATTCCACCGGCCCGGGAGACGGTTATTATCCTCGGAATGCCAGCGCTCCACGTCCGGCCGGCTCAGCGTCCCGGATCGCGGTGACGGAATCCTCCGGGTCGCGGCACGACGCGGCGGTCGGCCGGAGCTTTCTCAAGCTGGGAACGGGTGAGGCGCTCGCCCGTCTCGTCGCCTTCGGCGCCACCGCCTATCTCGCGCGCCGGCTCGGGGCGGACGTGTACGGCATCATTGCGCTGGCGTCTGCGATCCTCCTCTACCTGACTTCCATCACCGAGTGCGGTGTCGAGATGCTCGGCATCTCGGATGTGGCTCGCCAGCCTTCCGGCATCGCCGCATTCCTACCTTCGATTCTCGTCGCCAGGCTGATGATCGCCGCCGCGCTGATGCTGCTGGTGACCGGGACCGGACTCCTTCTGCTTCCGCAGCCCGATGGCGCGCTGCTCGCCGGGTACTCGCTGACGCTTGGTGCAGTCGCACTCGGCACGCAGTGGGTGCACCTGGGGCTCGAGCAGACCGGATCGGTGGCGATGGTCCGCGTCGGCACCGAAGCGCTTACGGCGCTGCTCATCGTCTTGCTGGTTCGTGGCCCGGGGGACGCGGGGGCGGCACCACTCGCCGCCGTCATCGGGCAAAGCGCCGGAGCTTTCGTTTTTCTTCGTCTCCTCCCCGGAGGCGCTTCCGGATTCCGCGCCGCCATGCGCTCCGATGTCGTCGCCGCGGTCTTCCGCCGATCCTGGCCTCTGGTGCTGCACGGGCTTCTCGGCCTCGCGATCTTCAACAGCGATTTCCTGTTCCTGCGGGTCTTCCGCGATTCGGCGAGTGTCGGCTACTACGCCGTGGCGTATCTCCTGGTGAGCTTTTTCCTCAATCTCGGCGTGTCCTACTCGATGGGACTGCTGCCCGTGCTCTCGCGGCTCCGCAGCGTTCCCGAGGCCGAACGGCGCCTGCACGACAACGCGATGGCGCAGACCTTCGCCGGCTCGCTTCCCGTGGCCATCGGCGGCTGCCTGCTCGCCCACCAGTTCATCGACCTGCTGTTCGGGAGGGGGTACCAGCCTGCAGCACTCGGATTGCAGATCCTGATCTGGTGCATTCCGGTCGCTCTCTTCCGAAACGTGGCGCAGGCGGTCCTCATTTCGCACGACCGCCAGGGCCATTTGCTGCGAACGGTTGGGGTGGCTGCCGGGCTCAATCTGCTGCTCAATGTCATGCTGATTCCGCGGTGGGGGATGACCGGCGCCGCCGTCGCGACGGTGCTTACCGAGGCAGTCCGCACCGTGGTGGTCCTGGGGTATTCACGCGGCACGGGACTCCCGTTCACCTCCTGGCGGCGGTTCTGGCGCACGGCGGCGGCCGGCGCGACGATGGCCGCGGTGCTGGCGCTGACGAGCGCCGTTCCCTGGTGGGGCGCGGTGGCTCTCGGCGCATTGGTCTACGGCGTCGTCCTCACCCTCCTGGGCGGGCTGCGCTTCCGGCGGGGCGCGTTGCCGGATCTCGCCGTATGAGCCGGATCGCACGAGGGGATTCGGCTCTCGCGACGTTCGTGCAGTCGGCACCCAGGCTGCTCTCGCTGTTCCGTCAGATGCGACCGACCTGGGAGCTGGCTGCACTCAGCGAGCTCGATCTCGCCTTCGTGAAACGGGAGCGCATCCGCGGGCTCGTATGGGACGTCGATGGGACGCTCACCGGCGACCGCCGGCCTGCGCTGGTTCCCGAAGCGGAGCCGCCATTTCAGACGCTGCTCACCGCGCCGGAGCTCCGGCATGTCATCCTCTCCAACGCAGGGGAAACCCGGTTCTGCGAGCTGGGAACGATGTTCCCGGTCATTCCAATTCTCCGAGCGTATGAGGGCAGCGGAGGGATACTCTACCGGAAGCTGCATCGCGGGGTCGATTCGTGGACCCCGGAGGTTCTCGCAACCCGGCTCGCGGAGGGTGCACGCGTCATCCGGAAGCCCAGCGCGGTGCTGGTGGACTATGCGGTGCGTGAGCTGGGGTGCGACAGGGAGGCGATCGTGATGGTTGGCGATCAATACCTGACCGACGTGGCGGGCGCGAATCTGGGTGGGGTGCGCTCGGTCAAACTGCCGACGCTCGCTCCCGGCACCTTTCGGACGATGGTGCGAATGTCTCAGCGGGTCGAGGGGGTGGTGTACCGGATCCTGTACTCGGGCCGGCGCGGCGCTACGGCTCGCCGGTGAGATAGCCGGCGCACTCGCCCATGCTCCAGGCCGCGAGCAGGAGGAGGAGTGCGGGGGTGGCGATCAGCAGGCGCCCCGGGTGTCTCCCGCCGTGTCTCCGTGCGATCCGCAGGTAGAGCAGCGCGGGGAGGAGGAGCGTCGTCACCGCCCGGAATGCGCGGCGGGTGATCGGCGCTTCGGCCACACGGACCGCCGCATACAGCCTTCCCCATGCAAATCGCTCGGCCAGAAGCGGGGCGAGTCGCAGACCGGATCGGGCCTCCTTCACGATCGCCTCGGGCGCGAACCACAGGGTCGCCCCCTCGCGGCGCAGGTGGTCATGCACCTGGGGCTCATGATAGCGCTCCTGCCAGAGCGCGCGAGTCGCGTCCACCGCCCGCCGTTTGTAGCACAGGTTGACGTCGGACACGAACGACCGGGAGCCCGCCTGGTTCACCGATTCATAGCGGGAAAAATCACAGGCATACACCGACCAGCTCCAGATGCCGTGTCCGGCCCAATCGATCGCTCCGCCGATCACCTCGTGCGGAAGCCGGTCGTGGAGATCCCGAAAGGCAGCCGCCCAGTCCGGGCGCGGTACCCCACGGTCCTCGAGCATTGCCACGAGGTCCCCGGTCGCGGCCGCGAGTGCGGCCGCACGGCGCCGGTCGAAGAGCTCGTGCTGTCCGGCGGCGGATGTGGGCGGCTTTGTCGTGCGCAGGGTTCCGAGCGCCATGAACCTGCACGCGGAGAATTCCTGACGGATGGACGAGAGGTCACCTGCCGTGTCGTCGAAGGGGATCAACACCTCGAGCTCGGGGGCACCGGTCTGTCGCGTCAGCGCCTCGAGGCACCGTCGCAGCTGCTCGCCCCCGTCGACCAGCGTGACGACGACGGAAATCCGGGGTGCTCCGCTCCGCTCAGCCAATCGTGACGGCGGCTCCGGTCCGGGTGGAGGTGTACACCGCCTGGGCGATTTCCACGGCGCGCAGGCCGTCCAGCGTGTCACCCAGCGGCACTTGCGCGCCACCCCGTCTCCGCAGGAAATCGGCGAGCTCTCCCTCGAAGGTGTGCAACGTCGTGCTTTGCCAGCCCTGCACCTTTTCCTTCACGATCAGATCGAGATATCGGTGCACCGTCTTGCGACGCGGACCCCCGGGTTGGCTTTGCGTGATGAGGAGGTTCGACATGGGTGCGTAGGATCCTCGCACCATGCCCTTTTCGCCGTAGGCCTCGAGCGAGACTTCGTAGCCCTGCCACTCGTTCCAGGTCGCCTCGTAAATCGCGGTCGCACCCGACGCGGCTTTGAAGATCGCGACCGCCCGGTCTTCCGATCCGGCGACCTTCCACACGTTCCCCGCCGCCACACCGTAGACTTCCCGTATTTCTCCGAGGATGAATCGCGCCAGATCGGTCATGTGCAGGCCGACATCCATCATCGCGCCGCCGCCGGAGAGCTCCCCCTGGTACATCCAGTCGGCCCGGAAATTGTGAAGGCCGTCATGACCCCCGAACACCCGAAGGGTGTCGAGGGTTCCGATGCGCCCCTCCTCCACCGCCTGCTTCACGTATTTCATGGCACGGTAGTAGCGGTGGTTGAATCCGACGGCCACGAGGTGTGGAGAGGAGCCGGCGGCCTGGTGAATCCGCCGGCATGACTCGAGTGAATTGGACAACGGTTTCTCGACCAGCACGTGCTTCCCGGCCTCCAGCGCCGCGAGGATCATCGCTTCGTGGAGGCCCACCGGGGTCGAGATGATCAGCGCGTCGACATCGGGAACATCGAGAAAGCGGCGATAATCGCTCTCGACCCGGGCACCGGACGAGCCGGCCGCGCGCCGCGCTGCCGCTTCGTCGACGTCGGCCACGCCCGCCAGGGAGGCGCCCGGCACGGCCAGCACCGAACGGGCTCGCAGTTGTCCGATGGCGCCGGCTCCGATGACCGCAATTCTCATGGATGCTCCGTCGGGTTGTGCCGGATCAGGAAAAACACCGAGGTACTGTAGTCACTCCATTGGGAGAGCGCATGGACTCGCCTGAGTTGTCCGTCGTCATACCATCGGTGAACGGACTGTCGGATCTGCTCGGCTGTCTGGAAGCGGTCGAGCAGCTGCGAGCGTCGATCCGGCTCGACGTGCTGGTGGTCGATCGCCTCGGTGGTGACCTCCCGTCGGCGGTGCGCCGGCGCTTCCCCGAGGTCAGGGTTCTCTCCACCGGGCAGGACGCCACCATTCCCCAGATGCGGGACTTGGCGTTTCGCGAAGTGCGTGGCGCTGCGGTGGCAGTGATCGAGGATCACATAATAGTCCCGCCCACCTGGGGGAAACAACTACTCAGCGCGCTCGCCGAAGGGCATGACGTCGTCGGAGGCCCGATCGAGAATGCCGCGACGAAAGGCCTGGTGGATCCGGCGAGCTTTCTGTGTGAATACAGCGCCTGCCTGCCTCCGCTTCCCACCGGCGACGCGGATTGGCTTCCGGGAAACAACATCGTTTACCGGCGTGCGTTGCTCGATCGGTATCTCGCCGTCACCGCGGAAGGAGGCTGGGAAAACCGGCTGCACGATGCGATCAAGCGCGACGGCGGACGGCTCTGGTGTCAGGGAGATCTCATCGTCGGCCACAAGATGCACTACACCTTCGCCGGTTACCTTTCGCAGCGATTCCTGTACGCGCGATCCTACGCCGGCGCGCGCGTTGCGCACGCTCCGCCTGCCCGGCGCCTCGCCTATGGCGCGGCGGCGTTCCTCCTCCCGCCGCTGCTGCTCTACCGCACGCTCCAACGGCTGGCATCCAAGCGCGTACCCCTGGGACTGGTGGCCAAGTCGCTGCCGCTGATCGGCGTCTTCGTGTGCTCCTGGGGCCTGGGCGAAGTGGCTGGATACTGGTTCGGTGCGGGCGACTCCCTGAGGAAGGTACGGTAACGGTGGGGCTCGTCGGGAAATCGCGGCGCGCCCTCGAGGCCCTGCACCTGATCGCCGGATACGCCGGCGATTTTCGCACGGCCGGCAATCTGCTCCGGTGTTACGCGCAACTGTTCCGGCCGGGCACACCGGACCGGGACATCGACCTCGTACTTCGAATCGGCGGCCGGCGGGCGCCCTTCCGGATGCGCAGCAGCGATATTTTCACCCTCGCCGAGATTCTCCATGAGGGGCAGTACACGCTCACGTCGCCGCTCCCACCCGCTCCGGTGATCATCGATGCGGGCGCGAACATCGGGGTCACCGCGGTCTGGTTCCTCGGCCATTATCCCGGGGCGAGACTTCACTGCTTCGAGCCGTCGTCGGCGAACTTCGGGTATCTGCAGACCAATATCGGGGCGGCGCCCGAGGCCCGGGTGATCCGCGCCGCGCTCGGAGCGGCCGGTGGCGTGGCGACTCTGCGGCTGGCCTCGCACGGGGCGATGCACAGCACGAGCGGCGGCGGGACCGGGCTCGGGACGGAATCGGTCCCGTGCGTCGCACTCGCGGACTATTTCGAAGCCGCGGCGATCTCGCGAGTCGACTTGCTCAAGCTCGACGTGGAAGGGAGCGAGCTCGAGGTGCTTCGCGGACTGGGCCGGCGTCTTTCGGATGTCCGGGTCATCATCGGCGAAGTGCACGAAGCGCTGGTGGATGCCGGGGCCTTCTACGAGTACCTCTCCGGGCACGGGTTCTCGGTGCTGTGGCGGCGATACTTTCATGGCGGAGTGCGCGACCGGGTTCATGGGTTTGAGGCGGTTCGGCTGACTCCCTGAGAACGAGGCACCTCGTGTCACGAATCCAGGTAGGTTGAATCTCATGATTGCCGACTGGCTGCGATTGTTCCGGCCCCAGCATTGGGTCAAGAACGGCTTCGTGCTCGCTCCGCTGCTCTTTTCGGGAAAGGCGACCGATCCCGCGGTGCTGATGGACGCGCTGCTGGCGTTCGCCGCGTTCTGCCTGGCGGCGAGCGCGGTCTACGCGTTCAACGACGTCGCGGACCGGGCAGAAGACCTTGCCCATCCGGTCAAGCGGTTCCGTCCGGTGGCCTCGGGCCGGATTTCCACGGGGCAGGCCTGGGCGGCGGCGGCGGTACTCGCCGTACTGGCGCTGGGTCTCTCCTGGCTGGCCGGCCCGCTGTCCGCGCTGTGCGTCGCGGCATACCTCGCGCTCAACGTCGCCTACTCCTACTGGCTCAAGCATCTGGTGCTCCTCGACGTCTTTGCG
>Ga0070707_100000518_pt1 | contig 38469 bp, 33 predicted proteins | sample KBSK5502metaG_FD_65468 | JGI IMG/M metagenome (GOLD analysis project Ga0070707, IMG submission 65468) | Corn, switchgrass and miscanthus rhizosphere microbial communities from Kellogg Biological Station, Michigan, USA - KBS K5-50-2 metaG | ecosystem: Host-associated > Plants > Roots >... | reverse complement strand
CACCCGGCACGACTCGAACGTGCGACCCCCTGATTCGTAGTCAGGTACTCTATCCAGCTGAGCTACGGGTGCGTGGAAGGCAGTTTAAGGTTTCAAGTTTCAAGTTTCAAGTAAGGATAGTTTCAAGTCCAAAGTCCAAGGTCCAAGGTCCAAAGTCCAAAGTCCAAGGTCCAAGGTCCAAGGTCCAAGAGTATCAGTCTCAATCCGAGCTATTGAATCTCCAAGCGTTACGCTCGGGGGCCGGCGACCAACAAGATCAGAATCACGACTTGGGCTTAGACTTTGGACTTTCGACTTTGGACCTTGGACTTTGGGACCTTGGACTTGAAATTTGAGTTAGTCTTATCGCGCGTAGTATCCCGGCTTGGTGCTGGCAACCAGATCTGCGCGGGCAACCTGGATGCGAATCTCGCGCCACTTGCCGTCGCGAGTGCCCGGGTTCGGCGGCTGGTAAGCAATCGTATAGAGCGCGCGGAGATCTGCGGCCACCTGAGCGTACAACCTGGCGAGATCGTCGAGTCGGCGAATCTCGTGCAAGCGTCCTCCGGTACGACCCGCCAGCAAATCCAGGCGCGTGCGCGCGGCGGCGTACATCGCGGTGATCGAAGGATCCGGCAACGGCAAACGCTTGGGATCGCCGGACGGCAGCGCCAGCGGAAAAATTGTCACACCCTGACGGTCTGCATCGCTGAGCACTGATATCAATTGTGAAGTCGTCTCAGGTTTAATGGCTGTGCTGATTTGCGCATCGGCAGCCTTCGCGATGACCTCGCGATCTCCTTTGCGCACTTCTGTGTCCAGGCCGTCAGTCAGAACCACGATTGCCTTGCGCCGCTTGCCTTCGTGGGCCAACTCCTTCAAAGAGTATTTCAATCCGTCATACAAAGGTGTGTCGCCGGCGCCGGTTGCCAGCTCGGTGATGGCATAAGCGGTCCGGCGTCGATCGGTGCTGAACCCGAAGAGCGTCTTCACGCCTTTCCCGTTGAACTGGACTACGGCAACTCGATCTCCCGGACTCAGTGCATCCAGAAATCTTAGCGCCGCCGCTCGAATTTGCTGACGAAAGTTTACTGTCGAACCCGACATGTCCAGCAGCAGCACCAAACTGAATGGCGTGTCTGCCGGCTCGAAAAGCAGAATGGGCCGGCGCACACCGTCTTCATAGACCACAAAGTCCTGCGAGTTCAAAGTCGTGATGGCGTTGCCTTGCTGATCCACTACGCCAACACTCAATTGAACCAGAGACGTGTTAGTTGTGATCACGTCGTCCGGCTGCTGGGCTTGAGCCACAGACAGCGCCAGCAAAATGATCGCGAACGACGCCACCGTAGCGGCGCGCCGCGCGAGATCGAACGAAGAAAAAACCTTGGCGAATGGATTCATTCCGTCTTGAGTCAGCTCAAATTGGGTTGCTGGGGTAAGGGGAGTATGCCTGTCACGCGAGGAAGTTTGCAACCTGCCAAGGCCTAGCCCGGTGTTTGCTATTTAGTCTAAATAAAGACCGGTCACTACATGACATAGCTCGGCTGCTTTAAGGCTTGACGAGGGCATTAGTCTTAGGACTTCAGCCTGGACAAGTAGCCCGACTCTCCCGCTATGCACCGGCCTAACTTTTGTGTCGAATGCGGCGAGCGCCTGACGCGAAAGGGTTGGCGTGCCCGGTTTGGCGGGTGGTCATGTGATCGTTGTGCGGGCAGGCTGGGCAACTACTCCTTGGCGCGGTGGCTGACAATGGTGGTCGTGATCGCGTGCTCGGCTTTTGCCCTCGGGAGATATCTGCGGCCGGCCGCTCCGCCGCTGATCATCCAGCGCGCAGCGAATTCACCGCTCTCGGATTTGCCGGTGAATCCGGATTCCGTCACCAACGTTCCCGGCTCTGGATCAGCTTCCAGGCAAGGTGCTTCAAACGCAGGGTCGGTTGATGACACAGTTTACCTCTGCGGCGCGCGCACAAAGAAGGGCACGCCGTGTCGCCGCCGCGTGCATTTTGCCGGCGAGCGCTGCTATCAGCACAAAGGCATGCCGGCAATGGTGCCGCTGGAGAAATTGATTGTGAAGGACAACTAGGACGTCAATGTGCCCGCGCAGTTGGCGGTTTGTTAGGCGAACGCTTAGTGTTACGATGAATCCCTTAACCGAGGTCGAAAGTCATGCAAGTTCTGGACACGACGAAAGCTCCTCCCATCTCGTTTTCATCTCTGGCGCACAGCTACAGTTTGCAGGAGTTCTGGGAATTGCCCGAGCCCGAAGATCGCTCGCATTACGAACTGATCGGAGGGCAATTGTTCATGGTCCCACCGCCTGACGATCCCCACGACGACATTGACGCCCGGATGAACAAGTCGTTGGTGTTGTTCCTAAGTGAAAAGAAGATCGAGGGCGACATTCTGCACCCGCGTGCGTCGATTTACCGTGACGTTGCGGCCGGAACATATCTCGAGCCCGATATGATGTACGTTTCGAAGGAGCTCAAAGAGCAGATGGGGAAGAAACGTAGTTCTGCCGATATCGTCTTCGAATATGTTTCCAAGACCAATGCGATCTATGACCGCACCACCAAGGCCGATACTTATCTTGCGCTCGGTGTCCGAGAGTTATGGCTAATCGATCCCGCTACGGTCACCATCGAAGTGCGTTATGCCGGCGAGCACGAAGGCAAACCTGCTTGGGAAGGCTGGCGTTATTCCACGGGCGACACGGCCCAATCGAGAGTGTTGGAAGGCTGGCGCGTTTCTGTCGATGAGTTGTTTGAAGGTTTGATCTAAACAGCAATAACCGTTTCCTGAAGGCTCCAGCCGTCACTCACCACTTAATCGAGCCTTCTTTCGAAGTGTCGATCTGTGCCAGTTCGTTCGAGCCGTAGAAGAACCCCTTCATATTGTCCATGAGAAACCCCTGGGCTTCCGGGTTGGTCAGATCGAGGCCGTAATGGTTGATGATGCGCGTCTGTGCCTGTAACCATTCAGACCAACACGGCTGGCAAACCTCAGTCGCGATTTTCTGACCGAGATCAGTGGGAAGCGGGGCATAGCCCAGCGGCGCGCGTTTCTGCCCACAGCGGGCACATTTCATTTCATCAGACATGGATTAGGTTCTCCTCGCAAGGATTATAGCCCTGGTTCGACCAGATTTGGAGTGCGCCGGCAGAGCAAAGCGGCGACGGCGCTTTGGATCTCGCTCGAGTACCCCATCCAAAGCGGTGTCGCGCTGCGCTTGCCACCGCACTCCACATTACGCCTGCGCTTCGCGAATTGCCCGGATGATGTCGTTGTCTTTGGGACGTAACAACCCGAGCGGCCGTACGTCGCGGTAACGAATCGCGCCCTGGCCATCAATCACAAAGACTGAGCGCGCAACTTTTCCGGGAATGATCGATTGCGCACCGTAGAGATCGGCCACCTTGCGATCGACGTCAGCGAGCAGACGCAGCGGCAGTTTGTGGTGCTCGGCAAAACTCTTGTGCGAGGCGACGGTGTTGGTTGAAATCCCGACGACTTCGGCGCCGGTGGCCGCGTAGTCATCCCACCGATCCCGCACCGAACACATCTGGCGAGTGCAAACCGGAGTTTCGTCTCCGGGATAGAAAAGAAGTACCACGACTTTGCCGCGCTGATCCGCTAAATGAAATTCAGCGCCATCGCCATCCTGGAGGGCAAAGTCCGGCGCGCTCGAACCCACACGCACCGGGGATTTGTTTTCCGAACTCACTTGATGACTGATGCCAGGTTTGCCGCGGCGACCTGCGTCCGAATTTCAATTTCATTACCGCGGGTGGTGATTTTTAGATTGTCGAGTGCGCCCTGCGCCAGGGCTTTCCGGGGCTGCGCCATTTGCACCACAAAAATTGCCCCTAACTGTTTCAACCCCGTAATTGTGTCGCTTAAGTTCCGTGCGGCATCGGGGTTGTCGGTGCGGGCGACCAACGACAATGACACATCCGTCTCAGTTGTGCCAATCGATCCGTAAGCCTGGCGAATTGAGTTTGCATCTTTCGCAATCGTATCGTTGCCGACGTTTAAGTTGGCCATTAACTCACGTGGCACATTCGCGCCAAAACCGATCACCGCTTTAGGATCACGACTTGCCAGGGTCAACAGTTCGGCGTTCGCGCCACCTTTCTTGCCTGCATCAATGGCGGCGCGCACGGTTGCCAGGCTCCCGATAGCCAGCTTATTCGCGTCCAACGCGCAAATAGCCAGTTCGCCGACTCGCATATTCCACAAACCGAGAACCTTCATTTGGTCGTTTACGGTGATCACCAGAATCGTTGCGCCACGATATTTCTGTTCGCTGGACTTCCCCTTAGCGGCAACCCGCGCGCCAGTTACCAGGGCCTTCGCGTCGAAGGTTCCGTACGCGATGGCTACCGTTTCCAGTTTGGTAGTGTTGGCATTCGGATAGGAGTAATGAACGCCGAGGACTATGCGATCAAACACACGCGGGTCGATGCCGGTCCTAGTTTTGAACTTATCGATTTCCGAATTTGCCTGAGCGAGCTTTGCTTGATCGCCGGCAAGAATTTGCGGCATCGTCTCGTTCAGCAGGCGCCGAACGTCGATGAGCATCACCGCATCCGAAGCCGGCAGGTAACTGAGCGCCACAGCCGGCGGCGCGGTGCGCGATGAGCGAGTTTGCGACCTTCCATTGGAAGCCAGGGCCAGGCTCGTCAAACCCAGGGCCACTATAATCGAAACCCCAAGAACTTTCTTAATCTTATTCACCATTAACCTCTTTCTAATCTCTTTTCTGCGTGTACGTCATTCTTGTTTGACGGCCTGAAAGTCCGATGCGTTAACGACGCAGCCTGGTTGGCTGTGTCAGAAGCCCGACCGTCAGGGAGGGCCCGTCACGGTGCCAGGCATCCAGATCGGAGCGATGCCCTTCCTGACGGTCGGGCTACTGATAGATCTAAACCCGCTCAAACAACACGGCTATTCCCATGCCGCCGCTAATGCACAGCGTCGCCAATCCGCGTTTCGCCTGTCGCTTTTTCATTTCCGATAACAACGTAGTCGTAATACGCACGCCGGTGCAACCAATTGGATGTCCCAGAGCTATCGCGCCGCCATTAACATTCAATCGCTCCGCATCGAATTGCAAATCGCGGTCACAAGCAATCACCTGCGCGGCAAAGGCCTCGTTGAGTTCAATCAGATCAATATCTGAAAGTGAAAGGTTCTGTCTTTCCAACAGCGCCCGCACGGCCGGCACTGGTCCGATGCCCATTATCTCCGGCGCCACACCGACGATTTCGTAATCGACAAGCCGAGCCAAAGGCTCTGCGCCACACTCTTTCAACGCGGCTTCGTTCATCATCGTGATCGCCGCTGCTCCATCGGTGATCCCCGAAGAATTTCCCGCAGTCACCGTTCCATCCTTGCTGAAGACAGGCTTAAGCTTGTGCAGATCATCAATCGTCGTTTGCGGGCGCACGTGTTCGTCTTTACTGAATAGTCTTGTATCGCCTTTTCCCTCTCCCTTTGGGAGAGGGTCAGGGTGAGGGCTTGCGGCAGCCTTAGTTTCACCCCTCACCCCAGCCCTCTCCCAACGGGAGAGGGAGTTCTTGATCTCCAGCGGCAGAACCTCGGCTTCAAAGCGGCCGGCTGCAATTGCGGCGGCGGCGCGGTTTTGCGAACGCAAGGCGTATTCATCCTGCTCGTCACGGGAGATTTCGTAAAGACTCGCCAGCTTTTCGGCTGTCTCGCCCATCACCAATCCCGAAAGGGGATCGTTGAATCCATCTCGGTACATGCCGTCGACCAATTCCATGTGACCCATCCGCATGCCCCAACGCGCGCCGTCCGCGAAGTAGGGGACACGCGACATGCTTTCAGTCCCGCCGGCCAGGACAATATTTGCTCGGCCGAGACTAATTTGTTCGGCTGCCAGAATGATCGCGCGCAATCCTGAGCCGCATGCCTGGTTGACCGTAAACGCTGGCACCGTGTCCGGCACGCCAGCGCGAAAAACAATTTGGCGCGCCACGTTGGGCCCGCCGCCCGCCTGACGCGCGCAACCCCAAATCGAATCATCGATCAAATCCGGACGCACATTCGCGCGGCGGAGACTTTCTTTGGCTACGGCGGCCCCCAAATCAGCTGCTGTCCAGCCAGCCAGTGACCCGCCAAAGCGGCCAATTGGAGTCCGTACTGCACCGGCAAGATAGACCGAGTTCATGCAAAAAACCTTACTTTCGCGAATAACGATCTGCTGCTAAGCTCTGCGCCGATGTTAGCATAACGCCCAACATCTCCCGCAAATGCTGCTCCAATTGCATAACAATGCAGCGCTCGAAAGCGCGCAACGCGCGATTCACGAACAACTACAGGCGCACGGTGATTGGTTCTTCACCCGGGAAGACGGCGCTCCGCTGGCGCTCTCTCGTGATGAGATTGATTTCTCAATTGCGCATGGACGATTGATCTTTTCCTGCTGGACTGAGGCGGGTTCGCGTTCGTGGCGCATCGCCGCCTGGAGCTGGACCGGCGACAAGCTTCTGTTGAAAGCGAGCCGGCGGATGGGCGCCGAAGTGGCGACGTTGGAACTGGTGCCGCGCGCTTCCGCCAAAGCAATCGTGATGAGCATCGCCGCAGCCCGCCAGGCGCGCTGCGAAAAGCTGGCGCAGATTGTCAGTGAAACTTTGCCGGGCGCGAAAATCGAGCGAGCAGCTTTGAGCCCAGGCATGCGGCGCGATCAGCCCGGCCGTTACGCGCGCATCGTTCTGCGCCTTTCGCATGAGCGCGTCGCGGTGACCGCCACCGTCGCGCAAAGCGACGCGCGCAACGTCGATTCAATGTTTTCATCAGCGCTGCTGTGGTTCAAGCGGCTGCGTCAGCGTCCGAAACGGCCAGTCATTGAAAGACTTCTCATGATCGTCGAACCACAGACACGCGAAGCCGCACGTCAGCGCCATGCACTGTTGCGCAATCAGCTGCGGCACGCGATTGAGTTACTCGAGATTGACGAGTCGTGGCAGGAACTGACGCAGGTTCGACCGCTTGAAAGAAAAGATTTGTGGCGTAAGCGGCTGACGCGCTTTCCGCCGGTTACCGAATCTGAGAGCAACGAGCGGTTGTGCGAAATCATCGCGCAAGCTCCACATGCCGTCGACGTTGTAAGTTCTCGTCATGGCCAGACATTTCGTTACCACGGTTTGCCCTTTGCTCGTATGCGCCGGGTAATGGATCGAGACCGGATTTGGTTCGGCATTGAAGGCGCGCGCCGTCGTATGCTTGACGATTATCACCAGCCGGATTGGGCCAAGCTCGTTTCTGACCTGGAAACTTATCGCAGCGCGAATTGTCGGGATCGAAAGCACTGGCTCTATCGAGCATCGGGCGAGGCCTGGCTGGAATCAATTCTGCGGCGAGACATTTCCAGGCTCGATCCCGGTCTCATTGTTGCTCCACTGCATGCGCAGTTTCGGACGTCGCACGGAGGACCGACTGGCGCGCGGCCAATCGATTTGCTGGCGCTGCGTCACGACGGGCGGCTGGCAGTGATCGAATTGAAAGTCAACGAAGATCGCGAGCATGTTTTTCAGGGCGTTGATTACTGGCGCCGGGTCGAAGCGCATCGACGGCGCGGACACATCAGCTCGGCAAAGCTGTTCGGCGAGCGGGAGATTAGTGATGAAACTCCGCTGGTTTATCTGGTGGCGCCCGCGCTGCGGTTTCATCCTTCGTTTGCCACGCTGGCCAGAACCATCGCGCCCGATGTTGAGATCTATCGCTTTGATATCAATGAAGACTGGCGCGCGGGAGTGCGGGTGGTGCGGCGCGAGCGAGGTAACTCTTGATCGGTAATGCCCGAACTGCCGCCGTCGCGGGCTTATTCGTGTCCGTTCGTGTTGTTTCGTGGATCGGTCTTTGGTTTCACGCCACAACGATCCACGAAACCACACGAAACAACGCGAATCACTTACTCAGGCTTCGTGTGATTTCGTGGATCGGCTTTGTTTCGCCGCTCGTTCAGAGATCTCACAGAGAACCACAGACACAAGCTTAGGTCGTCAGCCTGCGATATATCCCCGGTAGACGCTCGGGCAGGGTGAGCACATCATCGATGATCGTATAACCAACGTCGCCGTAAAGGTCGCGCAACTCAGACTCTGATTCGCGATCGATCGTGATGCAGAAAGGCGTGATGCCGGCGGTCTTTGCCTGGCGCAGGGCTTCGCGCGTGTCTTCACGCGCATAACGAGCGTCGCCATAATCGTGATCGTAAGGGCGGCCGTCGGATAAGACGATCAGCAGACGCGTGCGCGCTTCCTGCTTTTCGAGTTTCGCCGTCGCATGCCGAATCGCAGCGCCCAGACGCGTGTTGTTCTGGTATGTAATGCCGCCGATGCGCTGCTTCACTTCGTCGGAATAATGCTCGCCGAAATCTTTCAGCACATAAAACTTTACGTTGCGCCGGCCTTCAGAAGTGAAGCCGTTGATGGAGTAGACATCGCCAACCGCTTCCAAAGCTTCGCTCATCAGGACCAGTCCTTCTTTTTCGATCTCGATGATCCGGCGGCCGGGATGCGTATAGGGCTGCAACGGATGACGGCCGATAGTGCGCGCGGTTGACGAAGACTGATCCAGCAGAAACGAAACGGCTACATCACGGCGGCGGCGCAGACGTTTGGTGTAAATGCGTTCCGATTGCTGCCCATCAGCGCGCCGATCGACGAAGAAATCGACGACCGCGTTGAGATCGTAGTCTTCGCCATCAAGTTCATTCGCCACCTTGGTCATGTTCTCGGGCTTCATTAACTGAAACTGATGTCGAATTGATGAAATCGCGCCTTTGTGACGTTCGCGCGTCTCTTCGACGAATTTCTGATCGCCACGCTTCACTTTCTTTTCCACGACCCGACACCAGCCCAGGCGATGATCGACCAGCTCGCGATCCCATTCGTCGTAATTGAACGCGACTTCGCCGGCTTCCAAATCCTGTTCCGGCATGTCACCTTCGCCCCAGGCTTCGCTGCCGTCGAGTTCATCAAACTCGCCATCAGCGTCTGTGTTCCAGGCATTGAAGAGTTCGCGCGCGTCGCGCCTCTGCTGCTGCCGGTTTGTTTCGCGCTCAGCCAGCATTTCCTGCGCCAGCTTGCTTGCGTCTTCCTGATCGAGCTCGTCGGGAACCTCGATTTGCTTTTCCGCATCCTCCATCGAGATCGATTGAAACAGAGTGTAGACGCGACTGGTGGCCATCAACGTGTCGGCGACCGTGACCAGCGGGTCGGTGAGGTATTCAGCGACGATCGTCTCCAGCTCGGAAACTACTTGCCGGTAGAATTCACGCGCATCGTCAAGTGCTCCACCGAGAAGGGTTATTTGGAACAGCAATTCGAACGGCACGAGTGCGGGCGGCAGATCAATTATTTTTGGACGGCGATTGCGCAAGTGCTCACGAATCAGATCGAGATCCCGCGAGAGTCCGCGATAAGCTCGGCGCAGGCGGCGATCGATACGGCCATTTTCCAACGTGCCAAAAATTCGGCGGGCCAACGCGGGAATGGGAAACAGGTTGAGGACCTGACGGTAATCTAAGTCGTCTTTGCGTCTTTGCGTCTTTGCGTGAATTAAACCGCCCGCTACCGCAGGCGGTTCTGACAGGTAGCCACCCAACGCGAACGCGTCGCGCTCGTCTTGATTCGACGGATCGTAAAGCTCGGCGAGGGTTGTGTACGCCGCGCGTAAGGCATCACTGCCACGTTCATACGTTCCGAATTCGATTTGCCCAGCCGCGTGCGCGGCCAGAACTTTATAGAGACGAAAATCCAGTTCTTCATCACCGAACTCGGTCACAACTGAAGGCAGGTGAATCGTGCGGCCGTCGCCGATGCGTGATTCGACCGGCACTGCGGCCAGCGGCGCAATCTCAACCGTTCGTCCGGTCAGGCCTTCTACATACAGACGGAGCAGAAACTGGACCGTGTCCAGAGACAATCCTTCGGAGCCGGCGCGCAGGGCTTCGTTGCTGCCGCGAGTTTCAAGTGCGTAATAGCTGCGGCGGGCCCGAGTGTCGCCGGTAACCAGACCGGCGCGCGCCCAGTTTTCGAATTGTTCTATTGAAACTGTGCGGAGAGCTTTTGCGCTCGAACGCAGACAGGCCAGAGCCGCTTCGGAATCAACCCGGGCCACATCGCGCGTCAACGCGATTACGCGTCGAGCCAGGGCCGAGGCGTCCTTGCGCGCGGCCTGCTTGGAGATTGATTGAAAGAACGCGGGACTCGAGCGGATGAAGGCGACCAGGCCTGCGTTTCCATGAGACGCAACTGACCAGAGCAGGTCGATCCATTCGTCAAAGCATTCGGGAAGGGCGCGCAAAATCTCGCCACCCGCGATTAGCGCATTCAGCGCCGCGGCGCCACCGCGCTCCAGAAAACTGGTAGCGCGGCGCATCAGCATCGACGCCTGTTTCGTATCAAGTCCCGCCAGGGCGTCCGGCAGGCCGGCCCACGCGTCGGCTGCGATGCCGCCCGCCCGCTCAGCAAAGGCTGCCGTGAGTTCAATCGCTGCGCTGATGACGTCAGCGGTCGGTTCGCTTTCGCTGTTTAGAGGCGGGCTAATGCCCGCTTCAGATTCGGACTCGGCGGGCGGTAGCCCGCCGCTAAAGAAAGCGGGCTCAGCTCTGCTTAGCCGGTCGATCACCATCGGAGCGGCATTCAGGAAATCCGCGCTGTGTTTGGCCGATCGCCGTGAGATCTCTGCTCCGACTTCGTAGATGGATCGAAGTATTTCCGGCCGCTTAACTTCCTCCGCCAGCACGTGCGCTTTACGAAAGGTTTCCACCGCGGTGCCCGCCGAAAGAATCATCTGCCGCGAACAGACTTGAAGCACAAAGGGACGCGCACTCTGGGGAACACTCTCAAAATCGGCCACGCCGGCGCTAAAGAAACTGACGCCATCTTCCGTCTCAGCCATGGTCAAGCGGCGCCCCAATTCGCCCCATGCACGCAACTCGGCAGGATCCATAATGCGCGCGGCGTGTGGAGCAGCGCGCAGAAACTCGATACTCGCGCGCAGAGAGACTCCGGCAATTGCCGCGCTCGTCTCTAAAGCCGCGCGCGTGTGGTCGAGCGGCAGCGTCCCGATTTCGCGCAACAGGTTGGTAATGGTGCGGCGTTCAGCCGGGTTCTTGACCGAACGCAGCCGCTCGTCGAGTTCTTCGCTGAGTTGATCCGCCGGGTCGTGTTGCTGGGTTTCGTCGGACACGTTCAGATAACGGTGGTCACGATCTCGCGGATGCTTCTTTGCAAATCGCGGTCGTCGGTAATGGGCGAGCACATCGCGACTTCGGCGGCCCGAATCGGCGGGATGCCGTGCGCGATTAGTTGGGCGGCGTAAATCAGCAGGCGCGTTGAGACTCCTTCTTCCAAACCATGGCCGCGCAGGTTGCGCACCTTCTGACCGATCAGGACCAGATCGCGAGCGGTGCTTTCGTCGATGCCGCCTTCCCTCGCGACGATCTCTGCTTCCATTTCGGGTGGTGGATAATCAAAGTCGATCGCCACAAAACGTTGCCGAGTCGATTGCTTCAGGTCTTTCAGGATCGATTGATAGCCGGGATTGTAAGAAACCACCAGCATAAAGTCCGCCGGGGCCTCCAGAATTGTGCCGCGCTTTTCAATCGGCAAGCGACGGCGATGATCGGTGAGCGGATGAATAATCACCACCGTATCCTTACGCGCCTCAACGATTTCATCGAGATAGCAAATTGCGCCATGACGGACGGCAGAGGTCAACGGACCGTCGTGCCAGACGGTCTCTTCGCCTTCGATTAGAAAGCGGCCCACCAGATCGGTTGACGAAAGATCTTCGTGACAGGCAACGGTAATCAGCGGCCGTTCCAGACGCCAGGCCATGTGCTCGACAAAGCGAGTTTTGCCGCAGCCGGTCGGGCCTTTCAGGATCACCGGCAAGTGCGCAGTATGCGCAGCTTCAAACAAGTCGACTTCGTGATCGACGGGCAGGTAATACGGTTCGTCGACGATGCGGTATTCTTCGATGGCGCGTTCAGGCATGTTTTTCGGTTTCGGGTTTCGAGTTTCGAGTCAGCCACGCCGCTGCGCGGCCCCACTCACTTCATGTTCTACTTTTGGCTACCCTTTGAGGTATTCTAGAACATCGAGGAAGTAACTCGAAACCCGAAACTCTAAACTCGAAACTGATGAGAATCGCAGTAGCAATGTCCGGCGGCGTGGATTCTTCCGCGGCCGCGGCCATCCTGAAAGAGCAGGGCCACGAACTGGTCGGCTTTACGATGCAGTTGTGGAACCAGCGCCGCGGCATCAGCGTTGACGAAAACGGCGAACCGCTGCCGTCGCGTTGCTGTTCGCTCGATGACGTCTACGATGCGCGTCGGGTTGCTGAAGAACTCGGTTTTCCGTTTTACGTTTTGAACCTCGAGCGTGAATTTGAGCGCGACGTGGTGCAGCCGTTCGTCACCAGTTATCTGAATGGAGAGACGCCGATTCCGTGTGTGGCCTGTAACAGCCGTCTGAAGTTTGCTTCGCTGGATCGCCTGGGCTCTAGCCTCGGCTGTGAAAAGGTGGCCACCGGTCACTACGCGCGCGTCGAATTCGAAGCGACCTCAAACCGTTATAGATTATTGCGGGGATGTGATCCGCAAAAAGATCAATCATATTTTCTGTGGGAGCTGACACAGGATCAGCTCTCGCGCTCGTTGTTTCCGTTGGGCGAGATGTCAAAGCCCGAAGCGAGAGATGCCGCGCGCCGCAACGACCTCGCGGTGGCGGAAAAGTCTGAGTCTCAGGAGATCTGTTTCGTCCCCGACGGCGACTACGCAGGTTTTATCGATCGCTACCTGGCGGCTGAAGAGCAGCAGGATCGCCTGCCGGGAACAGGAGCGATCGTCAACATGGTGGGCGAGGTTGTCGGGACCCACGCCGGTATACACCATTACACTATCGGCCAGCGGCGCGGTATCGGGATCGCGGCAGCTGAGCCGCTCTATGTCACTGGGATCGATTCGGCGCGGAACCGGATTACCGTGGGAGTGCCGGATGAGTTGTTGCGCGACGAATTCATCGCAGCCGGAGTTAACTGGATTGCGCTCGAGAGTCCCACTGAACCGGTGAGGGCTGAAGTACGTGTCCGGTATCGTCACACCGCGGCGCCGGCGACCATCACGCCAATCGCCGACGGGCGCGCCCGCGTGCGGTTCGACGAGGCGCAGCGAGCCATCACTCCTGGCCAAGCGACCGTCTTTTATCGCGGCGAAGAAGTCATGGGCGGCGGCTGGATCGTGAAGAGCAGAGGGCAGTAAGCAGTAAGCAGTAGGCAGAAGGCAGTAGGCAGTAGGCAGTAAAGACCAGGCATTCCGCGCGCTTTGGTTTTGTTTCTGCTTACTGCTTTCTGCCTTCTGCCTACTGTATTTTGTAAACCTTTTCCGTCTTCCGGTCGTACTCACAACGGCCAAAATCTTAGAAAACTGCAGGTAAAACGTTCATGGCAATGTCAACTACTCGCAAAGTCGTGCTTACTATTTCGGGCATCGTACTCGGCCTCGTCCTGATCTGTGTAGTCGTGGTCGCGATCATGGTTTCGCTGTTTCGCGGCAATCGCCCCTCAATTCGTGACAACTCCGTACTGGCGCTGAAAGTCTCAGGTCCGCTCCCTGATTACGTTCCCGACGATCCGTTTCGGCGGCTCTTTGGCGCACCGCCCCAGTCTCTCAGCAGTCTGCTCACACAGCTTCGCAAAGCGAAAGTTGATAAGCGCATCACGGCCGTGATGTTGGACATCGACGGGTCGGACGCCGGTTGGGCCAAGGCAGAAGAGATTCGCGGAGCGATTGAAGACTTTCGCACGTCGGGCAAGCCTGTCTACGCGTACATGGAAACCGGCTTCAACAAGGACTATTACATCGCCACGGCTTGCGACAAGATTTTTGTTCCGCCGCCGGGTGAGCTGTTCACCATCGGTCTGGCTGCGGACGTGATGTTCTTCCGCGGCTCGCTGGACAAGCTCGGCATCTATCCCGACATGTATCAGATCGGAAAATATAAGAGCGCCGGCGACATGTTCACGCAAAAGGAAATGACCGAGGCGCACCGCGAGTTCATAAACTCGTTGCTCGACGATTTGTATGGGCGCTATGTGGAAGGCATCGCGAAGGCACGCAATAAGGCACCCGACGACGTTAAGAAGCTGATCGATAATGCTCCGTTTAATGCCTCACAGGCGAAAGATGCCGGCCTGATCGACGGCGTCGCTTACCATGACGAAGTCGAAAAAGAATTGAAGAAGCGACTCGGCTACAAAGACAGCGATGATCTGAATATCACCAGGGCCGGAGATTATCGTCAGATTTCACAGGAATCATTGGGCCTGAATAAAGGCGAGCGGGTGGCGGTGGTTTATGCTGCGGGCGACATCGTCTCTGGCAGTTCGCAATTCGGCAGCGCCGGCGAAGAGACAATCGGTTCTGATTCGTTGGTGAGAACATTAAATGAAGTTCGCGACGACAAAACCATCAAGGCCGTGGTGCTGCGCATCGACAGCCCTGGGGGATCGGGCCTGGCTTCGGACATTATCTGGCGCGCAGTCGAGTCGTTGAAAGCCAAGAAGCCGGTGGTGGTTTCGATGAGCGACGTGGCTGCCTCTGGCGGTTATTACATCGCCTGCAATGCGAGCAAGATCGTGGCTGAGCCTTCGACGATTACCGGCTCAATTGGGGTTGTCGGCGGTAAGCCCGTAATCAAGGGCTTCTATGACTGGATCGGTGTCAGCAATGAATACGTGCTGCGCGGCAATAACGCCGGCATGTTTCGCGAGTCGGAAAAATTCAGCGACAGCGAACGCAAAAAGTTTGAAGAGCTGATTAAGACGACCTATTACGATCAGTTCCTGCCCAAAGTCGCGAAAGGCCGCGGTAAGAACGTTGAGCAGATTGACGCGATTGGCCAGGGCCGGGTGTGGACCGGGCGTCAGGGGAAAGAGAATGGTCTGGTTGACGAGTATGGCGGGTTGGATAAGGCGATCGAGATCGCGAAGCAACTCGCGAATATTCCTGCTGACAAGAGTGTGCAGCGAGTTATCAGGCCTCAACCTCCCAGCTTCTTTGAGCAACTGATGAGTTCCGGCGGCGATGAAGACAGCACAGAAGCCAGCGCGGAAATGAAGCAGCAGGCGGCGGTGCTCGCCGTGCTGCCGGAAGACGCGCGGCGTGCCTTCCGCTATATGCGGTTGATGGATCGCGCGAAGCAGGGTGAAGCCGTTTACCTGATGCCTTTTGATCTGAGAATTAGATAGTTTTGGTTTTTGAGCTGAACGAGGGCGTCCTTCTTCTACATTGGTCGTGGCTTTGCTCCGAAAGGCAATTTTGAGTTTGCTTGAAGCCAACAGAGGGCTTGGTACGGAACCGCTCGCGGTAGCGAGCGGGATAAAGACTCAAGCTGAAATCTGAATCTGTTCGTATTTGATCCACGAGGATAGCCCCACTTCCGTTAAGGGTGATTGAGTTCTTATCCCGCTCGCTACCGCGAGCGGTTCTGTAACCGCTTGGCCGACTTTTGGGGCAAAGCCATTAGTCGTAGGAGATGGCGCTCACTTCTTACCGCCGGCTGATTGAAGTTTTCTCAGCTCGTCGATGAACTTCTCGTCATTGAATCGCCGCGCGCCGGCCCTGGTCAGCTCCCCAAGCTCCCTGAATAGTTTTTCGTCAACCTGTTTGAAGTTGAAACATGACTTTCCCTGCATGCGCTTCTTCAATTCCGGCGACATACCTTTCAATAAATCCGGACAGGCGTATACCGACATCAGGTAGAAGCTCACGTAATTCTTCCCCAGACGCACTCCGCCGAAACAGAGTGGCTGCTTGTTCTTCATCAGGTAGCGCGTATTAAGGAAGTACCCGCCGCTCGTATCCTGGGCCACAACCATTTTTTTCTCGTGGGGCTTGAAAATAGCTTTCAGCCTGCGAAAAACTTCCGCGAAATCTGTTTTCCCGGCCATGCGTGGATTCCTCGGCGAGCGATATTAGCAGACTCCTGGTCTGTCGAGCCATAGTCTTTTGCGCGCGCCGGAGGCTACACCCAACCACATCCTGCCACTGAGCCTTTCGACCAGAATTAGCAAAATACTGGCAAGCCTTAGCAACTTTTTGGCTATTGCATTGCAAAGTTCTGGCGAGCTTAGCTATTCTGTGTGCATTCTTGCGTTTGCCGAAGGACGTGAGTAGCTAACTCGGCTCTAGCCTCCCGCCTCTAGCCTTGAATGGAGGCTTCCCAGTGAAACGAATTATTGGACTGGTAGTCCTGGCGATTGCCGCTGCCACGTTGTTCACAGTTGGCGCGCAGAGCCCGGCTGATCGCGTCCTGACTTCGGGAACGATCTCCGCAACCGGTTCCGGCCCGCCTTTTCTTACACCGCCCTGCACCGAAAGCATGTTGACTCTCGCCGATTGTCCGTTAACCGGATGTGGTGAGATGGGAGATGCCGAATTAAACAAAGCCAAGAACCGGACGGATGCTCCCTCAAAAGTTGTTGCCATGACACTCGATGAAATTTTGCGACTACCGCAGCCGCCGAACTGGAACACCGGTTCGGAGCGAGCCTCGATTCGCGGGCGGGGAAGGGAAGGCTCTGGAGTCATGGTCGCGGGTTTTCTGCTCAAGGCAAAGGCCGAGGGAAAGGAATCGTGCAATTGCGGCCTCAGCCGCCGCGTCGATACGGACGTTCACATGGTCATGGTTTCTGAGATGCCGGCGGATACAAAAAACAAAGAGGCGATGGATACCAGCGAAAAGACTTCGGTCACGGCTGAGATAACACCGCGGGTGCGCGGCAGTAACGAGAAGTGGCTTTACCGCAACGTGAACGATCTCGAAGGGTCCTATATCCGCCTCACCGGTTTTCTAATGCTCGACACGGGACACCTCCCACAGACTCTTCAGCTTCAGGGAGAACGGTTCCATCAGTCGCTTAAGCGGGCCACGAACTGGGAGGTGCATCCGATCACCAATATCGAAGTTTGCACCAAGTCCAAAAAGGACTGTGACAGGGGCAAAGGTTGGCAGAAGTATTGAACAGCAAATCCCCGGTTGTCTGCCTTGGCCGAGCTTCAACCTTAAACGACGCACATGAACACTTCTCCCAACCTACGAGAGTGGTTCGGCGGCATCGACATTTACATTTTCGATCAGCTTTTGAAGGGCCGCTTCACTCCGGAAATGCGAATCCTTGATGCCGGGTGTGGCTCAGGCAGGAATCTCGTCTATTTTCTCCGCAGCGGTTATGAAGTCTTTGCAGTCGACGAATCGATCGGAGCTATTGCGCAGACCCGGCAACTAGCGGCGGAACTCGCCGCGCATCTGTCTGCGGACAATTTTCGGGAAGAGCCGGTCGAGCGAATGTCTTTTGCTAATTCGAGCTTCGATGTCGTGTTAAGCAGCGCCGTGCTCCACTTTGCTCGCCACGAAAAACAGTGGCAAGCAATGGTCAAAGAGATGTGGCGGGTGCTAAAGCTGGGTGGGATCTTCTTTGCTCGCCTGGCCTCGAGCATCGGGATAGAGGACAAGATTGAATTGATCGAAGGCCGGCGCTATCACCTACCCGACGGCAGCGAACGCTTTCTGGTTGATGAGGCAATGTTGCTTAACGTAACAGACGCGCTGGGCGGAGAATTTCTCGAGCCGATCAAGACTACGGTGGTGCAAAACCTGCGCTCGATGACTACCTGGTGCATCAGGAAGAATTTGTAATCCGCGCGAGCCCGCCCATCCGGGGACGCAGAACCTCCGGAACAATTACCGAACCATCGGCTTGCTGAAAGTTTTCCAGCACCGCGATCCAGGTGCGACCCACGGCCAGTCCCGAACCGTTCAGAGTGTGCACAAACTCCGGCTTGGCTCCACCGGCGCGGCGAAAACGAATGTTGGCGCGGCGCGCCTGAAACGCTTCATAGTTCGAGCACGAAGAGATTTCACGGAAAGTGTTCTGTGAAGGCAGCCAGACCTCGATGTCGTAAGTCTTGGCGTTACTAAAACCGAGATCGCCGGTTGAAAGGGTGACAACCCGATAGTGAATCCCAAGACGCTGCAACACCGTCTCAGCGTTGCGCGTCAGCGATTCCAACTCGTCATAAGAATTTTCCGGCAATGCGTACTTGACCAGCTCAACTTTCTCAAACTGGTGTTGACGAATCACGCCGCGAGTGTCCTTGCCATAGCTGCCGGCTTCGGAACGAAAGCACGGCGTGTAAGCAGCCCACTTCATCGGCAGTTGGGACGCGTCAAGAATCTCTTCACGATAATAATTGGTCACCGGAACTTCTGCGGTCGGGACAAGGTAGAACCCGCGCTCGTCTTCCAGCTTAAAGAGGTCGGCTTCAAACTTGGGCAGCTGGCCGGTCCCGAGGAGGGAATCGCGATTGACAATGAAGGGAGGCAGAGTCTCCTGGTAGCCGTGTTCGCTCGTGTGCAAATCGAGCATGAAATCGATCAGGGCGCGTTCCAGACGAGCGCCCGCGCCGTTGAGAATCGCAAAGCGCGCGCCGGCAATCTTTGCCGCTCGCTCGAGATCGAGAATGCCAAGCGCCGTGCCCAAATCAACATGATCCTTTGGCTCGAAATCAAACTCAGGAGGTGTGCCCCAGCGGCGCACCTCAATGTTTGCTGACTCGTCTTTGCCGGCGGGAACGCTTTCATGCGGGATGTTCGGTAATGTTGAGAGCAGTTCGCGCACACGTGCTTCCGCGGACTCACGTTTCAGGTCGAGCTGCGCAATTCGGTCCTTAAGCTCATTAACTGCTTTGCGGCTAACTTCAGCTTCATCGCGCTTGCCGGCCTTCATCAGGGCGCCGATGTCGCGGCTGGCGACGTTGCGTTCGGCATTGAGTTGATCTGATTCGGCAATCACCGATCGGCGCTCGGCGTCGGCTTGGGCGAAATCGTCCAACTGCGCGGTGGACATGCTGCGCTTTTCGAGCGCCGCGCGCACGTCTTCAAGATTTTCCCGGACGTAGTTGAGATCGAGCATTATCTGTCCTTTTCAGTCGGCAATCGTTTCCCGAGCGAAGATTCGGTTTGCCTCCTCCAACGTTTCCTTTGAACCCACATCAAACCATATCCCGGGCACGCGCCAGACGTAAAACGGCGTGCGCTGATAGAGCCATTGCACGAGCAGTCCCGGCTGGTCGCCGTGATTACCTTCGGCCAGATATTGCCGGATCAGCGGCAACGCCCACTTTGGATAATAGTAGAGGGCTATCCCGGTCAACGTGCTCCTGGGGTGCGCCGGTTTCTCTTCAAAAAAAGTGATACGGCCCTCGTTGTCTATCTCAATAGCGTTATACTTTTTGATCTCATCAAGGCTGCCGACGTCATACACACCCAGGACGGGCGCATCATGACGGCGGCTGAACGCGCCGAAATCCTGCAGGCTGTCACTAAAAAGATTGTCCCCCGCCACCACTACTATGTCATCGTTGATTTGCGCTTCAGTCAGAACCAGATTCATATCGCCGATGGCGCCCAGCTTGTTTGAATCGTCCGTCGTCCGGTCATTAATTACTGTGATTTGAGCATCCGCGTGCGTGGCGTGGTAGTCATCGGCCCACCCTTGAAAGTGATCGGCGAACTTGTTGTTGGTGACGATATAAGTGTGATCGATTTCCGGAATCGGCTTCAGGTTATCGAGCACGTGTTCAAGCATCGGCTTTCCCGCGACATGAAGCAGAGGCTTCGGCTGATCGAGCGTCAGCGGGTAGAGACGCGTGGCATAACCTGCGCCGAGAACAATTAACTTCACATAACCTCCCTGATGTTTCTGCGCATCACCTTCATCAACCCGGCCCGTGCATCGTCTTTCAGTTCGCCTGAAATCTTAACTAACTGGCTCTGAATCTTTACAACAAAAGAACGCCTTGGGCAAACGGGCAAGCCTCACTGGTTGCTATCGTGGATGATCCAAGCTCTGATATAGTGCGTCGGAATCAGGGCTGGATCAATTGATAAATTGATTAGAGGTGAATGAGGGTTGGTTGACGAAAAGAAAAAGTTTGCCGGACGAGTCGCAATCGTTACCGGCGCAACCCGGGGCATCGGAAGGGCAATCGCCCTGGAATTGGCGCGTCGCGGAGCCGATGTCGCATTTAACTATGCCCGGAGCGCTGAAGCGGCTGAAACCTTAAAAGCAGAAATCGAAGCGATGGGTGTTCGGGCGCTGATGACGCAGGGCGATGTAGCAGACACCGCGGCGTCGGCGGAAATGGTCAAGCAAGTTAAAGAAACTTTCGGGCGTATCGATTTCCTGGTCAACAACGCCGGCATTGTGCGTGACACTTTGATCCTGCGAATGAAAGAAGAGGATTGGGACGCGGTCATCGATACAAACCTCAAGGGCGCGTGGAATTTTGCCAAGGCTGCCCTGCGGGTGATGTTACGACAGGAAGACGGCGGCTCGATTCTCAACATTACTTCGATCAGCGGCGTGGTGGGCATGGCCGGTCAATCAAACTATTCCGCCTCAAAGGCCGGCATGATCGGTTTGACCAAAGCGCTGGCGCGCGAAGTTGCCAGCCGCAAGGTTACTGTGAACGCGCTGGCCCTGGGAATGGTGGCCACCGATATGTCGACGGCGCTGGACGAAAGCTATCGGGTGAAGTTATTGGAGCAGATTCCGCTCGCCCGATTTGCTGAGGCCGATGAGGTTGCCCGCATCGCGTGCTTCCTGCTCTCAGACGATGCTCGCTATATCACCGGCCAGGTGCTTCAGGTTGATGGCGGGTTGGCGATGTAGGCATTTCCGATTGCCAATTGCTGATTGTAGATTTCCTAATCAAACGTTGCTACCTGCTCGAATCCATTGGGTTCCTCGATGAAGGACAAACCGTCAGTTTTGGAGATGAAACGAATCGGCCATCGGCAATTGAAAATCGGAAATAGAAAGAGATGCGCCCCGCCAATCCCAATGTACCGGGACTGACGGGGCGAAACTTCAGGGTAGGTTCGGGTATTACAAGGGGTGGCTGGCACAGACTTGAGAATCGTCACCTATGGCCGATCCCGTACTTCATGGGTGGTGCGTTGCGAGATAAAGTCTGCGGCTGAAAAATGAAAAGCTGCCGCGCGCTTAAGACACCACTGTCTCAGAGGCCTGCTGCCTCGAAACCCCTCACTTTCAAACACCTGAAAGTTCTAGCAAGCCAGAAAGTACACCCGTCACTCGACTGGCGTCAAGTTAAAAGTGACGGAATCGTAACAGGTCTGTGACAGACGGGCCTCTGCCTGACCCGCGATCTCGGGCTGGTTCAATGCCGCACTTTAGGTTCGCGCATTTCCGCAAGTCGATAAGCCTGACGTCGAACACCTTCCGGAACGTTACGGCTCAGGCCGATCGACTTCAGATCGCTGGTGCGAATTCGCGGGAGAATACTGATGGCTGTGGCCAAAGGCGTGCGTGGGTTGCGCGCGAGATTATGAATGATTGGATACGACCGTGCCCAGGCGCGATTCGCGCCAACCAGACGCAGAACTTCGTCCGAGACCGTGCGCATGGCGGCGATGTTTTCAACCTCGTTATCAGTAAGGCGCGGATTGTGAATGACTGCCGTGGCGACGATCTTGTTTGCGTCACGGATAAGAATACCGCGCGCCTCACGGTCGCCTTTGATCCCCAGCTTCACGCGATCCTTGACGGTCATAAACATGATGCGGCGAATCAGAGAGATTCGTTCGGGCGAGGCATCGCCTTCCATATTAAGAATTGCCTGCGCGTTCGCGGCAGCTTGCTCGGGAGTCTCGATCATCATTTCTTCGATAAACTCGCGCGCCAGCCACGCATCATCGATGTCCGCATCTGAGACTTCGATGTGCTGCGCAATTATCCAGGCATCATCGACCGACATCGCGCCGCTGACGGGAGACAGTTCGGCCGTTTCGAAAAACTCGGCTGCCGCGCTGTTTCCGCGGGCGCGTAATTCTTCTGCGATCTGACGCGCGCCCCGCTCCTTTTCAAAGAACTCCCGGCGGGTTTCCCTGGCGCGGCGTTCGGCTTCAGGGCTGCGAGCCGGGTTAAGCAGAATTGCATCGATGATTTCAGGAGCGCGAATCAGGCGCTGTTGATTGAGAGTCATGAACTCCAGCAGAGAGGCGTCTGAAGTGATTCGCGCCAATAACGCGATCGCTTGATCTGGCGTGTTGTTATTATTGGCGACTGCTTCATGCGTTTCGCGGTTCGCGTTTGACGTTGATGCCAGATAGCCAAGCACCGCCGGGGCGGTATCATTAGCCAGGGCAACACTCAAAAGATCTTCAGGTTGTTGCGCATCCAACGTGGCCTGGGCCGCCTGGGCCACGGCGGCGTCGCTGTCGGATCGCAAGTGAACCAGGACTTCAATTAGATCCGCCTGCGGCAGCGGCAGCATTCCACGCGCTGCGGCGGAACGCGCCGAAGGCGGAGCCGTGCCGGCAATGATCGATTTGACGACGGGATTAGTTGATGTGGTGTTTGAGTTTAACGTCAACGATTAGATTTAGTAATGGAATTCGAATACTTATGAATTCTTTCAGGGCGCCGCAAACAACACAAATCGTTGTCACCTGTTCTTAGAAAACCGTTTTCGGAATGTACGGCTTACGCGGGCCACTTTTTTCAAACTCGTAAACCAGAGTTGCGAACTGCGAGGCAGGTTTGCCATTTCTCACGGCCGGCTCGAACTTGATTCGACGTGCCGCGTCCATCGCCGATTCAGTCAATCCATGGTCTAGAGATTTGATCGGAAACACATTCTTAACCGTGCCATCCGCGGCGAACACCAGACGCAGCCGCACATCGCCGTGAGTCTTTGCCGCGCGTGCTTCATCGGTGTAGACGGCCAAAGGGGTTTCGAGGATCTTGACTGATTTCTGCACCTCGCCCGAGCCGTAAACCTTTCGGAAATCCGGGCTGCTGACCGGCTGTGAATACAAACGCAGAGTATCCAGACGCTCTTGCCACATGTCCCGGTTCGGAGGATTCAGCGAGATAATCTCCTCAATGGTGGTGGCCGCTCGCTTGAAGCTCTGGGCCATGTCGTCCTGCCATTCGCGAAGCAGACGGTTCTTGTCTCCCCTTGAACTCGGTGGCGATGCGATTATGGTTTGGATGGTTTTGTACTGAGACTTGAGTTTAGCCTCGAGTTGCTCAATCGAGTTTTGCTGGACGGCCAGCGGTTGGCTAATGCTCGCCTGTGGACCAGGCCCTGACGCGAGCACGACAAGCAAGAACACGAAAGTGGCCGAGGTGCGCATGCTGGATGGACCTGGATATTCTAAGCAGCCTTTATCTTAATGAACTGAAGATGGTCACGCGGCGCCGTGACACTTCTTGTACTTCTTACCTGAACCGCAGGGACACGGGTCGTTGCGGCCGACCTTCGGCTCGCTGCGCACAACTGTTTTCACTTTGCCGGCCTCTTCGCCTGCGGCCGCCGCGCCCTGATTCGGGCCGGTAAAATTCATCGATGAACGCCGGGCCGCGCGTCGCCGTTGCAGTTCATCGGGCGCCTGCTCTGACACCACCTGTAAGTTGAACAGCGATCGAATCGTGGTGGTGTCGATGCGATCGAGCATGGCCTGGAACATATCAAAGCTTTCTTTCTTATACTCGACCAGCGGATCCTTCTGGCCATAGCCAACCAGACCGATGCCCTGCTTCAAGTGATCGAGCGCCAGCAGGTGATCCTTCCACTGCGCGTCGATGATGTTGAGCATGATAATGCGCTCGTAGGTGCGCATCGCTTCGTCGCCAATCTGTTTCTCTTTATCGGCGTACTTTGCTTTCAGCTTGTCCCAGATTAGGTCTTCTATCTCCTCTGAGCTCAGCCGTTTAAAGTCGATGCCTTCGGCGTCACAATCGATTCCATAGATCGAATAGATCTGAACCTTGTAGTTTTCAAAGTCCCACTCATCTTCTGAGAGACTGGGGTTGAGATACTGCTTGGTAAGGTCGGCGAACAGGTCGCGCGCCACACCCGTTTCACCCACGAGGTATTCGCGCTGGTCAGGCTCTTCCATCAACTGGCGACGCAGACCATAGATGGTCTCACGCTGCTTGTTCATGACATCGTCGTATTCCAGCAGGTGCTTGCGCGTTTCAAAGTTGCGTCCTTCGACCGACTTCTGGGCTGCGGCGATGCGCTTGGAAACCATCTTGGATTCGATCGCCACACCTTTTTCCATGCCGAGTCGCTGCATCAGGGCCTTGACCTTATCGCCGGCAAAGATGCGCATTAGATCATCTTCCAGCGACAGGAAGAAACGTGAAGATCCCGGGTCGCCCTGACGTCCCGCGCGGCCACGAAGCTGATTGTCGATGCGGCGAGACTCGTGACGTTCGGTGCCCAGGATGTGCAGGCCGCCCCGCTCAACAACTTCCTTGTGCTCTGATTCGACGATCCGTTTGGCGCGAGCGAATACGTCCTTCCACTGATCATCTGTCGCCTCGTCCGGATCAATTTCCTGCTCTTTAAGAAACTCACGGGCCATAAAGTCGGGGTTGCCACCCAACAGGATGTCCGTGCCGCGGCCGGCCATGTTCGTGGCGATGGTGATGGCGCCTTTGCGTCCCGCCTGCGCCACGATCTCGGCTTCGCGTTCGTGATACTTGGCGTTCAGCACGTTGTGCGGAACGCTAACGCGCTGCAAACGGCGCGCGATCAGCTCTGAGTTCTCGACTGAGACAGTGCCCACCAGCACCGGTTGACCACTCTCGTATCGCTCCTGAATTTCCTCGACGACCGCGTCCCACTTTTCCGGAAGCGTGCGATAGATCATGTCCGGGTTATCTTTGCGGACCATTGGCATGTGCGTCGGGATGACCACGACTTCAAGTTTGTAGGTCGAGTGGAATTCGCCGGCCTCGGTCTCTGCGGTTCCCGTCATGCCTGAAAGCTTTTCGTAAAGCCGGAAGTAATTCTGGAGGGTGATGGTTGCCAGAGTCTGGTTCTCGCGTTCGATCTTTACTTGTTCCTTAGCTTCGACAGCCTGATGCAAACCATCGGACCAGCGGCGACCCTTCATCAAACGTCCGGTGAAATCGTCGACGATGATCACTTCACCGTTCTGCACGACGTACTGATGATCGAGCCGGTAAAGCGTGTGGGCCTTCAGGGCCTGCTCGACACAATGCAGCAACTCCATGTTGCCGGGATCGTAAAGATTCCCCACACCCAGGAGGCGCTCGGCTTTGTCCACGCCTTCTTCGGTCAGCACGGCTGAATGGTTTTTCTCGTCGACTATGTAATCGCCGGTCTTCTTGCCTTCTTCGAGTTCTTCGCCGCGTTGCAACTGCGGAATAATTGCGTTCGCCTGATAGTACTTGTCAGTGGATTCTTCGGAAGGTCCGGAGATGATCAGCGGTGTACGCGCTTCGTCGATCAGAATCGAATCCACTTCGTCCACAATCGCGTGATAGTAGCCGCGCTGCACGCATGTGGAGAGATCGAACTTCATGTTGTCGCGCAGATAGTCAAAGCCAAACTCGTTGTTGGTGCCGTAGGTAATATCGGCGGCATAAGCTGTCTGCCGCTCAAAGTCGTCCATGTCGTTCTGGATACAGCCGACTTCGAGCCCCAGGAAACGATAGATCTGGCCCATCCATTCGGCGTCGCGTGCCGCCAGATAATCGTTCACCGTGATGACATGAACGCCACGTCCGGTCAATGCATTGAGATAAGCCGGCAGGGTGGCCACCAGCGTCTTGCCTTCGCCGGTGCGCATCTCAGCGATCTTGCCCTGATGCAGAACGATGCCGCCGATCAACTGCACGTCAAAGTGGCGCATGCCGGTTGTGCGCACGCTGGCCTCGCGCACGATGGCAAATGCCTCGGGCAGGATTTCATTCAACAATTCCTGCTCAATACGTTTGCGCTCGTCCTTGTCGTTGATATCTTTGACGGCGTCGGCGATCTGCGCCTTGAAAAAGGCCGTACGCTCGCGCAACTGATCATCTGAAAGATTTTTGATCTGGGGCTCGAACTCGTTGATCTGCGCGATGGTCGGGCGAATGCCCTTCAGGAAACGCTCGTTGCTGCTACCGAAAACTTTGGTTAAGACTTTATCGAAACTCATGCTCGTCTATCCTTGGCTGAACTGACCGAATCCTATTATTATATTGGCAATTTGTTAGGCCATTTGCCGGCTACTTTTCTTTGAGTTCTGACTCCTGCTAAGCAAGAGATTCTAAGCTGCGAGCGCGGATGCGAGCAAGCGAGGTCAAAGGCCGCAAGATTGAGGCGACTGGTTTCGAGGTGGTAACAAGCACGTTGTTTTGAGGAGGCAAAGCTATTATGCCAAGAGGTGGTATTGCCCGAAACGCACGGACTTTGGGGGCGAGACAAATGACCAGAGGTTTTGCTCGAAAGTTTCGCTCCTGGCTCATTACCGCAGCAACAACCGCGATCTTCAGTCAGACACTCGTTGGTGTTTGGCTCCAGGCGCAAGCGCAGGGACTGGGGCCGTATGACCGGGGCAGCGCCAAGGAAATGCTCGATTCCGCGAAAGACGACATTAAGAAGAACTACTACGATACGGGATTTCACGGTGTCGATCTGGATGCACGATTCAAGGCGGCCGAGGAGAAGTTAAAGCAAGCGACTACGCGCGACCAGTTGATGGTGGCGATCGGACAAACGCTGCTGGATCTCAACGATTCACATACTTTTTTTCTGCCTCCGGGCCGCGCCGCGAAAATAGAATATGGGTGGACCATGCAAATGGTCGGCGACACTGCTTATGTGAACGCAGTCAAACCCAAGAGCGACGCAGAGGTGAAGGGCCTGAAACCCGGCGACACGATTATGACGGTTGATGGTCATAAGCCCAGCCGCGAAAACATGTGGAAGATGTACTACCGTTATTACGGATTGATGCCCGCGCGGAGCATCCACTTAACCGTTCAATCGCCGTCTGAGTCCCAGCCTCGGGAGCTCGAGGTTATGGCCAAAGTAGAGCCGGGTCAGGAGGTGACCCAGTTGCAGGAGTTATTTGTTCGCTATCTGCGAGAAGAGTGGGATCTCTATCACGATCGTTTCTATGAGAGTGGCAATGATTTGATGATCTGGCAAATGCCGACATTCGGTATCTCGGAATCTCACGTGGATGCGATCATGGGCCGGGCCCGAAAGTTCAAAGCGCTGGTTGTGGATTTGCGGGGCAATGGAGGAGGCTATCAGGATTCCTTGCTACGGTTAGCCGGTTATTTCTTCGATCATGATGTTCAAGTGGCCATGCCAAAGGGTCGCAAGGAGAGTAAACCGTTAATTGCAAAGACACGTGGTGGCGATGTTTTTAAGGGGCAGCTTATAGTGCTTGTTGACAGTGATTCAGCATCGGCATCCGAGCTGTTTACGCGTGTGATTCAACTCGAAAAGAGGGGATCGGTCATTGGCGATAAAACCGCGGGCGCGGTAATGACCGCCAAACATTATGAGCATCAGACCGGCGTTGGAAGGATCCTGTATTTCGGGACCAGTGTAACAATCGCCGATCTCGTTATGCGCGACGGTAAGAGTTTGGAGAGGGTCGGAGTGAGTCCGGATGAATTATTGCTTCCCACCGGAAGCGATCTGGCTGCGAAGCGTGATCCAGTCTTGTCGCGCGCGGCAGCACTGGCTGGAGTGAAGCTTGATCCGGAAAAAGCCGGCTCCCTGTTTCCAACCGACTGGAAGCGGTAACGCGGGGTTATGATCATCCCAGTCTTATCATTGCAGGCTTGACAAAGCCTGGGCACGCCGCTAAGTTCGATTTTCCACTATCGCAGATCTTTGTAAGTTAAGTAGAGGCGCGGCCTTCAAGAGTAGCCGGATCGGAGAACGGGAAGGGTTCGACGATGGTTCGGTCGAAAGGGAAGGTCGCCGAAGCTCGCGCGTGCATCTTCAGGCACCGGGAGTTGGTTGCTGTGGCTAAATCCGCAGGACTGTCACCGCGAAGTAGCACAGACTTGTGTCACGCGGTGGAGAGCTACGACGGTCGCGCCGATGTTTTATGGTGCAAAAAGTTTCCCTGAGTGTGAGGGCCAGTCGTATGCTTTGCGACTGGCCTTTTTTGTTTTGCTTCTCAGCGCCCTCCGTGTCTCCGTGGTTAGTTTGGTCTTAAACACCACAAAGGCACGGAGGACACAGAGAAAAACGATGCCGATGAAACCGACCATCATGAAATTCGGCGGCACTTCCGTGGAAAACACGGAGGCGTTCCGCAGCGTTGCCGGGATTGTGCGGTCGACGGCACGTGTGCGGCCCGTTGTAGTGGTTTCGGCGATTGGCGGCTTTACGAACGCGTTGTTGGCGAGTGTCGATAAGGCCATTGCCGGAGACGCGCGAGGCGCCACCAGGGCTCTGACTGGCGATTTCGAACGGCATGCGGTGATTGCCGGAGATTTGCTCGGCGAGGCAGCGCGTTCGTCTTTTCAATCAACAGTCGCGAACGCCCGCAGCCAGATTCGCCAACTACACAAGATCATCGCCGCCCATCCGGTGACTAGTCCGGCCTTACAGGATGAAATTCTTTCGTTTGGCGAACATCTCTCTTCGCAACTTCTGGCCGCCGTCCTGCGCGAGAATAATCTGGCAGCACGACATATCGACGCGCGTCGCTGCATCAAGACTGACGACAACTACGGATGTGCGGTGCCCCTGGCTGAAACTAATGAAGCTACGCGGGCCGAGCTCTTACGAATCATCAAGGCGGGCGAGATACCGGTCCTGGGAGGATTTATCGGGAGTACCGACAGAGGTGTGACAACCACGCTCGGTCGTGGCGGTTCGGACTATTCGGCGGCCATCATTGGCGCGGCGCTCAATGCCCGCGAAATACAGATTTGGACGGACGTGACGGGGGTGCTGACCGTCGATCCCCGCATCGTAAGCAAAGCCCAAACGATTCCCCTCCTGTCGTATCAGGAAGCCGCGGAGCTCGCTTATTTTGGCGCGAAGGTGCTGCATCCAAAAACAATTCAGCCTGCAATTGACCGCAATATTCCGGTGCGCGTTTGCAATTCGCGCGCGGCAGCGGAACCCGGCACCCTGATCGTCGCTGAATCTGAGGCCGCGCCGCAGACAGTCAAAGCAATTGCGCATAAGAACGGGATTACCACCGTTCAGGTAACTTCGGCGCGCATGCTCGGCGCTTACGGCTTTCTGCGCGCGCTGTTCGAAGTGTTCGAGCGGCATCGAACCGCGGTTGATGTAGTGACGACGTCTGAAGTCAGCGTCTCGCTGTCTATTGATAACCCGAGTACTTTGGCTGAAATAATCCCAGAGCTGGAGGAGCTCGGAACGGTCGAAGTGGAAGAGAGCCGAACGATAATTTCAGTCATCGGTGAAGGCTTGCGCAACACGCCGGGAATTGCCGCGCGCGTTTTTTCCACCATCAGCGACATCAACGTATCGATGATTTCCGTAGGCGCGTCGACCATCAATCTGACTTTCATGGTGGATGAAGCGCAATCCCGCGAGGCCATTATTCGATTGCACCGGGCATGCTTTGAAGAAGAAGCGGGGAGCGCGCCACAACTCCTCGCTGAGGAGGTCCTGGCCTGAGTGGCAGTTGACGTATTCAAACTCACGCGTGAGTTGATCGATATACCCTCGGTCACCGGGGATGAATTTCATATTGGGAATTCTCTCGGCGAACTGCTCACTCGACTTGGTTACCGGGTCGAGTTGCAGGAATTGTCCAACGAGCGCGCCAATGTGTTAGCTATGACTTCGGCGCCTCCGGTTGTGGTGCTTTCAACACACATGGACACCGTACCGCCGCACATTCCGGTGCGCGAGGATGACGAATTCATCCATGGTCGCGGCGCCTGTGACGCGAAAGGGATCATCGCGGCGCAAATCGCAGCCGCTGAGAGATTGCGCGCGGAAGGCGTGGACCAGATCGGCTTGCTCTTCACGGTTGACGAAGAAGTAACCAGCGCGGGTGCTAAAATTGCCAACGATCATCCGATCGCGTCTTCCTGTCGCTATCTGATTAATGGCGAGCCGACGGACAATCGGCTGGCCATCGGAACAAAAGGCTCGCTGCAAGTTACCATCAAGACCGCGGGCCGCGCCGCTCATTCGGCGTATCCGGAACAAGGTGAGTCGGCGATCGAGAAATTGCTTGATGTACTCGTAAGTGTAAGGAGAATCGATTGGCCAGGGGATGAAGTGTTCGGCGAGACGACCTGCAACATTGGCGTCATTTCCGGCGGCACGCGCGCGAACGTAGTCCCCGACGAAGCGCAAACTACTTTGCAGATACGTCTGGCTGTGGAATCCAATTCGGTGAAGGAGTTGCTGGAAGCGGCCATCGCGGGCCGGGCATCACTTGATTACAAGTCGGTTCACGACCCGGTGCGACTGATGGCGCTTGAGGGAGTCGAGCAAACAATCGTGCGCTTCACCACGGATATCCCGTACCTGAAAAACTGGGGCACGCCGCTTTTGATCGGACCAGGCTCGATTCTCGATGCTCATACTGAGCAGGAACGCGTGGCGAAGAGTGAGTTGTTGCGGGCGGTTGAGATTTATGCGGAGATTACGAGCAGGCTTTTGAAGGGCGAAGGATAAGGTGAAATTAGCTCTAATAGGATATGGCGCAATGGGCCGTCTGGTCGCCGATTTGGCTAAGGGGCGGGATTATGAAGTCGTACGAACTTTCGATATCGATGATGCCGACCGGACGGTTGCGGATCTTGTTGAGGCGTTGCACGGCGTCGATGTCGCCATTGATTTCTCGGTCGCGGCGGCTGTCCCAAAGGACTCTGAGGCCTGTGCGCGGGCCGGTGTGCCGCTGGTCGTAGGCACGACTGGATGGCAGTCACAACTGGATGCTGTCCGTCGCGTTGTTACCGAACATGACGGGGCACTGATCTATGGCGCAAACTTTTCGGTTGGCGTGCAGGTTTTCTATCGCGTTGCCGCTCGGGCCGCGGAACTGTTTCGTGATCTTGATTCGTACGATGCGTTTATCGAAGAAGCGCATCACAAGCGCAAACGGGATGCGCCGTCGGGCACGGCCTTGCAGCTTCACGAGATCGTCACCGGTAAACTCGGGCGTGAAGCCCCGGTAAGCTCGACACGATCCGGTTACATTCCGGGCACGCATCGTCTCGGATTTGACTCGGCCGCAGATCAAATTACGCTGACACATACCGCGCGTTCACGTGAAGGCTTCGCCGCGGGAGCGCTGCTCGCAGCGCATTGGATCGTGGGACGTAAAGGAGTATTTGAGTTCTCAGAAGTGTTTGACGAGATCGTAACAACGCTGGCGAACGTTTAGCGGCGGGCTAACGCCCGCCAAATCATAGAAACATGGCGGGCAGTAGCCCGCCTCTAAACGACCGGTGATTTGAAAGGCAACAACTATGACGATGAAAGTTGATTGGATGCGCGGTTGCGCGACCGCGCTGGTTACGCCGTTTACAACTAAAGGCGAGATTGACCAGGAGCGCATGCGCGCGCTCGTTGATCGACAGATCACCGGCGGTGTAAGGCTGCTGGTTCCATGTGGTACGACCGGCGAAAGTGCCACAATGACCGAAGCAGAAGACGCCACCGTGATCGGATTGACGGTTGAAGTCGCTCGCGGACGCGCTCGCGTAATTGCCGGCGCCGGCAGCAATTCGACCGCGTCAGCGATCGAATACTCTCAACGCGCGCGCGACCTGGGCGCGGACGCCGTTCTGCAAGTTGCTCCCTGGTACAACAAGCCGACGCAGGAGGGTTTATACGCTCACTTTCGCGCCATTGCCCAAGCGATTCCCCAGATGCCGATCATGCTCTACAACGTTCCCGGTCGCACATCGTCAAATATCGCGGCGCCAACCGTGCTGCGCCTGGCGAAAGATTGCGAAAACATCGTGGCTATCAAAGAAGCGTCAGGAGACCTGACGCAGATTATGCAGATTATGCGCGAGCGGCCCGCGAATTTCCGAGTGCTGTCAGGTGATGACGCCGTGACGCTGCCATTGATCGCGCTGGGCGGCGAAGGGATTGTCTCCGTAGCTTCAAATGAAATCCCTGATCTGATGTCCCAGATGACTGAACTGGCGCTGGATGGAAATTGGACTGAAGCGAGGGCGCTGCACTATCGCCTGTTGCCTCTAATGGAGATCAATTTTATTGAATCAAGTCCCGGGCCGGTGAAAGCAGCCATGACCATGATGGGACTGCTGGAAGAAAACTTTCGTCTGCCGCTGGTGCCGATTCAGGAAAAGAGCCGAACGAAAATCCGTGAGGTGCTTGCCGAACTTGGTGTACCGGAAAGTGCCCATGCGATTGCATGATGACGTCAGAACCGCCTGCGGTAGCGGGCGGTTGGACTTTGGTCTATCGAGGGTTAGTTAAATATCTTAGCTTCAACCGCCCGCTACCGCAGGCGGTTCTGACTATGTCATTGCGTAAACAAATCGAAGAATTGGCTGAGCGCGCGGCCGGGGCTTACTCCAAAGAAGACTTCGCGATCTTCGCTGAGTTCAAAACAGCGCTCAATCGCGGTGAGATTAGGGCCGCCGAGCGAAACGCAAACGGCCAGTGGCACACGAACGCGTGGGTCAAGCGCGGCATCCTGCTGGGCTTTCGCATGGGATCGATTATTGAAATGACGCCGCCCGGCGCGGGCCTGCAATTTCTCGACAAAGACACTTATCCGATCCGAACATTTTCACCTGACGATCGCGTGCGGATTGTTCCCGGCGGATCGAGCATCCGTGACGGCGCCTTCATCGCGCCCGGCATCGTCTGCATGCCGCCCATGTTCGTTAATGCCGGCGCCTATGTCGACGAAGGCACGATGATCGACAGTCATGCTCTGGTCGGCTCTTGCGCGCAAATTGGGAAGCGCGTACATCTCTCGGCCGGAGCACAAATTGGCGGCGTGCTGGAACCGGCTGGGGCGATGCCGGTGATCATTGAGGACGATGTAATCGTGGGTGGTAACTGCGGCGTGTACGAAGGCGCAATTATTCGAGAGCGGGCCGTCCTGGCATCAGGGACTATCATTACTGGTTCGACTCCAGTATTTGATTTGGTGCGCGAGCAGATTTATCGTCGCAACGAAGAAGGACCTCTCGAAATTCCGGCCGGCGCAGTGGTCGTACCCGGCGCCCGCGCGGTCCAGAGCAAGCAGGGCCGCAAGTGGGGATTGTCACTCTACGCTCCGGTGATCGTGAAGTATCGCGATGAGAAGACTGATATGTCCACGCAACTGGAGGAGTTGCTGCGTTGAGGATGCAAAATTGATTACTTGACCAGTCGCGGAGTAGCTCCTAACATCTCTGAGAGATCTGATTATGACCAACAAACAGATTGTCGAGGACTTGCTGCAGCGTATTCCAGAAGGTGCGTCGTTGCAGGATATCGCCCATGAGATCGAGTTTATCGCTGCGGTGCGTCAGGGACTTGCCGAGCTTGATCGTGGTGAGAAGATTCCGCTCGATGAAGTCGAGCGAGAGCTTCCCTCATGGATTATCAAGTAGTCCTCTCGCCCTCTGCACGGGCTGACCTGCGTGATATCGTCCGTTACATTTCCTTCGATGCACCGGACCGCGCTCTTCAATTCGGGCTGTTTCTTATTTCGCGAACCCGCCTTCTCGCGAAATCGCCGGAACTGGGGCGTATCGTGCCCGAGTTTGAGGATCAGTTCATTCGCGAGATCGTTGTGCGCTCTTATCGCGTTGTGTACCGCCTCGACGATTCGAGGCATTTGGTTGAGGTCATTCGTTTTTGGCACGCTGCCCGAGGGACGCCAGAAATCGTCCGATGATTGATTCAAACTTGAAACAATTCCAACCACCTCCATTTCTCCAGGGCATTGAAAAGAGCATGATCCGAAAGATTTCGGATCGGGCAAAGCCGGGCAGCATCAGCCTCGGTCTTGGTGAACCTGATTTGCCGACGCCGGAGGTGATTCGCCGCGAGGCCGTGCGGATCATTTCTGAAGAGCAGAATGGCTACACTCTGCAGGCGGGCATACTCCCGTTGCGCGAACGAATCGCCGGCGACTATCCGCATCTGAACCTGACTCCCGATCAGGTGATGGTGACCGCGGGTTCGCAGGAATCGCTTTATCTCATTTTGCGCACGCTGGTTGAACCTGGCGATGAAGTGCTTTTGCCAAACCCCGGATTCATTCCTTATTCCATGATTACGCGCATGGTCGGCGGTCTCGCCGTCACCTATCAATTGCCGGCCCGGAATGATTTCAGTTTCGACCTCGACGATTTCAAAAAGCGAATTACGCCGCGGACAAAAGCTGTTATCTGTATCAGCCCGTCGAATCCGACCGGCCGCGTGTTGTCGAATGAGGATATGCGCGGAATGGCAGAGGCCGTCGCGGCCAGTGGCTCAGACGCTTTCATCATCAGCGATGAAATCTATCGCGAGCTTTACTACACACCGGAACGTCCTGCTTCGATCTCGGAATTCTATCCCCGCACGATCGTTGTCAGTGGTCTTTCCAAGTCGATGCGCATGACAGGTTGGCGACTCGGCTGGCTGGCCGGAGATGAAGCAGTTATTCGCGCGGCGCTGATCCTTCATGGGTATGTCGTAACCTGCGCGTCGAGTGTCTCGCAAAAAACGGCGCTGGCGGCATGGACTGATGAAGCCGCCGTATCGCGCGCAGAGATGCGCGCTGTCTTTCATCGGCGGCGTGATCACCTTCTCGGTTTGTTACGCAACGAACTTGGGTTGCGCTGCGTGACACCCGACGGCGCGTTCTATGTAATGGTCGACGTTAGTTCTTATGGCGATTCGTTGCGGGTTGCCGAAGCCGGACTTGAGCAGGGCGTGGTGACCATCCCGGCGGCCGCCTTCGGCAGTGAGAGCGAAGGGTTCCTGCGCATTTCGTTCTGCGCCGATGAGGCGAAGTTATCGGAAGGCGTGCGACGGTTGGGTGAGGCGTTGAAGTCGCTGCAGTGAAGGAATGAATCGAACGCAAAGGAACCCAGAGGATTTCGCAAAGCAACGCAGAGGAAAAGTGTTGGCGTACCTTTGCGAATACCTTTGCGGCCTTTGCGATGAATTAGAGTAGAGCAAAACACGACCGAATGGTAATCCAATCAATGAACAAGAAATTTCGCGTGGGCATTCTCGGGGCGACCGGCGTCGTAGGGCAGCGCTTCATTCAACTGTTGGAAAATCACCCGCAGTTTGAAGTGACGGCCCTGGCAGCTTCAGGACGATCACAGGGAAAGACATATGCGGAAGCCTGCGTATGGCGTCTGCCGGGTGAAATGCCGGAAGGCGTCAGGTCAATTCCAGTCGTCCCCCCCGAGCCGCCGCTGGATTGCGACCTGGTTTTTTCCAGCCTGCCCGGTGAGATTGCCATGGGCGCAGAAGAAGCCTTCGCGCGCGCAGGGTGTCCGGTAATCAGCAACTCTTCATCTCATCGAATGGGCGCAGACGTACCTTTGTTGATTCCCGAAGTGAATCACGAACATGTCGCGCTGATCGATGCGCAGCGAGCAAACCGTGGCTATGATCGCGGCTTCATTGTGACTAATCCAAACTGTTCGGCGATCGTGATCGTGATGGCCCTGGCGCCGCTGCATGCGCGCTTTGGAGTAACTTCGTGCGTTGCGACGACGATGCAGGCGCTGTCCGGAGCTGGCTATCCAGGAGTCGCTTCGCTTGATGCGACTGACAATGTGGTGCCGTTTATCGGTGGCGAGGAAGAGAAAATTGAGGCTGAGACGGTGAAAATTCTCGGTCGCGCCGAAGCAGGCCTGGTTAAGCCTGCTGAGATCGTCGTCAGCGCTCAATGTAATCGCGTGAATGTAACTGACGGTCACCTGGCGTCCGTGCGGGTAAAACTTGCTGAATCCGTTTCGATCGATCAGGTGCGTGAAGCATTGTCTTCATTTAGTTCTCTGCCACAACAACTGAGTTTGCATTCAGCGCCGGCGCGACCAATCGTCGTGCGCGATGAAGTTGATCGTCCGCAGCCGCGCCTCGATCGCGACGCCGGGAAGGGCATGAGTGTCACAGTGGGACGCATTGCCCGCGACAATGTGCTCGACTACCGATTCCTTGCGCTGGGCCACAACACTATTCGCGGCGCAGCCGGCGCGGCGATCTTGAATGCTGAACTACTGATCGCGCAAGGGTATTTGTAATTTGTTGCAGTGCGGCGGCGACAGGTCGCCGCCTACCAAAGCGCTGACAAGTCAGCGCACTCCAAACAACCGTGGCTTCAGTTGCCCTCATCTGCACTGCGAACAGGTGCCGGAGCGTGATGGCTCACGCGATCTTTTTGGCCGAGGCAGAGAAACGATCTCTCGCCGTTACGGTTTATTCGGCCGGCGTCCTTGATTTTTCGGACCAGCCGATGTTGGACGAGACTTCGATGACCTGCCGGCAGCACAACACGCCGCCTCCCAAAGAAACTCCCACCTGGGTGCGTCAGCTTCCGCTCAACACGATCACTCGCTTCCTGGTGATGGAGCAGTATCACGCCGACCGGCTGACAAGCGAATTCGGCATCGCGCTCAGCCGCATCAGTTTGCTAGGCTCGTTTGACCCACGGCGCCGCGGCGTCGAGATTGATGATCCCTTCGGTCGGGGCAGTCTTGTTTATGAACGCTCTTACAAGCTGATTCGGGACTGCATCATTGAGTATCTCGAGACAACTGACGACCTGACATCCACTCGGTGATCGCTTGCTTCAATTCATCCAGATGATCGTCAAAGAAATGTCCCGCGCCTTTTATCACCTTCAACTCTGCCGGTGCCTGCGAATCGATTTCAGCAACCAATTCGCACAGGCGCTCGACGTTGCCGTATTCGTCACGGTCGCCTTGAACAAAAAGGATTGGCTTGCGGCATTCTTTTAGAAAATCAAAATCGTATTTGTCCACGGGCGTGCCAATGCTAATCAGTTGCCGGACACGGTCATCCAAAATTCCAACTTCCAGTCCTACGCGCGCGCCAAAGGAAAAGCCGCACAAGGTTATTTCGTGATCGGGATAGTTTGCAGCCAGATATTCGAGCCCGGCCCGCGCGTCGTCGCGTTCGGCGCGACCTTCATCATGCGTGCCGGTGCTTTGGCCGACTCCGCGAAAGTTAATTCGCAGCACTACAAGACCGGCATCATTGAGCGCCGCCGCTGCCCGAAACACGACTTTGTTGTGCATCGTGCCGCCACCGAGTGGATGCGGATGCAGCACCAGGGCGACTCCGCCAGGCGAACCGCTGCGCGGCGCTTTTAAGATCGCTTCCAGTTGCCCATGTGGCACGGGAATGAAAAGGTTTCCTGCGGGATACATAAGAAGATTTCCGGTTTCCGATTGTGGATTGCAGGTTTGTAGGTTGTCAAAGTGTTCGGTTCTCTAAACGCTCGCATTGACTCGCACTTCAAATCTGGATTAGGTTTCGATCAGCGCCATGAATGATCCGTCAACCGACAATCGCGAAAACCTTTCGGATGACCTGCATCAGATCAGTCGTGTGATCGCCGATACTGCTTCGGACGCCATCATCACAATCGATGAACAAAGCATTATGCTCTTCGTCAATCGCGCCGCCGAGAGGATCTTTGGTTACGCCCGCGCTGAATTGATCGGACAGCCGCTGACAATGCTAATGCCGGAATATCTCAGGCACGTGCATCGCGCCGGGTTGCAGCGTTACGTCGCCACCGGCGCACGGCATATTGCCTGGCAGGCGGTGGAGTTACCTGGGTTGCATAGGGATGGCCACGAGATTCCCCTGGAGCTCTCATTCGGCGAATTTGAGGAAAATGGCCGGCGGTTCTTTACCGGTATTGCGCGTGACATTACGGAACGCCGCAAACTCGAACGACGCCTCGCCACGCAGTTCCAGGTCGCGCGCATCTTGACCGAATCCGATTCACTTGAGTTCGCGGGGCCGGCCCTGCTGCAATCGATTTGCGAGAACCTGGGGTGGGAAATGGGCCAACTATGGGAGCTCGATCTGGAAACGAGCGTCCTGCATTGGTTGGCCGCGTGGAGCTTGCCATCGCTGGACGCCGCGGAATTCGAAGCCGCCAGTCGGAACCGGACATTTACTCGCGGAGTGGGTCTGCCCGGACGCATCTGGGCGAGCGGAGAGCCGGAATGGATCATCGATATCGAAGCCGACACAAACTTTCCGCGAGGCCCGTTCGCGGCAAAAGCCGGTCTGCGTTCCGGCTTCGGGTTCCCGATCACGCTGGGCAATGAAGTTTCCGGAGTCATGGAGTTTTTCAGTCGCGATACTCAGCCTCCCGATCAGGTACTGCTGGATATGATGAGCGGTATCGGAAACCAGATCGGTCAATTCGTCCGGCGCCAGCGGGCCGAAGAAGAACGCGTTCAAATCTTTGAGCGCGAACAACGGGCCCGGCACGAAGTGGAAGTGGCGATCGATCGAATGGCCCGAGTTCAGACCGTGACTGAGGTCGCACTGTCGCATCTCTCGCTGGACAAACTTCTGGCCGAGCTTCTCGATCGCGTGCGCGACGCAATGGACGTGGATACCGTCGTAATT
>Ga0070707_100000517_pt1 | contig 38472 bp, 33 predicted proteins | sample KBSK5502metaG_FD_65468 | JGI IMG/M metagenome (GOLD analysis project Ga0070707, IMG submission 65468) | Corn, switchgrass and miscanthus rhizosphere microbial communities from Kellogg Biological Station, Michigan, USA - KBS K5-50-2 metaG | ecosystem: Host-associated > Plants > Roots >... | reverse complement strand
ATACCAACAATACCAATGCCAGTGGCGCCACTCTCAATGCCGCGATTACCACGTCGAATGTTACGGGCAATCTTCGGGTTCAGAGCGGGACATTCAGCAATGGCGGTTTCGCCATCGCCGGCAACGCAGCAAGAACCATTGAAGTTGTTAATGGCGCAACGTTCAAAGTTGCCGGAACGACCAGCGCGTTTCCGACGGGCTTTGGGACTGTCACGCTAGGGGTCACGAGCACCGTCGATTATAGCGGCACTGGCGCGCAGACGGTCGCTGCACAGAACTACGGCAATTTGACCATTAGCGCCGCCCGGGCCGCGAACAATATGACTCTCGCAAACAGCGGTACAATTGGCGTAGCGGGAAACTTGAATGATACGGCAACGTTCAACTCGGGCAACGGGTTTGTGACCACCGGAAGCACCGTAAACTACAACGGTACGAGTTCGCAGTCAGTCACTGCTCTGTCTCCCCTCGTTTCAGGAAGCAGCACCTATAACAATCTGACTATTTCCAATACCGCGTCGGCGGTCACGGCAAGCACGAGCTTCAGCGCCGGTGGTAATTTCACCATCAATGCCAACGCTATTTTCGCGCCGGCCTCGGCCGTTGTGATCAGCGGCGCGGGAACGCTCACCGGAAGCGGTACAGTTCAAGTGACCCGGGCAACCGGTTCGTCAGACTTTGTTAACCAATACACCATTACAAACAAGACACTAACGAATCTAACCGTCGAATTTATTGGCGCGGCGGTTCAAGGCGCAAGTGCTGGTACCTTTGGCGGACTCAAAATCAATAACTCCAGCGAGGTGACCCTGAGCGGAAACGTTACCGTCAGCGGCACTCTCACGCTTTCCAGTGGAAACATTACCACCAGCGCAAACAAGGTAATCATCAGCTCTACGGGCACGGTCTCACGCACCAGCGGCCACATTGTTGGAAACTTGCAGAAGAACGTGGTGACGGGCGCTACCTCAAGAACATTCGAAGTGGGCGCCGCCGGCGCCTATACCCCTGTTAGTATTTCATTCGCGAGCGTTACGACGGCTGGCGATCTGACAGCAAGCACTACTACCGGTGATCATCCGAATATCGCCGGCTCTACCATCAATCCTTCAAAAAGTGTGAACCGTTACTGGACGTTGATCAATAGCGGAATAGTATTCACAACCTACGACGCCACGTTCAATTTTGTCTCTGGAGACGTGGACGCGGGAGCGGATACCAATTCTTTCATCGTAGGCAAGCTGAGCTCAGGAACTTGGACCTATCCCGCGGTAGGAACAAAAACGGCCGTCAGCACACAGGCAACGGGTGTTAGCGGATTCGGCGATTTTGAATTAGGCGAACCTGCGGTGCCCAGCGTCGACCTCGTGAAGAGCGTCGATGTTTCGGACCCGCAGCCGCCGGGAACGGATCTGACTTACTCGGTCGTCTTCACCAATAACGGTAACGCCAGCGCTTCCAGCCTGGTCATCAAAGATCCCAACCCGAACAATACGGATCCCGCCAACCGCGTCTTCGTCAACGTTGACTATAAGATCGGCTCTGCTGCCATCTCCTCGCCCTGGGCGGCGACGATTACGTTCTCAAATGACGCCGGCGCAACCTGCGCTTACACGCCCGTTAGCGGCGGCGGCGGCGCTCCGGCCGGCTATGATCGACTGGTGACCAACATCTGTTGGAGCGTCAGCGGCAGCGTTGGTGTCAGCGCCACTGGGACAGTCTCCTTTATCGCTCGCATACGATGAACTCATAGCGCCTGGGGCGCTTGCGCAATACTCAGGTACAGCCTCTACTTAATTCGACTGACCAAATGGATCCGCTTCTGAAAGTAGAAGTGGGCGCTCGCCTTTTTTCACGCTCTGGCGACGACTTTGTCATCGCTGAATGATGATTCAAGCGTACGATTAGCTGCGACAAAGTTTGCAACGGTAGTAAACCTATTGCGTGTCAGGTAGTTACAGCAATTGCAAAAGTTGGTTGCATTCCTATTAGCTCGGGATTATGCTACGCGACGGTTTTGGCGTCTCCCGTTAAGCGTGAATTGGTCCTCTGACGAGTGCGAAACACACATTTAACGCTCTGCGAGAGGGGCTCACTCGCAGACCACGTTTTTGGTTCAGAGGGGATCTAAGGCGCTCTGCTAGCTAGAACAACGACGCGATGCCAAATATGACATTCGCCGCGATTTCAGTTAGAGAGGGGTCGACCCTTGCCGCAGGCGGCGTATCCACTTGGCCTGGCACAGTGTCGTCCGGCGTTGGCGCTTGGGCCATGGCACACGGTGGCGTGTCGATTTGTCCGGGATCCGGTGAACCACATGCTAGCGTCCTCGTTTCGCCGGCAAAGGCAAAGAGACCGAGCGCTAAGGTCAAAACAACGGTATTACCTAGTTTTCTTAGGTTCTTCATGTTTTTCTCCAAGAACTTTGTTGGGTTGTGTTTACGGTTCTATCTTGAAACGAAGAAGACAAAGAATGTTTCCAAGAAGACGGGCGGCTTCCAGTAGCAATATGGTCAAGAACCGCCCCACCAACCGCAATCTTGTTATCAAGTATACAGAAAGGTAGGCCTCACATGAATTTAGCGTCGCAGTTAGTGGCACTCAAACAGCAAATCAGAGGGCTTAAGGCGACAGAGCGAGCAAAGCTCTGTTGTGACCTGGCAAGACAACTAGAAAAGGCTGGCGAGTACGAAGCAGCGTGCGAAGCACTCGAAGAGTTCTGGCCCGAGCGCTATGGGCTCCCTAATGTCTCCGAGCTCGACGAAGGTGCTAAGGCTGAGGTCTTACTCCGCGTGGGCGCATTGGCGGGATGGGTTGGGAGCACGCTTCAATCTGAAGGTACTCAGGAGAGCGCAAAGAATCTAATAACGCAGAGCATAGATATCTTTGAACGTCTTGGAGAGAGGCGAAGCGAAGCTGAAGCGCGAAGTGACTTGGCGGTTTGTTACTGGCGCGAAGGATCGTTTGACGAAGCGAGAATCATCTTATCTTACGCACTAAGTTGTCTAAAGGACGAGGATAACGATCTGAGGGCAGTAATTCTAATTCGTGCTGGAATGGTAGAGCTGCGGGCTCGACAGTTGAGTGAGGCGTTGCGTCTCTATAATGAGGCTGCTGCTCTCACAGACCAAAGTACAGATGATGCTCTAAAAGGATCATTCCATAATCAGTTGGCGAACTTGTATGAAAATCTGGATACACGACATCGCGACGATCGCTATACAGATCGAGCATTAATTGAATACGCTGCCGCGAGTTTTCATTTTGAGCAGGCCGGTCACACTCGATATCAAGCTTCCGTCGAAAACAATCTGGGCTTTCTTTACTTCACACTGGGAAGGTTTTCCGATGCGCACGAGCATTTGGATCGCGCGCGAAGCCTCTTTATACAGATTGGGGACAACGTTCATCTTGCTCAAGTCAACGACACGCGTGCCCGAACTCTGCTCGCTGAGGGGCGCCTTCGCGAAGCGGAAAAATTTGCGCAGTCGGCGGTCAAGACCCTCGAGAAGGGTGATGAACAGGCGCTGCTGGCTGAAGCGCTGACGACTCATGGAATCGTGCAGGCCCGTATGGGTCATCATCCGCAGTCGCGTGCGCTTTTGCAGCGGGCGATCGAAGTAGCTGAAACAGCGGGCGATCTTGAAGGCGCCGGCCGCGCCAAGCTAAGTATCATCGAAGAGCTTCGCGAGCAGACCTCAGCGGAAGACCTGGCCCATGTCTATCAATCTGCTGCCGATCTCCTGGAACGCTCGCAAGACCCGTCGGCTGCCAAGCGCTTGATCTCGTGCGCCCGCCAGGTGATTGAAGCATTGGGGGAGGCGGAGTACGAGGAAGCCAAATCGAAAGAACACTCATGGGAAGGGTTTTCCTTTAAACAGCAAATCCTGGATTGCGAGAAAGCTCTCATTGAACGGGCGTTGAGAGATGCCGGCGGCTCAGTGACGCGCGCCGCGCGCCTGCTCGGTTTCAACCATCACCAGAGCCTTATTTCTTTAATCAACAGCCGGCACAAGGACCTGCTCACCACCAGAACTGCGGTCCGCAAGCGCCGCCGACATATTTTCTCTGAGCCGCGAAAGATCAAAACCAAGCCGGGGCGTTACCGTCCTCACCAGCGGTCATCTGAGATCTCCATTTTGCATGTGGGGAACCCCAAACTCGCCTCAAGACTGGTGGGTGAGATCGCTGCGTCGGAGGAATTGCGGGTCGAAGTCTGCGCCGACGGCGACGCAGCCCTGCGGAAACTTACCGGCAACGATCACTATGATCTGCTGGTGGTTGACAACGAACTCGCAGGGTTCAGTGGTTTGGAACTGGTGCAACGGGCGCGCAAAATATCTAACCGCCGCCGGACTCCGATCGTCATGCTTTCACAGCCTGATCACGAAACTCAGGCGTGGCGCGCAGGTGTCCATGCTTTTCTGAAAAAGCCCGAAGAGGTTGATGATCTGGCTTCGACCGTTGCGCGGTTGCTCAGGATCGACTTGAAAAAGGATTGAGCAGTTGGCCGTAACGAAAAGCGCGTTTCTGCTTGTGCGAGAATCAAACCAGATTGCCTCATCACCTTGAGTGAAGAAAGACAAGGCCGCTCCTGTCAGAAGCGGCCTTTTCGTTTCATTGCAATGCGACGTGGTTATTGAATTGCGAATACGTCGTCCCCAAGTGGCTGATTCAACCTTACGTCCTTCACTTTGAATTCGGCGAAGAAAGCGCCGGCGGGCATTTCGATCCGTTGGGTGAAGTTCGTGGGAATCAGGACACCTTCGAATTCCTTGAACTTTGAGTTTTCAGTTCCAAAAGTATAACCGTTGTAAGGAATGAGATACTTCATTACGCGGGCAGTCGCTGAGTCGATGAAAAAGTCAGTGGCGTTTCCCTCTGCGTCCGCAATGCGAAAGCCGCGCAACTTCTTCTCATTAGGCAGAGCCGAAACCGTGTAGCCCGGCTGATCGAATTTCACCAGGACAGCCAGGCCAAACTTATCCGCCGGCGGCGTTTGCACGCCCGGAATTGAGCTGTAAGACTGCTGGCCATCGTAGATTTGCTTAAACTTAAATGCCGGACTGGCGTCAACGTCGAGCCGCATTCTTGCCCCCGCGGTTACGAGTGCAAACTTGCCGGGCAGGGCTACGGTCTGGCTTGGAGCGTATAGATCGACACTGCCAAAGAGCGTCACGCTTTTTAGATTCTTGAATTTGTCGCCGCCTTGAGCGGCCAGCGCCGCGCGGGCAAGTTCGACGGGCGTGCTGTTCGCTGTAATTGGCGGTGGCGCGGGAATGGTACTAGCCGGCGCAGTGCCGTTGCCGCTTGATTTCGCATCCGGCGCTTGAGCTAACGCCGTTGAAGAAAGGGACAATAAAGCGACCAGTGTCAGAGCGTATCTCTTCATCGGTGGACTCCTTTCGTATCAAAACCCCGAGTTCTGACACTCATACGCCCTGACGCTTTGAAAGTTCAGAAAGTAAATCTGGCGCTTAGAGTAACCTTTCGATTGCCCGCGCCACCTCCGCCACCGCCAAAACCGCCGGGGCCGAAACCGCCGAAGCTGCCGCCGAGACCGGTCGATTGCCCGAACAGAGGCGATGAAAGATTACCAACGGGCGCTCCCAGATTTACGCGATTCAGCAGATTCTGAAAGTTGATTGAAAGAGTGAGCGAGTATTTTTGGGCAGCTCCCGCACCACCTCCCGGTCCGCCGCCCATCATCATTTGCGGGCCGCCACCACCACCGCCCGCAGCGACCGGGCCTTTTGCTCCGCCACCCACACCAGCAATCATAGGACCGCCGCGGCTCCCACCGCCGGCTCCGCGCTTGGCTGCGTCTGCCGAACTTGCCTGACCGGACTGGCCGCCTTTTTGAGAATTCGACGCACTGCGGTTGGCCTCGCCACCGAATCCAAACGTGCGACTAACACGAACGTTTACCGAAAGAGAACCCGACGCGTTCCCGTAATTACGCGGAACAATCTGTTCGCCCGGTAAGGGCGATAGATTGAAGTTACCGAAACGAGTGCAGCGAATATTGACACTGTTGCAATCGGCGCCTACGGCGGCAAAGCTGGGCCGCTCGTTATATTGGCGATCGAGGTTAGTATCGCGGCCGGTCGTAATGTTGAATGGCGGGCCAGAGTTCGCGATGATAAAGGGACTGAAAACCAAGTTCCACCAGGGCGGACTGATCGTGCCCACCAAAGTAAACCGATGACGAACATCACCCGAACCACGACCGAATTCGCCGGTGAAATCATAAGAATTAACCGGGAAGTTACCACCGCCATCGGTGTCATTGTTCATCTTGCTCCAGATGTAAGTTCCCTGAAGCGAGATTCTCGGATTGAGCCGCGAATTGAATCCTGTCATCGCTTGCCACAGCCGAAACTTGCCGCTCGATTCATATTGATTGATATCGCCGAGCGCCGGATTCGGACGAATGCCGTTGGGCGTAGCCGCGGTAATGGTTCCGGGCAAGGGCGCATTAACGTCGCGAGCACGAATGACGTGCGAGATCCGAAACGAGTAAGCGCCGACGAACGCTGTGATATTTCTGGGCAATTGTCGCTCGACCTGGCCCCCGACCAGAGTCACCATGGGTGCTTGAAGATTAGAGGCGACGCGGTAGATCGTTTGCTGTTGCGCGGGGATCACCAGCAACTGAGCGCTAGTGGGAATCGTGGGAAACAGATTCAGCAGGTTGTAAATCGGCCGTGCACTTGGCAAGTCAAGAACGCCTTGCGTTGGCGCCGCGGTAGAGAACGGTTCAGCCAGGACGTACTGAATTTCGTTGCTTCCATTGAAGCGGCTTGAAGTCAAGGTAAAGTTTTCGCCGAACCGATTGTAAAAGATGCCGCCGCCGCCGCGAATAACGGTCTTCGGCGGTTTCGTAGCATTAGCGGCTCCTGGAGACCAAGCAAAACCAAAGCGCGGGGCAAAGTTGTACTTGCTGCTTATGTTGCCCTGATTCTCGTAGCGCAGGCCATAACTCAAAGTCAGATTAGGTCGTATGCGCCAATCATCCTGTCCGTAGACACCAAGATCAATCTGAGAGACCGAGGCCGCAAAATTTCCGGTGTTAATACTGAATTGAGCCGCACCGCCCCCGAGTTTACGAACGCAATCGGCAGTTGTAGTTACTCCACAGAAGGCTTGCTGCGCCGCAGTCAAACCATTCTGCTGCACGAGCAGCGTGCGCCGATAGCGCTCAAGACTGCTGAGAGAAACATTAGTGCCGGCGATGGGATTGTTACTAGCGTCGAAAGCCGGACCAAAACCACCCGTGAACGTCCAGGTTCCGCCGGTGTTAGACGGATTGTCGTCGTTGATTTTCGAACCGCGGATGCGTCCGCCAAACTTGAACGTGTGCATTCCCTTCTGAATCTGGGTGAAGTTATTCAGTTCCCAACGCGTGCTTTCGTTAATCGTGTGACCAACTCCCGAGCACACGGCGGAAGTGAGGCAGCCGTTGAACGAGCCACTCACGTTTAGCAGCGGAAGCGTGTTACCCAGTGATTCATTTCGACCGCGAGAGAACTGGAAGCGCGTCTCGTTAATCGTAAACGCGTTGATTACAGCCGTCTCAGTCAACTGGATATTTTGATTTCTGGATCGGAACTCATAACCTCGTTGCGGCAATGTGAAACCACCGATCCCATTATTCTTTGTCTTCGATTCGAAGAAGTTGTAACGCGCAATCAACGTGTTCCTGTCGTTGATCGCATAATCAATCCGCGGCCCAATGTTCGTATTTCGCCGCGGCACCAAAGCACCGAGTCCAACCTGTATCGGATTAAGAGCCGAATCCAAAATCGTAGCGCGGACCAGGTCGTTGTCATCCGTTTCGTTACGATTAACGTCGATGAAGAACGATGCCTTCTTCTTCACAATCGGTCCGCTCAGATTTCCACCAAATTGCCGCTGCTGATATGGCGAACGCTTACTGGAGCTAACCGCGAAGGGGTTACGCGAATTCAAGCTCTCATCCTGAAAATTGAAGTTCAAACCACCGCGCAGTTTGTCCGTACCCGGACGGGTCAGAATCTCGATACGCCCCGAGGGCTGATCGTTTTCCGGCGCAAACGGATTCTGATTGATGCGAATCTCGCGAATAGCTTCCTTGGGTGGCAAGTTGCCACCGGAAAATCCGTCTATAAAGATCTGACCGCCATTGGGACCGATGGAAGGGCCCGCTAACGCTTGCAGTGCCGCTGCCAGTTCGTCCGGATCATCCGGCAGAGCATCGAGATCTTTGCCTGACAATACCTGTTGATTTGCATTATTGGCGGTCTCAGTGCTGAGCGGCGTGTCCGCCTCGACTTTTACCTGCGTCTCGATAGCCGCGATTTTCAACGAGAGGTTTAGCGGATCGCGTCGCGCGGCCGCGACGTCCACCTCCACACCTTCGGAAGCCGCAAAGCCCGTGGCAATTGCCTGAATCGTGTATTTTCCCGGGGCCAATCCGGTGATCGCATAGTTGCCGTCGGCATTCGTGGTCGCCGTCTTCTGTGAGCCGGCGGCGTCCGTCAAAGTCACAGTTGCGCCGACAATCGCGGCGCCGAACTCGTCCGTGATCAGGCCGCGCAAACTGGCTCGGGCTTGGGCAAAGGTTGCGGTCGAGAGCGCCGCAAGCAAAACTGCCGACGCCAAACAAGTCACTATTCTTCTAATATTCATCGCTAGACTCTTCGTTTCTAGAAGGATCGGTTGGAAAAAGGATGACGGGATATCTCATTACAGCGACTTCGGCCGAAAAGCCTAAGGTACGCCAACACCACCGAACATCCCGCCAAAACTACTATTGAGATCTACACCCTGAGGTCGCCCGGCTTGTGCGCCTTGCTGCTGGCGCGCCGCCATCATCGTCAACAGTTGCTCAACGCCGGAAACGAGCGAGATTGCCGTCAACTGAGTGGGGTCTGAACCCTGCAGGCTGGACATGATAACCGTGTCGCCAACCTTTAAGTCGTTGATCGAAATTATCGGCAGCCGCTCCAACAGGTCTGCCATGTTCATGCCGCCGCCTGGGCCGCCCGGGCGCGTGCCCGCATTTTGTTGCCCACCGGGGCCCGGTTGCGCTCCAGCTGCAGGCGCTTGGGCCGGTCTGCCCTGACCTGGAGCCCCATTTGCGCCTGGACCCCCAGGACCCATGCCCATCATGCCCCCCTCAGGGAACCGCCGCAGGACTGATTCCGGCCGGAGGACGATAGTCAGAGGCTTCCTCGTTTGCAGGTCGTTAATCTTGATCTGATTATTCGCCGCATCAATGGCGGTTACACTGCCGCCCGCGATTCGAAACGATCCAAACACAACTTCTTCCGCAGTCATGTGGGTTCCGTCGGCGCTTTTGTCACCGAGGGCCCGCAATTGATCGCCGGCCTTTAGTTCTTCGAACTTGCTGGGCCGGGCTTCACTGTATTTGGGGATTGAATCCGGCGGATAACGGCGGATCATCACCTTGTCGGTGACTGGAATAATAACTGACTGCGGGGCTCCCATCATCGTGCGACTTGAGACCGTGATTTCCTTCGTGGTCGGGTTCAGCGCCGCTACGATGCCGCTGACACCGCGCCGCCGCCATTCTGCCCGTTCCTGCTCTTGCTTCTTCGCCACATCGGCCTTACTCATGACGACCAGCTGCGCCGCCGGCACTGTCTTTTGATCCGAGCCGGTCCGCCAACGCGCCCAGACGCGATCGCCTGAACCAACGTCCGCAAGCGTAATATCGGCGGCGGTTGATAATGTCTTTTCGCCGAGCGCCATCCGCTTGTACTGCGTCTTATCGTTAAGATTGACTGTAAACAGAACGCCGCTGTCGGCCCTGACAATCATCTGTTTGGCCGGCGAATCGATTGCCTTAACCTCACCGATTACACCGCTGACCGCAGGCGCAGTCTGAGGCGTACTGGAGGTTTGCCCCAGGACACTGAGTCCCATGACAAGTACCGCCGCGGCCGTTAGTGTTAGTGTTAATAGATTTCGCACGATTTCTCTCTCACTCCGGGAAATATCCATTATCTACGCCTCATCAAACCCATTAGTTGCAAAAAGATGGGGAAATCCAGCTCAAAATGCTGCGATCCCAGGAACTTTGTACCAGCGGCGGGGCGACGGACGAGAATCCTCAGTGCTTGGATTTCTGCTCTTCGTCATGTTGCGCGTCCTGCTGAGCCACCATCGCGTCAAACTTTTTTTGCTGTTCGGGAGTCAGCAATGCGCGGATGCGGGAGCGGGCTTTCAGACGCGGCTCTTCGAATCGAGGTCTTAGCTCAGTACGCAGCGCCCGATATTCATTGCGCGTTTCATCAAGGATCGTGCGCACCGCAGTTGTTTGCTGCTCAGTCAAGCTCAGTTCATTACGCATTCGTTCGAAACGCTCATTCATCGCGCGCTCGCGCGTCTCTGGCCTATCACCACTCGCGCGAGAGCGATACAGACCGGTGAGCGCCACGCCGGTGGCGCAACCGAGCACGAACACCACGACCAGCACCAACCAGATTTTCAATCTCGTACGTCCTGTTAAAGTCATCTATCGCTTCTCCCGCTCGCTGCGATCTACCACAATGCTCAATACGTCGTCGCGCGACAGAGCGTTCCTTGTCAGCACCGTCTGCTCAACCCCCGGGTCCCGTGTGTCAGCTAGTGCTTCGTCGTACAATCCGAACCCCGCCGGAGGAGTACTTGGTCTCATCGACCATACTGTGAGTATGGCGGTTAAGATGGCGATTAAGGCCATCGCCGGTATTGCGCGCCGTGCCACGAACAGCACCGGCAGCCAGCCCGCGGCTTCCTCTGTCAGTTGCGCCTCGGCTATTGCTGCGCGCACGCGCGTAAACAGAAAGGGCGATGACGCCGCCGCCTCAGCGGCCTGGTCATCATGCGCGGTCGCGAGCAATACCAGGCGCCCGGCGTGGTCAAGTTCGCTCTTGCTCTGATTATTGGCTTTGAACATTGTCCAATGTTGCGAGGGCCCAATCGTGGCCACTTCACGTTTGGAGACGGCCTGGAGACCTATTAGGTTACAACAAAAGTAGGGTCAACGTTGACAGCACGGGCTGTTTTCGCCGCTTTTGTGTTTACGAACCCAAAGGTCCTCTCAACCCCTCAACCGAGTGTCGTCGAATAGTCACCTCGCGGGGTACGTACCAATATGTTGCTCAAGAATCTTGTTCATAGAACGAGTTTCTGACTTTGGACTAATGACTTGGAAATCGCCAACCGAAACTTGGAAATCGTCTGGAGCAGTCTTCGTCATTCCCTTGAAATACATCATCAGGAACTCTCTAAATTCTACACCCGCTTTATCAGCTTTTTCTTTAACGTATTTTAGGTATCTGATAATGCTTGCGTCGCGAATGAGAAATGCGTAATCCACGTAGGTTCGTAGAATTGCCTTATCCTTTTCTGTCCAATGTACTCCATTGCCCAGCACTACAAATGAAATGTATCTTCTACGGGCTTTCGGTCTCGCGAGTGCCTTGATTGTTCCGTTGAATTTGAGATCGGCGTCGATGGCAACTAGGGACGTTTGCTTTGCCTTTTCGATAGTCTGTATCCCAGACCCTAACTTCTCTGAGGCAGAAAATCTCTGCGCCCCAACTCTCTTACTTTCTACTGATGCTCTTACGTCGTTGGGATTCAAGAAAACCAATCGTGCGCTATTGGGTTTTAACTCACTGAGCTTAATCACGGTATCCTGATCGGCCTTGAGCCCTAATGCATGCGGTTTTATGATGCCATGAAGGCTTACGGATTTGCGCACGAGCATTCCGCTGGTAGCTAGCCTAAACGTCGCGCGATTCTGTTCGGACTTCACTAATGTCATAGCTAGTCCTTTGACGGTTTGGGCCTGACCGGTGGTGAAATTGAGAGCAAGCCTCGGCTGGAAGAACACAAATTCGACTTTGTGATCCGCCCCCGACGCCCCCTTCAACCAGGGCTCAAAGATTACGGAGTCGCGAAGTCTTTGGGACTGAAGCAAGAGCTTACGACACACAATCTCCTGCACAACCCCTATCTTACGGCCCATCGTGCGTCCCGTTTGAGTATCCGTGTACTTCTCAAGATGGTAAAAGATTTCGGAGATCCTAGGATCCCTGATTGTTGCAACTGTTGATAACTTGTCTTTTTGCATTTCTTAAGATCGCGAACTACAAAACATGCTTGACTCATTAGGACTTGAGGCTATAATCAGTCCCGCAAAACCGACTACTTATAAGGAGCATGGTTTGTCTCCAAGAACGGCCGTAGCCTCAGCTGGTATTTCGAATTTGAGTATTGCCATCCCTACCGAAGTATGGGATATATCGGGATCAATCTCGGAACTAGCATACCTAACGCACAACTTCTTTCGCTACTATGGAAAATTTCCATCCACACTGGCTAAGAATCTGATCAAAGAGTTCGCGATCCCGCGCTATTTGATTCTCGATAATTACGCGGGCTCGGGTACGACTCTGGTGGAGGCGAAACTTGCCGGACACAATTCATTCGGAATAGACGTTAATCCATTAGGCGTTCTAGCGTCCAAGGTAAAATGTAGAAGCTATTCCATTGAGATTCTCGCACGTCGCTGGGCCGAACTGAGAACGTTACTTGAAGAGCATTTCTCCTTTCTCCTCTCTACGAATGATCTATTAACTGAACATTCGGGACTCAACTACCAAGAATCAAGAAGTCAAGCAAAGGATTGTTTATCAGATTCGCCTAAGCTAGACAAGTGGTTCACAGAAAAGACCCTGCACGATCTGGCTATTGTTAAGTCATGTATTCTCAAGTTGCCACCCGACGATTATCGAGAGTTCTTTACGCTGGCGTTCTTAGCAATCATTAGACGAACATCTAATGCGTTTGACGGAGAGATCCGTCCGCACATAAATCAAGATAAGAAACCCCGACCCGTCTGGAAAGCATTTGTTAAGAAAGTTCAGGAGATGATCCAGCGGGAGCGAGAATGGCTAACAGTTACAAAGCCGGAGGTGTGGGGAAAGGCCGAGATAGGAGACAATCGAAGCCTCTCCTCCATCACAACACCAGAGAACCAGCCGGTGGGCATGATAGTTTCGCATCCACCCTATTTGAACTCATTTGACTACCTGCCTATTTTTAGTCTCGAACTCGAATGGTCTCGAGACTTCCTTGAAGTTTGGGGGGATTACAACACCGAGAAAATACGAGCGATGGAAACGCGGGCTTGGCCGGCAACCCAAGATAAGATTTTCAATAAGTACTTTGAAGATCAGCGGCAGGTGCTTGGTGAAGCTCGAAAAGTCCTAGTGAAAGGCGGTAGATGTTGCGTAGTCATTGGTGATGCAACGATTCATAAAGATCTGGTTCCGGTGATTAAGATGACTGCTGAGATCGGTCAAGACGCGGGCTTTGACTTAGAGAAGATTGTCTACAGAACTACCCACTACGGAGTAGGTAAATACGCATACCATCACCGTGCGGACTACCACAATAATGAGAATGGTAAAAAGGATGGCGTACTGATTTTCCGGCAGCCCAGTTGAGAGTCTATTCGTCCTGCATTAGGCGGGCGGGTGAAATGCCCAGTCCTTGCGCGATTTTTTGGAGGTTGTCGATTGAAATATTACGTTCTCCTCTTTCTACGCCACCTATGTAGCTTCGATGCAGACCGCAAAGATTGCCGAGATCTTGCTGAGACATCTTTAACAACTCCCGATAGTGTCTAACCTGTCTACCAACAATTCTTCTCAATTCAGGTTCGGCTGACATTAGCTGCCAATCTTACTCTACACTCGCAAGAGGCGTGTCGTTTTAGTCCAGTCTCTTGTGAGATAAAAGTTTTTTCAAGACCTTCCGCAAATGAGCCCGAGCCCGATGTGCCCGCACCTTCACTTTAGAGACCGACCAATTCATCATTTCGGCGATCTCTGAGACTGAAAAGCCCTCCACATCCAGCAACGTCAAGACCACCCGATCTTCCGGACTGACCCGAGCCAGCAGCTTTTCCGCCAAATCACGGGACACCAACGCGCTCTCAACATCGCGCCTCCCCGAGCGAAGCTGCGTCGAGAGCTCCAGGCCTTCATGCTCCTCGAACTCGCTCAGCGCCTGCTCTGGCCGGCGGCGAGCTCGACGCAACTGGTCGTAACAGGAATTGACTACTATTTGCGTCAGCCATGCCTTGAACGAAGCGGCGTGAGTGCCGTGATAACTCCCGAGGGCAAAATAAACTTTGGTAAAACTGTCCTGAAGGATCTCTTCGATCTGTTCGCGTTGAGGAAAGAAGCGGCCGGCGATGCGCCCTACCTGACGACGGTGACGCTCGAACAGCTGTTCAAAGGCTGCCTCGTCACCGGCGCCGGCCGCAGCCACCAGCGCGTCATCTGTCGGTTCTCCGAATGGTTGCACAAGTGTCGACCAGGACGTCAGAGCAAGTTTTGGGTCTGATCCAAATCTCTTTCGGCCGCTGACTTTTTCCAACCGATGCGGTAACGCGCAGTCAGCGCCAGGCCGAGACTAACCACGAGCAAGCCGCCGATAACGATCGGCCAAACGTAGGGCAGGGAAGCCAGCACGACCCAAAAGACCACACCCAGTAGCAAAATCAGCGCTTGAGATTCCAGTCGTGGCAGAAAGCGGCGCTGCAGCCAGCGTCCGGTGGCGGCAAAAATTACTACCCGTCCAAAGAGTGTGGCCACGAGAAACAGCAACAGCGCCAGGATCGAAATTAGCGCGCCAATCACCTCAGGCAGAATCAACAGACAGACAGCCACGCCGATTGTCACTACGATCATTCCCAGAACCCCGATGAGCGCCACCCGCAAACTGGTCAACTGCAAACGGGCCACGGCGCGGCTCACAGTGTTTGGCATAGCGGCGGTGATCGCCAATGAAATGACGAACCAGAACAACACCGCCAGCAGCCGCATACCAAAGAACGCCGCCGTCAATTGCGGCCGCAAGACACTGAACGGATCGCGCATGACGCGACGCAATTCGTGTTCATAGCCCGCATACATAATTGTGACGCTTTGAGGATCACGGTCGGGGGCTGCCTTGCCGTGATGATAAATCCCGCCCACCACAATCACATCGCCACCAATCCGCGCGCCTTCGCGCTGGATTACCGAACCGCCAATGGCCGCGACGTCGCCATCAACTGAGCCTTCGATGATCACGTCGCCGCCAAAAGCAATCGCGCCTTCTTTAACCGTGCCCGTGATTCTGATTGATTGTCCGAGGCCGAAAACCGTGGTGTTGCTGACGCCGTCAATTACCCGCGCCTGAGGGTCGCCCGGATGAGGATCGGCAGCCGGCTGGGCCTGAACTGCAATAATCCAGAGCAGCAGCACTCCTAATAAAGGAATTGTTTTGCGGAAGAGTTGCGCCGAAAAGGCGCTGAAGTAAATCTCTGGTGAGAGCCGGTTCGCAATCATTGAAGAGTGTTATTGAACTCCTATTCAATGATTTGCGCGCGATGATATCTGGCGATTAGGAGAGACAGAAGGGAAATCGAAATGGCGAAACCAAGTAAGACGACTAACCCCAGGCCATACGGACCGAAAGCAACCGCGCGCCCCAGAACGCGAACGATTACCGCCGCTCCGGCGCCGGCGCCATAAACCATTCGCCAAACAAGATCGAACAGGGCCCCGGTCAGGTGAAAGAAGGACTGCGCCGGCTCGAAAACCAGTGCTCGCGCGGCAGCGCCCAGCAACGCAAAGGACATCAGGGCGAGAACTGCACATATTTGAAAGGCGCGGCGGCGTTCGCCCCGGCGACGCATTCCGCTCAAATTGCCTTCCGCATGGGCCGTGACCACACGCGTGAAGTTATCAGGAAGTTCGAATGCTTTTGAATGATTGAAAGCTACATCCAGAGTGCATAGTAGTTCGCGCTGCGTGCGGAGTTCCGCCGCGCACTCTGCACAGGCCTTCAGATGTGCTTCGAAAGTTCTCAGCTCCTCGCCGTCCAACTCGCCGTCAAGATAGGCGGCCACATCTTCGAGCTGACATTCCTTTTCGTGGTAAGGCAGATTCATGAAATCAAAATCTACGCGGTCGTAATCCCACGCTCTAACAGATGGTCGCGCATGGCCTCGCGCGCGCGAAACAAGCGGTTCTTAACAGTGCCCAGCGGCAAGCCGGTGACTTCGGCAATTTCGTCGTAACTTAGATCCTGTGAATGCCTCAGCACGATCAACTCGCGATAGGCCGCGGGCAGCATCTGGACCACCAACTCGATCTCTGAGCGGCGTTCATTCCGTTCGCTTTCCTGTTCCGGCGTAAGACGGCGGCTCTCGATTGAAACTTCGCGCCGCTCGACGTCAAATCCGTTGGTCAGGGCTTGCTCACGGACGGCATAGCGGCGCAGATGATCGATGGCGGCGTTGTGGGCGATCTTGTAGATCCAGGTCGAAAACTTATATTCGGAGCGATAGCGCGCGAGTGAATTGTAAACTTTGATGAAGACTTCCTGAGTCAGATCAAGCGCCGCGTCATAATCGCCGACCATGCGATAAACATAAGCCGCAATGGGCCGCTGATAACGGCGCACCAACTCCTCAAAGCAGGTCTCGCGGCCTTTGAGCGCGCTTTGCACCAGCTCGCCATCGGCCAGTGTGAGCCGGAATCCCATCGTTGCCAAAGATGTCGCCGTTTTCATAGTCCCAGAATTGCTGAGGTTTACGTTGACGCCGGGTTGAAAGTTTCAGAGACGGAATAGGCCATATATGTCCTGTTGAGCCCCTGTCAGCCCTTATTCTTTACCACGCCAGGCGGGCCAGACCAGCCGGCGCGGCGATCGTATCGAACGCTAAATCGCCCGCCGGAAGCAAAAGCCCCACGTCCGCGGCTTCCATCGGCCGCAGACTCACACCCAAAGTCTCTTGCGCGATCGCGACGACCCGCTGTTTGTCCAATTGGTCGCCCACAACCAATAATCGATCTACCGATCCTCCGTCACCCGATCCGGGCAATCCCGATCGTTCCCGATAAAACAAAAGCAGCCGGTGTAACTCGTCATCGGATTCTTCCGACTCACAGATAACCGAGCGCAAAGACAGCGGACGATTGTGTCGCATCAACACCGCAGTAAACCCTTCATCGTGGGCAGTCAGCAACAGGCCGTCCCCCGGATGGCCATTTCGCAGCCACTGCTCTTCACCTGCATGGCGCGGCAAAATCAGTCCCGCGTGCCAACCCATCGCGGCAAAAACGGCTTCATATTCCGACAGCACCGAAAGGTGAACTGCGGTGGCCAGATAGCGATTTTGTTTTTGCGCATCAGGCGCCAGCTGTTCCCGGGACACGCGCAACTCTGACACCGGCGCGCCAAAGCTGCGCTCGATTTTCCATTCAAGCACTTCTTCGAGTTCACGTCGCGAGCCGGGTGTTCCTTCTATCGTCAGGATCGCGGCCCGGGCCGAGGCCTCGGGCAGGGCCACCGACCATTTGCGCTGGCGCATCAGGCCGGCACTGGTGATCAAATCGGAGAGCGCGCTGGTTAGCTCAGCCGGGTCGCTGATATTGCTTTGGTCAAAGCCGGCTCTAACCAGGTCCGCCGGCAAATTGATCGAGGCTGCGCGCCTGACGACAAAACCGCCACGCCCTCGATCCAGCTGAACCACCGAAGCGATGCCGCTTTCGATGCCGATGGCCGAGGAAGGGAAGCGGGGCTTCAGCAGTCTGTCGAGAGGGTTAGCGGGCATCAGTATAGATTTTAGAGTTTAGATTTTGAATTTGCGATTGGCTGTCTCGACCCAAAATCAAGGATCGCAAATCAAAAACCTAAAATGTCATCACCACTCGCTATACGGAGTGCCTTCGGTTGATACTTCACTGGAAGAGCTATGCAGATCGGTAACACCGCTGCCGCCTTCGCTCGAATACGGGTCTTCGCCGGTCACGACGTTCCAGTCTTTCTGTTCCGTGATCGGGTCCGTCGGCATCTCGCGCATGTAACCGGCCGTGACCAGATCGTCCAGCGACTGGGGCAGCTTGCCTTTGTCCGCGGCGTACTGATCGATCAACGAGCGCATCCGGAACAGATCGTCGCGCAGGACCGTTTCCCGCGCGTGCATTATTGTTTTTTGATACTGCGGTAAGGCCACCGCCGCCAGAATTATGATGATCGAGATGACGATCATCAGTTCAAGCAGAGTAAATCCCGTAGGCAGACGGCAGACGGCAGACGGCAGGAAAGCCTTTCGGATCTCCTGCCTCCTGCCTCCTGCCTCCTGCTTACTGCCGTTACCAGTCACTGTAATTCTCTCCATTCAGCGCCTTACCCTTGGATTTCGAGCGTACGTCAAAAACATTTTCCCCGCCCCAGGAGGTTGAGTCCGCGGTGTCGTAACACGAGCGGAAATCCCATTCTGCTTTGCCGGTCATCGGATCAATGGGGATCTGGCGGAGGTAGACTTTTGTTTTCGGAATTGTCTGATCTTCCTGGGCAGCTTCCAGCGCCGTAAAGTTTTGATTTCCCCGCCGGCCCAAACTGCCGGCCGTGATTGGCAGGACGCTGACGCCTTTCATCAGAGATTCAAGGTCGGGCGGATACCGATCGGGATTGTCGGTAGAAAAAATGGTCTGGTCACTTATGAAAACTCGCACCCGCGGATCACTGAACACATTCGCGGCTTGATTCTGCGTTTGCGGATTTCGCGGGGCCTGTTCCTGCTGGGCGGTTGTCGGCCCCTGCTGTTGTGAGGCTTGCATCTGCGCACCTGCCAGGGCTTCACGATGAAACTGATCAATCGCGTCGCGCATTTGCCGCAACGCTTCACGTAGTTGCTGTTCTTTCTGTCGCTTGACTGAGACCTGCATGAGCGGAATCACGCCCAGGGTAAGGATGGCCAGCACGGACACCGTGATCACCAGTTCGATCAGTGAGAAACCCGGCTGCGACGCTCGGATGCGGAGACACGCGGACGCGGAGAAAAAGCTGTCTCCGCGTCCCCCAATCCCCGTATCTCCGTGTCTCTTCTGGTTCACTGCTTCACCGTCAACTTGATCGGTTCGATTTGGAGCAACGTGTTCCGGCCATCGCTGGCTACCAAATGCACGTTAGCCAAATCAAAGGTCAGGACACTGTCTCCGGCGGCGAGTGCTTCGACGTCAAGATTGATCAAAGCACCATCCGCTGTCAGTAGAGTACCGGCAGCCGGAGTCAGCGAAACCAAAAGCATGCCATGCTCGTCAATCGTTTGAGTGATTGTGGGCGCGGTCTTTGCATTCGCAAACAGACCGCCCGCCGAGACTGAATTGATCTTGAGTACTTTTGGATCGAAACGCAGCATCACAACTGCCATCCCGAGCGGCGCGTCCGATTTGATCTCGACGGCGAGCTGGCGTTTTTCGCCCACGCGCAATTCACTGACCGCCGGTCCGAGACCTAACTCGATCACATTGACAGGAGGTCCGCCGGCCTTTTCGGTAGCTTCACTCTTCTCGCTTTTTGGACCGAGCTGTTCGGCGGTGGTCGTGACCGCCACTTCCTGCTTCGGATCGGCGGTGGTTGAAGCAACATTCGTGGTCGGAGCCAGGACGCTCTTGATCGCACTGGCCACATCCATCGTGCGAGGCCCGGCCGGTTCAGAGCCGGTCGACGTTGCCGCCGCCTTTGGTTGTGGCAGGGACGAATCCGGCGACGTGGCCGCGACTTCAGGTTTCGCGTCCGCCGTTTGTTTAGGCGTAGTCAGCACAGCCGGCTGAGTCTGCACGGCAGTCTCTTTGTTTTGCGCCACCGTAGTGACGGGCGCTGCGCCGGCCGTTTCAGCTTTGCTGCCGTTCTGATCTGCCGCCAAAATCTTTGGCGCTGGTTCGTAGGTTGCCGGCGGCTCGGTCACCTGGATGGTGACGTCCTTTGGAATCCTGCGCGCGGCAGCGATCTGCTCGTCACGCTCCGTCTCAGCCATCATCATCGCAATCGATCCCGTAGTAGGCGACTGCAAAGTTCCGCTCGGCCTCATCTCTTCATCACGCGGCGTTATGGCCGGCGCGCGCAGCACTCTTGGCGTCACTGCGATGACGATGTCTATTTGACGATTGTCCTTGGTGGGCGACGTAAAGAAACGGCCGATTATCGGCAGCCCGCCGAGGATCGGCAGTCCCTGCCGGCCGCTCGATTGAACATCCTGGGTGACACTGGCGAGCATCATCGTACGGTTGTTCTGGACCCGTGCAGTGCCGGTAATTTCGCGTTCCGTAAACGTCGGCGTGAGCGTGCTGGCGCCGGCCACGTCCTTGGAATTGATCTTCATCTTGACTTGCACGTCGAGATTGGGAAACACGATCGGTGTAAAACTCAACGTCAAACCGGTGGGCTCGTAATTGATTACCGGGAAACCGCCGGTAGGAAATCCAGTCGGGTTAGTAGGATTGGTCCCGGTTTGAACACCAAACGGATAAGCTTGTGCGGTTTGCACCGGCACTCGTTGGCCGATGCGCGCAGTTGATTCTTCGTTATTGAAAGCGTGTATCTGAGTCGAAGCGAGCAGCTTGCTGTTGTTCTTGCTTTGGAAAGCGGTAAGTATCGAAGGTGGAATCACCAAAGCTGCGGCTAAACCGGTCGGAGTAGCGCCCACTATGCTGCTGAGGTTGATGCCGGTTTGAGCCGAGGTGGTCACGCCGTTGTTGCTCAGCACGGCAATGCCCGGTGATCCGCCCAGGTTAAAGGTTCCGCTCCCGAGTTGATTTCCCAATTGCAGCAGGTTCGTTCGCGAAACTTCATAGATGTTTACATCCATCACTACTTCCGCGCGATCCTTATCGATGCTCTCCAGCAATTCGCCGATCAGTCTGACGTTCTCGGCCGTGTCGCGGACCGTCAAGCTATTGGTGTCTTCGTCGATCACGGTAATGGACATCGGACGGCCGACTGAGGCGGGCAGGGCCTGACCGATGACTTCTTTCGCCTTCGATGGTTTCGCGTTGGAAAGATAGAAGGTCCTGACTACCAGTTGCTGGAACTTCGGACGTTGTGCCTGATCGGCCACCAGGATGGTGCGACGGTCCAATCGCTGAAAGAACAAGTTCTCCTGGAGAAAGATAAAATCGAGAGTCTTTGCCGTCGTCGTCGGCTGTGTCAGGTTAATATCAAGGGTGCGAGGCTGTGAAAAAGATTGCTTGTCGAAAATGACGTTGAGACCCAGTTGCTCGGCCAGCGTCCGGATGTAATGTTTCAGGTCGCCGTTATAGTTGATCAAGCGCACCTGTTCCGGCTTCGAAGAGGGTAAAACTTCCTGCGGGCGTGCATTCGAAGTCGACGGCGGGGTTCCGGTGTTTTCAGTTGTCTTGCCATCGCCGGCGCCCCGAGTGGTGCTCATTCCCGTCTTCACATCCTGCAGTCGCAGCATGCGTTCCATCTCTGAAACTGCGAGCTGATTTACCGGGTCGTAACCGAAGGCCTGGCGAAAGGCGTTGTACGCCCCGATGTAGTCGCGCTGTTCGGCGAGCGAGCGTCCCTGCGTCATGAACATCTGCGACGCGTTGAAGCACGAGCGCCGGTAGTGCAGTTGATACTCGGCGTTCGCTGGATCAGACGCGACCGCCAGCATGAATTCCTGCGCGGCCTTTTCCCATTGCTGGGCCTGCTCGAATTTCACCCCTCGATTGAAATGGTCTTTGCCCTTCTTGCCAAAGGCGGTCATGGGAACAGCCAACAAGCAGATGACCATGACGAGTGAAACGATCGGATGCCAACGGTTTATCGTTTTCATGATTTGAGCCTCTCTGGAACTTGAACCTTCAATCAGCGACCGCTAGGTCGGGTGGCCCCAGTTCCCTTACACGCGACCGGTAATAACCAGTTCCGCAATGCCTAAAACTACGGCAGTTTAGCAGAAAACCGAAGCTATTCTAAGGGGGAAACGAGAACTGATTAGCAGCAGGCATTCTAACGGCTAACGCGGAAAACAGGCAAATAGAGGCGGGACGCGAGGATTATGGCCGGCCGTTCAGATTAACTTCCTCAACAAAAGTCACCCGATTGATCTCGTGCAGCGTCGTCACGCCGCCAAAGACCTTTTTCAAAGCAGATTCGCGCAAGCTGGTCAGGCCTTCGGCTTCCGCGGCCCGACGTACTTCGGAACCGGGGCGCCGCTCGACGATCATCTCACGAACGTTGTCGCTCAGATCAAGCAGCTCGTGAATTGCCGTGCGGCCTCGATAGCCGGTGTGGTTGCAGGCATCGCAACCGACGTTGGCATAAAAAACACTCCCGCGATTTTCTTCAGGCCGCAACCCGGATTCGATTAACTCGCTATCCGAGGGCCGAAAAGGCCGGCGGCAAATCGAGCAAAGCACGCGCACTAGACGTTGTGCCAGCACGCAGTTAAGGGACGAAACAAAGTTGTAAGGCTCGACGCCCATGTTCAGAAAGCGGCCAATCACATCAATAACGTTATTGGCGTGCACGGTGGTAAACACCAGGTGGCCAGTCAGGGCCGACTGAATAGCGATCTGCGCCGTCTCTTCGTCGCGAATCTCGCCGACCATGATCTTGTCCGGGTCATGACGCAGGATCGAACGCAGGCCGCGCGCAAACGTCAAACCTTTCTTTTCGTTCACCGGAATCTGCGTGATGCCGTGTAATTGATATTCGACCGGGTCTTCGATCGTGATGATCTTATCTTCCTCGTTTCGGATTTCGTTCAGCGCAGCATACAGGGTGGTCGTTTTTCCCGAACCGGTCGGTCCGGTCACCAACACCATGCCGTAAGGTTCGGCGATATAGTGCCGGAACTTACGCAACTCCTCCGGGTCGAAACCAACCACATTTAGATCCAGATTCCGAAACTCTTCGTTGATCTGTTCCTTGTCCAGGATACGAATCACCGCGTCCTCGCCATGTACCGTGGGCATGATGGAAACGCGAAAATCAACGTTGCGTCCTTTGTAGCGAACTCGAAAGCGCCCGTCTTGCGGCACGCGGCGCTCGGCAATGTCGAGTTCGGACATGACCTTGATACGCGAGATTAAGGTCTGGTGATAAGCGAGATCGATGGGATCGACTTTGGCATAAAGGGCGCCGTCGATGCGGTACTTGACCTGGACTTCAGTGTCACGCGTTTCAATGTGGATGTCTGAGGCGCGCGACTCCATCGCGTTGTAAATAATCGTGTCGACCAGCTTGATGATCGGCGACATGTCGCTGTCAGTCGCCAGTCGATCCAGATCAAGCACTTCTTCGCCGGTTTCGGTTTCGCGGACCAGCGAAATGCGAAACCCCGACGCTGCCTCTTGCAACACGCGTTGAGTGGCGTCGCCCTTACGCAGCACGAGATCGATCGCGCCTGCCGTGGCCACGTGAGGCACCAGCCGAATACGCAGGGCGCCGGCCAAATCGTCCAGGCGATCCAGATCGGTCGGGTCGGCCATGGCGATGTGGAGCTTGCCATTTTCGCGACGCAACGGGACGAACTGATTGCGCACCATCAAGTCAACGGGAATCTCGCTGAGCAGCGAATAATCGATCGGAGATTCGCCGTCCTGGGGAAGCAAATTGACGAAGGGAAGGCGATAACGACGGGCTAATTCCCTGGCGTCGCGCATCTCCGGCGGTTCAGCTGCCTCCGGCAACGGCGCCAGATCATTCGCGGCGGGCGAGCCGCCACTCTTAGCGGCATCGACAATCGATGGCTCAATCTGTTCGTCAGTCAATTGCTTCATAAGAGCGACGACATCCGTCGGCGGTTCGCGGGCGGCCTGCTCGCTTCTACCAGTTCGCTACAGCTCGCGGTTCTATTTTAGGCCGCTAGATGCGGCCCTGCCGCCACTAGTCTCTTGCTTCTTGCATCAACGACGGCACCGAATCCCTCCAGCGTATGTGCACCTAGAAGACTCAAATCACCGGGTTGCGCGAAAACTATTTCGTCCACGGTCTCGAAGCCGTTCACCCTAATAATCGCGTACCCGACGTCACGTTCGATAATGTCACCATTTGCCATGACGAACTGCAAATCGTGCTTTCGAACATCGACTCCCACCTGCGACAAGACTTCTTTCGGAAACCAAGTGAATTCCGACCCGGCGTCCACGAGAAGCTGTTCGACCTGCGCCGACTTAGAGGGCGACGCGATATTCTCAACAGTACAATCGACGTGAAAGACTCCCATATTCCCTATGCCGCAAGCTAACAACTTGCGTTACCTCAGTGCGCCAGCATCGGTCCGCTGGAAATTGATTCAATGATGGGCAGGTAAATCGCGAGCAGAATGACAACTACAATTCCGCCCATCACCACAAGGATCGCAGGCTCAAGCGTGGTCGTCAACTGCTCTAAACGCACCTCTCCTTCGGCGTCATAAAAGGTGGCGACCTCGTCGAGCATTTCGCGCAAACTGCCTGAACGTTCGCCGATCCCGATCATGTCAATCGCCAATTCCGGCAGCCACTTGGCGGCTTCCAGGCTTTCGGTAAACGATTGGCCTTCGCGAATCATGGGCAGAATCTCTGAGCTGCGCCGGCGCAATTCCAGGTTGGTAATCGACTCAGAGGCGATCTCCCAGGACTCAACCAGAGTGATTCCTCCGGCCAGCAATGTAGCCAGCGAGCGCGAGGCCTGGGCTACCGCCAGTTGCACCAGCAGTTTTCCGGCCAGCGGAATCCTCAGCATCATGGCATCAATCGTAAGACGACCATGCAGAGTACGCGACCAAATCCCGAGACCGATCGAGCCGACAATAATCAACGGCGCCAACCAGAAGATATTTCCTGTCAGCCATCCGGAAATGGTGAGAACGATCTGGGTCACCATGGGCAGCTTGCCGCCAAAGCCCGCGAACAATTCGGACATTCGCGGGACCACATAGACCACCAGAAAAATCACCATCCCGAGCGAGGCCAGGAGCAGAAACGTTGGATAGGCGAGCGCGCCACGGATCTTTCGTCTCAGGGCCACCGACCGTCGCATGTAAGTCACATAACGCGAGAGCACTTCGTCCAGCGCGCCCGATCGCTCACCGGCTAAGATCGAAGCAGTATAAATGCGCGGGAAGATCGCGCCCTGCGCAGCGAACGCTTGTGATAATGCCGCGCCGCCACGAATAGCATCTTCAACTTCCTCGAGCACGACCCGCAAACGCGCTGAAGTCGCTCGCCGCCGTAACATCGAAATGGCCTGAAGAATGGGAATGCCGGCGCGCAGCAGAGCAGCGAGCTGCTGGTTGAAAAGCAGAAAGTCGTTGGCCTTAACGCGGGCACCGCGTCGCGAACCATCCTGTCTGGTAAATGAAGTGAGGCCCTCGGCTTTCGGAGGCGTGATCGCAAAGACTTTAAAGCCTTCGCGTTCCAGACGCGTGCGCACCTCGTTGGCCGCTGCGGCCTCGACCGTGCGCGTCACAATCTCACCTGCGGGTGTTCCTAAACGACAAACAAACTCAGCCATAACTGAAATCGGAGTATATCATGCGCTAATCGCGCAACGGGATTGGTAAGACTCTCCAAAGAAACACGCGGTTGCCAACACGCTTGTCGAACCGTTTAGTTGCGGAAAGTGATCTAGCAGGATTGAGCGCTCAAACCAAGATCAACTCACATTAGCCGTTGCTACTTCATAGTGACGTTAAGGCGATTAGCTCTTGTGCGGCCTGCGATAGCGGATACCATTGCCAAGTGGCCGGCACACCCTAAACCCCCTCGCTCTGTAATCTGGTCTTCAAAGTTTGGCTGAGTCAGTGGCGATACTCAGATTGGGCAAGTTGTTACAGAACCGGGAGCGGTAGCGACCGGGTCCGAGCACTCAACTCTCGATTCGGTTTTTGTGCGCATGGAGTTGAAGACCGCAAGTTGAATGTAGGATCCGGTTGCTACCGCTCCCGGTTCTGTAACGAGTTCTCGCTCGGCGAGTTCAATGATTCCTGACGATTGAGAACTGCACCCAGTACTTGCTTATTTTAGTTATTGATCTTTCTGATTGATTGGCATATTGTCCGCGCGTTTTGGAGGGGCAGTGAAAGTACTTCACAAAATCCGAAGGGATAACGCTTATGGACTCCGTCGGCAAGACGTCTAGTGAAGGGCAGCGGCTGGTTCAGGGGCTGGGGTTGCTGGACGCGACCATGATCGTGATCGGATCGATGATCGGGTCCGGCATTTTCATCGTCTCAGCCAAGTCATCAGCTCTGGTAGGGGCGCCGGGCTGGTTAATGGCCACCTGGGCGATTGCCGGAGTGTTGACGATTACCGGCGCGCTCTGCTGTGCTGAGTTGGCCGCGATGATGCCCCGCGCGGGCGGCCAATACGTTTTCCTGCGCGAGGCCTACGGAAGTTCCATCGGCTTCCTCTTTGGCTGGTCACTTTTCTTTGTAGTGCAAACCGGCACGATCGCCGCGGTCGCGGTCGCCTTTGCCAATTTCATGGGCGTGCTGACGCCCCGTGTATCTGAGAACGTTTACCTCATCCGCCCCATTCATCTCGGCAGCTATGCCATCAGTTTATCGACGCAACAATTCGTAGCGATTGTTTTGATACTGCTGCTGACTCTTACGAACACGCGCGGACTGAAGACGGGAAAGTTGATCCAGAACACTTTCACCTTCACTAAGACGGCTGCGCTTATTGGTTTGATCGTCATCGGTCTTTTACTCGGCCGGAATAGCGGCAGCGCTGCCTTTACCTCTTCCTGGTGGAACCCCTGGTTGAACAGCGGATGGAACCCTGGCGCGGTTCAACCCGGATTGGAAACCAGCAGCGTTCTGTGGCTGGTAATGCTGGTCGGCGTGGCAATGGTCGGCCCATTGTTTGCGCAGTCGGCCTGGAACAACGTGACATTCACCGGCAGCGAGATTCGGAATCCCGGACGTAACCTGCCGCGCGCGCTGTTGATTGGTTGCGGCGTCGTGGTGGCGCTATACCTGCTTGCCAACGTTGCGTACGTCGTAACGTTGCCGCTGGGCGCGTTTCCCGGTTTGCAGAAGCCACCAAATACAGTCGCCACTGAAACGATGAAAGCGGCGCTCGGCCAGCCTGGCATGATTCTGATAGCCATCGCCATCATGATTTCAACTTTCGGATGTAACAATGGATTGATTCTGGCGGGCGCGCGCATTTACTACGCAATGGCCCGTGACGGTCTTTTCTTCAAACGCGTGGCCACTCTCAACGCGCGTCACGTTCCTGTCTTTGCTTTGATTACTCAGGGAGTGTGGGCGTGTTTGCTGACGCTGCCGCGGACCGTAACGGCCGGATCAAAACCAGGAGAGTTTAAGTACGGCAACGTCTATGGCCAGCTGCTTGACTATGTGATCTCAGCGGATTTGATTTTTTATGCCCTGATGGTCGGGGCGGTGTTCGTGATGCGGCGGAAGGCTCCGAACCTCGAAAGACCTTACCGCACATTTGGGTATCCGGTCGTCCCCGTCATCTATATCGTGATCGCGATGTTGCTGGTAATTGACCTGGCTTACCTCACGCCGGCGACGGCCGGCATTGGATACCTTCTGGTACTGACGGGAATTCCGGTTTACTTCCTATGGAAAAGGCAGGCCAAAGCTTCCTGAGCCCGGGCCTGCCTGAGAGTTGTAACGTTAACGGCCAGTTTGCATAGCGCAAGCTAGCAGCTTGCGTTACATGCTGAAGGGTTCGCCGTCGGGACGATTAGGCGGGCCGCCCGGTCCCGGCCCAGGTCCACCAGGCCTTCCTGGTCCCCCAGGTCCCTGTCCCGGTCCGCCGGGTCCTGGTCCGCGACCAGGGCCTCCCGGTCCTCCTGGTCCGGGCCCTCCGGGTCCAGGTCCATCCGGTCCGTGTCTCATCCGCATCATTCCATGAAGCTTCTCCTGCTGTTCCGGCGTCAGCTTGTTCTTTATGTTGATGGCCAAACCAAAATGCAGCCGCTTGATTTCTCGCTCAGCATCCAGAACTTTGTCGAGTTGGCCCATTGCCAACTGCTCGTTAACCGGATTGGCTTTCATCGTGGAATGCAACGCTTCCATCGCATCCTGCAATTGCCACTGTAGTTCGTTAAAGCGCGTGGTCGTCCTCTGAATCTCGCCACGCATATAAGTTTTCTGTTCGTCTGTCAGTCCCAGATCGCGCGTATGCTGCATGATCATTTCAGGTGGGAACATCGCATCGCCCAGAGGATCGTTCATCGGACCTGGCGGGTGCGGCTGACGCGGTTGTTGTGGTTGCGGTGGTGGTTGCTGCGGTGGCTGCTGCTGTGCAGAGACCAGTACCGCGCCCATAAGCACTCCCGCTAGCATGACTGAGGTTACGAGTGCGATTTTTCTCTTCATGACTTCTCCTTCTATTTCGGTTTGTTCGGTAAGAATGATTTCAGTTCGTCCGCGTTTTCGTTAAACTGCGGTAGCGATTTGAGCAGCTCATCGTTCTGTGACTTCAAAAGCGCCGAGGTCGGCGATTGCCAGTTTGAGATCGCTTCGGCTTCCTGCGCCGCCTTCCGATTCGCAGCCAGCATCAGCGCGTGTCGTTGCACCGCTAATCTCTGCGCGCGCGAAATCGAGCTGAAACGAATGCGTTTCTCTCCTGCCACTGGAGGATTTACTTCGAGGCCTTTCACAACCTGCACCGGGCCCGGAGTTACAGTCCTGATCGCCGGGCCAACGACCGCGACTTGCAGGACACTCGGCTGCGAATATTTGGACCACAGCGCCAGCGAAACCAAAGCGCAAACCAAAAGCGCCGTCGCCATCACGAACGAAAGGTTGAACGCGCGCGCCGGTCTCGCCGTTCGCGCTTGCGCTCGTTGCCACACCGCGGCAAAGCGCGGCACGGTCTGTTCGTCGGCGAGTCTTAACTCGCTAAACAGCGCCTGGATTCTCTTTTCCTCTCCAACCAATTCCATAAGCATTATCCGTTTGGCCTAAAGATTCGCGCAGCCGCTTTTTTCCACGTTCGTAATGTTGGCGCGCGCTGCCGATCGAGACTCCCATCACTACCGCTGCTTCGCGCAAACTGAGATCTTCATAGAAGACCAGGTGCAACGCCTCTTGTTGGCGTCCCGGCAAACTTTTCAAAGCCCTCTGAAACTGAGCTTGAATCTCAGATCGTTCAAAACTTGCCGCCGGCGCTTCGTACGAGACTTGCTCGGTCGCCGGCGCGGGATCCGTGGTTAGTCTCAACTTGCGCAGCAGACTCCTGCGGTGCTCGCTGATAGCGGTCTTTCGAATTACCGCAAACAGCCACGTCTTGAGACTTGCTTCGCCCCGGAAACGGGCTTTACCTTCAAGGATCTTCAAATAGACCGTCTGCAAAATTTCCTCGGCGTTCGAGTGGTCGCGGCCGCAACAATTCAAGGCCCAGCCGAAACTGGCGCTATGGAGCCTTTCCAGCTCGACCTTAAGCTCCGCGATGTCCATTCCGTCGATTTGTCGGTCTCTCTTCACGGATTTCGTTTCCGTGTTCAGTTTATTAGTCGCCCGGGCGGCGTGATTATATGACTCAGATGCAGAAAATGTACGACAAACGCGTTTCCCGCGATCGTTCAAAGGCGGGCTAGCGCCCGCTCGGTCGGGCATTTAGTCCGACTCTAAACAATGGTTCCTCACGTTCTTTAGCATTATTCGACGAATCAAACCGCTGAAAGGCCGGACAAAGAACCAATAAAGACGAAACTTCCGCCGGCTGGCAAGGTCTCCACAAGTGACGCGGGTTTCAGTGGAAAGAACTGTCGAGGCATTCCGGCCTTCGCTCACCCGGAAGTTCCACACCGCGTGGGCCATACCCGGCGGCACGGCCCGGTCGAAATCATCGCGTTTGAATGGCGAGAGATTCCCCACCGGACGCCAGAACCTCCCGATCACTCCCAAAACGATTTCCGATCCCGGCTCTTCGTTCAGCACGCCAAAGCCGGAGTCAATCACAGTTTGTAAAGTGACTTTTTGACTTCGAGGCCGCGAGCCGCGCAGGACAAACCCAGGGAGAGATCGCAGGGCGAGCAGCAACTTGATCACCAATGAACCGCCCAGGTCGGCAGTCCAGAGCGCGCGATACACGACTGCTGGCGACGCCGCGATCTTGATGGTGTGCGTCTCGACTGCGTCTGGATTCGGCGCGAATAAATCTATGTGGCTGGTTCCGCGCATATTGATATTCAAATCGACGACTAGTAGTTGGGATTTCGCATAGCAAGTTCAAAGCAAACAACCTGGTGCAGAACCGCTCTCGGTAGCGAGCGGGATAAGGACTCAAGCTGAAATCTGGATTTACGCTGTATTTTGCTCACAACGATATCGCTGCTGAACATTATGCTTGTCCAGTTTTTGTCCCGCTCGCTACCGCGAGCGGTTCTGTAGCCGCTGAGCCTCGCGGTGTGTCGCCGAATGTTTCACTTCCGTTCCGCGTGGTCCTTGCCGAATCAGCTCATTCAAACTCCAGCGTCGGCTCGCACAGAACCGGGAAGTTGACTGAGTTGGCGATGAAACAGAGATGATGCGCCTGGTCGTGAAGCCGCCGCGCGTGTTCAGGATCGACTTCACCGTCAACCTTTACAACCGGCCGCAGAACAACCTGGGTGAAGTGTCCGCCGCCGTCTTCCGTCTCAACCATCGCGCCGGTGGCGTCGTCGTGATATTCCGCCACCACAATTCCGGCGTCGGCACAGAGGTGTAAGTACCAAAGCATATGACACGCGGATAGAGATCCCACCAGCAATTCTTCCGGATTATATCGTGTCTTATCGCCGCGAAAGGCAGGGTCGGATGAAGCCGGGATGGCCGGCTTACCTGATGCAGAGATTTCATGATCTCGCTTGTACTCGCGGAAACTCGACGTTCCGGTGCCGGTGTTTCCCGTCCAGCGCACCTTTATTGAATAGGAATGCTCTCGAGTCATGATGTTTCTCTTCCTGAAGGCTGGGAGCGCGGACGTCCCGTCCGCACAGCTTGCGCAGCAAGCTAAACGTTTTTGTTCGCGCTTCGCGTTCAGTGGGGACGGGACGTCAGAGATCTCAGCGAGATGAGATCAGTTCCGCCCACGGATTACTTTGCCCACTCAGTGGCGATCTGCGTCTCGACTTTCACGGGCACGGTTTGCAAATACTCTTCTCCGGCCGCGCACATTGCGCGTTCGACTGTTTTCGCGACCGCTTCGGCTTCAGTGTCGTCGACTTCGACTACGATCTCATCGTGAATAATGTTTACGATTCTCGCGGTCGTGTTTCTGAGCTCGTCATTCAAAAGGCGCAGGGCGCGTTTCAGGATGTCTGCGCTGGTGCCCTGGATAGGCGCGTTCTTGCCGTTGCGCTGAGTCATCGAAACCTGCTGGCGATCCGCGGCGTCGAAGTTGAACTTTACCAGACGACCGGAAGCAGTTCGTGCCTGCTTCTCGCTGACAGCGCGGCTGGCAGACTCGCGCAGATACGTGTCCAGCTTTCGATAAGTCGCAAAGTAACGCCGCAGCACATCTTCAGCTTCGGTTACACTCAATCCGGTCATCATCGAAAAGCGCTGCGCGCCGATGCCGTAAACCACGCCAAAGTTCAGACGCTTGGCAAAGTCGCGCTGCTCTCTGGTCACCTGTTCAAGAGATACGCTGAAAACCTGCGCTGCGGTAACGCGGTGCAGATCGGCGCCCGAATTGAATGCTTCGATAAAGCCTTCGTCGTTTGAGAACTCGGCCAGAATGCGCAATTCGATTTGCGAGTAGTCAGCGATCACCAGCTTTCGTCCCTCAGGATTACCGGTAAAACAACGGCGATATTCCGGTGCGTGCGGCACCTGCTGAATGTTGGGATTGGTGCAGGCAAAGCGGCCCGTCGGCGCGCCAATCTGACGAAAGTCAGCATGCAGGCGGCCCGTCCTGGGGTTTATGAACTCAATCATGTTCTGTCCATAACTGGTCAGCGCCTTTTGCATCGTGCGGTATTCGAGCAGCCTGGCGACCACCGGATATTGGATTGCCAGCGGTTGCAATTTCCAATTGCGGGTTGAGTCTGGAAGCGGAATGCCCAGACGATTCAAAGCTTCGGTTACTTGCTGTTGCGAGTCCAGATTGATATTCGCGCGCGAAGGCCCGAACAGAGAAGCTTGCGCTACGCCTTCGCCCAGCATCTCCTGAAGTTCGTTGGCCAGCTCTGCCCGTCTGGTTTCGACGATGCGGAGTTGTTCAAGCCAACGATGCTTGTTCATGTAGAAGCCAGTCAGTTCGATGTCAACTACCGGCATTACGCATTCGAATTCCAGCTGCGCGCACTGAATCAGATCGAGCGCCTTGATTCTTTCGATCAATCTTTCGCGCAATGGAAGCAGCACGGCCGCGTCGCGGGCGGCGTACTCTAGTTGAGACTCGGAAAGCTCGAATTCCCAATTGCTCAGCCGCTCGCTCTTATCAACGGCTTCGTTCAAATAGCGTCCGGCAATGGCCTCCAGGCCATGGCGATCTTCGATCCCGCCTGCGGAAACCAGCTGACTCGCCAGCAACGTATCGAACAATCCGACGAGATCAACGCCGAGGTTGTGTTTGATAAACTTCGCGTCGAACTTTGCGTTGTGCGCGATCTTGATCGGGCGCGGCGCAGAGAGCAATCGGCGCAAAGGCCCAAGGGTGTCGCCCCGCTTCAGATCGCCATCCGCAAAGCTATTGAGGTCGATAATGTAGACACCGTCAGATGAGGCGAGTTGAATCAGACGCAGACGCCCAAGGTAAGGATCGAGTTCGGTGGTTTCCGTATCGAGGCCGATGACTGGGTTCTGGGAAAGTTCAGTGACTGCGTGCCGCAGTTGTTCACCGGTAGTGACAAGTTGGTACTGCGTATTCATTGCGGAAATGATTTAGCCACAAAAGGACGCAAAAAGCACAAACGGAATAATCTTTCCATCTCTTACGGGGAGAAGAAAGCACAACGAATTCCCGTTCTCGGATGGGAAACTCTCAAACGAAACCGTCTTGTGCCCTTTGTGCTTTTTCGCGGCTGGTCTTATTCGTTAGTGCTTTGCGCCGATTAGGTAGGTTACCGGTTGGTCGCCGGGCACAAAAGCGGAATGCATCGTGTCCGCCGGAAGATAATCACGGTCGCCGGCGCGCAGGGTATAGATTTCATAACCGACACGCAGCTCCAGTTCACCGCTCACGATCCAATGCGATTGATCCTCAGCGTGCGCATGCGGACCATATTTTGTTCCGGGCGCGTCGCTCCACTGAAAGACGCTATACCCCTCGTGGCTGAGACGCGCTTTCAATTCCTGGGGATCGGGTGATGCCGGTTCGCTCCAACGCTCTACTTGAATATTCATGACTTCACTTTGCCACAAAAGAAACTAAAGCGCATGCGGGTGTGTCAGAAGCCCGACCGAACCGGAGTCCCCGCGCGGGCAGCCTGCGTGGGTGGTCGACAGGGAGGGCTGGCTCCGCGAGCACTCGACTTTTGAATCTAGCGAGAGTCGCCCTTGCTTACGCGCGGGCCTCTGACACAGACCGCACTCAGCGTGCGAGTTTGCGATTGGAGTTCGAGCGTTGGTTGGTTGGCGCTGAGGCGTTTGGCTTTCGTGAAGACGATCCAAACCATCCGCTCCACCAGCCGATTGAGGCGCCGACAACCAGCAGCACGACCAGCACTCCCACCAGCGCGAGTTTGAGCGCGATGCGAAGTGCCCGGCGCGCGATTAGCAGGAACAGTGCGACCGCTACAAAAGCGACTACCCCCGTCGTGATGGCAATTGTCATGTGCTTTGAGATTTCGTATTCTGCCTACTGCCTACTGCCTACTGCCTACTGCCTACTGCCTTATTGTATTCCGCCCGTATGGTCGTCTTGATATTGCCGCGCACGTTAAAGTCACCAGCAATCTCCACGCTAGCTGGATCGCAGGCGTTCACAAAGTCTTCGAGGATCATATTGATGACATGCTCGTGAAAAACCTTCACGTCGCGAAACGAATTGATATACAGCTTTAGACTCTTGAGTTCGACACAGCGCTGATTCGGAACGTACTCAATCCGAATCGTGGCAAAGTCAGGAAAGTCTGAGAAGGGACAGATGCAGGTGAACTCGGGAATCTCGAACTGGATCTTGATTTCTTTTCCCGGAAATTCATACGGAAAAGTATCAAGCGGATAAAGCTTCATCTCCGAGCGTGGCGTCGATTGGATATCGAGTCCCTGCTGATTCGGTGGCGACAGATCTGGCTTCGGAGCTGACATGTTATTTATTCGCGCGCGTACGAGGTGCGTTTCAACTCAACCATTTTAGCCGTGACGCCGGAAACGGCAAGCCGAGAGTGGGGCTTGATAAAAACGTTGCGTGACACGCGTGTTAGCCTGTGAAACAGGCGAGAACATCCGCAAATCCAGCCTGCAAAGTAGGCGGTAGCATAAAGTCTGGGGCGTAAGCCCCAGGGAGCCCGCGCGACCAAATAATCACAAGCCCGCGGAGCGAGCGACAGGTACGGAACCGCTTGCGGTAGCAAGCGGGTCATGTGTTCAACTTGCGGCACCAGGCAAAACCAAATCCGCTTCCCCGAAAATTGAATTGTTAACCCGCTTGCTACCGCAAGCGGTTCTGTACCGATCGGCTGGCGCCCGCTCCGCGGGCTCACTAATCCTTTCGTGCACTGTTCCTGGGGCTTACGCCCCAGGCTTTATGCTACCGTCCGCTTCGCGGACTTGGCGGATCTATTCCTACCGGCCGATGTAACTCTCTCGCGGCCGTCCGATCTCGAAAACTTTTATCAGCGCCAGTCCGGCGATGAATCCGCCAATGTGCGCGGCGTAAGCTACACCCCCAGCCGCTGAGCCGGCTCCCAACATGCCAAGGCCGCTAATTAACTGAAAGACGAACCAGAGACCGATGGCGACAAACGCCGGCACCTGAGTTACGAAGTAAGACAGCAGTACTGTGACGCGGCGAGTGGGGAACAAAAGGATGTAACCGCCGAGGACGCCGGAGATCGCTCCCGATGCACCCAGGCTCGGGATTAGCAGGCTGGCCGTGTTGTCTCCGGCGAAGATCACCGTCGAGAAAACGTGCGCGAGTCCCGCCAGGATGCCGCAGATTAAGTAAAAGATGGCGTAGCGGAAGTGACCCAGTCTGTCTTCGATGTTGTCGCCAAAGATCCAAAGGAAAAGCATGTTGCCGAAGATGTGCGCGATCCCGCCGTGCATGAACATTGAAGTGATTAGGGTGAGATAGACAGGAATCGGTGTCGGCTGCAATCCCGGCATCTGGACTTCCTGGCCGGTGAGCGGTTGCACCAGGACGCGATCGCGAGTGGCGATATCTTTGCCGGTTACGATTTCAGCCGGAACAGTAGAAAACGCGTAAGTGAATCTCTCGTTCGAACCCAACCCCTGCAGAAACACGAAGACCAGCAGGTTAATTAAGATGATCGCATAATTGACTACCGGTAATGTCCGGCGATCAAGGTTTTCGTCAGCGATTGGAAACAGCATCGTAATTTACTAAGACGTTCACTAGTCCAAATGTGTCGCTGGAGTATCGCGCCTGTGTGACTAAACTTTTCTGGATGCCTATTCAGCGGGCATGGTAACGCCGGCCTGAACGATTGCCGGTTTGTGTGGCCGCAACAGCTCATAACCTTCAGAGCGCGCCACATAAGTCGCGGCCGTTATATCGCCAGCCACATTCAGAGTGGTGCGACACATGTCGAGGATTCGATCCACACCAAGAATGATCGCAATCAACGCGGGGTTCACGCCGATTGTGACGAGCACGCCGATGATGAAAGGAATCGAACCGGAAGGCACGCCAGCCGTGCCTATACCGCCGAGGATGGCGAGATAGACGACCATCAACTGCTGCCCAATCGACAGATCGACCCCCGCCAGTTGGGCCAGGAACAACACCGTCACTCCTTCATACAAGGCAGTTCCGTTCTGATTGGCAGTCGCACCGACCGTCAAGACGAAACTGTTAATCTCCTGCGGCACACCCAGGTTCTCTTCTGATATTCGAAGTGCGGTCGGCAGGGTGGCGTTCGAAGATGAGGTCGAGAACGCTGTGAGAATGACTGTCTTTATACGTCGGAAAAATTCCAGGGGCTTGATCCCCGACAGGAAGTAGACCGATAGCGAGTAAACGCCGAACATGTGCAGAGACAAACCAAGCAACACGGTCACCACAAACCAGGCCAGGGCCTGGAGCAAGTCCAAACCGAAACGCGCGGTGTTATTGAAAAGCAGGCAGGCCACGGCGTAAGGCGCAAACTTCATGATGATCTCAATGATCTTCGCGGTTATTTCGTACAAGGCCTCCAGGCCGCGGAGGAATGGCGCCGTAACGCTAACCGGAATCAGCGTAATGGCGATTCCGATGATCAACGCAAAGAACATCAGGTGAAGCATGTTGGGTGTGCCACCCGATGTCGCGGTGCTGGGATTCGAGGGAACGCCGGACATGGCTGCGAAAGGATTTGAGGGCACAAGTGTCTCGACCACTTGCATCAGCGGTGTTTGCACCGTACCGCCTTTTTTCGCTGCTTCAACTTGCTTCGTCGCTTCCGAGCTGTAGCGCTGTTCCAGCGCCGCCTTGGTCGCCGGGTCAATGCGCGTGCCCGGCTTGATTGTGTTTGCCAGCGTGAGGCCGATGACAACGGAAATGGCCGAGACGACCAGGCAATAACCAAAAGATTTCAAACCAACCCGCCCCAGCTTGCGAATATCACCAATGCCGGCCACGCCCACCACCAGGGATGAGAAAACCAACGGCACTACAATCATGAGCAACAATCGTAAGAAGAGTTGGCCGACCGGGTTCGTAATGTGGTCGACTACCCAAACTACGCGCGGATTCTCTCCACCAAAGCGCCAGTTCACCGCGACGCCGGCAATCACTCCAACGGCCAGTCCGATTAGAATGCGCGTATGCAGAGCCAGGCCTTTTGGTTTGTCTGGCGTCTCTTCATCGAGATCGGTCGTCACCTCGCGTTCAAAAGCGTCGGCGTCGATGCGTGGTTGCGCATCCTTCCGTTTAACTTCAGGCTGCGGTTCCGGCGGTTGCGCGGGCATCGTCATTGTGGGCTCTGGCGACTGATCGGCACGGACCAGAGTGACGCCGTCTTCCAGACAAAAGCGCATCGCGTCGTCGTACTCGCGATTACAAGTTGGGCATTTTTTCATTTTGGCTATCTTCCCCACTTAAGCTTATCGCGGAGGACATCAAAGTAATTTCGATTCGCCGGCTGCACCAGATTAAAGGTCGTTTTGCTCTTCCGAATCACCGCGCGATCGCCGGCCTTAAGCGGAAAACCGACCTGGCCATCGAGTGTCAGCGCTACTTCCTCTTTCTCGGTAATCAGACGAACTTCAATCAATGAATCATCAGGCACGACGATGGGCCGGTTAGACAGAGTGAAGGGACAAATCGGCGTGATCACAACGGCGTTCATCGACGGATAAATCACCGGTCCACCGGCCGAAAGGTTATACGCGGTCGAGCCGGTTGGGGTGGCCACGATCAAACCATCAGCTCGAAAGGAATTCACGAATTGATCGTTTAGCCAGGCTTCGATTTCAATGATCCGGGCCAGCGCCGACTTGTTGATGACGACGTCGTTAAGGACCCGATTCCGGGTGACCAATTCCTGGCCGCGCCATAATTCCACCGCCAGCATCACGCGTGGCTCAACTTTGTAATTGCCTGCCAAAACCGCCTCGAGGGCCGAAAATAATTCTTTGATCGGGAACTCTGCGAGATAACCGAGGCCGCCATAGTTCACGCCCATCACCGGGACTTCCGCGCTGCCGACCATTCGGGCCGTAGCGATCATCGTGCCGTCGCCGCCCAGTACCAGCATCAGGTCAACACTCTGCGCCAGCTCTTCCTGGCTGAGTGAGGCAATCGGACAGCCGGTCTCATGCTCGATTCTCTCGTGCTCGATTTCCGGGCCGCCGGCCAACGCAACGCCACGCTGATTAAGCCACTCCGTTAACCGGCACAGCGTGTCCAGGGCATCCGGTTGATGCGGCTTGACGACTACACCGATGCGTTTGATTGAAACCATGGTCTTTGGGTGTACTAATTAACCACAAAGACACGAAGACCACAAAGCAGAAAATCGGCGATGCAAAGCCGGCGTCGGCTGCTCAGGTTGATGCGTTTTCGGCTTATGGAGCGCGATCTCGCCGCTGTCTATTTGTCTTCGTGTCTTGGTGACTTTGTGGTCGTAGGCTTGGTCAGTTCATACAAAGCAAGGAACTCGACGTTTCCGTCCGCACCCTGAATCGGAGATTCGATTACGCCGCTTACCTTCAAACCCAATAATTCGGCCGCGCTATTTACTTCTCCGACCACGCGTTGGTGCTTCGCCGGATCCTTGACGATGCCGCCTTTGCCGACTTCGCCCTTGCCAACCTCAAACTGTGGCTTGATTAGCGTGATAATCTTTCCCTGCTCGCGCAACAAGGGAACGACTGCCGGCAGGATTTTCGTCGCTGAGATAAATGCGACATCTATAGTTGCCAGATCGAATTGCTCAAAGTCTTTGGGCTTTAGGTAACGGGCATTCACGCCTTCGCGCAATTCAACCCGCGCATCGGTTCGCAGACGCCAATCCAGTTGATTGTGTCCGACATCGACGGCCACGACCTTGCGCGCG
>Ga0070707_100000516_pt1 | contig 38563 bp, 30 predicted proteins | sample KBSK5502metaG_FD_65468 | JGI IMG/M metagenome (GOLD analysis project Ga0070707, IMG submission 65468) | Corn, switchgrass and miscanthus rhizosphere microbial communities from Kellogg Biological Station, Michigan, USA - KBS K5-50-2 metaG | ecosystem: Host-associated > Plants > Roots >... | reverse complement strand
GGAAGACAACAATTTGGTGGCCTGGGCGACCAAAGGCCTGGAACTTGATGTTGGGATTCGTGTGCCTATGGGCGCCGGCTTCGCTGGCCGCGTCGCGGAGCAAAAGTCGCCACTAGTGATCGATGATGTTGATACGGCGGAGCTTCATACTCCGTTCCTGCGACAAAGAGGCGTCAAGACACTATTGGGTGTGCCCTTGCTTGTCGGAGGTCGCGTCGTCGGGGTGATTCACGTGGGCCGGCTCGCGCGTCGTTCGTTTACGGATGATGACACGCGGCTCCTGGAGTTGGTTGCGTTCCGCGTGGCGATGGCCATTGACAATGCTCGCTTGTTTGAAGAAGAGCGCCAGGCGCGCCACGATGCGGAGGCCGCGAGCCGGGCCAAAGACGAATTTCTCACTACGATTTCACATGAATTGCGCACGCCACTAACTCCGGTGATCGGTTGGATTCACATGATTCGCAACGGAATCCTGCCGCCGAACGAGTCGGAGCACGGCCTGGCCGTAATCGAAAAGAACTCGCAGGCATTGAAACGGCTGATCAACGATTTGCTCGACATGTCGGCCATCATCACGGGCAAGATGCGAATGGAAGAGTTGCCGGTCTCGCTGGCTGAAGTGGTCAGTGAGGCTATTGAGACAGTTCGTCCGCTGGCAACAGCTCGTGATATTCGACTGGATGTGACCTTCAGTGATTGGCAAAATGAAACAGTGAGTGGAGATCGCGCGCGCCTAATACAGGTGTTTTGGAATCTCTTCAATAACGCGATCAAGTTTTCATCTCCGGGCAGCCGCGTGCAAGTTAAATGTGAAGCAAACGGGCAGGAGGCGATCGTTCGGGTCGAGGACAACGGAAAGGGAATCGCGCCCGACTTTATGCCTCACGTCTTCGAGCGTTTTCGGCAAGCCGATGGCTCAAAAACCAGGGCCTATGGAGGACTTGGTCTGGGACTGGCGTTAGTGAAAAGTTTTGTTGAAGCACACAAAGGCCGGGTAGAAGTTGAGAGCCCGGGAGTTGGTCAAGGCAGCCGCTTCACGGTTCATTTGCCGCGGAAGGCTTCTCTGCAAGTCGAGGCCCGCCGCAAAGGACAAACGAAAACCGCAGCCGGGCGCACAGGCGCCAGGCTTATGATTGTTGAAGATGACCCGGATACTCTGGAAATGTTAAAGGCCACGTTGAAAGGGCGAGGATTTCAAGTAACGACATGCCAGTCGGCTTCGGAAATGCTGGCAGCGGCGCCAAACACTTCCATCGATCTGCTTGTTTCAGACATAGGAATGGCTGAGATGGATGGGTTCGAAATGATAGGGCGGTTGCGGGCGCTTCCGGACTTTGGAACTGTCCCAGCCATCGCCTTGTCTGGTTATGCTTCGCAGAAGGATGCGGACAGCGCGTTGGCCGCCGGGTTCAATGCTCACGTATCAAAGCCCGTCGATCCCAACCAGTTGGTGGCGTTGATCGAAGAGTTATTGCAGAAGAGCGCTGGGCAACCCAACGTTTGATCTTCCGCATTTCAATTTCGCTGACTGGTGGACGAGTGTGATTCGTTCCTTTCGCTTTAGCCAGTAAATAGACCGCCGGGACTTCGTGATAAACTGCCCGTCCAAAACTTGTGCCCCTGTAGCTCAACGGTTAGAGCAGCAGACTCATAATCTGTTGGTTCGGGGTTCGAATCCCTGCGGGGGCACCAACTGCAGTAGGCAGTAAGCGGTAGGCAGAAGGCAGTAAGCAGCAAACGCTCCTTCTAGTGGAGAAGCCCACCTTGGCGAACACAACAACAATTCGCATTGGAATTATCGGCGCCGGCTTTGCGCGTACGACGCAGATTCCCGGTTTCCAGAACTGCAAAGGCGCGCGCATTGTTGCGATCGCCAGCGCGCATCGCGAGCGGGCCGCCGAAGTCGCGCGTGAGTTCGGAATCGAGAATGTCGAAAGCGATTGGCGTGCGCTGATTGCTCGAGATGATATTGACCTCGTCAGTATCGTCACTCCGGTGGTAACGCATTGTGAGATGACACTCTCTGCGCTGGGGAGCGGCAAGGCAGTGCTCTGCGAAAAGCCGATGGCCATGGACGCCGACGAGGCGCGGCGAATGATCGATAGCGCGCGGGCAGCCGGCGTGCTCGCTCTAATCGATCACGAACTGCGTTTTCTTCCGGGCCGCCTGAAGCTGCACGAGCTTTTGCGAAGCGGCGCGATCGGCAAAGTGAGACATGCGAAGCTGACCTTTCGTTCGGATTCGCGCGCTGACCCAAACCGTCCCTGGAACTGGTGGTCTGACAAGCAGCAGGGCGGCGGCGCGCTGCGTGCGATTGGATCACACGTGGTGGATGGTTTTCGTTGGCTGCTCGGTACCGAAGTCTCGGCCGTCTCGGCCAGTCTTGCTACTCATATTCGCGCCCGCAAGGATGAAAACGGATCGCTACGCGAGGTCACCACTGATGACGAGGCAAACCTGCTGCTGCGATTTGCTGACAGCGAATTGACTGACGGAGCGACCGGAAATGCATCGATGTCAATGGTTGAATCTGGAGCTTCGGCGCATTTGATCGAGATGTTCGGTTCGCGTGGCGCGTTGAGGGTCGATGGCAATGGATACGTGTGGTCCGCAAAGACCGGGGACGGCGACTGGACGAACGTGGAAACTGATCGTGGAGAGTTGGCGCCAGGAATGGACGAGGGCAGCTGGTCCCGCGGCTTTACGGCCTTCTCAAAACAGATTGTCGAGGCGTTACGCGCGGGACAGACGACAGTGGAAGGCGCAGCGACTTTCGAAGACGGTTACCGCACGCAGTTGGTGCTCGACGCGGCGCGGCAGTCGCATGAGAGTGGCTGCTGGGTGAAAGTCTGAACCGCCTGCGGTAGCGGGCGGTTGATCTTTGGTTATCGAGGACGAGCGATCTCAAGAGTCGAATCGCCCGCTACCGCAGGCGGTTGATCTTTGGTTATCGAGGACGAGCGATCTCAAGAGTTTAACCGCCCGCTACGGCAGGCGGTTGATCTTTGGTTATCGAGGACGAGCGATCTCAAGAGTCGAATCGCCCGCTACGGCAGGCGGTTCTGACAACTTCCTACTGCTTGGTAGCTTTTTCAGTTCCTGTCTTCTCAGTTCCATATCCGCCCCAGATTCCATCCAGCGTTCCATCGGATTGAATCTCGTAAGTGACGAAGCCGCAGCGAGCGCCGCCAATTCCCACGGCGACGTTTTCACCACGTTTGATTCCCAATCCTTCCGTATTATTGCTCCAGGTGAAGCGGAAAAGATTCACTGCGGGTTCAACTGTCAGGCTGGCCTTATATTCCTTGCCATCGGGATTCGTACCAGTAGCGTCATACTCGCCGACCAGGCCTGAGCCGCTGGTTCGGGTCGCCGTTTCGGTGCCGGCTTCATTCACACCCCAGTAACCCCACTTGCCAACCAGTTTCCCGTCGCCCTCGATGACATAGTCAATCACGCCGCAGCCTTTGCCGTTAGCACCGCTTGCAAACGCCACCGCCACGATGTTGTTGTTGGCGACGCCTACGCCGTCGTATTGCTCGCCGGCGTTCCAGCGGAATTGATAGACATCACCACGCTTGATAACTTCGAGCGTGCCTTTGTAGACAGTGCCGGTCGGGTTACTGCCAGTCACGTTGTACTTGCCGGCGATGTCCGGCGTCGCAACAGTGCTGGTTGTACTGGTCGTGCTGTTACTGTTCTTCGGCGCGTCATTACCGGAACTGCTGGTCGACGACGTCCCGGACTTACAGCCGATCAAGCAAGCCATCATCAGCGCGAATGCAAGCAAAGTATTAGTTAGTTTCATCGTGGTCACCTCAGTCGATTCCGCGAGTCACGAGCGCGGGTTATATAGGCCAGTCACGACTGTCTTGTCAATGATACGGGCAGTGTCTATAGTTGGCTGCTCTTGTCAGAGCCGCCTGCGGTAGCAGGCGGTTTCCCTTTCGGTTCACGTTGTGACTAAGACGACCAAAAAGAAGAATCAACCCGTGCGTGTGGGGGTCGATACCGGGGGCACGTTCACTGATTTTGTTTTTGAAGCCGATGGGGAACTGCGAGTTTTCAAACTCGGTTCAACGCCTGACGATCCTTCGCGCGCCATCACTGAAGGCCTGAAGCGAATCGCGGCGCAAACAGGTTCACATTTGGCGGCAATCGAAGTCGTGCACGGAACCACCGTCGGCACAAACGCACTGCTGCAACGCCGCGGCGCGCGCACTGCGCTGGTGACCACGGCGGGCTTTGAAGACGTGATTGAGATTGGACGCCAGGCGCGTCCTGAACTTTACAACTTGAACGCAGTCAAACCGTTGCCGCTGGTCCCCGGCGAGCTACGATTCGGCGTTAATGAGCGGGTCACCGCTTCAGGTGAGGTGCTCGCGTCGCTTACCGAAGCTGAGACGCGTGGGTTGGTTGATAAACTTCGAAAAGCGCAGCCTGACTCAATCGCCATCTCGTTGTTGTTCTCATTCGTTCGTCCTGACCATGAAAAGCGAATCGCCCGGGCGCTCGCTGTCCTGGGCGTTCCTCTTTCTGTCTCGTATCAAATTCTTCCGGAGTATCGCGAGTTTGAGCGCACGTCGACCGTCGTCATTAATGCCTACCTGCAGCCTCTGATGGGCCGGTATCTGACTCGGCTCGCCAACGGAGCCCGCGAAGAAGCCGAACCAGCAGCGAGAGGAGTCCAGAGTCCAAAGTCCAAAGTCCAGAGTCCAGCCTTTGGTCTGCGAGTGATGCAATCATCCGGCGGAAGTATTTCGGCGGCCGCGGCTGCCAGCGAACCGGTGCGCACGATTCTGTCCGGACCGGCCGGCGGAGTCGTCGGAGCTTTGCGCGTCGCGCGGGCCGGGGGGGTTGCGAACATCATCACGTTTGACATGGGAGGGACCTCAACTGATGTGGCCCTTTGCGATCAGGATGGGATGCGGCTGACAAATGAAGCCGTGGTCGCCGGAGTACCGGTCGCGGTGCCTATGATGGACATTCACACGGTGGGCGCGGGTGGAGGATCGATTGCGCGCGTTGATGACGGAGGATCCATGCGCGTTGGTCCTGAATCCGCCGGTGCGGTTCCTGGTCCGGCCTGCTACGGCCGATCGGTCCTGCCGACGGTTACAGATGCGCACGTAGTGCTCGGTCACTTTCCCGGTGCAAGTCTGTTAGGCGGCGAGTTCAAGCTGGATGTATCGCGGGCCGGGGAAGCTCTCAACAAACTAGCCGCTGAAATGAGCGCGGTGGCCGGACGTCGTGTGAGCGCGATTTCCGCAGCGCACGGAATTCTCGAAGTCGTCAACACGAATATGGAGCGGGCGCTGCGGCACATCTCAGTAGAACGTGGTTTTGATCCGCGCGGCTTTGTCCTGATTCCGTTTGGCGGCGCCGGCGGTTTGCACGCGGTGGCGTTGGCCCGCGCCTTACGCATACCGCGGATCTTGTTGCCGTCGTCGCCGGGCGCATTGTCGGCCATCGGCGTCGTCACCGCCGACGTGGTGAAAGATCAAAGCCGCACGGTGATGTTGGAAGCTGCGCCCGGAGTTGAGTCAAAACTGGAACGCGTCTTTCGTGAAATGGAACGCGCGGCGCGCGCGACGTTGCGTCGTGAAGGTTTCGCGGGTCAGAAGCAGCGTCATGAACGCTCCCTGGGAGTGCGTTACCAAGGCCAATCGTTCGAGTTGCAGATCAAGCACGCAGGCGGCGATATCGGCCGGGCATTTCACCACGCTCATCAAACGCGTTATGGCTATGCGCAGCCAAACAACGTGGTGGAAATCGTCAGCGCGCGCGTGCGTTCGAGCGGCATCGTTGAGAAGTTGCAGCCTAAGCGCGCCCGAAGTTTACTGTTAAAGACGTATGCTAAGCCGCACGACTTCGCAGAAACGTACTTTGAAGGAAAGAAGGTTCGTGCGGCAGTTTATCGACGCGAGGAACTTAAGGCTGGTTCGCGTCTGCGGGTGCCGTGCATTGTGACTGAATACTCGGCGACAACCTTGATACCTGAAGGGGGTAAGGCGCGGGTTGATTCGCAGGGTAATTTGATTGTTGAGGTTGGACAGACGGGGCAGTAGCGGCGGCGCAAACGAGAAATGAACCGATGAAGAAATTCGATCCAACTACTCTTGAAATCTATCGCGCCCTTTACACTTCTGTGGCAGAAGAGATGGGCGTGGCGTTGCGGCGGACTTCGTTTTCGCCAAACATCAAAGAGCGCCGCGATTATTCATGCGCGGTTTTCGAATCATCGGGTCGAGTCATCGCTCAGGGCGATCACATGCCGGTGCATCTCGGCTCAATGCCGATGGCCGTCGCGGCCGCGTTGCGAGAGGTGGCTATGGGCCCAGGCGATGTTGTTGCCGTAAACGATCCGTTTGCCGGAGGCACGCATCTCCCGGATGTGACATTAATCTCGCCAGTAGTCAGTAGTCAGTTGTCAGTTGTTAAGAGAAAGCAACGGACGACTGACTACCGACCACGGACGCTTTTCTTCGTTGCCAACCGTGCTCATCACGCCGATATCGGTGGCGCCACACCCGGTTCGATGGGTCTGGCTACGGATGTCTACGGCGAAGGAATCCGCATTCCGCCTATACGAATCGTTCGGGGCGGAGAAGTTTGCGAAGATGTAATGACTTTGATCCTCGCCAACGTCCGCAACAATCGGGAGCGGCGGGCCGATTTTGAGGCGCAAATCGGCTCGCTAAAAACCGGCTCGACGCGGTTGCTGGAAATCGTCGAGCGTCGGGGCCAAAAGGAAGCCAGAGAGTACGCTTCACACTTGATTTCATACTCAGCTCGCTTAATGCGCCATGCGATCGCCGCCATTCCCGACGGCAGTTATGGAGCCGAAGACGCACTTGATGATGATGGTATTAGCACGGGCGAAGTGCCGATTCGGGTCCGAGTGACCGTCAAGGGCGAACGCGCTCGCGTTGATTTCACCGGCAGCTCGCCGCAGGTTGCGGGCGCTTTGAATGCCGTCGATGCGATCACGGTGTCGGTGGTCTCGTACGTGTTTCGCTGTCTGCTGGGCGAAGACGTGCCCGCGAGCGCGGGTCTGATCGAACCGATTGAAGTGATCGCGCCTAAGGGAACTGTCGTCAATGCGCGTCACCCGGCTTCCGTCGCCGGCGGAAATGTCGAAACCTCTCAACGTATTGTCGACGTGGTCTTCAGAGCTCTGGCGCAGGCCATTCCGGATCGAATTCCCGCCGCGAGTCAGGGGACGATGAATAATCTCACCATTGGTGGCATCGACCCGCGCACCGGCGCTGAATTCTCTTACTATGAAACGGTGGCCGGGGGCATGGGCGCGCGCCCGGAACTCGACGGCATGAGCGCAACGCATAGTCACATGACGAACAGTCTTAACACTCCGGCCGAAGCGCTCGAATATGCTTACCCTTTGCGCGTGCGGGAATACCGTATCCGAAAAGGATCGGGCGGACGTGGCCGGCACGCCGGCGGCGATGGTGCGATTAGGGAAATTGAGACGCTCGCGCACGCCCGTATGGCCATGCTTTCAGATCGCAGAAAGCGCGCGCCCTACGGATTGCAGGGCGGTGAAGACGGCGAGGTTGGTCGCGCTTTCATCATTCGCCGCAACGGGAGCAGGGAACAACTGGCATCTAAAGGAAGCTGGGACCTGCAACCAGGCGATCGCGTGCGAATCGAAACACCAAGTGGCGGCGGTTTTGGGAAATGAAAGCGGCACGAGCGTCCCACCCGCGCGCCGTGGTAGAATTTTGGCGGAGATGAAGCAAGAATGAGCCAAGTCAATTGGATGCTGGAAGAAACCATCGATCGCAGCCGGGAGATTGCGGAGGCGCGTGCTCAATTAATGGAATTTGCTGCGCAACAAGGAGTATCTCCAGTCAACAATCTCGCTGACTTGAAAGGTTCGCCCGCCCCGGACGACTCGGGAAATGACGACGTTGATGAGTTGCTCCGCCTGTTGCGTCAATGGCGTGAAGAAGATTTGCCGGAGGGCGAGTAGTGGCGGTCGTTGTCGATACCGATGTGGTTTCATTCCTTTACAAGCAAGACGACCGGGGTGCCTTCTATCTTCCTTATCTTGTTAACCAGTTACCAATAATCTCCTTCATGACTCTGGCTGAGCTGGAGCGATGGACGTTGGCGGCCAATTGGGGCGAGCGCAAACGCCAGCACCTGATGAAATACTTGCGTCGATACACCGTGTATCCAGTTTCAGCTCTGTTGTGTCGTAAGTGGGCCGAAGTCGTCGATGGGGCGCAACGACGTGGCCGTCCGATTGCGACTTCTGATGCATGGATTGGTGCCACGGCCACGCTCCTGGACGTTCCTTTGTTGACCCATAACGCCGGCGATTTTGAGAGTGAGCCTGCGTTGAATGTGATTTCGCAAACCTGAGAGAGAGATGACTCTTCAGCTTACATGAGCACCAGTGCAACGATGCTTCGAACTAATGAACCCGAAGAAATGGATGTCCAGGGCCGCAGCGAACATCCGGGCCTGTCACGGCGCAGCGCCGGCTGGATCGAAGTAATAGCCGGCTCGATGTTTTCCGGTAAGTCGGAAGAATTGATTCGCCGTCTACGGCGCGCAAAGATTGCGCGACAGAAGGTCCAGGTGTTCAAGCCTGAGATCGATTCACGCTTTTCCAACGATCACATCGTCTCGCACTCCGAGATGAAGCATGAATCAGCGAACGTTCAAACCCCTGCCGACGTGCTGGCCAAAGTCGAGGCCGACACCGAAGTAGTCGGCATCGATGAAGCCCAGTTTTTCAACAACGAATTAGTAGCCATCGTCAACGAACTCGCCGCGCGCGGCCTGCGCGTAATCGTGGCCGGATTGGACCAGGATTACACCGGCAAACCCTGGGAGCCCATGCCGCAACTCCTGGCGGTGGCCGAATACATCACCAAGACCCACGCCATCTGCATGAAGTGCGGGCAGCCCGCCAACTATACTCAACGTACTTTCGAATCTGAAGAGCGCGTTGCGGTCGGAGGCGAAGGCATGTACGAAGCGCGCTGCCGTCAATGCTTTGTCCCACACGCCGACGCTCCGACCATACATCCGGATTAGTCTGCGCTCCCGGCGCCCTAAATCACCGCTGCACTAAATCCAAACGCAAGAAGCCTCTTCGTCCACGTTCTAATCAACAACGCTTCCGCGCAGGCTTTACTTGCGGAACTTTGGTTTGTTCGGTTTTCGCGCTGTGTGGAGAGATCTCCCCGGGCTAGCCCACGGCAAGGTTCTAAAAAAAAGAGTTAACTGGAAGGAGAAAAAGTGATGAAGAGGAATCTGTTTAGTTTGGTGGGTGGTTTGGTGCTCCTGATGGCCGCGCCACTCGCAATAGTCAGCGCCTGGGGAGGTTATGGGGGTCAGAAACCGCAGACGAAGGACGAGTATCGGCTCGAAGGGCCGTTCACGCAGGGAAACCTGACGGTGTTTCTGATTCGCGGTCAGGACAAAATTAAGGGTCAAACGTTCATAACGCTGCAAGAGGCCCTGATCCAAAAGAAAGTGATCGTGCGCGAGACCAGGACGGTTAGCGAACTCTCGATCGAGAACATTTCCAGTGAGGAAGTGTTTGTGCAGTCAGGCGACATCGTCAAAGGTGGCCAGCAGGATCGCATGCTGGTCGTTGATCTGATTCTGCCGCCGCATTCAGGCAAAGTTCCGATCGCCGCGTTCTGTGTCGAGAACGGCCGATGGAGCCGCCGCGGAAATGAAGAGGTTACCACGTTCAACTCTTCTTCTAATGTAGTGGCCAGCCGCGAAGTGAAACTCGCCGCCAAGTCGCGCGGATCGCAGGGTGAAGTGTGGCGCGAAGTTGCCGCGGCTCAGGACAAACTCAGCGCCAACGTCGGCGGCAGCGTTAAGAACGAGGCTTCGCCCACCAGTTTCCAACTGGCCCTGGAAAACAAAGACGTGCAAAGGACGGCTGAGAATTACGTCGACGGGTTGTCCGGAATCGTTAACGGCAAGCCCGACGTGATTGGGTACGTATTCGCCATTAACGGCAAGATCAACAGCGCCGACATCTATGCTTCAAGCACGCTGTTCAAGAAACTCTGGCCCAAACTTTTGAAGGCCAGTGCCATTGAAGCGATCGCTGAGTTGCGTCGTGGGGAAAAATTCGAGGCGCCGCGCCCGGATGCGGTTCGAGGCTTTCTGGACGATTCACCCGCAGCCAAGGAGACTCAGAAAGACGTATCGTCTCGCGTGCAGATGACGACGCGCGACTCTGACGGCAAGGTGTTTTTTGAAACCCGCGATCGAGCCAAGGCCGATGCGTGGGTGCATCGGAATGTGATCAAGAAGAACTGAAAGCGCTAAGGGCAAAGGGCAAGGGGCGAAGGGCGAAGAGCGAAGGGCGAAGGTGAAAGAGTCCTTCGCTCTTTTGGCCTAGCTCCTAAGAGTCTTCGAGAAGTTTGTCATCTTGCGGCTGAGCATGTCGCAATCGCTGAGCAACCCATCAATCTCGGAAGAGTCAAAGAGGCCTAAACTCTCAAAGACCATCAACATTGAAGCATCTTCGAACAAGGACCGTCTCGCGATGTTCAAAAACTGCTTAAACTCCTGCGCATGCGTGCTGCCCGAACCTTCAGCGATATTATTAGTCAAAGAAAGGCCGGCAGCTCTCAATTGCTCTGCATAGCGATAAAGTCGTCGCTTGTCGAGCGTATCCGCCAATTTGTGGAATTTTGCCGCCAGGCCTTTAGCGATCTGCCAAATCTCTAAGTCTTCAAATCGAAAGTGAGGCCTCATCGCTTGGCTCTTGCCGCTTTGCCCTTTGCCGCTTAATGAACGATCTTCGTTGAATAGAGGATGGCATAAAGCTCGTCCTCATGCTTCGGGAAATTGGCGCCGTCGCTTGAGAGGATTAGGGTAATTAACTGGGTGCTTCCCGCGTATTTTCGATATGCCTGCCATTCAAGGCGGCGGATATCGTCTGCCATTTCAGGCTTTGACTCACGAAAACCGACGCCGCGTACGCCGTCAAGTTCAAGCCATCTCACCTGGTCGTACTTACCAATCTTCTGATTGGTCTTGGCACCCTCATGCATCGCTTTGATGCTGACGTCGGTGAGATCCTCCATCGAAGGCATGACCGAGATGGCTACCGTGAGGAACGCGCCATTGCCGTTGTAGCTGAACGATTCGTTGCGCACATCTTGCTTCTTCCAGTGCGCCGGTAGTGTCCAGGTGATTCCCTGCTGATCCCATTTCACGGTTTGCCCGCCTTCGAGAGTAGCAGTCTGGGCGGCGGTCGGGTTGGGTTGCTCGACCTGTTCGCCACCGGTCGAGGTGGATTCGCTCGACGAAGACGAATTCGAGTTCGAACTCGTGTTGTTGGTCCCCCTGAGCTTACTGCTCAGATTGCAGGCAGCTACTACAAACACGAGCGCGGCGATAAGAAGAACATGTTTCATCGGGTCACCTGTTTTTGTCTCGGAGTCGAACAGCAAAGATCTTTTACGGTAACCGGGCGGCAGTGTCAAATGTTTTCTAACTTGACCAATCTAAGGGTAGTCAGGTCCGGAATACCGGGTTGTCATTACTGGGAACGCGGGCGCCCTCGCCCGCAATGAGCGTGAAGCGCGGACAACACCCTGGAACGTGGACATGTCTGGTTGGTAAGTCTTTTCGCCTTCAGCGAGGTGCGGGCGAGGGCGCCCGCGTTCCCAGTGAAAACGGAGCTTCAAGTTTGAGGGCGCATTAGGTACCCATCGGCAGCCATTCTTTCTCGATGTCGGTGCCGCGTGATATGCTGACTGCGTACCCCCCTCTTAGAATAATGAATTTCGGCGGCACCTTCGTCGCTTACCGAGGTTAACTATGCTCGAAACTCAAAACTCTGCCGTGCGCGGACAGTTGGGATTATTGATCGCTCTGCTGTCGTTACTCGCAATTACCGCCTGCCAACCGGCAAATACGAACGCCAATGCTAATGCGAATTCGGCGAGTGCGAATTCCAATTCCAGCGCTGTTAACGCCAACACGAATTCGGAAAGCGCCGAGCGCGGTCCGACAATCAACACGCGCGAGCCGGAGAAATACAGCGCCACGATGGCGTTCAGCCTGGAAACCGAGGGCGGCGACAAAGCGATTGGCGTCCCGACGCTCTCGATGCAGGTGGCCCGCAACGGCGCCGATCGCCGTGTTGAATTCAAACTGCCGGATGGCTCGCCGCTGATTTATCTCGATCACGACAACCGCCATTACGTAATCGCGCCGTCACGAAAACAGTATGCCGAGCTGACGCAGGAAGCCACCGGGATTCAACTGCATAAAATGCTGACGCCCGGCCAGTTGGTAGACGACCTGAAAAACCGAAAAGGTGTCGAGCCCGCCGGCGAAGGGTTGATCAACGGACGGGCGGCCGATAAATACCGGTACAGCGCGTCAACCAACACGAATACCAAGGCCGGTGAAGTGAAGGCCGAGGCTTTTGTTTATGTAGACAAGGAAACCGGATTGCCTCTGCGAGTAGAAATGCTGGCGGAAAGTTCGGGTGACGTGAAAGGCGTGAAAGCGGCGCGCGTCATCGCCGAGATGAAGGACATCAAGACTGAGATTGCGTCGTCGTTGTTCGAAGTGCCGGCCGGCTATGCCCAGGTTGCGCCAGAGAAGATTCGTCAGCAAATCGACGCGTTGACTAACGCAGTGGCAGCGATTTTGAAAGCGATGATTACAACGCAGGGATCACAAAGCGGGGCCTCGCCTTCACCATCGGGCGCCTCATCGTCACCGGCGGCGGCCAAGCCTTAATCATGAAAAGAAACATCATAATCCTGGTTGCCGGCTTGCTGCTCGGCGCGCTGACCGCGACCTATTTTCTCGGCGCACCCCGAATGCGTGCGTTGCCCGGCGTTCCCCTGAAGCCGCCTGATCCCAACACGAGCACGTCAGGAACCGTCGCGGTAACTGTCGACGAGAAGTTTTTTGACTCGCTGTTGGGCACCGTCTTTCGGCAGCTCGGAGAGCCACAACTCAAGCTGTCTCAGAGTCAGCCGCAGACGCCGTTGCAGCCGGCTATGTTTCAGGCCTCCTGTGCCGATGTCCTGGTGCTCAACGCTGAAAGCAGCAACGTTAAGACCGGAGTGCGATTCGGTGGCGGCAAGATCACTGCCCCGCTTGCTTTCACCGGCAGCTACAGAATTCTTACGAAGTGCATTCAGTTTAAGGGAACTGCGAAAGCCACGGTTGACCTGTCGTTTGATCAGAGCAAGCAGACTGTGTTCGGCCGCCTGAACATCGACGAGGTGATTCTGGATGACGTGATTCCGCTGGTGAGCAGCTTGGTTACTACGTTCGTTCGCAAAGCGATCGATGAGCGATTGAACCCGTTCGAAGTGCTGCGGGTTTCGCAGCTCGCGCTGTCGGTGCCGGTTCAGGCAACCGGCGGTACATTGAAGGCCCAGGTAAAAGACGTGCGGTCTGAAGTTCAGGAAGGCTCGTTACGTTTATTTCTGACTTACGATTTCACCGGCGAGCGAAACGCCGGCTGAATTTCCAAACACAATTCTGATCGGCTGTAAGTGAACCAGATCAAAAGATGGTGCGGTTCACCGGACAGCATTGCCCCAAAAAGGCAATTTTGAGTCGGCTTGAAGCCAACAAAGCGCTTGATACAGAACCGCTCGCGGTAGCGAGCGGGATCAAGACTCAAGGTTAGCGTTGATTTGAGTTTTTATCCCGCTCGCTACCGCGAGCGGTTCTGTAACCGCTTTAGCCGACTTTGGAGCAAGCTTCACCGAACAGCGTTGGCTAATTGACGCCCTCATCTACACCCATCCGATGCTTGTATACCAGCTTCCCGCCCAGACTGGCGGCGATCGCCATGTCAAGCCATCCGGCAACCGAAACTACGAACGGCACGGTCAAATGACGGCCTACGGCCGCCGCGCCGTAGTTTCCCATCCGCAGGTAAAGGCTCACACTGAACAAGACCAAAGCGGAAATGTTCAAGAACAGGTGCAGCGTGCCGGTTTTCTTCGCCGCCGGGTCCCTGATCGTAACCCAATCTATGAGGCCGGGAATCGCGGCCGCCAGCGCGCCCAGGATACCCGCGGCAATCAGGAACTTTGAGATCAGAACCAAACTCGTGTTTCGGTGAAAGTAAAAGACGACGTCCGTGACCACTGATGTAGTCCACAGCGCGATCGGATAGTGAACCAGCATCGGATGAATCGGTGACCCAGCAAAGCTTGCCTTAGTTTTCATGTTCTTCACCTCTCATTTGATTGAGTAGATCCCAGTTTTCCTAATCGATTCACTCAAGGCCTGATTATAAGCGTAGAGCCCATCCTGACGAAAAAAATTTCTCACCGGCCTGAAACGTTTCGCCGTTTTCAACCATTCACCGGCAAATAAGGCCGTAACAGGCGAATCGGCCGGGTTCGGCCAAAGCTGAGCGGCTTGAAAAAAGGAGACCGAAATCATGACTAAGAAACTTTTCGTTGTGTTGCTATTGTCCCTGTTTGTCGCTGCCTGTGATTCCGGCACGACTGAACCGAACTCAAATGTGAATAACGCGCCGAAGGTGAACACAAACCAAACGGCGCCTGCTTCGCCGGCTACCAGCCCTTCGCCTGAAGCCGCCCCATCCGTCAAGTCCGAACTCAAGGTCGGCGACAAGGTCAAGGTCGAGACCAACGGCTCAGTTGCGGAAGCAACGATTGTCAGTGTGGATCAAAAGGCGGGAAAGGTAACCGTCAAAATCCAGGGACAGGCCGGAGAAAAGACAGTCGCGATTGGCGACGTCAAGCAATAGCGATTAAGCGCTGACGTCGATGAGGAGGGCAACCTTAACGGGTTGCCCTTATCATCCAAGCGGAGAGCTATGTTGCCCGCGAGAAAACTTCAGGCCTTGAAGCAGGAAGATTTCGATCGACTGCTGAGCTGGCTCGATCCGGATGCGGATCGGGCCGGCCTGATTTACGAAAAGATCCGTTGGCGTCTAATCGCGATACTCGCGTCGCGCGGGTGCCCGATTCCCGAAGAGCTGGCCGATGAAACAATCGACCGAGTCGCCCGTCGCCTGGCTGATATTCGGGAAAAGTACATAGGCGACACGGCTATCTATTTTCTCGGCGTCATGAACAATGTGCACCATGAATTCCTGCGGCGGCCGGTTCTTTCGCGCTTGCCGGAACGCGATCAAGACCCCGAAGCGAAGGAAAAAACCTACGCGTGCCTGGAGAGATGTTTGGCGAAACTAACTGCCAATTCGCGCCGGACGATTCAGCGATATTACGCCGCGGACAAACAGGCAAAAATTGATTTGCGAAAGCGAATTGCGGCAGAGTTTGGCATCACCGCCAGCACGTTGAGACTGCGCGCGCTGCGCATCAGGGAAAAGCTGCAAGCGTGCATCGACCAATGTCTGCAGATAGAGACTTTCTGATGACGAACGACAAGAACTTACTGAACGACGATGGCGTCCAACAGGTGTCCGACGAGACCATCCGACGCTTTTTGCTCGGCGGGTTGAGCGTTTCAGATCAGCCGCTATTCGAGCAAAGCTTGTTTCTGAGCGAAGGACTCGACACACGTGTCCGTCTGGCTGAATTCGAACTGGCGGACGACTATGCCTACGGGCGCTTGACTCCTGCTGACCGAAAACTATTCGAAGAGAACTTTCTCGTAACCGCTGATCGCGAAAGAGAGCTTAGGGTCTCAGACGTGCTGCGCCGGCGGTTTTCGACGTCGCCGGCGCGCTCGGAAAAGAAGACGGTCGCCAGGAAGTTGGCGCATCTCCTTGGTTTAGATCAGCCGGCCTGGAGAATCGCGTTTAGCGTTTTGATTCTTCTAATTCTGTTCGGCACGATCTGGATGGTGGTTAAGGAACCGCGCCTTGCTGAGCGAATCACGAACAAGATAATTCCCAGACGCTCAACTTCGCGCAGCGCACCGCGCGAGGTGAACCATCCGACTAATGTCTCGAGCTCGGAGCACCAGATAACTCCTACGCCGCTGCCGGTTCATGATTCAGCCGTCACCTCGCCTCAGAGCCTGGTCCTGTTTCCTACCACTCCTGATCTGGGCAAGATCCCAACGGCAACCTTGTCAAAGGGCGAGCAGGATGTCCTGCGCTTGAGACTAGCAGTGACTGCTGATCTGACAGTCCCTTACCGGGCTGAAGTCCTGACCATCGCCGGCCATTCAGTGTTTAGTGTTGATTCGCTCGCGGGTCCGCCATTCGATCTCTACGTCCCTGTGCGTTTATTAAGAAGTGGGAAATACCAGGTTAGGCTGAGTGATGCCAGGGATGGATCGAAGAAAGAAGTGGCCAGTTACTACTTCCTGGTGCAATAGCTATTTCACGCGACTCTTTCGCCGGCGCATGAAGTCGATTAAGACAAATTGGGACAGATTAGCCGGATTGGCAAAGTACGCTTTGCCATTAGTCATCGCTGTCATTTGCTTGACGAATTCGACCAGGTAGTAATCACTGGCCAGCATGAAGGTATTGATCATGACGCCGGCCTTGCGACACGCCTGGACTTCGCGAAACGTCGCATCCATCACCCACGGATCGCCGCCCATTGAGTTTTTGTAGAGCCGCCGTGATGCTGGCGCGGACGTCCCGTCCGCAGTTCGTTGCGCTCGGCCCGCCCCTGCAAACGCTGATGCTTGCGCTCCTTCCAAAAAACAGGCTGTCGGTTTTCCGTCCGTCACCATTACGATCTGCTTCATGTCTTTGCGCTGCGCTTGCAGCAGCCGTCGCGCCAGCCGCAAACCTTCGGCGGTATTGGTGTGATAGGGCCCGACCTGAGTCGTAGCCAGTTTCGCCAGCGGCAACTCTTCCGCGCTGTCATGAAACAACACTATCTTCAGAGAGTCGCCGGGATACTGTGTGCGAATCAGATGACCAAGGGCCAACGCAACTTTCTTTGCCGGCGTGAAGCGATCTTCGCCGTAAAGAATCATTGAGTGCGAACAGTCGAGCATCACCACCGTGGCGCACGACGATTGGTAATCGCACTGATGCACGTGCAGGTCTTTGTATTCGAGATTCAACGGAACAGTTAGTCCTTCGCGCTGGATGGCTGAAAGCAAAGTCGTGTTTACGTCGAGATTGATCGTGTCGCCAAACTCGTAAGGCTTGCTGGCTGATTCAGCTTCCACGCCGGTGGCCAGATGCAGAGCGTCGTGGCGGCCGAGCGAACTCTTTCCCAGGCTGCCCAGCAAATTCCGCAGCGTCTTGTACCCGAGGAAGTCCAGACCCTTTTCAGTAACTTCAAACTTGATGTTACGTGGCAGCGGATCTTCGATTTGGCCTTCACCGTTACCGCGCATCATCTCGCGCCGCTCGGAATTCATGCGCTCTTCATGCAGAGTCAGGTAGCCTTCTTCGACCAGGCGCTCGATCAGTTGATTCAACATCTCCTGAAGCTGCGAGCCCTGGTACTTGCCTTCGTTCTCGTCCAGCATCTGCTGAATCTGATGCTGGGAAAGCAGGCCCTGCTCCATCAGCGCCTCTAACAGCGCGCGGCGCAGCGCATCCAGAGACGTGTCCTGTGGTCTGCGCTCTCTGGTCCAGTAATAATCGTCGTCGTAACCGGAAGAGAGCAGGGAATCAGACAGACCCTCCATCAGGTCGCCCAGATTGATCGACCAGACGTCGAGACCGTTGAATTTTGAATAGCGAGTGAACTTCATTTCCGATTTTCGATTTCCAATTGCCGATCGGATACATTGCAAATTGGCAATCGGAAATCGGCAATTGCCATTAGCTATACTTTCCCGTTTCTGTCAGATCATCATAGATCATCCCGCGCCGATCCTTTTTCGCTTTGGTCACTGCCGTGTAGCCACCCTCTTCGTTGCGACTGATCTTGTTTTCGGCGTAGAGGCCTTCTAGCACGAATTCGCAGGCGGCCACAGTCTGCGCCGCGTCTTTGCGGTTGAACTCGAAAGGAATCAGCGCCGTGTCGATCAGGTCGGGAACCGCTTCCAGGAGGATCATGCACTCGTCAGCAGCGGCGGTGTCCGCCAGCCGCAGATTGTTGCCCTCATCAAACCAGACGACCGTGCCGGCAAAATCAATACCCACAAAATATCCTTCGAAAATCTCGCCGGCGGCGCGCTTGATTAAGTCTTTCGCGATCCGGTTGGCGCCAACCTGTTCGCCTTCGTATTCCAACTCTATCTTGCCGGTCATCGAAGGAATCGCCGCGTAGATGTCCGCGATGCGCGGAACGATCCGTTCTTCTTCAGTGACCAGCGCGCGGCGCTCTGCATTGGAAACGACCGACTCCATTACGGTGATCGGTAGCCGCTGCGAGACACCCGAGTGTTTGTCGATACGCTGATCGTCACGCGCTTCAAATGCAATCTGCTCGATGACCTCGCGAATGAACTCGGGAACCAGCAGGCGATCCTTAAAGCCGTCGCGTGCGATCCATGCTTCCTGACGAGTGATCTCAACGCCCAGTTCAATCTCTTTGGGATAGTGCGTCATGATCTCAGTGCCGATGCGGTCCTTTAGCGGCGAAATGATCTTGCCGCGCGCAGTGTAGTCTTCGGGGTTGGCTGAGAAGACGAGCATTACATCAAGTGGCAGGCGCACGGGGTAACCCTTAATCTGCACGTCGCCTTCCTGCATGATGTTAAAGAGTCCGACCTGGATCTTGCCGGCGAGATCGGGCAGTTCATTGATCGCAAAGATGCCCCGATTGGCCCGCGGCAGCAGGCCGTAATGAATCGTCAATTCATCGCTCAATAAATGGCCACCCTTCGCGGCCTTGATGGGATCGACATCGCCGATGATGTCTGCAATGGTCACGTCAGGCGTGGCCAGTTTCTCGACAAAGCGAGCGCCGCGATTAACCCAGTCGATCTGAGTTGAATCGCCATGCAACCCAATCATCTGGCGCCCGTAAGCACTAATCGGATGAAAGGGATCGTCGTTAACTTCCGAGCCTCTTATGATCGGGATTGCTTCGTCCAGCAGATTGGTTAATTGCCGGATGATGCGACTTTTTGCCTGGCCCCGCAGGCCCAGCAGGATCAAGTTGTGCCGCGACAGAATCGCGTTCACCAGTTGCGGGATTACCGATTCGTCATAGCCGACGATGCCGGGAAATAGTTTCTCGCGCGCTTGCAGTTTACGGATCAGATTTGCGCGCAGTTCGTCTTTGACGGCGATGCTTTTGTATCTACTCGCCCTGAGTTCGCGTAGAGTTCTTGCTCGTTCCATGATTGGAGATTCTAACCGAACCGTTACAGAACCGGGAGCGGTAGCGACCGGATCAAGACTCAACTGGCTTAAGGAGTCTTTTTCTCGTGAAATCAATAAAATGTCGAGTACTTAGGATCCGGTCGCTACCGCTCCCGGTTCTGTAACGCAACACTCTGGTTGTTAGCTCCCGCTTGATAAGTACCGTGAGAGGTTTGCACTACAAATCCATCAACTTGCAACTTCTCCAGGTGCGCCAGCACGGCCCGCTCCGCCATCGCGTGAGCTTTGGGATTAACGTCGGTGTAAACCCGGGCTACGATCTCCTTCGGAGTGGAAGAGCCATCGCGAACTGCTGCGAGAATCGATTGCTCTCGCTGCAAACGATGCGAGATGTACTCGTCAATCTTCTGGTAAGGGTTCGCTACCGCCGGGCCGTGACCGCCAAACAGCGCCGAGAGATTCGGCAGCGCGCGCATGCGCGCAAGCGAAGCGAGATAGTCGCGCATGTTTCCTTCCGGCGGATCAATCAAGACGGAACCAAAGCCGACCACGTTATCGCCGGAGATGAGCGCACCGGTCCGCTCATCATAAAAACACAGATGCCCCAGTGCATGTCCGGGCGTGTACAGCGCCCGAAGCGTGATCGCCGGCTCGCCGTTCATTTTCAGTACTTCGTCATCTTCGATGTGCCGGTCGACATCGAGTTGATTTCGTAACGAAACAGCCGTCAGGCGATGCGCCGCTACCGGAGCTCGCTGGCCGTGCTTTCCTTCCAGATGATTGTTTAAAGCATTCACACCGGCGACGTGGTCGGGATGAACATGCGTCAAGATGATCTCGCGGACGGTACGTCCTTCGGCGATCAACTCATCAATGCAGTTGGCCAGCTCCTGTTGTTCGTCTTCATAAGGTGACCCTGGATCGACAACCAGAATTTCGCGTGAGTTGTAAATCACGTAACAGTTAGTGTGTGTCGCCGGCGGCTTTGTGGGCGTGCGCACGGGAAAGCAAATGTAGTTGGGATGAAATTCAATCCGGCGCGTTGGTTCGCGTCGGGCCTCCGGAATCGATAGAAAGCGTTCGACCAAATCATCCGTAAGGCCGCCGGCCAAAGTTTTCAGCGCATGCAGGACGGGCGGTACCACCATGATCTCACTTCGTTCCCAATGCTCATGCGCCACGCGCGCGGGGATCCATTCACCACTTTCGAGTTCTGAGTCCGGGGTTACGTGCGGTTGTTGTTTCGGCGGACAATTGACCAGAAAGAACCAGGTGTCGAAGCGACGGGGAGCAAACGGCGGCGTTATCCATCGACCGACGTGCGTGAAGTCGTTTGCGTCAATATGCAATCCGAAATGACGCAGGAGTTCCGGCCACGACATCCGCTTTGATTCCAGATCGTCGAGCAGGGAAGCGCGCTGGCCAACCGTCAGAGTTTCTGAGCCGCGCACCAGCAGCACGCCGACTTCCTCAAAAATCTCGCGGGCCGCGCAACTGATCATCGCGGACGTTTCAGGATCGGCGCAGTTTTCGATGGGCGCCTCGCCGTCATCGGTTTCCCGCTGGCCTCCCGGAAAGGCATAGAAGCCGCCGAGAAAAGCCAGTTTCGTGCTGCGCTTTACCCAGAAGACTTCAGGATTGTTTGTGTCAGTTTGAGGCCGGAGCAGAATAACCGCGCCGGCGTCTTTGGGTATCACCAACGCTGTCCGGCCATGCGCTGACTTTGGATCGGTGGCTTCATTCACGAGTAAATCAATCTATACCAAAGCAAAGAAAAGGGTGTAAGATCCTTCCATCCCAGGTGTCTGATGAGGATGTCTGACCGGGGCGACAGACCCTTCTCATCCCAACTTTATCTTCTGGAGGTGATTTCAGCATAGCATTGCTGCTACCGCCACGCTCTACTGTAACGCCGTTCCGAAATGGAAGCGTTGCGGCTAATACGGTTCCTTTTCATCCACCGTCTTTCGGGCCGTCACCGTCGATACTGCATCCCGCGCTGCTCGCGGGGCTTTAACCGGATTGCACAAGGAAACCTATGAACCATCATTCTTCCTCCCGCGGCCGTCCGCAATGCGAAGGCGCTTCTCAATCATGGTTACGCCTGGTCGGCGCCGCCTTTCTTGCAGTCGTTTCTTTACTAACCCTGCTCGCTGCGGGAAGGAACAATGACCCTCAACGTCGACCTGAAAAAACGACTTCAATTGTAAGGACCCAGGACACGCGGAAACATCGTGAAGCCGCGGTCGTCGTCGGTGACCGGGCAAAAAAACTGCTTGGCGAGAAACGTGGCCAACTGCTGAGGCAACTGGAGAGCAGATCGCAGACTCCGATCACGCTGAGCGTTGATGCCGCGACTGGCGCGGTTCTACTTCTGCGGCTCACTTACCCGGCAGGTCCGCAGGGTGTGGGGCCGGAACAACGAGCGAGAACGTTTCTCCAGGATTTCCAGCAACTCATCGATCCGCGGGTTGGCGCGGACGAATATGTCGCCCTCAACGAGAAGCAGGGCTGCGACACCTCTGTGGTCGTCTTCACCCGAGCTATCAAAGAACGTCCGGTGCTGGGCAGTGAATTGACCCTGCACTTCTCACGCGCGGGTGAACTCGTCGGCATCGTCAACGGCGTTGCTTCCGTGCCGGCAAAAGTGCTGCCGGCGTCGGCAATGGCTGAGAGCCGCCGTGAAATTCAAGCGCTCCAAAGCTGGCAATCCGGGACCAGCTTTTGTCGGCGGTACAACGTGCTCGCACCGGAAGGCTCCGGCGACGCTGGCTACCTGCGCCAAGCCACCCTTGCCGTCTGGGACGAAACCCGGAAGGACACCGGCCGCGTTTACAAAGCGGCCGTCGAGGGCATGGAGGCAGGCCTCGTCAACCCTTACGTGATCCGCGACCTGCGCAATCTCCCGATAGAAACCGGGCGTTTGCAAGTGGGTCTTCCCTCATATCACAAAGACCCTCAGACCGGGTTGCCCGATTCGATCAGTTACCACGCTCTGGGAGGCGTCGCAGTTGAGAAACTCCCCGGCGAGCACAACCCGGCGGAGATTGTCTACCGCTTTCTTGGCCAACATCGCGCGTTGTTCCGGACGGGCGCTCCCCGTTGCCAATACGCGGTCAAGAGTATTAACGAATCGCCATTGCTGCCGGGCGTCCAATTTGTCCGGATGGAGCAGCGCCACATAGGCTTGCCGGTGTTCGGGTCAGAACTGGTTTTCGAGATTCATGAGGGAAGCAAAATAATGTCTATCGAAGGGCACGTGCTTCCGCGTATCGAGATCAACCCGGTACCGCGCCTGGGGAGTGCGGCAGCGGCCAGCCGGGCCAGGGAAATCCTGCTCAATGCTCTGCCAGCAGAAACGAGCGGGTTGGTGTCTGACATCGAAAATGCGAACGCGACGACGGAGCTGGTGGTTTTTCCTGGCCAGATTGTTCCCGACCGGAAGCTGCCGAACCGCCTGGCGTATAACGTGGCGCTGCGCGACTACGTTTATTTCATCGATGCGCAGACGGGAGACGAACTGTACAGCTACTCGACTCAGATGGGTAGCATTCCGATCATCAGGGACGCGGAGGCGCGCTCTGATGAGTTCGACTCGCATTTGATTTATAAGACGGTTTGGATCGATTCGGCATCTACGGGCGCACTAGCGCTGAATGTTGACGTTTCTTCGCTGGTATCAACAATCAAGACGGTTGACAGTTTTTATCGTACATTGGGCCGGGACAGTTGGGATGGCAATGGTTCTCAGTACGTCGTGAACACGAATGTGAATATCCTCAGAACCACCGTCAGCCCGCCGGTCTCGCGCTGCCCCGCGGCCTACTTCTCTCAAGCGTACAATGAACTCTTTCTATGCTTACGCGTCGGTCAGGAACCCGACGCGGTCGCACATGAGATCACTCACGGCGTCGTCAAAACATCGTCAGGTCTGATTTATCAAGACCAATCGGGTGCACTGAATGAAGCCTACGCGGACCTTTTCGGGAACCTGATCTTCCCCGACAATCCGTCGCCGGGGGCCACTTCGGCGTGGCTGATAGGCGAGCCGCCTACGTCCGGCGGCAGCCCGACGAGGACCGGCACGGTACGCGATATGCAGATCCCGGGGAATTTTTCGAGTAACAACGGCATCCCAGACCCGGGCACGATGGCACTGTTCATCAGCCGCGGTGATCCGCGCGGCACCTGCACCGGTGTACCCACCAGTTGCGACAGCGGATTCGTGCATAGCAATTCAGGAATCATCAACCGCGCGCACACTCTGCTCGCGGACGGCATTCCCGCGGCGACGCCGTCGCCGTCGCCCACCGCATCACCGTCGCCCACCGCGTCACCGTCGCCAACTCTGCCGACGCTCGGCCCTCGACAGACGCCCGGCATTGGTCGTTCCAAGTTGGCGAAGCTCGCCTACATCGTCATGACTGAGAAGCTGACTTCGTGGTCGAGGCTAATGGACGCCTCGTTGGCGACGCGCAACCTGATGCGCACACTTGTGGCGAGCGGCGAGTCGGCCACGGACGGAACCCCCTACGTGCAGCGCGATATGGATGAAGTGAAGTTCGCCTTCGACACCGTCGCCCTCGACCCCGCTTACGATTCAGGCTGGGGCGAACCGGCCATTGGTTTTTCCGACACTGAGCCGCGGTTTGCGGGCGAGACGACCCTGCCTCCTGTTGGCAACGGCTGCACGATAGCTAACGTCCTCCTGTCCATGCCGACTGACGGCAGCGGCGATCTCGGCGCCGACCTCTCACCTGCCACGGGTACGCCCTCTTCCGTCAACTTTCGCGGCCTCTACGGCTCGGGCTTCGTTCTGCCTGCGGATGGGACGACGCCGCCCATCGGGACGACGAACAAGGGACACACAATCTCCTGGTTCAGCATCTACGGCTTCAAACCCAGGGTCGAAACTTACCCAATCCCGAACCTGCCCCCGGCAGGTATCGATTGCACGACACCTCCGGGCTTCACTCGGAGAGAGGTGCGGTTCCCTTTTCCCAGCAGCTTCTACCACGAGGGAGTACTCCTGGGCCAGGGAGATGACGGCACGGACACGGTAGGTAACGCGTCGAGCCTCATTGATTTCCGTTGTAACATATCCCAAGTAGATATCGAGTTGCTCAATGAGGACGGCGAAATGATTACCAGCGGAAGCCCAGCCGCCGCGGAGACCTTCACCTCGGTAGGTTTCTTTGGACAAACGGTGTCTGAAACAAGGGGGGCAAGGTTCGCGACTGCCGCGCCGAGCGGAACAGGAACGTCGGGACAAACTCGCAACCTATCGGTAAACGTGCGCTGGTTCTTTACAGGTTACTACGGCAAAATTCGGTACCGGCTGGTATATGTCATTAATGAGCCCACGGGAGTTACTTGTCAGCCATAACCGGAAGGGTTAGCGAGATGCGACTGAACGAATGATAAGCGAAGCAAACGTCCCTGTTGTCGGTGCGGGTTGATCTCAACTTACCGCTAAGCACGCACGGTCTTCACGACCACCTGAATCTTTCACCGTCTCCACCCGCCCACGGATTGCCGCGCATGTGATAGCCGCCTTCTTCCCAAAACCCGGCCTCGTCCCGTTCGAGAAAGCGCACACCCTTGACCCACTTCGCGGACTTCCAGGCATAGAGCTGCGGAATGATCAGACGCACCGGACCGCCATGCTCGGGCGGAATCGCCTCGCCATCATGCGCGTAAGCAAACAGCGAATCCTCTTTCAGGAAATATTCGATGGGAACGTTGGTGGTCCAGCCATAGTCGTAAGCCAACGCCAGCGCAAACTTAGCTTCCGGTTTGACTCTCGCAAGCTCGGCAATCCGGCGCGTCGAGACTCCGGTCCAGACATTGTCCAGGCGTGACCAGCGCGTAACGCAATGAAAGTCTGAGTAAACCTTTACTGCCGGCAATTCGAAAAACTCGTCGAGCGAAAAGCTCAGAGTTTTTTCTACCAGGCCTTCGACTTCGAACTTCCAATTAGCGAGATCGATTTCCGGGGCGCCGTGAGCGTCGAGCACGGGCCACTTCTTAGTCCGCGACTGTCCCGGCGGAATTCGATCCTCACGCCGCGTGTCGGGGCTAATAATGATCTCAGACTCGCCGATCTCTTCGGGAGGGCGTGGATCGCTGGTTTGATACTTTGGATCTTTTATTAGGCTGTTGAGAAAACTCATCTTGGCCAAACTATTTCGTCAATGCGATCAAATCAGCCACAGGAGTCCATATCACCAAAGTTGTCGTTCTGTTTGCTCCATCCAACTTGACTTCGGTTGTTCTTAACCTTGACCCACCAAACAGTGTCAGGTTCAGTCAATACTTGTATCGTGGTGCTCATTTCAAGGTCGTAGAAAACTCCACGAAACCAGGTCTTGTAGAAGCCTTCGCCCAGGTAATGCATCAGGTACAGAACATCGCCCGGCTTCACTCTGGTCTTGCGCTTGCCTTCGCCAATAGTGGTTGCCTTCCGGACAGCGGCTTTGCCCGGCTTCAACGTTATCACCACACCGGTCATGCCAGTCACGTGTTCACCTTTTCTCACGCGAAACACTACGCCTGATTTTTCGGAGCGTGACTGATAAAGCACGGTATCTTTGACGACGCTCCAGCGCCTGTAGGTACAGCATTCGAAAGGACAGGCGCCGTTGTCCTGATAGTTGGCTGGCGGTTGAGGGTTTTGCGAGTACACCGAGGTCACGAGCAGCATTGACGCACAGACAATCTTCGCCAGAAGGGTCCGAAGCTTTCGGGCGTTGGTTTGATACTTGGTCAGGTTCATGAAGTTTTCGCCTTTGTACGAAAGGGTGGGTCTGATCAGACGTCAGTAGCATACGACTTAGTGGCCTCGTCCTGGGCGTCAACCACCGACTCGATCAAAGACCGCTCCTTCTCGATCAGCGTGCGCAGGGCTTCGCGAAAGATGCGCTGCGACAGCGAAGGGTCGCGGAGTAGCAGCCGGCGAAACGCATCGTCGCTCCACTGCAAAACGGCTGAGTTTTCTTTTGCCCGTACTGAAGCTGATCTGGGAATGCCGCACAGCACCGCCAACTCGCCCAGAATCGCACCGGGTTTTGCTTCGGTCAAAACCAGGTCTTTCTCGTCGCGCTCAACGAACACTTCGAGTTTGCCGGCCAGCACCAGCAAGACAAAGGTCGCGGCGTCGCCTTCTTTCAGCAACACGCTGCCGGAGCCGTGTTCTTTAACTTCACCGGCGTCGAGCAGGCGCTTGGTTCCGTTGACCGTGAATCCTGCAAACAAAGGAAAGCCGGTGATGAGTTCAGCATATTGTTCGTTCATGGTTTGGGGGTCCTATTCCTCGCGTTTCGGCGATTTCCGCTCAGCCATTTTCAGCAACTCTTCCGGCATCCACTTGCCGACTCCCCTTTCGGTCGCTGCTTCAATGCCCTTCTCGCGATCATGCCACTTGTCGCGGGTGCCTTCAGGGCCGCGTTGCTGCTCGTAGTTATCGGTCTGTTCCAGAGAAAGTACGATGCCCTGCGCGATGCCGTTCCAGTCCTTTTGCTGAATCCCGCGCAGCACCAGGGGCAGCCCCGCCGACCAGTCTTCCTCCGGCGCCCGCGCATCCTGCTCAGGGATGGTCAAATTGTAAGTCGGCGGGAACGGCGCGCCGGCGTACTCGCGCACCAACTGCGAGGCGAGTTGTTTGCGACCCATTTGTGGATTATCACGACGAATCGCTTGCGCGCGGCGAAAGAGATCGGAAACAGACGGTTGTTCTTCTGTTTTGGCCAAAGCGTTCTTCCTCTCGACAAACGATGAAATAAACTACACGCCACGTGGGTTAATCACAACTCGCTGCGCCCCTAACGGAGCGCCATGTTTATAGCTCCGCAAGGAAAACCTATATTGAGTTGAACTAACCTACCTTGGAGTTGATTCTAGCTATAAACATGTGGCTCCTAACGGAGCCAGGGCTGGTCTTTTGCTAGATTCGATCCAGTTTTTCGCGCGTAAACGAATCCTGAACATTGCCTGTGTTTAGCGTGGATGCAGGTTCAAAGAGCAGGACGTCACACTCTTCTTCAGCGAAAGGCCGGTGCTCAATGCCTCGCGGGACGATGATGAATTCGCCGGTTTCAATCCACTCTTCCCGTTCGTGGTCGTTTTCGCGATAGTCCATGCGAAATCTTCCTTTCACCACGAAAAACATTTCGTCCTCATTTTCGTGGTGATGCCACGTGAACGGCCCCTGGAACTTCACCAGTTTCAGAAGCTGCCCGTTGAGTTCACCGGTAACGCGTGGGTTCCAGTGATCTTCGATCTGGGACAGCTTCTCTGCCAGATTGATCTTGCGCATCGCTTTATGGAGTGCGGCGACTAGTCGCCGCTTTGGAAAGCGCTGACAAGTCAGCGCACTCCAAATCTCTAGTTCATCTTGCCCATCTGCCAGAGCATGAACGCATAGTCAAATGCTGTTTCGTGAAACGCGTCATAGCGTCCCGAGGCGCCGCCGTGGCCTGCGCCCATGTTCACTTTCAGCAACAGGGGATTATTATCCGTCTTGAGCTCGCGCAGCTTCGCGACCAGCTTGCTGCCTTCCCAGTACGGCACCTGGCTGTCGTTCAGCGAAACCTTGACCAGCATTGCCGGATAATTCTTCTTAGCGACGTTGTCGTAGGGCGAATACCGCTTCATGTAATCATAAGCAGCTTTCTCGTTGGGATTACCCCACTCGATGTATTCGCTGGTGGTCAAAGGCAGCGATGCATCCAGCATTGTGTTGAGCACATCAACAAAGGGCACCTGGGCGACGACGGCTTTGAAGAGATCGGGACGCATGTTGGTGACCGCGCCCATCAACAACCCGCCGGCGCTGCCGCCCTGAATCACCAACCGGTCGCTGGAAGTATATTTCTGTTTCGTCAGATGCTCGGCACAGGCGATGAAATCCGTGAAGGTATTCATCTTTTGCATCATGCGGCCTGCCTCGCGCCAGGGTTCGCCCAACTCGCCACCGCCGCGAATATGCGCGATGACATAGATCACGCCGCGGTCGAGCAAAGCCAGGCGGCCGGCCGAAAAGCCCGGCGAAATCGGAATACCATACGAGCCGTAAGCGTAAAGCAGCATGGGCGCCGAGCCGTCCAGTTTCAATCCCTGGCGATAAACGACGGACATCGGAATCTTCGTTCCGTCGGACGCGGTAGCGAACACGCGTTCAGATTTATAGTTGGCTTTATCAAAGCCACCGGGCACTTCAGTCTGTTTCATCAGCGTGCCCTTGCGTGTGTTCATGTCGTAATCAAATACCGAACTGGGCGTGACCAGCGACTGATAGTTGTAACGCAGGACGGTAGTGTTGAATTCGCGATTGGCTCCGATTCCGGCTGCGTAGACCGGCTCGGGAAAAACAATCCGGTGGCGCTGGTTGTTTCTGAAGTTAACGACTTCGATTTGCTCTAAGCCGTTTTCCCATTCAGCCAACACGGCGTGGTCCGCGAACAGATCGATGCCATCGATTTTCACCGCCGGCCGGTGGGCCACGAAATCTTTCCAGTTCTTTTCAGAAGGATCGGACACCGGCGCGGTGACCACCCGAAAGTTCTTCGCGCCTTTGTTCGTGCGAATGTAGAAAAGACCTGCCCGGTGATCGACGTCGTATTCATGGTCAGCCTGCCGCGGCAGAACGATTTTCCATTCGGCATTCGGATTGTTTGCCGGAATGTATCGAAACTCGTTTGAGGTTTTGCTATAGGCGCCCAGCATGATAATGGCTTTGTCTCTGGATCGCTGAGTGCCAATGTCGAACAGCTCGTCCTTCTCCTCGTAAATCAATTCGTACTTGTCGGTGCCCAGCACGTGACGAAAGAACTTGTCGTTGCGCTTGGTGACCGCATCTTCGGTGACATAAAAAATGGTCTTGTTGTCAGTCGCCCAAGCCAGGTTATTGATACGTTCGACCCGATCGGAAAGAATCTCTCCAGTGGTCAGGTTCTTAATGTGCAGGGTGTACTGCCGGTAGCCGGTGTTGTCGGTGGAATACGCCAGCAGGTTGCCGTCGTCGCTGGGCACGAACGCGCCAATCGACATGAACTTCTGTCCCTTGGCCAGCTCGTTTACGTCCAGCAGGATCTGTTCAGGAGCATTCAGGTTGCCGTGCTTGCGACAGAGGATCGCGTACTGCTGACCTTCGACCGTGCGCGAGTAGTAGAAATAATCGCCCCAGCGATAAGGCACGTTAACGTCGGTCTGTTTGATGTGACTGAGAATCTCTTTGTAGAGCTTGTCCTGCAAGCCTTCGGTCGGCTTCATCATCGCAGAGGTGTAAGCGTTTTCGGCTTCGAGGTGCGCAATCACCGCCGGGTTGGATTTTTCGCGCAACCAGAAATAGTTATCGACCAGCCGGTCGCCGTTAATCTCGGTAATTTTGGGTTTCTTTTCCGTAACCGGGGGTTGGAGCATCATCGATGAATTTCCATCCTGAGCCATGACGTTACCAAAGGCAATCGTTGAGATTGAGAAGATCGAAGCGAGCAGCAATCGGTATAGTTTCATGCGAACCTCCTGGCGAGAAGTAAACCGAGTCTGATTACGGAAGCAGAAGCGTGAAAGTTTCCTTTTGACGGGCGCCCGGCTCGTCAGTCGTGGACCGTTCAACCGCGTAGCGGATCGCCCCAACCTGACTGGAGATATTTTCCGTCTTTGATAATGCAGGGAACGGTTGGATCATCGCCTGAAAACTTGAACATCTCAGCCCGGTGCGCGCGATCGTTCTGCGCATCGTAATCGCTGTAGGCGATGCCTTTCGAATCGTAATAATCCCGCGCCTGCTGACAATAGGGACAGCCAGGCTTGGTATAAATAACCACTGCCACGTCTTCGATCACCTCCGCCGGTGAAATCAGTTTAGCAGTTAGGTGAGGAAGATGAGAAACGGGGATTTGGGGCGAGGCGACTTGTCGCCGCTTTCTAAAGCGCTAACAAGTTAGCGCACTCCAAAGAAGTAAAGAAAAAGGGGACGAGCGTGCCTCAACACTCGTCCCCCGCAGCGTGACCAAGCAGGTTATCCGGATTTCAGCCCCTCCGGGTTGAAACTTAAGTCACGCTGATCTTTTGTAGCGCAAGCTGGTGGTGGCGAAACCCATTACCACCCGTTAGACGCGAGGCCGGCCCTGGTGGACGAAGTTTTTGAAAGGAGCAAGAGAGGAAAGTGGTTGTGAGCCAGGAAAGTCAAATCGTTTAGAGGCGGGCTACGGCCCGCCTATCCGCGCATTCCAGATTGCTGGCGGGCAGTAGCCCGCCTCTAAACCGATTGAATGTTGGTTCTCTTGCTCGAAACTCTAGCCTCGCCTTCACAACTCAGATAGAATGCGCGCCTTGGAAGACAGTAAGCAGTGGGCAGTAGGCAGAAAGAAACTTCCTGGCCCCGAGCCCGACTCCAGGTTCTTATCTAAATGGAACAGCAGATCCATTTTTGCACCACTGCCGACGGCGTGCGGATAGCATATGCCACTGTGGGAGATGGACTGCCTCTGGTAAAAGCCGCAAACTGGCTCAGTCATCTCGAATTCGATTGGCGCAGTCCCGTCTGGCGCCACCTGCTCAGAGAGTTTGCCCGCGACCACACCTTCATCCGTTATGACGAGCGTGGCAACGGCCTCTCTGACTGGAAGGTGGCAGATCTTTCGTTTGACGCCTGGGTTGAAGACCTCGAGTCGGTGGTGAAAGCGTCAGGCGTCGATCGTTTTCCACTGCTGGGTATCTCTCAGGGCGGCGCGGTCGCGATCGCTTACGCTGTTCGTCATCCCGAAAAAGTGTCGCACCTGATTCTTTATGGGGCCTATGCGCGCGGTTGGGCTACGCGCGATTCTCCTGAGGAGATAGAACAAAGGCAGGCGCAACTCACTTTGGTAAAGCTAGGCTGGGGAAAAGACAATCCGGCCTTTCGCCAACTGTGGACCACTCTCTATGCGCCGGATGCAACGCCGGAGCAGGCGCAATCATTCAATGACCTTCAGCGCGTTTCGACCTCGCCGGAAAATGCAGTCAAGTTGCTGAACATCATGGGCCACATCGACGTGGTCGATCTCTTGCCACAGGTGAACGTCCCCACGCTGGTGCTTCACTGCCGCGATGAATCGGGAGTTCCCTTCGAGGAAGGCAGACTGCTCGCCTCGTCAATTCCCGGCGCAGGTTTTGTACCCCTCGAGGGTCGTAATCACTTACTGCTCGAAGGCGATCCGTCGTGGGGCACTTTTGTGAAAGAGATTCGGCGGTTCCTGGGGTCAGAGGAAACTTCGGCGCTCAGCCAAACGTCAGGTTCAGGAAAATCCGCGAAGCCGAACTTAAATCGAAGCGATCTGCCGGAACGCTACACTTTGATTTCATTCCTGGGCGTCGGCGGGATGGGCGAGGTTTATCTCGCTGAAGACACGAAGCTCGGCCGCAAAGTCGCACTCAAAACCCTGCCCGCTGAATTTACCAATGACCGTGAACGGCTGCGTCGTTTCCAGCATGAAGCACGGGCTGCTTCGGCTCTTAACCATCCCAACCTGCTTACCATTCACGAAATCGGCGCGGAAGCGGGGGCGCATTTCATCGCCGCGGAATATGTCGACGGCGAAACGCTGCGCACACTGATTAGACGCGGGCGAATGAAGAGTGATGAGGTGCTCGACATAGCACAGCAGACGGCATTTGCGCTGACCGCGGCGCACGGCGCAGGGATAGTGCATCGTGATATCAAACCCGACAACATAATGGTGCGTCGCGACGGCATCGTGAAAGTGCTCGACTTTGGTCTGGCCAAACTCCTGGAAGACCCTGCGCGCGAAATGGTCGATCATGAAGCCGACACACGCGCCTTGGTGCTGACTGATCCGGGCAGAATTTTGGGAACGCCGGCGTACATGTCGCCTGAGCAAGCGCGTGGTTTTGATCTGGACGGGCGCACAGACATCTGGAGTCTCGGCGTGGTGATGTACGAGATGATTGCCGGGGAGCCGCCGTTTCGTGGCGAGACCAAGAGTCACACCGTCGTCTCGATTCTGGAAACCGAACCGCCGCCGCTCACCACCTCGGCGCCGGAAACGCCGGCCGAGCTGCAACGCATCGTGCGCAAAGCCCTGACGAAGGATCGCGACAGCCGTTATCAAACCGCGCGCGATCTGATGATTGATTTAAAGAACCTCCGGCGCGATTTGGATATTGAATCAGAGATGAAACGTACGGCGCCGCCAAATGCCCGGGTGATTTCACGCGACGCCTTTTCAGGATTGAGGGTCACCGATCCTGGTTCTGCGGGAAACAATTCAATCGCCGTGCTGGCGTTTACGAACATGAGCGCGGACGCGGAGAACGAATACTTCTGTGACGGGCTGGCGGAAGAACTTTTGAACGCTTTGGCGAAGATCAAAGACTTGAAGGTGGCGGCGCGCACTTCAGCGTTTTCCTTCAAAGGCAAGAACGCGAACGTCAGCGATATCGGAAATGCCTTGAGCGTGAAGACAGTGTTAGAAGGCAGCGTCCGGAAGTCGGGCAACCGCTTGCGAATTACAGTGCAGCTTGTGAGCGTCGCGGACGGCTATCATCTGTGGTCTGAGCGTTACGACCGCGAGATGAAAGACATCTTCGGCGTGCAGGACGAAATCACTCTGGCGGTGATTGATGCGCTGAAGGTGAAACTGCTTGGCAAGGAAAGAGCGGCGATGTTGAAGCGTCACATCGATAACACGGAGGCTTACGAGTTAATTCTGAAAGGGCGTTACTATTGCAACAAGCACACAATCGAAGGTTTGTTCAGGGGCATAGAGTATTTTGAGAAAGCGATTGCGGTTGAGCCGGAATATGCTCCCGCCTATGCCGAAATGGGTATTTGTTACATTATGCTTTCCCATTTCGGCTTATTTTCTCCTCACGAGATTTTCCATAAGGGGAAGGCAGCAGCCACGCGCGCGCTGGAGATAGATGACCAATCAGCCGAAGCTCATTCAGCGCTGGCGAACATTCTTTTCTATTACGAATGGGATTGGGCGGCAGCCGAACGAGAATTCAAGCGAGCCATCGAACTGAGTCCCAACGACGCCAACACTCGCTGGCGGCTTGGCTTATTTTTGGTTTCGCAGGGGCGCTTTGCTAGTGCCATCAAAGAAGGCGAACTAGCAGTTAAACTGGACCCGCTTTCGCTGCTCGCCAACCTTTACGCGGGATTTATTTATTTACTCGCCGACCGACCTGATCGTGCGCTCGAGCAAGTTGCGCGAATGATTGAAATAGAGCCGAGGTTTCACTGGGCATACTGGCTAGAGGGGGGCGTTTGTTTGGCGCAAGAAGAATATGGAGAGGCAGTCGAGGCGTTAGAAAAGTCGATGGCTTTAGGCGGGATCCTAATAGTCAAGTCATATCTCGGGTCTGCCTATGGCTTCTGGGGAAAGCGCGATAAGGCTTTGGGCGTGCTGAATGAGCTGCTCGAAACCAGGAAGAGACAGTACACCGCCGCCATAAATATTGCGCGAGTTTATAACGGACTCGGTGAGATTGATTCTGCATGCGCGTGGCTGGAGAAGACTGTTGAGGAGCGGAACGGAGAAATAGTCTTACTCAACGCCGGAGGAAAGAGTGGAATGAGAAACATCTGGAGAAAAACTCTTCGTGCCGATCCGCGCTATCAAGATATTTTACGACGCGTTGGTATGCCGGCGGACGAGATTGCGCCAAGCAGAGCGGGAAAGGAAGCGAGCGAGGCTGCCACGGCGAAAGTTTATCCCTCCATGACCGACGCGAAGAATCAGAGAAGCCGCACTACCTCAAGCAAAACCCCCGCTGCCGACGGGTCGATGCGTTATAGAATATTGGCGATGATCGCGATGATGCTGCTCGCTCTGGGAGCCCTGGTAGTCTGGTTTTACTTTCGCTAGTTAGGGTCGCGATGCCTGATCGTTATGAACGATAAATTTTTCGACCCCGTATTTGTCTACCGCCACCGCGACCGCATTCTTCCTTATCTCAGCCGGCGTCGCGAGCGGCTGATCCATGCGCGGAAGCTGGAACAATTCCGTGACCGTCATCGGGGAGAGCGGTGCTTTGTGATCGGCAATGGACCCAGTCTTACAATTCACGATCTCGACAAACTCAAATCAGAAGTCACATTCGCGGCAAACAAGATCTATCTGGCCTTTGATAAGACCGGGTGGCGACCTTCCTACTACGTGATAGAAGACGACCATATGATTTGGCAGCACCACGACGACATCAGCCGCATGCGTGGCTTCATGAAGTTTATCAGCAACAATTGGACACTCGGTGACGAATCAGGCGTCACTGAACCCGAAAAAGAAAGGGTTAAGAAACTGCTTCGCCGGGACCCCGAAATAGTCTTGTATCCGCGAGTCATGCTGGAGGGTCAGGAGTTTCCCCGATTTTCGAGCGATGCTTGTCGGGTCCTTTACTGTGGATATATGGTGACTTACATCAGCTTGCAACTTGCTTACTTCATGGGATTCACAAATGTGTATTTAGTCGGCGTAGATTTTGCCTATTCCCCGTGTGACACAGGATCAAACACTTTCGTGCATGCGCCGCATCATCCGCAAGATCACTTCACACCGGATTATTATTCTCCAGGAGAAAAGCGTTATGTGCCGCAACTGAACCTTGCCGAAACGGCACTGGCCTGTGCCAGAGGGTCTTATGAATCTCAGGGGCGGCAGATTTTTAACGCCACCCGCGGCGGGCGGCTTGAAGTGTTTGAACGCATCTCGCTGGAAGAAGCCCTCGCCAGGTGAAATGAATTCCCCAAAGATAAAAATCTTCATTGGCTCAGGCGAACAAAGTCTGCTTGAGCGAAAGGTCTTAATCTATTCAATTCATAAGCATACGCAACGAGATCTGGATGTCCGCGTTTTTAACGGCACGCACAATGCCATCGAAACAAGTGATGGAAAACCCGTCCCAGCGCCACTCCCCTTGCACCTGAAATATCGAAACCTGACAGAGTTTAGTCTCTATCGTTATCTCATTCCTGAGCTGTGCTCGTTTGAGGGCCGGGCTATTTACCTGGATTCCGATATGGTTTGTTTGAGAGACATTGGTGAGCTATTCGACGCCGCGATTGAGGGGCACGATTTTCTTGCCAAGCCGGAGTACACGGATCAGGACGGCCACACAATGTGGGCTTTGAGCGCGCTGCTAATTGATTGTGAACGATGCCGGTTCGATTTGGATCTAATCTTTGCCGAGATTGATCAGGGGCTTTACACCTACACTGAATTCTCGCAAATGGGAAAGAGGTTTCTCGCTCGCCGCCCTTATCGCATAGGCGAGATGGATCCTGAATGGAATGTCTTTGACCAGTGCAGCGGGAAAACCAAACTCGTCCATTACACGAATCAGCTTACCCAACCCTGGAAATATCCACGCCACGGCTTTGGCGATGTTTGGTTTTCCTATCTTCGGGATGCTCTGGCTGAGGGTTGGGTTACCGAAAGCGACATTGACCTGGCGATCCAGCGTGGATATGCGCGCCCGGATTTGCGTGAAGGTAACAGCCCGCCTCGTCTGAACAGACTGAAAGCCTTTCTGCGCCGGCGTTGAGAACCTGCCCCGGAAGTCTGACACTAGCCTCGCCTTACCATCTCGGATAGAATCCCCTGCCGTAAGCCGGAATCCGTTCAAGCCCAGCACCGTCCCCGATGACCTCGTCTCTTTCAGCAGGCACACGAGTTGGCCGCTATGAAATCCGCTCGAAGTTGGGTGAGGGCGGGATGGGCGAAGTGTATCGTGCGCGGGACGAGAAGCTGAATCGCGACGTGGCGATCAAGGTTCTGCCTGCCACTCTCTCTCAAGACGCAGATCGATTGCAGCGATTTGAGCAGGAAGCCCAGGCTGCCGGCGCGTTGAATCATCCAAACATTCTCGCGGTTTACGATGTCGGCACGCATGAAGGATCGCCATACATCGTCTCAGAACTGCTCGAAGGTGAAGAGTTGCGGGAGCAACTCAACGACGGGTCGCTGCCGCAGCGCAAAGCGCTCGACTACGCCCAGCAGATTGCTCAGGGTCTGGCAGCGGCGCATGAACGAGGGATCACTCATCGCGATCTCAAGCCCGAAAACCTTTTCGTCACTACTGAAGGCCGCGTGAAGATTCTCGATTTCGGTTTGGCAAAGTTGCGGCCATTGCGCAACGAGAGTGTCAGCTCTGAAATCGATACGCGAAAACAGATTACCGATCCCGGCACGGTGATGGGCACGGTCGGTTACATGTCGCCGGAGCAAGTGCGCGGGCAGGAAGCCGATCATCGTTCAGACATTTTCTCGTTCGGCTCGATTCTCTATGAGATGCTCAGCGGCCAACGCGCCTTTCGGCGCGAAACGATGGCTGAGACGATGACGGCGATCCTGAAGGAAGAGCCGCCCGAGTTGAGCGAAACAAACGCGAAGATCAGTTTGCCGCTGGAAAAGATAGTGCGCAGATGTCTTGAGAAGAGGCCAGAGCGGCGCTTCCATTCGGCCAGCGATCTCGGCTTTGCGCTCGAAGCATTCTCCGCTCCTTCAGCTTCCAGCCTGCAAACTAATACCGCGTTGGGTCCGTTGACGGAATTCCCTACTCGCAGAGGACCTACGAAATCTCGGAAAACCCTGCTTTGGGTTGCCGGCATTGCGTTGGCGTTCATGGCCGGCGGCTTGGGCATGTGGTTGCTGCGTCCAGCCAGTTCCGAAGTTCCTCTCCGCAAACTGGAACTTCAAATCCCCGGATTAGACCTCAGCATCTACTACCCGTACAGCATTTCGCCCAATGCCAAGAGCATCGCGTATGTCAGTAACCACCGGCTTTGGATACGCGACCTGGATCGCCTGGACCCCCGCGAAGTTCCAAATACCGAAGATGCCTCGCATCCATTCTGGTCCCCCGATAGCGCCTACGTCGGATACGTGATCGGAAAAAAGATGTGGAAAGTATCCAGCGGCGGCACGGGCAGCACAGCGATAATCGATCTCCCCGACCGCTTCACGGCTGCCGGAGCCGCGAGCTGGCGCGCTGACGTTATCTTCACCACGGGAAGCAGTGGATTGATGCAGGTTCCGGCCCAGGGCGGAGACCCCACACCGCTGCTCAATGTGGGAGCGGATGAAGATGACTTTCACGACATCTCAATTCTGCCGGACAGCCGCGGCGTGCTTTTCGCCGTTCACCGCGCGGTCCAGGGCGCCGACACCCTTGCTCTGTTCGACGGTAAGTCTCGCAAGAACCTACTTCAACTCGACAATCAAATTATTGCCCACCCGGTCTATTCGCGAACCGGGCACATTCTATTTCAGCGCCGGCGGACCAATCAGGGAATCTGGGCGCTCCCGTTTTCGCTTAGCCGGTTGGAAGTAACCGGAGAACCATTTCTGGTTGTTCCCGGTGCGGGTCCGCCCAGAGTCGCTGATGATGGAACGCTGGTCTTCGGTTTCGGCGAAGGCGGTGGCCCAACCAGATTGGTGTGGATGGATCGCACTGGGAAGATTGTGAACAACATTCAGCCCGAATTCCTGCCATTTCAGTTGCCTTCGTTCCGCCTGTCGCCAGACGAAAAGCAGTTAGTCCAGGTAACTCGCGAATCAGGAAAGACAGACTATTGGATTGTGGACCTGGCGCGCGGCACCCGCACCAAGTTGATGTTCGACAATTCAGCGCGCGGATGGTTCTGCGGATGGACGCCGGATGGCAAAAACGTTCTGTACTCATCGCGGGAAGCGCCGGCCGTCTCCACAGTAATGTTGAAAGCGGCTGATGGTGGTGGCGACGCTAAGGAACTTCTCAAAGGGTTGGCTGCATCGTTTTCAACGGACGGGAAGTTCATTATCTATAGCACTCCGGATTCGGTAAGACGACAACAGGGCTGGGACCTGTGGTATGTCGGAACAGAACCTGGAGCGAAACCGATGCCGTTTCTAATGACGCCTAAAGATGAAAGGTATGCGGAGTTTTCGCCCGACGGAAACTATGTAGCTTACGCCTCAAACGAGTCAGGACGGTACGAAGTTTATGTGAAGCCGTTTCCCAGCGGCGAAGGTATTTCAAGAGTCTCAATAGACGGCGGATCGCTACCACGCTGGAGTCGTCGCGGAGACGAACTGTTCTTTGTTTGGGGCAACGACATTGTGGCCGTTCACGTGCAAACGAAGCCATCGTTGGTCTTGGGCCAACCGCAGAAACTCTTCTCGCGTCGTCCCGTTGCCGCCGATCGGGCTGAAGGTTTTTACGATTCCTATGATGTTTCGGCTGACGGCCAGCGTTTCGTAATGTTGCAGAGCGATGAACAACAGAGCACAAATCAAAAGCTGATTGTGATTCAGAACTGGTTTGCGGAGTTTAAGGACAAACAGAAGTAGAGGACTGCGTGGAATCCAAACGCGAAGTTCAGAGTTCAAGCTTTAGCTT
>Ga0070707_100000511_pt1 | contig 38643 bp, 38 predicted proteins | sample KBSK5502metaG_FD_65468 | JGI IMG/M metagenome (GOLD analysis project Ga0070707, IMG submission 65468) | Corn, switchgrass and miscanthus rhizosphere microbial communities from Kellogg Biological Station, Michigan, USA - KBS K5-50-2 metaG | ecosystem: Host-associated > Plants > Roots >... | reverse complement strand
AGCGAGCAGCGCCACGCTGAGCGTGCGCGAGTAGATGAACGCCTGCGCAAGTGCCGTGACCGTCAGGATGGCGAGGCTCCAGGAAACGGCACGTATTCCGGCTCGGGAGCGAAGGACTGAACGGTCGATCAGGCCGTGCTCATGGCCGTGCTCATGGCCGTGCTCATGGCTATGGTCCTGCTCGCGGACGACCGCAGGTTGCGAAAGGTTCGCGTGCGCCTCTTCGTGCTCGCAAAGAATCGTCCCGTCCGCTGCCCGAAGGTGGCTCACAAGATCACGCTAGCGAGTTAGGTGCCAGGCGTGAGACCTGTCGCCTGACCGAGCGCCCTCTCACCTGAGGAACGCAGGGTTGGCTGAAACAGCGGGCAGTTCCGCTTCCATCCTCGAGGGTGGGTCACAATTGCGGCGAGCGATGAGGGATCTCCGACCGATTCGGACACGAGCGGCCCGCGTCCGACAGCGCGGCGGTGTCCTTGGTGCCGCGTGCGGCACCCTCGAAGACACCCGCAGCGGCCTGCAATGGGCCGAACATGGGTCGTTCGTTGCGCTGCGGCGCATTGCGGGGATGGTTTTTCGCTTTATCGTGGACATCCTGGTCGTTGTCGTGATCGTGCTTTTCGAACTCGACACTCTCCGGCGCCGGGCTGGGAACGCCCTCGCAGGGCCGCCACGGCACTGATGGCTTTCATCTGGCCGCTGATAACGGTCGGCCCGAGCTGTGTTGAATGGCAGCCTGTGGCTCCGGCGGCTTCTAAGCTGCGACGGTGAGTACGTTCCTCGGGCTCGCGATTGCCGCCGCATCCGTCCTTACGTTCGCGGTCGTGGCCTGGCTATTCATCTGGGCAGCCAAGAAGGACGGCGAAGAAGACCGCGCCGTCCAAAGACGCCTCGGCATCCGCCGACGGACTCGGCTAGGCCCGTAGACCGGTCAGCTGCCGGCTCCGCTCCGCAGTGGCGCGGCTTATGCGACCACTGTCGTTGCTTCTTTGTTCTGCCGGTCGGCCTCGGCGGGTTCTGCTGCATCGATCGTGAGGGTCGGGACGTTGCTGTGGTAGTGGACGTGGTTGTTGACGCTCCCCAGGATCTCGGTCGTCAGGCGGCCGTGGCCCCGTGAACCCAGGACGATGAGGTCGTAGTGGCCGGACTCGATCTCCGACACGATCTCGTCGCCCACATGGCCGTTGCGCTCGATCGTGCGGACGGTCAGATCGGTCGGCGCAGCGGTCCGTGCTTCGTCGAGCTTTGTCTTGGCCCATTGGTCGAGTTCGGCCCGGAGCCCTTCGACGCTGACCGGGGCCAGCGCCGCTAACGGGGCGACCGTCGGTGCGACCGTGACGACGGTCACATCTGCATCCTCCGCTTGTGCGAGTTCATAGGCCTGCTTGAGGGCAGTACGGCTGGTGGGTGAACCGTCGTATGCGACCAGGATGTTGCTGAACATCGTGCTCCACCTCACTTTCCCGTCGAAAAAGACTTTGTTGACTGCTCAAACGATGTTCGCCCGAACAACATTTCCGCGCGACCTCACGCACGTCGCGTCGCCGGGATCCTCGACGGCTTCAAGCCGGCGGTGAAGTCGCCGCGGGCGAGCCGTCGCTAACCCGTAGGGCAACGCCCATGGGTTGCTGGGCGTATGGCGCCTACGTGACCTACGGGATCTATCACTCCCGACTCGCCGCAGAGGCGTTTGCGAATGCGGGTCGGCCGAACTCATACCCGGCTGTTGCCTGAAGCTGGTGGAGCTCGTTGGGGGAGGGACACCATCTCGATTCGAACTCGCTCGTGTCCCAGCCGGCGAGCCTGGCACCGGCCTCGTAGCCGCCCTGGAGGAAGGCGAGCAAGGTGCCGTGCGGGTCACGGGCGGTGCGCACGTCGTGGTACGGCACGATCGCAAGTGATCCGTTCCCGGAGCTGACCCAGTCGCCGACCGGAAGTGGTTGGTCGCGCAGGCCGTCCGGCTCCGGAGCTGTGTAGGCGTAGTACGCGGCGTCGCCGAGGTTGTCGTCGCCGGCCCAGAAGCCGAAGGAGATGACCTCCCCCGAGTACGCCTCCTGGGTCACCGGGTCTGCCTCGATCGCGGGCGCGGGTCGGCCCGAAAACCGCGTGACGGCGAGGTCGAGGCTGTGCCAGAACAGGTGGACGGGACTGGTCTTGCCGCTGAACCAGCCGCTGAACTCCTCGAACACGCTGTCGGACCAGTCGAGGATGCGGCCGAAGCGCTCGATTGCATGGCGGTCCCAGGAGGCATGCTCGCGGTCCTCAGGGAACGGCGTCTTCAGTGGCAGACCGAACGGCTGCTCCTTGATCTGGACGTCGACTCCAAGCTCGCTCAGTTCGCGGTGCAGCCATGTGTCGAAGTCGGAGACCGGGACGCCGTCGGCGAGCTCGAGCGATCGGGTTCTGCCGTCGTGTGTGCGCACGTTCAGCGAGTGGTCGACGAAGTCGAAGTCGATCTGGAACGTCGTGTCTCCCTGATGCAGCCGCCTGGTCGTGAGGCCGCGGACGTCGACGTAGAGCGGCGCGTTCCACCAGTGGTTGCGCGGCGGCGTGCTCGCGAGCCGGATCTTGCCGACGATCTGGCAGTAAAGGTGCAGCGTGTCCTTGGTCGGCCGCCAGTCGGCGAGGTGTAGTTCGGGAAGCGTCATCGCGGCAGTACGTCGATGAACTGGGCTGGGTCGTAACCACCCTGGTAGAGGACGCCGTCGATGAAGATCGTCGGTGTGCCTCGTACGAGCCCCGTGGCATCGCCGCTCGCGACGTCACGCATGATGCGTGCGCCGACCTCGTCGTCGGCGCGGTCTCGATCGAAGGCGGCGAGGTCGAGGCCGATCTCGCCCGCATATGTGCGGAGGTCGCTGTCCTCCAATGCCTTCTGCCGGTGGAACAGCAGGTCGTGCATCTCCCAGAACCGACCTTGCTGTGCCGCCGCCTCGGCCGCTGCCGAGGCCGCGAGCGCATGCGGGTGGATCTGCGTCAGCGGAAAGTGGCGAAACGCGAATCGCAAGCGGCCCGCGAGCTGGCGCTCGACGCGTTCGATCGAGCGGAAGGCCTGGCGCGAGTAGGGGCACTCGTAGTCGCCGTACTCGAGAATGAGCGGCGCACCCGCTTCCCCGCGCACGTGATCGACTTGGTCGTCGAGCGGCTCGACCATCTGGGCGTGATTCGTGACATCCATCTACGTCAGCTCCGGGTAGTCAGAAGGGTATGCAACAGGGCAATTCGTCCATCGCGCACCAGGGCCACGCGGCGCTGCGGATCGCGGACGTTGAGCACGGCGAAGAGGTTCTCCAGCAGCAACTCGCGGATGCGCTCGGGGTCGGTCATCCTGCCGACCCCGACAGTGAGGGAGTCGCAGTCGTCTCGGGGCAGAGAGGCGTGTACTGCGAAGCCACGGCGACCTGCGGCTCGCCGACTTCCGACTCGCGTCTGGCCCTGGCCGGTTGCGATTCGATCAGCAGTGCCGCGAGGACGGCACCCACGGCGGCGGCGCCCGCGAGGGCGTAGAACGCGATCGAGAAGCCGTGCACGAGTGCCGGCGCGCTGAAGGGAGTGCTCCCGGCGTGGGAGGTCACGTAGTGGCTTGTGAACGTCGTCGCGATGGTCGTGGCGGCGGCCACGCCGATCGCCCCGCCGATCTGCTGGCTCGTGCTGATCAAACCGGAGGCGATGCCCGCGTCCGGAGGGCGGACTCCGGTGAGCGCGCCGATCGCCATCGGTATGAAGACCAACGACAGCCCCAGCCCGCTGACGATGAAGGCCGGGAACAGGTCCCAGAAGTAGTGACCGTCAACGGGCAGTTGCGCGTAGAGGAGGAGTGCGACGGTTGACAGCGCGAGCCCGGCGGGCAGCACCCTCCTGACTCCCAGCCCGGTCACGAGTCTTTGGGAGACAGCCGAGAAGCCGATGGACGTCACTGTGAGCGCGATGTAGGCGACGCCCGTCTTGAGCGCCGAGTAGTGCAGGACCTGCTGCATGTACAGCGTCAGGAGGAAGAACTGCGAGAAGACGGCGCCGCCTGCGATGAGGGCGCTGACGTTCGATCCGGTGAGCGTCCGTAGCCGGAAGATGCGCAGGGGCAACAGGGGTGCCTTCGTGCGCGACTCGATCAGGAAGAACGAGGCGATCAGAACCGCAGAGGCCGCCAGGAGGCTGATCGTCTCCGGCGTGCCCCAGCCGTGTTGGGCGGCGTGAGTCATCCCGTAGACGAGGAGCATCAGCCCGGCGGTGATCGTCGCCGCACCGGCCAGGTCGAACTGACGAGAGGGCAAGTCGGCGCGGCTCTCGCGCAGAAGGAAGGGGCTGACTGCGATCACGGCGAGGCCGACGGGCACGTTGACGTAGAAGATCCACGGCCAGCTGAAGGCGCTGGTCAAGACCCCCCCGAGCAGAACGCCGACGGCCCCGCCGCTGCCGGCCACGGCGCCCCAGATCCCCAGTGCGCGATTCCGCTCCACACCTTCCTCAAAGGTCGTGGTCAGGATCGACAGCGCGGCGGGGGACATCATCCCCGCGCCGAGGCCCTGCAGGCACCGGAACGCGATCAGGGAGCCTTCGGACCAAGAGAGCCCGTTGAGCAGCGAGCTGACCGTGAACAGGAGCAGCCCCGCCATGAACAGACGCCGGCGTCCAAGCAGGTCGCCGAGCCGTCCACCGAGGAGGAGGAATCCGCCGAAGAAGATCGAGTAGCCGGTGAGCACCCATTGCAGGCTCTCCTGCGAGAAGTGCAGATCAGTCTTGATCGACGGCAGTGCCACGTTCACGATCGAGATGTCCAGCACGACCATGAACTGCGCCGCCACGATTACGGCGAGTGCGAGCCAGCGGCGACGGTCCTCCGACTCGACCGCAGGCTGTGTCACGATTTCGGCGGACATCGCTTCCCCTCCTGGTTCAACGGACGGAAGGGATGGTGGCGGTGGACGGGAGTCGTTCGAATCCCCGAACCCCATAGTCCGGTGCGCTTAGCTCATCCGTGTGGCGAGCTGCGTTCGAGACTTCACGCCCAGCTTGCGGAATACCTTGCGCAGGTGGTACTCGACCGTGCTCGGGCTGATGAACAGCTGAGCCGCGATCTCTCTGTTCGTCTGCCCCTGTGCGACCAGGCGCGAGATCTGCTCCTCCTGTGGGGTCAGCTGGTCGCGCGTCTCGATGGTGCGTTTGCGCGCGTGCTCGCCGGTCGCCAACAACTCGCGCTCGGCGCGACTGGCGAACGCCTGGACGCCCATATCTGCGAACGCGTCGAGCGCGATCCGCAACTGCGCCCGCGCGTCGACTCGACGACGTTCGCGGCGCAACCACTCGCCATAGAGAAGGTGTGCTCGGGCGAGCTCGAGAACAAGGCGCGGGCCGGAGAGGTTCGCGATCGACACTCGGTACAGCCGATCCGCGGCCTCACCTTCGCTCGATAGGGCGCACGCACGTGCCTCGATGCCGCGAACCCACGCCGAGTTGAGCACGCGAGTTCGCTCGGAGAGCCAGTCGACTGCGTACTCGAGCACTTCTCGATCAGCGGTCCTCGACGCTGCCTCCACGAGTTCGGTCACGAGCAGCGTCGCGTATCCGACGGGATCGCTCCGGAACAACTCCCACACTGCATCGCGGGCGACCTCATGCCGCCCCAGACCGTTCGCGAGCACGGCTCTTGCGTAACTGTTGGACGCCCATCCTCGTGCGATCGCCTCCTCGGAGCCGGCTTCGATCAAATCGGACGCGCGCGTGTCGTCGCCCCGCCAAGCGGCGAGAATCATCGGAGCGTTCGCGAATCGCTGGTTCCCGGTCGCCTCGGCGATCAAGTCCGCTTCGTCGAGCTGAAGCGCGGCGTTCGTCAACTCGCCCGCGAGGATGTTGCTGCGCAACAGGAAGCTGAGGGCGAACTGCAGATGTGTGAGTGCGCCTGTATCTCGGGCGATCTGGACTTCACGCTCGGCGATCCGATGCGCAGCGTCGGCGTCCCACAGCTCGAGCGCAACCATGTTGTTGTTCCGGAAACGGGAGAGGGACAGCGAGCGGCCGTCATCGTCAGCTGCGAGTTCCAGCTCAAGAGCCTGGGCGAACAACGGTGCGGCAGGGGAGTACCCGTCGATCACACGCGTAGCGAACGCGTCGAGGACAACGTCGTCGACGCGATGCATCGTTGTGCCCGGCGGCGCCGCCCGGACGGCTTCCGCAACCGCAGGTGCGCCGCCGGTGACCTCGATGTCATGGGCCACCGCCCCACCGAGCGCCTCGAGGTACGTCTCTCGGGCGAGTTCCGGGTCGAGCGACTCGAGACGGCTCGCGGCGCTCAGAAATAGTGGGCCGGCGTCGCTGCCGCGCTGCTGCGCCAGCGCGATCTGAGCTTGCAACAGCTCGGCCCGCGCAAACCCGGACTCACCGAGGGCGCTGGACTCGGTGCCTGAAAGCAGGTGGAGTGCACCCTCGAGGTCGCCGGCGTCACGCTTGGCGCCGGCAGCGGCGAGTCGGCGCTCGGCGCGACGCTTGTTCTCCGGCGTAAGGCTTGCCGCACGCTCGAGGAAGCCGGCGACGGCCGCAAAGCCACCTCGAGCCTGGGCGCGTCCGGCGGACCGCTCGAGCTCGGCTGCCACCTCCTCGTCGGGTGCGGCAGCGGCCTGTGCGCGGTGCCAGGCGCGGCGGTCCGGATCGAGGTCCGGATCGGTTGCGCCCGCGAGTGCGGCGTGAACCCGTCGCCGCTCGTCCGGCTCGGCGGAGCTGTACACGGCCGAGCGGACGAGTGGGTGCCGGAAGGTCACTGCACCGCTCAGGTTGACGAAGCCTTCCGATTCGAGTGCGTCCCCGGCCCTCTCCGAGATGCCCAGCTCCTTCGCCGCGCTCCAGAGGAGCGCCGGATCGCCCAGCGGTTCGGCCGACGCCAGGAGCAGCAGTTGCCTCGCGTCGCGTGGGAGCCGCGCGAGCCTCCGCGTGAAGCTCTGCTCGATGCCAGCGGACAGCGGTCCTGCCGCCGTCAGCCCGAAGCCGCCGGCCAGCTGGGCCGGCGTGAGCCCGCGTGGAAGCTCCAGGAGTGCGAGCGGGTTGCCGCGTGTTTCGGCGACGATCCGCTCCAGGACGCGGTCGTCTAGGCGGCCGGGCAGCACGGAGTCCAGCAGCGCTCGCGCGTCGCGATGACCGAGGGGCTCGACGCGAAGCTCGGCGAAGCCCGCGAGGGCGTCGATCGGATCTCGCGCCGCGAAGACGATCGCGATCCTCTCGGCCAGGAGACGGCGGGCGACGAAGGCCAACACGCGTGCCGACGCCCGGTCGAGCCACTGTGCGTCGTCGACGATGCAGAGGAGCGGCTGCTGCTCGGCAACCTCCGACAGGAGGTTGAGCACCGCAAGCCCGACGAGGAACGGGTTCGGCGTTCGGCCGGCGCTCAGGCCGAGCGCGACCTCCACGGCGTCTTGCTGGGGAGTCGGAAGGCTCTCGAGGAGTCCCAGGTTGGGTGAGCACAGCTGCTGGAGCGCTGCGAAGGCAAGCTCCATCTCGCCCTCGACGCCGATCGTGCGAGTTACGTGAAAGTCTGATCCTGCCTCGACGGCGTACTCGAGAAGTGCCGTCTTGCCGACCCCGGGCTCGCCGTAGATAGCGAGTACGCCACCCTCGCCGTCGCGTGCCGCCGCGAGCACGCGGTCGACCACGCCACGCTCTTGGCGCCGACCGAGGAGCTGGGCTGCCGGTGCCCTCGTAACCATCTCGGGAGCATGCCACCGGGGTCATGAACTACGGGTTTCCGGGATTCGAGTGGCTGCCTGCGGAGGCCACGATCCGGGCTGAAAAGGCAGTTCGGAAAGGAGTAACTGTGACAACCGCCATCATCGGAGTGGGCAACCTCGGGACCGCGGTCGCCCGCCATCTCGTGGCCGGTGACGAGCTCGTCGTCCTGGCCGCGCAAGACGAAGGGCACGCCCTGGGGCTCGCGGGCGAGCTCGGCCCGCGTGCCGAAGCCGCTCTGGTCGACGACGCGCTCGAAGTTGCAGACGTCGTCGTCCTCGCGCTCTGGCTCGATCAGCTCAAGGAGTTCATCCCCGAGCAGGAGCGCCTGCTCGAGAACAAAGTCGTCGTCGACCCCTCGAACCCGCTCGGTTTCGACGAGAACGGACAGATGATCCGGACGCTGCCCGACGACCAGTCTGCGGGCTCGATCGTGGCCGGCTTGCTTCCCGCGAGCGCGCATTACGTGAAGGCGTTCGGGACACTGGCCGCGGACTCGCTGGCGAGCAGCGCTCACCGCGAGCCGCAGCGGGTTGCTCTGTTCTACGCAACGGACGACGACGTCGCCGCGGGTGCTGCCGAACGGTTGATCACGGCCGCGGGCTTCGATCCAGTGAAGGCCGGCGGCGTGGCGGCTGCCGTGCGGATCGAGATGCCCGGTGGCGACCTCCACCAGATGGGGCTAAACGGGCAGCTGCTGGACGTCGATCAGGCGCGCGCAGCACTCGCATCGTCCGGGGTGCCCGCATGAGCACGACCGATACCGCCGCCCTGCCGGACTACGCGCCGCTCCCGGCTGGCGCACGCGGGCCGGCGCTCAACGAGCAGGGCTATTACGTCGGCCGCGTAGAGCGGAACCTCTACTACGTCACGGACGGCACGTACATGTGCGCCTTCCTGACGACCTCGGACGGTGTGGTCGTGCTCGATGCTCCGCCGACCCTCGGAAACAACATTCAGCGGGCGATCGACGAGATCGCCTCGGCGAACGGCGTCAGCGGCAAGGTCGAGTACCTCATCTACTCGCACCACCACTCGGACCACGTCGGCGCAGCCTCCCTGTTCGACAGGAACGTGACGCGGATCGGGCACGAGGAGACGCGGAACCTGCTGCTCCGTGACGACGACCCGGCCAGGCCTCCGAACGAGGAGACGTTCCAGGACACCCGCACCCTCGAGATCGGCGGCGATCGGATCGACCTGGCCTATCACGGCCCGAACCACTCGCCCGACAACATCGTCATCCACCTGCCCGATCACGACGCGCTGATGCTGGTCGACATCGTCAACCCTGGCTGGGTGCCGATCTACCAGTCGAACCTGAGCGAGGACATCCCCGGCTACCTAGAGGCGCCAGCGAATGCGCTCGCCTACTCGTGGAAGCACTTCATCGGCGGGCACATGGGCCGGCTCGGGACGCGCGAAGACCTCGCCCTGCACCAGCAGTACATGGCGGACATCGCCGAGAGCTCCCGGCACGCGATCGACACCGTCGACCCGACGCCCTACTTCGTGAAGTACGGCGAGAACTTCTGGGCGGCGCTGAAGGGATACCTCGACGAGTGCGCCGCTGCGACCGCCGCGCCCGTGATCGAGAAGTACACCGGCGTGCTTGCTGCGGCCGACGTATTCACGGAGGACGTGGCGTTCCAGGTCATGCAGTCGGTCCGGCTCGACCTCGGCTACGGCGCCCAGGTCCACCCATAGGCAAAGGAGACGAAGATGACAAGTGATCTGGGTGTCTGGAAGGCCGAGGACTGCGCACTCGTGCTGATCGATTACCAGCAGGAGATGTTCGAGGTCATCCGCTCCGAGACGAGCGCCGACATGGTCGAGCTGCACGCCAGGCTGCTGGCGAAGACGGCCAAGGCGTTCGACATGCCGATCGTGCTCTCGACAGTCGGCGTGGCGTTGGGGTTCAACGGTCCTACCCTCCCGTCGATCCTCCAGGAGCTCGAAGGCATCGAGCCGATCGACCGAACCTCGATGAACGCGTTCGAGGACGAGGCCTTCCGGCAGGCGGTGGAGGCGACCGGCCGCAAGCGTCTGATCGTCGGCGCGCTGCACACGGAGATCTGCCTCGCGTTCGCCACGGTGCAAGCGCTGAACGACGGGTACGACGTCCTGTACGTCACCGACGCTGTCGGAGGTCGTTCGCAGGTCGCACACCGCACGAGCATCGAGCGGCTGGCGCATGCCGGCGCCGTGCCGACCACCGCCCTCGCCGTCGTGACCGAGACGTTCCGCGACTGGGCGAGCCCGCTCGCCGAGGCTGCCGGCAGAGTCATCTACTGGTACTTCGACGAGGTCGGCAACCACACAGATCAGGTGGGCGTCGCCGAGAGAGAGAAGCAGGCTGCCGTAGCCGCGCTGGCCGGAGCGCACTGAATGACCGGACGGCTTTCCGGGAAGGTCTGCGTCGTCACCGGGACGGGCGGGAGCATGGGTCGCGCGACCGCCCTGACCTTTGCGCGGGAGGGCGCGTCGGTTGTCGGCTGCGACGTCGCGGTCGAGTCGGCGGAGGAGACCGTGGAGCTGGTCAAGGCGGCCGGCGGCGAGATGGTCTCGCTCCAGCCGTGTCGCCTCAGCGATCCCGGCGACTGCGCCAAGCTCGTCGATCTCGCCGTGAACGACTACCGCGGGATCGACGTGCTGTTCAACCTCGCCGGCCGGTCACACTTCGGCCGGGTCGAGGACGTCACCGACGAAGAGTGGGAAGCCGCCCACCGGGACGAGGTCGACGTGATCTTCTATCCGACGCGGGCGGCCTGGCCGCACCTGATCGCGAGCTCCGGGGTGGTCGTGAACATGGCCTCGCTCAACGGGCAGATCAGCTTCAGGAGTCTCGCGTCGCTGTCGCACACGACGAACAAGGCCGCGATCATGGCGATGACGCGCCAGCTCGCTATGGAGGGAAGCGAGCACGGGATCCGTGTCAACTCGATCTCGCCGGGCCTGATCCAGAGCGGGGCGAACCGAGCTCATCTCGATGACGCGGCCGGTGGGTTCGCTCAGGAGATGATCGACAGGACGCTCCTCGGCCGCCTGGGCGAGCCGGAGGATGTCGCGAACCTGGCGCTGTTCCTGGCCTCGGACGAGAGCTCGTACATCACGGGAATCGACGTCGTCATCGACGGGGGGATGAAGGTCTGGTGACGGGCCAGCGCTCAGGCTTCGGGGCCGTCGCGTTCGCCTTCCTGATCGTAATGGCGTTCGCCACGTTGCCGAGCCCTCTCTACGGCCTCTACCGGGAGCGCGATGGGCTCTCGTCCTTCACGATCACCGTGGTCTACGCGATCTTCGCGGCGGGGACGATCGCGGCACTGCTCGCGGTGCCGGCTGTCGCCCGGCGAATCGGGCGACGCGGTGTGATGCTGGCCGCGGTAGCGACGATGATCGGCGCGGCCGGCTTGCTCGCGGCATGGAAGGATCTGCCGGGGCTGCTGGTCGGGCGCTTCATCACAGGCATCGCCGTCGGGCTCGTCGCCGGGACCGCCATCACGTACCTCATCGAGCTGCATCTCCGACGCAACCCAAACGGCTCTCCGCTCCGGGCGCGGAACATCGGCACCGCGATCAACGTCGGCGCGCTAGGAATCGGCCCGTTGGTTGCCGGCTGCCTCGCGGCCTGGGTGCGGGACCCGCTGACGGTGCCCTACCTCCTCTGGATCGCGCTTGGAGCCGTAGCCCTCGTCGGGCTGGCCGCCGCGCCCGAGACGGGCGCTCCGGCCGCTTCGGCTCCGGCCGAGAAGCGGGAGGGAGTGCGACCCCGGATCCCAGTACCTGCCGGAACCGCAACCTTGGCGGCGTTCTCGGCGAACGGGCTCTTCGCCGGGCTGTCCGGGCTCTTCCTCGCCATCACGTTTCACCACCCCTCGCACGCACTGGCCGGTCTGACGCTCTTCATCGTGTTCTCGGCCGGCGTGGCCTCCCAGCTCGTCACCGCGAAGCTGCGATCCGCACCTGTCCTCGCCCTCGGCTCGGTCTCGATGCTGGCGGGTCTTGTCCTGCTCGTGACCTCGGTTCGGCTCTCGTCGCCGAGCCTCGCCTTGTTCCTGGTGGGAGGCGCCCTGATCGGGGCGGGCGCGGGGGCAGTCTTCAAGGGAACGACCGGGATCGTGCTCCAAGCAGCTGCGCCCGAGGATCGGCTGGCCATGACCTCGCAGCTGCTCATCGCGCTCTTCATCGGCCTCTCGATCCCCGTGATCGGTGCAGGGATAGCGCTGGATCAGGGGGCGAGCGCGTCGAACACCGTGCTGGGCTTCGCGATCCTCGTCGGTCTCGGCGTTGCCGGTGCGGGATGGGGACTCCTCGCGCGCAGACCGAAGAGCTCGCCACAGGTGGCATGACCGGCCCTGCCGGGACGCCCGGCTTGCCGTGGCCGTCGGGCTCCAGCGAGACTGGGGTCACGGCATGAGCACTGCCCAGCGATCCCGGAAGCGTGCACCGCTCGCAAACAAGAAGGCGCGGGAGTTCCTGCGCAAGGCCGACCCGGTACTCGGCCGGCTGGTCGACGCAAATCCGGGGTTCCGTCCGCGGGCGTGGCTGAACGACCTGCCGCCGCGCGACGCCTTCGGGACGCTCATCTTCCAGGTGGTCGGTCAGCAGCTGTCGGTTGCCGCAACCCGCACGATCGTCTCCCGGATCGAGGAGCGCTTCGGCGGCCGTCTGCCCACCCCGGCCGAGGCGCTGGCGGCCGATCCCCAGGTGCTTCGAGCAGCCGGGCTCTCCGCGCGGAAGGGCGCGACCATCCGGGCGCTCGCGGAACGGTTCGCCGACGGACGCCTGAGCGACGAGGGCCTTGCTGCCATGACCGACGCCGAGGTGGAGGCGGCCCTGACGGAGGTGTCTGGAATCGGGCCGTGGTCGGCACACGGCTTTCTGCTCGTCGCGCTCGACCGCCCTGACGTCTACCTCACCGGCGACATCGCGCTGCGGCGCGCGATTCAACGCGTCTACGGATTCGACCACGTCCCGACCGAGGACGAGCTGGTCGCGCTCTCCGACCGCTGGCGCCCTTACCGGAGCCTGGCGGTCAGCTATCTCTTCGCGTCGGAGTACGACAACGCATGACCTTCTTGTGACGCCGCCCGCGGTTCGCGTCAAGGGTGTGACGAAGCGGTTCGGATCGACGACCGCGCTGGCCGGCGTGGACCTGGAGGTTTCGGAAGGAATGGTCTTCGGTCTCCTCGGCCCGAACGGCGCCGGGAAGACCACTCTCGTTCGCATCCTCTCGACGTTGCTTCGGCCGGACTCTGGAGACGCCGAGCTGCTCGGAATCGATGTTGCGACCGACCCCTCCAAGGTACGGGAGCAGCTGGCCCTGACGGGTCAGTTCGCCGCGGTCGACGAGCTCCTGACGGGTCGCGAGAACCTCGAGATGTTCGGGCGCCTGTTCCGACTCCCGCGCACGGATGCCCGCGACCGCGCAGAGGAGTTGCTCGAGCGCTTCGAGCTCGTGGACGCCGCAGACAGAACAGCGAAGACCTACTCGGGCGGCATGCGGCGCCGGCTCGACCTTGCGTCGAGCATGCTCACCCGGCCGCGCGTGCTCTTCCTCGACGAGCCGACCACCGGCCTCGATCCGCGCAGCCGCAACGAGATCTGGGACATCGTCCGCGACCTGCGCCGCGAGGGGACGACGATTCTGTTGACGACGCAGTACCTGGAGGAAGCCGATCAGCTTGCTGACGAGATCGCCGTCATCGATCACGGCCGCGTGATCGCCAAGGGGACCGGGAACGAGCTCAAGGATCGCGTTGGCGGTCACATCCTCGAGGTCGAGCTGACCGACGTTCAGCAACGTGACGAGGCCAGCGCCGCACTGTTTCGGATCGGCTGCGGCCAGCCCGAGCAGGACGGACGACCCGACCGGCTGACGTTGCCGGCACCGCGGGAAAGCCTTGTCCTCGTCGAGGAGGCCGCCGCCGAGCTGCGTCGGGCGGGGATCGGGGTCAGCGAAATGGGTCTGCGCGGGCCGACGCTCGATGACGTCTTTCTGCAGCTGACAGGCCAGCCTCCAAGTGGGAACGGTGGCTCGCAGAGCACGGTCGCCGTGGCCGAGATCCCCGCGGAGCGCTCGCTTCACCTCTGGCGGCCGTCGGGAGTCTCGCTGCAGGACGTCGAGACGAGTGTCACCGACATCGGGGTCGTGACGACGCGGAACCTCCGTCACTTCTGGCGTCAGCCCGACCTTCTCCTCTTCTCGACGATCCAGCCGATCATGTTCGTCGTCCTTTTCGTCTACGTCTTCGGCGGGGCCGTCAGCAAGGCGCTGCCGCCGGGATACGCGTACGTCGACTACCTCCTGCCGGGCATCTTCGTCCAGTCGGTGACCTTCCGCGCGAGCCAGACGGCCGTCGGCCTTTCGGAGGACCTCCGCCGCGGCGTGATCGACCGCTTTCGCTCGATGCCGATGGCGCGGTCGGCCGTCCTGCTCGGGCGCACGACCGCTGACCTCGTACGAAACGTCGTGATCATCGGCCTGATGATCGTGGTCGGTTATCTCGTCGGATTCCGCTTCCAGGGGGGCTTCCTCCCGGCGCTCGGCTGCGTCGCCCTCGTCGCTGCCTTCGGTTTCGCCCTCAGCTGGATCTTCGCCTTCGTCTCGTTGGTCGTCCGTGGTGCCGAGAGCGCTCAGACCGCCGGGTTCGTGATCCTGTTTCCGCTCGTCTTCGCGAGCTCGGTGTTCGTCCCGGTTTCGAGCATGCCGAGCTGGCTGCAGCCGTTCGCCAAGGCCTCTCCCGTGACGTTGACCGCGGACGCGGCGCGGACGCTTGCTCACACCGGCGGCATTCCCAGCTCGCTGGGGGAGTCGCTGGCCTGGATCGCGGGGATCCTCGCGGTCTTCATCCCGCTCTCGGTCTGGCGCTACCGGAGGATGAGCTAACTCGTGGCGGCCCGCCTCTACGCCGCAACCGGCGATGCCTTCGCCCGGCTCGACGAAGCCGGCGAGGTGTGGACGGTCGAGCTCTTCCTGCCTGGGAGCGGTGCACGGTGCCTCGCCCTCGACCCGGTCGATCCCGACACGGTCTTTGTCGGTCTCCTCGAGGGCGGTGTCCGCCGCAGCGTCGACGGTGGTCGAAGCTGGATCGACTGCGAGTTGCCTGAGCCGGCGGTGTTCTCACTCGCCGTCAGTGCCGCCGACAGCGCGGTTTACGCAGGCACCGAGCCGAGTCGACTGTTCCGCAGCGACGACGCAGGCGACAGTTGGCGCGAGCTGGAGGCGCTGCTCGAGCTGCCTTCGCGCCCGAACTGGAGCTTCCCGCCACGGCCCTGGACGTCGCACGTGCGTTGGATCGCGCCGAGCCCGCACGACGCCGGCCTGCTCCTGGTCGGGATCGAGCTCGGTGGCCTGATGCGCTCGGGCGACGGCGGCGAGAGCTGGCAGGATCACCGGCCCGGCGCCCAGCTTGACGTCCACTCGCTCGTCTGGCACCCGCACGTCGAGGGCCGTGCGTACGAAGCCGGCGGAGGGGGTGCGGCGTTCAGCACCGATGCCGGCGAGACCTGGGAGCCCGCCGATGACGGCCGCGACCGCCACTACACGTGGTCGGTCGCCGCCGATCCCGACGATGCCGACCTCTGGTACGTCTCGGCCAGCACCGGCCCTTACTCCGCCCACGGTCGCGGCGACCCTCAGGCGCGCATCTTCCGCCGCCGCGACGGCGAGCCGTGGCGTCCGCTGAGCGGCGGACTGCCGGAGCCGCTGCCGGCGATGCCGTACGCGCTCCTCGCCACCGAGGGTCGTCTCGTTGCCGGCCTCGCCGACGGCCAGCTGTGGGAGAGCCCCGACCGCGGCGACAGCTGGAGGGCACTGAAGCTTCAGGGAGATGATCTCGGCGGCCTGCTCGCGCTTGCTCCGGCATAGTCGTGGCTCTCGGGGCTGTGCAGCTTCAAGTCCCGCCCCCGGCATTCGCTCAACCATGCGGACGCTCCCGCTGGACCGTGCGTGCGCAAGCCCGGAACACGTCAGTTGTCCATTTGGCCGCAGCGAGCAGCAAGACGAGCATCACGAGGCCGGCGATGAGCGCGGCGCGTGTCACGGTTTGAGGCCTTCGTGCTTTCTGATCGTGACGTGGAACGCGGCCGCGCCGGTGAGTGAGGGAGAGCACCGGCGCGGCGCGCGCAGGCACCGCGTCGCGAGTCGCCGAGTCGTGCAAGCAGCGCCGGTGGCAGTCGGGGGCGACGCTGCCTCAGCAACTCGTGCTGCGGGTGCCATCGTGGTCACCGCAGAGAGCTCCAAGGACATTCGGGCGAGTGCCCGTCGGCTCGTTGCGTTCCGCAGGTCGGGCAGCTGTAGGAAGCCTCGGTACGCGACCTGAGCGCCCTCCACACAAGGAGGAGGGCGCTCAGGACAGATGCTGTAGCTGCCGCAGTCACGGCCGGACCGCGTTCCGTTCGGCGCGAAGCGCGCGGACCAGCGGCGGCACGACCATGGCGAGGAAGAGGCCGAGGAAGACCGCGGTGAGGCTGTCGAAGAGCAGAGTCAGGACGACTGCGAGCCGGTAGCCGGATTCCATGAACCCGAACAGCGGTCGGTACTCGCTGATCAACAGACTGACCAGCGTCCCCAGTGCGATGCCGATCGCGCCGAGGGCGGCGAGCGAGAGGATCAGGTCTCCGATTCGTCGGCCAAACCGGCGTACCGGCAGGAAGAGCACGGTTCCGACGATGCCGGCCCCTATGAAGCTGAGCAGAAAGAGCGTCCCGATCGTCGGCACGAACGAGAAGTACGCCTGGTAGTACTGCTGGGCGTGGACCGCCCCGACGAGCAGGATCGAGACGGCGCCGAGGTAGCGGAGGGTCTGGGCAGCGAGCTCCCGGCGTCGCTCTCGCCGTTGGAGGGCTCCGCCGATCGCCGCATAGGGGCGGAGCGCCGGGTGTTGAGAATGCGTGTGAGCGTTAGCCACGGTGGATCTCCTTGCCCTTCGCCGAGAGGACCCACCAGGGACCACCGAACTGATTCAAGCCCTGGCCGGTCGTCTGCCCGGGCTTGCGGTCGCTGACGAAGTAGTAGAGCGGGTGACCGCCGTAGGTGACCTCGAGCTTGCCGTCCTTCCGCTTGGTCGTGCCGAGCAGCGAGCGACGAACCCCTTGACCTGCGATCGGCTTGCCGTGCGTGATCAGCGGCGGCCAAAGGGCGGCGCAGGCGCTGTAGCAGACGCTGGTCTTGCCCTTGTCCGCGACGAAGTCGTACAAGGTGATGCCGCGGCTGTCGACGAGGATGCGGCCGAGTTTCGTCTTGGCGATGTGGACCCGCGCGCCTTGCGTGTGGCCCTCGGCGAGGGCGAGTGTGGCCGCCATGCCGGCGACCAGCGTCGCCGCGACCAGTGCGGTGAGTAGCTTGATCGGGTGCTTCATCGTGCCTCCTAGTGGTCGATCGCCACGCGGCCGATCCGCGCGTCGAAGTGGTCTGCGGCAGCGCGCGGCAACGAGGCGAGCGCGCGCAGGTGTGGGCTCGTCGCAGCCGACACGCGCGCGACGAGCTCGGGCGAGTCGCTCTCGCCCCCGATGCGGCGCAATAGCTCGTCGCCGACGGTCTGCGCGAGCCGGTCGGCGGCCTGCGCCCAGACGGTCAGTGCCGCTGCCGCCGCCGTGAAGGCGGCGATCTCGATGCAAACGCCGCGCCGTGCGAGCGTGGCCAACGCCGCCTTCGGCGTTCGCGTTGACGTCGCGCGCTGCGCGCGGCGTTGTCTGGTGCTGGAACGAGTCGAGGCCATAGCCCCTGCCTTTCCGGTCGATGACACGGAGAGGCGAGCCTTGGCCTCGTGCGGCGCCTTCTCGAGCGCTGCACGATCAAGCTAGCAGCAGCGCGTGAGTCTACGCCCCGGGATGAACTAGCGAGTCGGGGCGCGCTTCTGCTTGGGTTCGAGCAGGCTCTGCTGCTCGACGATGCGTGCTGCCACCTCGGCGAGCTTGAGGTTGCGCTCGCGGGCGGTCAGCTGCAGCCGGCGGAAGGCGTCCTTCTCCGAGAGGTCGAGGGCCGACATCAGCAGTCCCTTTGCGCGCTCGACGAGCTTGCGGTCCTCGAGTGCCTGCTGAGCACGGTCGACCTCCGCCTCCAGCTGCTCGAACTCCTGCTGGCGCGCGGCGCAGAGCGCGAGCGCTGCCTGAAGCTCGTGCGTGTCGATCGGCTTGGTCAGGTAGGCGCCGACGCCGCTCGCTATAGAGCGCTCGACAAGGCTCTCGTCCTTGACGCCCGTGATCACGACGACCGGCCGTCGCAGGCCCTCGGCAGCGAGCTGATGGGCGGCCTCGAGCCCGTCGAGGTTCGGCATCTCGATGTCGAACAGGTAGAGGTCGGGCGTATTCGCGCGGGCGAGCTCGATGGCCTTGGCGCCGTTGGCGGCCGGGCCGATGGCTTCGTGGCCGAGCGACCGAACGCGCTCCGCGAGGCCGAGCGCGATCACCGGATCATCCTCGGCGATCAGAATCTTCAAGGCGCCGCCGGGAAGACGACCTCGGCGCGCATGCCGCCGTCGCCGCCGAGGGAACGCAGCTCGAAGCGACCGCCGAGGCCATGCTCGGCCATCCGCTCCACGAGCGCGAGCCCGAATCCCGCGGTGCGCTCTCCGCCGGCGCCACCATCCTCAACACGCAGGCGTGTTTGCTCGCCGCCGTGGAGTTGTACGACGATCGGAGCGGCTCCGTGGCGGAGTGCATTCGTAACGAGCTCATTGGCGATGATGCCGAGCTTCTGCGCCGTGGCTGCATCGAAGTTGATCTCGTCCGCATCGACTACCACCGGCACCGGTGCAGTCGCGGTGATGCTGCGGATCAGGCTGCCGCCGTCGACTCTGTCCTCCGCCTCCGTGAGCAAGCGGTGCACGGTTGCGATCGAACGGAGGCGCGCAGCGGTGTCGTCGAACGCTGCGGCGTCGCTCCCGTCGGGACGCCCGAGAAGCAGCAGATCGGCCGCCGCCTGTAGGTCGTTCTTGATCCGGTGGTTCGCCTCGCGCGACAGCGTCCGCTCCAGGTCCGCACGCTCTGCAGCGCGCTTGTGCGCGGCGGCCTCACGGCGGATCGTGCGCGACAGTACGAGCGCGACGATGACGGCGGCGGCCACCAGCGAGAGCCGCATCGCGGTCGCACCGGCCGAGAACGGAAGCAAAGCAGCGACGACCGCGCAGGTTGCCCCGCTGACGACGAGCCACAAGCCTCGCCGCCGGCCGATCTGCACGACTGCGATGAACGGCACCGCCAGGAAGAGGAGGAGTGCAAAGTTGGAGCCGGCCTCGACGACGAGCAGGGCGACGAACGCGATCAGGCCGCCGCACCAGAGGTCGAGCAGGATGCTGCCTCGGCGTGTCGCCAGCCACTCTCGCCAGGGAATCACCATCGCAACGGTGTTGCCCGCTGCTGCAGCCAGTGTCGCGACGATAAGGAGCCAGCGGTGCTGCGCACTCACGTCGACTACGAGACCGACCAGCACGACGACGATCGAAGCCCAACCGAGCCAGAAGCCGACCTGAAGAGCCGCAAAGCGGAACCGGAGCTCCAGGCTCGCATCCTCTCCCTCTACGCGCTCATAGCCGACTGCCCCCAAACGAGGCCAAGCAGCGGCGGTCAGATTCTCGATGCTGGGGACACTCGACACAACGGCGCCTGACTCGAACTAACGACCGAGCGGGTACTTCTAATCCCACGCTTGAGTCGTCAGTGTTTACGCGACGGGGCAGCGAGCGGATTTCATCACCGCGCCACCCCGTAACCCGGACCGGTCCCTGGCGATCGCGCCACAGCTCGCGAATCGAGCCGAAGTGGTTTCAATAAGGTGCCGAAGCGCAGGCCGGGGCGCCCCGGGCAACCGTGTCTGTCGGTTTCTTGCGGTAGCCTGACGCCTATGCGGCGGCGGCTTGCAGAGGTTGCTCAGTATGCGGGAGTGAGCGAGGCGACGGTGAGTCGCGTCCTCAATCAGCGGCCCGGCGTGGCGAAGGCGACGCAGGAGCTCGTCCTGACGGCGCTCGACGTGCTCGGCTACGAGCGTCCGACCGGGCTGCGGGGGGCGCGTGCGCGGCTTGTCGGGCTTGTGCTCCCGGAACTGCAGAACCCGATCTTTCCGGCCTTCGCCGAGGTCGTGGCGGACGCGCTTGCAAAGCGCGGGTTCACGCCGGTCTTGTGCACTCGGACGTCGGCCGGGATCTCGGAGGCTGCGTACGTCGAGATGCTGCTCGAGCACCAGGTTTCGGGGGTGATCTTCTCGGGTGGTCTGTATGCGCAGGCTTCCGCGGACCACGAGCACTATCTGCGGCTTCGCGAGCGTGGCCTACCGGCCGTCCTGGTGAATGCCGCCTACGAGGATCTCGGGTTTCCGCGCATTTCGACCGACGACCGGAGTGCGGTCGGGCAGGCGGTCGTGCATCTGCGCTCCCTCGGCCACGAGCGAATCGGGATGGTGCTCGGCCCAGCCGATCATGTCCCGTCTGCCCGGAAACTGGCGGCCTTCGAGGAGCTGGGTTGCACATCGGAGCTCGTCGAACGAACGATGTTCTCCACGGAGGGGGGCCAAGCTGCCGGCACGAAGCTGCTTCGGCGTGGGGCGACGGCTGCCGTCTGCGCGAGCGACGTCCTCGCACTCGGCGTTATTCGGGGCGTCCGCCGCGAAGGGCTCGACGTTCCCGAAGGCTTTTCCGTCGTCGGCTTCGACGACTCGACGCTGATGGCATCTACCGATCCGCCGCTGACCACCGTGAGGCAGCCGATCGAGTCGATGGGGCGGAGTGCAGTGACGACACTGCTTTCGCTGGTCGGCGGCGAAGCGGTCTCATCGCAGGAGCTGCTGTTCGAGCCGGAGCTCGTCGTGCGCGCATCGACGGGGGCTGTGGCGGTGTCGCGCCCGGTTCCGGCGGCTGCCTCCGCTTAGCGTATTGCAAGTCGCTTGCAAGATTAAAGATAGATCTTGCAATAAGTTGCGAGATATGCCATGCTCGCCGCCGTGGATGTTCGCGTCATAGCGGCACCGCTCGAGGAAGGCGTCAACCCAGCGACGACAGAGTGGTGGCGCGAGGCGGTCATCTACCAGGTCTATACGCGGAGCTTCGCCGACGCGAACGGCGACGGGGTCGGTGATCTCGCCGGAGTCCGCGACCGGCTTCCGTATCTACGTGAGCTCGGCATCGATGGGCTCTGGTTCAACCCCTGGTATCCGTCGCCCGGCGCGGACAACGGGTACGACATCTCGGACTACCGATCGATCGACCCCGCCTTCGGCACCCTCCCTGAGGCGGAAGGTCTGATCGCCGACGCGCGTGCGCTCGACATCCGGACGATCGTCGACGTCGTGCCGAACCACGTTTCCGACCAGCATCCGTGGTTCCAAGCGGCGCTAGCCTCGACGCCGGGCTCTCCCGAGCGCGCGCGCTTCTGGTTCCGACCCGGGCGTGGTGCGAACGGAGACGAACCACCCAACCAGTGGCAGTCGATCTTCGGCGGCAACGCCTGGACTCGCGTTGCCGACGGCGAGTGGTACCTGCACCTCTTCGCGCCGGAGCAGCCCGACCTGAACTGGACACACCCGGACGTCTGGGCGGAGTTCGAGAGCGTGCTGCGTTTCTGGTTCGACCGCGGCGCGGCCGGCGTCCGCATCGATTCAGCAGCGTTGCTCATGAAGGACCCGGAACTTCGCGACGAGCGCCCGGACGCCGGGCCTGAAGAGCACCCTTTCTCTGATCGGGACGAGACGCACGACGTGTACCGCCAGTGGCGGACGATTGCGGACTCCTACGACGACCCGCGAGTGCTGGTCGGGGAGATCTGGCTCCCGGATGCCGACCGGCTCGCTCGTTACCTGCGGCCGGACGAGCTCCATACCGCGTTCAACTTCGACTTTCTCGGTTGTCCCTGGGATGCGCAGCGCATCCGTGCCTCGATCGACGCGTCGCTGGCAGTGCACGAGCCGGTCGGCGCGCCTCCCACCTGGGTGCTCTCGAACCACGACGTGACCAGGCCGGTCACCCGCTACGGGCGGGCCGACAGCTCGTTCGCCTTCGCGAACAGGCGTCCCGGCATTCCGACCGACCTCGAACGCGGCACACGCCGGGCGCGTGCTGCAGCGCTGCTCACGATGGCTCTGCCCGGCTCGATGTACGTCTACCAGGGCGAGGAGCTCGGTCTGCCCGAGGTCGAGGACATTCCGGCCGAACGTCGCAACGACCCGATGTGGCTGCGCTCGGGAGGTGCGGATCCCGGACGCGACGGCTGCCGCGTGCCGATCCCCTGGTCGGGCGACCGGCCTCCGCACGGTTTCAGCCCCGAGGGCGCCGAGCGGACCTGGCTCGACCAGCCGGACGACTGGGCGTCGCTGACGGTCGCGGCGCAGACGGACGATCCGGCGTCGATGCTCTCTCTCTACCGCGACGGTCTGCGTATCCGCCGGACCCGTCCTTGGGGCGCGGGCCCGTTTCGTTGGCTCGGCCCGCTTGGGACGTTCTTCGGCGTCGCGTCGCTCTCGTTCGCGCGCGGCGATGCGTTCGCCTGTCTCGTCAACTTCGGCCCGGAGCCGGTCGCAGTGCCGGCCGGCGCCGTGATCCTCATCGCCAGCGATGAGCTCGAAGGAGGTGCGCTTCCGCAGGACACCACGGTCTGGCTCTACCAGGAGAACGGTGGATTCGGGCCATCTAACTGGGAATCCACTCGTACGTCTAAGGAGGGACGATGAAGTCCACTCGTATAGGGATCGTCGTCGCCGCGGCCGTCTTGCTCGGCGTCGGCGCGAGCACAGCCGCCGGCTCGACGCGCTCGGCGAAGCACGTCACGATCAGCGTCGCCTCGCTCATCCCCGGGAGCACCCCTGCGGCGATCAAGCAGTTCAACGCTCAGGTGAAGGAGTTCGAGCACAAGAACCCGACGATCACCGTCAAGCCGGTCGAGTACCAGTGGACCGCTCCCACCTTCGCGGCCAAGCTCGCCGCGGGGACGCTGCCGACGGTGTTCGAGGTGCCGTTCACCGACGCTCGCACGCTGGGTGACCACGGCCAGCTGTCAAACCTCACGCCGTATTTCAAGAAGCTCCCGTACCACAAGAAGTACAACAAGAGGGTCCTTGCAGAAGGCACCGACGCGAAGGGACAGATCATCGCTCTGCCAAAGGGCGCTTACGCGCAGGCTCTCCACTACAACCGACAACTCTTCAAGCAGGCCGGGCTCGACCCGAACAAACCGCCCACCACCTGGGCGCAGATCCGCAAGGACGCCAAGATCATCACCCAGAAGACAGGCAAGCCCGGCTATGTCGAGATGGCGAAGAACGACAACACCGCCGGTTGGATCCTGACCACTCTCGTTTACTCGCTCGGCGGGCGGATGGAGAAGGGGGTCGGCACCCATGCCAAGGCGACCCTCGACAACAAGTACACGGTCAAGGCCCTGAACATGCTCAAGGCGATGCGCTGGAGCGACAACTCCATGGGCTCCAACTTCGACCTCGGTTGGAGCGACATCAACCAGGCATTCGCTGCCGGCAACGTCGGGATGTACATCAGCGGGTCGGACGTGTACACGAACCTCGTCCAGGCCTACAGCGTCAATCCCTCTATCTACGGTCTCACGACGATCCCGATGGCCAACAACAAGACGGCCGGTGTGCTCGGCGGCGGCACGCTCGCAGCCGTTCGCCCGAAGGTGAGCAAGGCCACGCTCGCCGCGGCCATGAAGTGGATCAGCTTCTTCTACGAGTCGCCGCTCGTCTCGAAGAAGCAGGCGATCCGGAACGCGAAGACGCTGGTCGCAAACCATCAGCCGGTCGGCGTTCCCGCGCTTCCGCTCTTCAACAAGAAGCAGTACAAGTTGGCGAACAGTTGGATCAAGCCGTACATCAACGTCCCGATCGGCCACATGAAGCCGTTCCTGGACGGGATCTTCAAGCAGCAGCTCGTCCCGGAGCCTGAGGCATCGACCCAGAGCGTCTACAACGCCCTCAACGCCGTCGTCGAGGCGGTGCTGACGAACCAGAGTACGAACATCGGGCAGATGCTCCAGCAGGCGAACGCCCAGGCGCAGGCCGCGATCAAAGCGGGTGCCTGACACCGCGTGATACTGGAGTGACGTTGACCACCGTCGATGAGAGAGGGCCCGCGCTTCCGAGCAAGCGTGGGCTCTCTCGGCGTTATGTGAGGCCGCGACGGACGCCGCTGAGCTGGATCCGTGGCGGTGGGCTCACGGCAGTCCTGTTCCTCCTGCCGCTTCTCTTCGTGTTCGGCGCGTTCTCGTGGTACCCGATCGTCCGCACGGCGATCATGTCGCTCCAGCACACGAACTTCGTGTCGGCGCCGACGTGGGTTGGCTTCCAGAACTTCGCCGCCGTCTGGCACGACCCGCAGTTCCCGATCGCCGTCAGGAACACCGCCTACTTCGCCCTGCTTGCGCTCGTTTTTGGCTATCCGATCCCGCTCATCGCCGCGGTTCTGATGAGCGAGGTGCGCAAGCGGCGCGGCATCTACAGCGTGCTCGCGTACCTACCCGTTGTGATCCCACCCGTCGTCGGTGTGCTCCTGTGGAAGACGTTCTATGACGGGAGCTCGACCGGCGTCTTCAACACGATCCTGCACTGGGTCGGCCTCGGGCCGTATCCGTGGCTGAATTCGGAGCAGTGGGCGATGCCGTCGCTTGTGCTCTATTCGACCTGGGCCAACGCCGGCGCGACGATCATTATCTACCTGGCCGCGCTGACTGCGGTGAACCCTGAGCTCTACGAGGCGGCATCCGTCGACGGCGCCGGCCTCTTCAGCAAGATCTGGCACGTCACCCTGCCCCAGATTCGCGGCATCCTTCTCGTGACGTTGATCCTGCAGATCATCGGTACCGCACAGGTCTTCGTCGAGCCGTTCCTCTTCACTGACGGCGGGCCGGTTCACGCGACCCTGACCGTGATGCTCCTGATCTACAACTACGCCTTCGGGAACTCGCTCGGCGGCGACTTTGGCAAGGCGACGGCGCTTAGCCTCATGCTCGCTGGCTTCCTGGCGGTCTTCTCGCTCGTCTATCTGCGGGCAACGCGGTCCTGGAGCACGCGATGAGCGAGCCCGGCCGCGGCCTTATCTCGGAGCTCGAGTGGCAGAAGTCAAGGATCCGCTGGGGGACGCGCACGCTGCATGTGCTGCTGCTCGTCGGTCTGGTCGTGATCGGCCTCGGTCCGCTCCTCTGGCTCGCGAAGTCGGCCGCCATGCCGACGAACGACACGATCAGCCATCCGATGTCGTTCTTCCCGCACGGGGCGGCGTGGAGCAACTTCAGCCAGGCCTGGAACGACGTGCACGTCGGCCGCTATTTCTGGAACTCGATCGTGATCGCGTTCGGCGCCTGGGCGGTGCAGATCGTCGTCGCGACGACGGGCGGGTTCGCGCTCTCGGTGTTGCGTCCGCGCTACGCGCCGATCATCAAGGGCTTGCTCCTGGCCACGCTCTTCATCCCGGTGGTCGTGCTCCTCGTGCCGCTCTACGTCGAGATCGTGCGCCTTCCGATCCTGCACAAGTCGCTGATCGACAGCTACTGGGCCTTGTGGCTTCCGTGGGCCGCGAGCGCCTTCAACGTCATCCTCGTGACCCGGTTCTTCGACAATCTCCCACGCGAGATCTTCGAGGCGGCCAGGATCGACGGCGCGGGGCCGTTTCAGCTCTTCTGGCGGATCGTGCTGCCGATGTCGAAGCCGATCCTTGGCGTGGTCTCGGTCTTCGCCGTGCTGGCGTCGTGGCGGGACTTCCTCTGGCCCTTCCTCGTCCTTTCGAACTCGAACAAGCAGCCGCTCTCTGTCCGGTTGCCTGCCATCCAGCTGCAGACATCGCTCGGAGTTTTCCTCGCGGCGATGTTCATCGCCTGCCTCGTGCCGATCGCGGCCTTCCTCCTCTTCCAACGCTCATTTCTCCGTGGCAGCGGCCTGAGTGGAGCGATCAAGGGCTGACCATGGCAGAGATCCAGTTCAACGAGGTATCGAAGGTCTACGGCGACGTTCAGGCTGTTGTCGATCTCGATCTGAGGATCGAGGACGGCGAGATGATGGTGCTGGTCGGGCCATCGGGGTGCGGCAAGACGACGGCGCTTCGGATGGTCGCCGGACTCGAGGACATCACGAGCGGCGAACTCAGGATCGGCGAGCGCATCGCCAACGGCATCACGCCGAAGGACCGCAACATCGCGATGGTCTTTCAGAACTACGCGCTGTACCCGCACATGACCGTCGAACAGAACCTCGCTTTCAGCCTGAAGCTTCACCGGCTGCCGAAGGACGAGATCAAGACGCGAGTCCGTGCCGCCGCGAGGACGCTCGAGATCGAGCCACTCCTGAAGCGGAAGCCAAGTGCTCTCTCGGGCGGCCAACGCCAGCGTGTGGCGATGGGCCGCGCCATCGTGCGCGAGCCGGACGCCTTTCTGATGGACGAGCCGCTCTCGAACCTCGACGCGAAGCTACGCGTCCAGATGCGTGCCGAGATCCATGAGCTTCAGCGTCGGCTCAATACGACGACCCTCTACGTGACACACGACCAGGTCGAGGCGATGACGATGGGCGACCGTGTCGCGGTCATGAATGCCGGACGTCTGCTTCAGGTCGACACGCCGCAAACCCTCTACGACCACCCGGCCAACGAGTTCGTCGCAGGCTTCATCGGCTCTCCGGCGATCAACCTCATCGAGGCCGAGCTCGAGCAGACGAACGGTCATTACTCCGTCGCCTTCGGCGAATACCGGCTGACGGTCGACAACAACCTCGCGCGCAACCGATCGGGGCTGGAGGACTATGTCGGCAAGTCGATCATTCTCGGCATCCGGCCCGAGGACTTCGAGGACGCGAGCCTCGAGTCGGGAGCACCCGACGATCGACGCATGAGGGTCGAGGTCGATCTCACCGAGCAGCTCGGAGCAGACGTGCTGCTCTACTTCGGGTCAAGCGCGACGGCCGTAGTACGGAGTGCGGCCCTCGCGGACGGCGACGACGACGGTTTCGGGCAGACGAGGATGTGTGCACGCGTCAGTCCTCGCAGCCGCATCGCAATCGGCCACGCTGCCGAACTCGCCGTCGACACGAGCCGCCTCTACTTCTTCAACCCGCAAACACGCGACGCAGTCTAAAGACACGCGTTCAGGCTTTATCTCGCGCCGCAGCGAAGGTCGGCGTCCCGCGGACCTATTCGGTATTGCGCGAGTGTGGGCGCCGGGCCGGTGAAGCCGCCGTTGGTGCAGTTCTGCCGCGCTTGGGTGAGTGTTGCCTTGGTTCCGGCCACCCAGCCGGGCAGTCGGCGGTTGAAGGCCGTTTGTGTCGTCTGCGTGGTCAGCCCCGTGATCTCGTGCCATTGGGCGCTGGTGGAGTAGATCCCGATCGGTCCGGTCGCGCCGGCGTTGTGCAGGCCGGCTATGAAGCCCTGTAGCGCGGCGATATTGAGCTGGTAGGTGCCGGCCCAGCTCGCCCCGAGCTCGACGTCCAGCCACCAGGGGGCGGTCTTGGCCGCGACCGGATCGAGGGCGGCGACGAGGCGGTAGGAGTGGGCGGCGCGCTGCTCACCGTAGAGGTAGGAGCAGGCATTCGTCAGCAGGCCGTTACAGGCACCGTAGAGGGGTGTGCTGCCGCTGCTAGGCCAGTCGGCGACGTGGTGGTCCGCGCCGGGGTTGGCGGTGTCGATGTAGAGCGACAAGGGCGGCTGGTTCGGATGCTTGCTCCCAGGCGTGTCGCGCGCCCAGTGCAGCTCGCCGCTGAGGCAAGGGTTTGCCGTGTTCGCCAGTCCGCCGTTGACGCCGACTATTCCGAACAGCGGGTTCGACGGATAGGAACCCGAGCACTGCGGATAGGAGGCGTCGTATCCGATGGTCGGCGACGAGCCGCCGCCCAGTGCCATGACCAGCACCACGGCGACGACAATCAACGCAAGCAACACCACGGCCGCCACCCACCGCGCTCCGAACCGCGAACCTCTCGACGGCGGCACGAGCATCAAGCTACCTAGGGGTGCCGACCGCCTAAGCCCGAGTGCCACCCGGGGATATCGCCATGCGGGCCGCGCGGCTTCTTCAACTCGCGGAGCTGCTTCGCGGCGGGAAGAGTCGTCGCGGCGGCGGTCTCGCCGGCGGGTCGTGACCAAAGACGAGGACGTCGATCAGCGTCTCTGCGGCGGAGGCGGCCGGGATCGCGAGGATCACGGCGAGGGCACCGAAGAGCAGGCCAACGACGGAGACGGTGACGAGGGTGACGAGCGGGGAGAGGCCCACCGAGCGGCCCATGACGCGTGGATTGATCACGTAGCTCTGGAACTCGCGGACGCCGATGAGCACGACTACTCCGAGCACCGCCACGTGTACCGACTGGGGGAGCCCGACGGCGACGACGAGGATTACGCCCATCAGCGGTCCGACGACGGGGATGATCTCGAACAGGCTGACCGCGCCGCCGAGGAGAAGCGGGTAGTGCAGGCCGACGAGGTAGAAGCCCGTTGCGAGGACGGCGCCGATCACGGCGACCATCACGAACTTGAGGCGGGTGTAGGAACCGAGCCGCCGGTCGATCTCGAGATACGTGCGGCGTGCGTTCTCCCGCTTCGACTCCGGCGCCAGCCGAACGAGCAGGTCGATCATCGCGTCCCGCTCGGTGACCCAGTACCAGGTTGCCGCGATCGTGAACAGAACCCCGACGAGCGCGTCGGTCGCCTTGTGGCCGTAGGCGGCGATGGGATGGAAGATCTGGCTCCCGGACGGGAGTCTCCTGAGGTGCTCGTTGATCCAGACGAGCACGTCGTGCCGGATGCCGGTCGTGTGGCTGACCGGAACGCCGGCCGCGTGCTGAGCGAGCGCGCGCTTCAGCTCATGCAGCGCAGGCGGCACTGCGAGCCAGAAGAACAGCGCGAAGATCCCGAACACGAGGATGAAGAAGGAGAGGATCGCGAGCGCGCCCGGAACCCTTCTGCTGCGGAGCCACTCCACTCCCGGTCGCATCGCGGCCGCGAAGGTCAGGGCGAGCAGAAGAAGCACGACGAGGTCGCGCACCTTCCAGAGGCCGGAGGCGATCGCCGCGACAGCGATCACGCCCGCTGCAGCGCGAGCCGCCGTTACCGCGACGTCCCGTTGGGGCGCTGCCCGCTCCGCATTTGGCTCGTGCGTTTCCATACGTGAAGATGATGGACGACGAACCCGACGGAGCCAGGGGAGACCGACGATGACTCAAGCGGGAAGCGATGCATCCGTGAGCAAGCCCAAGACCTTGTTGCAGCGTCTCCACCACGTGCTGCAGCCGTTACCTCAGCCCATCAATCCGGCCCTGCTCGAGCACGAGCGCCTGCGGGCAGAGGCGAGACAGAACCGAATCGCCGACGCGATTACCGCCTTCAGCGGCTCGATGCTGTTTGTCTATATCCACATCGCCTGGTTCGCGTGCTGGATCGCCTTCGGCGTCGAGAACTACCCCTATGGCCTGCTCACCATGATCGTCTCGCTCGAGGCGATCTTCCTCTCGACCTTCGTGATGATCAGCCAGAACCGCGCCGACGCGAAACGCCAGGTGATCGCGGACGAGCAGTGGAGGACGGTCAAGGAGGAGCGCAAGCAGAACGTCGAGCTGCTCAGGCTCTCGAACCAGATCCTGACGCTCACCCAGGAGGTTCGTGCGATGGCGGGGGCTTTCAGGGACAAGGACGACATCGCCGCCCTCGCAAAGGAGGTGCGTGCCCTCAGGTCTTCCCGTACGGAGCCGGCGGAGTGAGCGCTATGGCTTGGGACTGGGCACCGTGCGGGTTCAAGTCCCGCCCCCGGCATCGTTCAACGGATCTGTCGGGGGCCGATCAGGCAGTTGCTCGGTCCACCAGTCGATGGGGACGATCCGCATCGCGAGCTCGAACGAGACTCGATCGAGCGACTCGGCGAGCTGGGCGATGGCGACGAGGTTGTCGCGTAGCCACTCGTCCTCGACCGGACCGCTCGTCTGGGTCGCCGGGCTGAGTCGACTCAGCCTCGGGCGGCCGAGGTGTTCCTCGAGCGGCTCCGACTCGTCGAGCACGCTGCCCCACCAGTAGAGACGGCTGTAGAGCTCGACGTGGCGATCGACGATCTCGGCGTACGTGCCCGAGTTGACCATCACGTCGGCCCAGCGTCCGAGCACTTCCTGGCCGTGACCATGCAGTTGGCCGATCAGGCGGTGGAGCCGTTCGCGGCCGTCGGCGTTGGCGAGCATGTCGTTGATTGCCGCTGTGAAACGCGGCGTGTCGAGAACGGCGTCGGTCGCGGTGGCGAGTGCTCCGTCCACGAGTTCCTCGTCCGGAACGAGCCCGGCGCCTTCGAGCAGGCTCGTCCAGACGAGGCGGGCTGTCCGGACCAGGTCGAAGAGTGCGTACTGCGCGAGCAGCGACCACCGCTCGCGCTGCCGGCGCTCGAGCACCTCGTTCAGCACGGCTCCCGTGATCGCGACGACGATCAAGCTTGCGACGAGGCCCGTGAAGAGAGCGTGGCGGCCCCAGAACCCGTCGTTGGAGAAGTCCCACGCGATGGCCCCTGCGAGGACGAGCACGCTGACGGCACCGACGATCCGCGTCGTCCGCCAGTGCGTCCGAAACGAGCTGGAGCGGCGCGGGCCAACAATGTGACGAGCCATCTCCCGCCGAGCATATTGCGCCCCACTCGTTTGACATCGGCCGAGCGCGTGCGGTAGGTCAATGCTCCGATGGCCTCTCCGCAGACCGGCATCTTCGCCTTGGGCACGGCGTCGCACGCGTACCTCGAACTCGACGCGACGGGTGATGCAGCCGCCCTCGCGACGGCCGTCGCCTCGCTCCGCGAACCGCGGACGACCATGGGAGGCGTCAACCTCGTCGCAGGCTTCAGGCCCGAGCTATGGCGGCAGCTCCGCTCGGAAGACACACCTGCCGACGCCGTCGGGTTCAACGCTGACATCGCCGGGATCGAGGGCTTCGCGATGCCGGCGACCCAACACGACGCAGTGCTCTGGATCTCGGGAAGCAGCTACGACGTCGTCTTCGACGTCGCGCGCGCCGCAATTGCCGAGCTGCGTGGCCTTGCCACGGTCGGCGAAGAGACCTCGAGCTGGTCATACCACCACGATCTCGACCTGACAGGTTTCATCGACGGAACCGAAAACCCGACGCTCGTCCAGGCGCTGCAGCTCGTCGCGGTCCCCGAGGGCAGCCCGGGCGCCGGCGGGTCGGTCCTACTGCTCCAGAAGTGGCAGCACGACGCCACGCTCTGGGAGTCGCTCGGCATCGAGCACCAGGAACAGGTGATCGGCCGGACCAAGGCCGACAGCGTGGAGCTCGATCCGAGGCCCGAGGACTCGCACGTCGCGCGGACCGATCAGGACGACTTCGGCAAGATCCTTCGCCGGAACATGGCGTACGGAACCGTGACCGACCACGGGACAATGTTCGTGGGGTTCGCCGCGGACCGGGGCACGCTTCAGGCGATGCTGGAGAGCATGGCCGGCCTGGACAATGGGGCCCGCGACGCGCTGACGCGCTACACGAAACCGGTAAGTGGCGCCTACTACGTCGTCCCGTCGATCGAGTCGATCGCGGGTCTCGCCGGAGCAGCGTTCACCGACTAGGCAGGCGGTGCCGGCTGGGCGGCAAGGCGCTGCGGTGTGCGTTCGGCCGCGATCTCCTGCTCGACGAGCGGAGCAACCTCTGTTCCGAACAATTCGACGGCGCGCATGACTTCGGCGTGCGAGACGGCGCCGATGCTGATGTGGGCCAGGTAGCGCTCGGGCTGGAAGAGCTGGTGGAACGAGACGATCTTCTCGGCCACCTCCTGCGGCGAGCCGAGCGCAAGTGGTCCCGACGGTGCGGCGAGCGCCTCGTAGTCCGCGCGTCCAGAGGGTGGCCAGCCGCGTTCGCGCCCGATCCGGTTCATCACGTCCAGGTACGGGGCCGCGAAGGCGGCGTCAGCCTGCTCGCGGGAATCGGCGATGAACGCGTGCGTGTTGATGCCGACACGCGGCTCGCCGATCTGTCCGGTTTCCGCCCATGCGTGTCGGTAGAGATCGACAAACGGCTTGAAGCGTGCGGTCTGGCCGCCGATGATCGCCAGCGCCAACGGCAGACCGAGAGTCGCGGCACGAACTACCGATTCGGGACTGCCTCCGACCGCTACCCAGATGGGAATTGGGTTCTGGACCGGACGCGGCCACACGACCGCGTTCTCGAGCGGCGCCCGGTGCTTGCCCTTCCAGGTGACGCGCTCGCTCTCCCGGATCGCGAGGAGCAGTTCGAGCTTCTCGGAAAACAGTTCGTCGTAGTCGCGCAGGTCGTAGCCGAACAGCGGGAACGACTCGATGAACGAACCGCGGCCCGCCATGATCTCGGCCCGTCCGCCCGAGATCAGGTCGAGGTGGGCGAACTGTTCGAAGACCCGAACCGGGTCCTCGGAAGAGAGCACGGTCACCGCGCTCGAGAGCCGGATCTGCTTCGTGACCGCCGCAATCGCCGCTAGGGCGGTCGTGGGGGATGAAACGAGGTAGTCGGGCCGGTGGTGCTCTCCGACGGCGAAGAGCTTCAGGCCGAGCTCGTCGGCGAGCGTCGCCTCCTCCATGAGGTTGCGCATCCGCTCCTGGGCGCTTACGCCGGGGTGGAGGTCAGCGAAGGTGACGAGCCCGAGATCCATCGGAGCATTAGAACGAACGTTGCGTACTCAAGTATTCCGGCCGCCGACGCCTTGTCCCGTCTAGAGTCGCTTCCGCGGCAGTTTCGATCAACGATTACCGGGAGGTGCTGGCATGTCGGCTGAGCCTGTGAGCTTCGAGAGCGACGTCAAACCGCTCTTTCGGGAACGAGACCGTGGAGCGATGTCGTCCCACTTCGATCTCTGGTCATACGACGACGTCAGCGCCAACGCGGATGCGATCCTCAACGAGCTCGAGAGTGGGTCGATGCCGTGCGACGGGCCTTGGGATGCGGATCGTGTCGAGGCCTTTCGTCGCTGGGCGCAGGGAGGCAAGGCGGCCTGACCGTGCGCTTCGAAGCGTAGGCTTCCAGCATGGATCCGGATCGCGCCCGCGAGCTTCTTCGTGTCGAGAGGACGAGAGTCGAGCGTGCTCTCGGCCACGCAGCGCATGAGGATGACGCCGAGCCCGGTGACGTCCAGGACCCGGGGAACCTCGCGTCCGACCTCTATCAAGACGAGCTGAACGAGAGCTTCCGTGAGGACTTCCAGGCGCAGCTGGCAGCGGTCGAGCGGGCCGAGGCACGCCTCGCGGCCGGCACCTATGGGCTGTCGGTCCGGAGCGGCGAGCCGATCCCCGACGAGCGGCTCGAGGCGCGTCCGACCGCCGAGCTGACGGTTGAGGAAGAGCGTGCCGACGAGGGCGGCTAGGCCGCCTGCCGCAGCGGCACGTTGTCGATTCGCGTGAGAAACGCCGGCCGCGTCGACCGAAGGTAGTCCACCACCGCCTCCTCGCTCTTGGCACACGGGAGAAGCGTCTTCCATCCGTGCAGGTGCTCGGGTTGGTGGAAGTCGCCGTTCGCGACAGCGGGAAACCCGCGTTCTGCAATCCAGGCGAACAGCTCGTAGCGGTTGAAGAGCTCCCAGCGGTCGACGAGAGGCTCGAGCTCGCGCCATTCGAGGGAGAACCGAGTCGTGGCCCGAGCCGGCGAACCGCCTCCCGTTTCCTGTCGATAGGGATGCGCCGCGATCAGTGCGGCTCCGGCCTCGCGCGCCTGCGCGAGCGCCAGGTCGAGCCCGTCGTCTAGTCCGACGAACGGCCGACACCCGACAGCGACGGCGTGGGCAGAGGCCGCAGGATCGGGGTCGTTGAAGGTCAGCTCGAGCCCCGCAACGAGCAGCAGGTCGTAGTCGCGCCGGGCACGCTCCGCTTGGGCCAGGATCTCGGCGAGATAGTCGGCGTGGTTCGAGCCCCGCACGCTGCACCCCGGTCCGTCATGGGGAAGCCACGGGTCGTCCCGGCGAACGACGTGGTCGGTCACCGCAAGTACGTCGAAGCCGTTTTGGCCATAGAGGTCGACCAGCTCGGAGAGAATGAGAGCTCCGTCGCTCCAACGCGTGTGGGCATGGAGCTCGCAAAGAAGCGGCTCGAGTTTTCCGCGCATCCGCTTCCAGAGTGCGTAAAGAGGATCAGAACGGGGGCGAAGTCTGGTTACACGCCGGGGGAGAGCCGGTGAACGGCGGCGCGTGCGTTTTGCCGGTCCCGGAAACGAGATTGTCACGAGATCCCAACGTGCTGTGTTCCCACACGCGCCTGATCGGGCTGGAGAGTCTGCGCCGTCAAGGTGTCCGATCAAGGGGGAGGAATGAGTAGACGAAATCGCCGCTTCCAGCTGCCGTGGTCCCGAGGCGTGGTTGTGATCGTGGCTGTGGCGCTGACGGCTGCCGCCGGTGCCGGCACGGTTCTGGCGGATCCCGGAGGCGTCTTCGCAGGCAGTGACAATCCCTGGCCCTACGACGCGCCGGGTCCCGCGGCGACTCCGGTTCTAGCCGCGGTAGGAGACATCGCCTGCGAGCCGGACAACGCCGAGAACGCTGGAAATCCGGCCGCCGTCAAGTGCGGTGGCGCCGGGATAGGCGGCTTCGGCGCTGAGTACGCGACCGCGAAGCAGGCGGCTGGCATGAAGCCGAGCGCCGTCGCCATTCTCGGCGACGAGCAGTACCAAGTCGGGAAGTTGAGCGACTTCGAGCAATCGTATGAGCAGACCTGGGGCGGACTGAGGATGCTCGAGAGGCCTGCGCCGGGCAACCACGAGTACTACGCCTACACCAAGAAGGGCGACAACGAGGCAGCCCAGAACGGGAACGGCTACTTCGCCTACTTCAACGGTCACGATTCGGCCGGAACCCCGAACGCACAGGGTCAGGCCGGCGACGACACGAGCACCAACCAAGGTTGGTACTCGTACGACCTCGGCCACTGGCACATCATCTCGCTGAACATCGAGTGCGGATCCGCGGCGTTCAACAACGACTGCTCCACGACCGACGGCGGACTGCTCGCCAGCGAGACCAGCTGGCTCGCCCAGGACCTCAACCAAGACAGCAGCCCATGCACGCTGGCGTACTGGCACCAGCCGACGTTCAGCTCGACCGCGAGCCCGTTCACCTCGGACAGCACCGAGGGCGCGGCGGCTGACGCCTGGTGGCAGCTGCTCTACCAGCACCACGCGACGCTGATTCTCAACGGCCATGACCACGTGTACTCGCGCTTCGCACCGATGGGTCCTGCGGGCAACGCCGACTCGCACGGCATCCGCGAGTTCATCGTGGGCACGGGCGGCGAGAGCCTCGACACGGTGCTTCCGAACACGCCGAACCTCCAGGCGTGGGCCGACCAGTACTACGGCGTCATGAAGCTCACCCTCAAGCCCAGCGGGTACGACTGGGACTACGAGTCGGCGATGCTGAACCCGTCGGCGCCCAGCGGGACCCCGGCGACCTACAGCGACACCGGCAGCGGACGCTGCAACAACTAGCGACCGGATAGACGTGCGGGCGTCGGCGAGACCGCGCCCGCACGTTCGCAAACGGCGATCGCCTTGGTGCGGCTCGACATCGGGTTCGGCAGTGGAGGCACTCGGGCGAGAGCTATCTCGGTTGGGCCAGTGTTCCGGAATGACCCCCGAGCAGCTACCTACTCGGGGCCGCTGTGCTCCACGGCGTCTTCCAGGCGGAAGAACCTACCGTCGCCGCCGATCCAGACGCCGAGCTTGCCGCTGTCGTACTCAGCGACGTCGGGATCGGCGTTGGTCGAGACGATCAGCACGCGCGCCAGGCCGTCGCCCTCGTTCCTGATCTGGTGTCCTCCCTCTGTGCCGCGCGGGAAGGCCACCACGTCCCCTTCCTTCAGCTGGCGGTCGCCGTCGTGCATGCGCACCGTCGGCGTTCCGCGCAAGACGACCAGCAGCTCCTCGCTCGCGTGGTGGAAGTGATAAACGAACTGTCTCTGTCCCGGCTGGAACTCCCAGACGGATCCGCCCAGGGCCCCCGCCCGCACGAGCCGTCGAGCACCCACACCGCCCCAGTCGGGGACGTCGTCCCACACATTGCTGGCGTCGTCCACGTTGCTTAGTCTTCCACGCCCCGAACTGCGCCTAACCTCATTCCAGGCCGTCGCTCGCCTGGACCAGTGTTCGGGAATGACCCCTGAGCGCGGAAGCCTCTAAGGGCCTTTGCAGATGCTCTTCCATCCGCCCCAGGCGAACCAGCGACTAAGGCGTCCGCCAGGTCGCACCGCTTCCCTCGCTCGGAGGAAGGTGTAGGCGCGCGGCCCCTGGCGTGTGCAGTGACCGATGCGCGAGGCACGAAGCTCAATCGCTCCGGGTTTGCGGTAGTAGCCGCCGTTGGGCCGGAAGATCCAAGTCAAGCCGCGAGCGGTAGCAGTAGCAGTGCCCCAGTTACGCCAGGTCAAGTGCCAGGCAATGCCATTGGGATCTCCGCCGTTGTTGATCGAGCGAGGATGTGGTGCGCCCCAGCCAGACCCGTATCGAAGGAGGTGCTTCTTCCCCAAGACCACGCTGGTGTTGGCGGCGACCGCAGTCGAGAGCACGACGAGCGCGATGGTCACGATCAACCCGGAAGAGCCTGCCCAGAGCCGTCGCCTCATCACTCTCGAATCATGCACCGCCGCCGTGTCTAGGGTCGAGGGGCGTGGCCTGGGCCAGTGTTCCGGAATGACCCTGAGCGGCGCACGCGAAAACCGTGCGCCCAAACCCGCGAGTGTGATGCTGCAACCGTTTCGTAGGTGCGCCTCTAGCTAACCCCTGAGCAGGGTGCGGCGCAAAAACGACTTTGGCTCCCGTGAGCGCCTGGGGCACTGTTCAGGAGTGTCGCCTGAGCGGTGCGAGGGTGACCAGCAGGGCAGCGTGGTCGGAAGGCCACTGATAGCCGGGCACATTCGTAATGACTTTCGCGGACTTCGCGCGTGCGAGTTTGGAGTGGAAGACGTAGTCGATGCGTGCCTCCCAGTTGCCGTGTGGGGGAGCCGAGATCGTAAAGCCGGGGTTCTGTGCGAGCGGGTGCAGCTGGCGGAAGGAGTCGATGTATCCGGCCTGGAGCAGTTCCGGGATGACGAGCATCGTCGGCAGTGGGTCGGGTTCCCCCGGCGTGTGCGAGTTGAGATCGCCTGCGAGAACGACCGGACGCCGACGGTGGAGGTTCATCTTGGAGATCAGCAGGGCCGCCTCTTGGGCTCGCCGCGCTTCTTGGCTGTTCCCGGGTGCCAAATGGCCTCCGAAGATCCACCAGCCTTGGTTGCCGAGCTTGACGCGGCAGGAATAGGCGGCGTGCTGGATCGGCGCTTGCCGATACGGCGTGCAGTTGTGCAGCGGGACACGTGAGAGGATGCCGACGCTGTAGGCGTCGTTGGCTTGCACCCAGTATCCGTACATTCCGGTCGTTGAAGCGATCTGATCGAAGATGCTTTGATCATTCACCTCGTCGAGGGTCACCACGTCCGGCTTCAAGTCCCTGATCAACGCGGCCACTGCTGTGGCTCGCCCGCCAGTCGCCCCCTGCAAGACGTTCCACTGGAGAAGCCGCAGCGTATTCCGACGCGGTGGTGAAGTGGGCCGCTTGGCAGGAACGAAGGTCGCAGAGATGCCGCTACCGCCCCCGCACCCGCAAAGCAGGACAGCCGCCACCCCCATCACCAGCAAGCGCCGCAAACTCACTCCCCGCGACCGTAGCAACCCCCGATCTCCTACGAGTCGGTTCGCCACATCGGCCGCCCACACACCTCCAGAACGAGGCCAATCAGTCGCTTGGGTCAGTGTTCCGGAATGACCCCTGAGCGCTGTAGAGTGCGGACGCCGTGTCGTTGTCCGTTGAACGGGTGCGCGCAGGCCTAGTCGGAGCGAGCGTAGTCGCTTCGCTGTTCGTCCTTGTGGGGTGCGGTGCGCTTTCTCCGCGACAGACCGCGAAGCAACTGAAGGCCGCGGTACCCGCGCACTCGCGCGTTCATTGCGTCGCAGTCTCTAGGCCCTGGAACCGCTCCTGCCGCGTTACACCCCCACGGCAGTCGGGGGTCAAGCCATTCGCGACGCGAGTCATGGTTGATTCCCAACACATCGTCGACATAGGCGGGTAGCCGCTGGGCTCGGCCAGTGTTCCGGAATGACCCCTGAGGCGCTTGACACGAAGGTGGCCTCAGGGTTTGCAGTACGAGAGTGGGTACGCGCCGTTGGTCGAGATGATCCTCGCGTTGAAGCAGGCGACGACCCGACCCTGCCGGTTTGTTCCGCTGATCGAGGTTGGATCGGGCAGCGCCCAGGCCTTGCGCGTGTGGAGAGAGACCTGTTTCGGGAGGGGAATGGCGAATAGGCGAACGTGGTAGCCGGGGATCGGGGCTGCGAAGGTGGCTGCCCGGACGGACTCCCGCGACGAGCCCAGAATGTAGTGAGAGGGCCGCGATCTCACTGCTGACCAGCGGACGACGACATGGGTTGCCGAGGCGACGACTGCCCCGGAGATCCAGCTGGGGTAGCCCGGCGCGCTCGTTTGGAGCGATTCGGTCGTCACGGTGGGGAGATCTGCCGTGTTCCAGTGGCGGAGCCCGACGATTGAGCCGCAGCCGACGCCGTCGGCGGCCCCGTGGCTCGCCATGCCAGCAGTGACACCGATCATGGTTGGGTAGCCCTTGGGCGTGTGCTGGCCCGAGAAGGTGACGCCCCAACACAGCCCGTGTCCCCTCGATGGATAGGCGACGAGCGTCCAGGGATGGCCAGACCAGGAGCCGTGTGCCACAACAGTCGGCGTCTGTGTTGGGCGTGGCAGGGTCGCCCGCAGGAACCACCAGTGGTTGATTGCAGCGAGCGCGCTGAGCGGCGCGATGATCGCCACGAGGGCGGCTGCGAGCAGAAGCGCGCGCCTAGGGCTGAGACGAGCTACCCGCCCGAGACCCGGTGATTCGTCCAGCCGACCATTCCCGCCTGCGCGATCTAGCACGTCGGGCCAGTCGCCTTCCCAATCAGGGATCGGGGCGAGAGCGTCGAGCGCATCGGTGAGGCTGGTCAT
>Ga0070707_100000510_pt1 | contig 38644 bp, 41 predicted proteins | sample KBSK5502metaG_FD_65468 | JGI IMG/M metagenome (GOLD analysis project Ga0070707, IMG submission 65468) | Corn, switchgrass and miscanthus rhizosphere microbial communities from Kellogg Biological Station, Michigan, USA - KBS K5-50-2 metaG | ecosystem: Host-associated > Plants > Roots >... | reverse complement strand
GGCCGGCTCCACTCTGTCCCGGTCGTCGCGGTTCCCTCGCAGTTCCCCCATGGAGGGCAACGATGCCGCACTATCTCAGCGATGAGGAGCTCAAGCGCACGGCGCCGGCCGAGCTGGCCGCCTTCCCCTCGCCCGTGCCCACCCAGATCGTCTCCAACGGCGAGTACAACCCCCTGCCCCAGACGCGGGAGCAAGCGCGCGTGGAGGCGCGCATCGGCGACCTGGCCGCCGAGCTTGGCCCGCGCCACGGGCTGAGCCGCCGGCAGTTCCTGGCCTCGAGCGCCGGCATGGCCGCGGCCTTCCTCGCCATGAACGAGGTCTTCGGGCCGCTCTTCGACGTCGACCGCGCCGAGGCCGCCCAGCCCGGCATGGCCGATCAGCGGGCGCAGGCACTGGCCGGGCAGTTCATCGTGGATTGCCAGACCCACTTCGTGCGCGACGACTTCAACCAGGCGGGGCTGCTCGACCTGGCCAAGTACGCCAAGCAGCACTGGAACACGGGCCTGTGGGGCGAAAACACGCTCGCCCGCTTCAAGTTCGACAACTATCTGAAGGAGATCTACCTCGACTCGGACACCAAGGTGGCCCTGCTCTCGGGGGCGCCCTTCGACGACCAGAGCTGGGATCTGCTGACCAACGACCAGATCGCCATGGCGCGGGCGGCCATCAACAAGGTGGCGGACTCGCGGCGGCTCTTGGCGCACGCCGTCTTCACGCCCAAGCGTGACAACTGGATGGCCGAGGTCGAGCGCGCGATCAGCACGCTCCATCCCGACAGCTGGAAGGGGTACACGATCGGCGACCCGCTCTTCCCCTCCAAGCAGGGCTCCTACTGGCGGCTCGACGACGACAAGCTCATGTATCCCTTCTACGAGCGGATCACCAAGGCCGGCATCAATACGGTCTGCGTCCACAAGGGACTCCTGCCGGCGGATTACGAGAAGTCCTGGCCCGGAGTGTGGGAGTACGCCACGGTGAAAGATCTGGGCAAGGCGGCCAAGGACTGGCCGCAGATCAACTTCGTGATCTATCATTCGGCGCTCCGCGCCTTCCTGGAGTCTCCGGACGCGGTGGTGGCGGAGTTCGAGAAGACGGGGCACATCAAGTGGGCCACGGATCTGGCCGAGATCCCGTCAAAGTACGGCGTCAGTAACGTCTACGGCGAGATCGGCACGTCCTTCGCCACCTGCGCCGTGGCCAACCCGCGCTTCGCGGCGGCCCTCATCGGCACGCTCTGCCGCGGGCTCGGGCCCGATCACGTCATCTGGGGGTCGGACTCGGTTTGGTACGGCTCGCCGCAGTGGCAGGTGGAGGCATTCCGGCGGCTCGAGATTCCGGAGGACATGCGGAAGAAGCATCACTTCCAGGCGCTGGGCCCGGCCGACGGCCTGGTCAAGAGCGCCATCTTCGGCGGCAATGCCGCGCGGCTGTACAAGATCTCCGTCCAGGCGGCGCAGAAGGCGCTGACGGGCGACAAGCTCGCCGCCATCAAGCGCGAGTACGTGGCGATGGGCGGCACGCGGAGCAACGCCCGCTACGGCTACATCCACCGGCCAGTCGCCTAGAAGGCTGGGGTCAGGTCTTGAATTACGACAAACGGTGACGGCAATTGCCGTCACAAAATGTCGTAATTCAAGACCTGACCCCAAAAATGAAAATGGCATGACGGACGATACCATCGTGACGGCGATAGACATCGACGTGATGTATGTCGCAGGAGCGGCGGGAAGGCCGATCGCCGAGCAGGCCCCGGAGGCGTTCAGACAGCTGGAGGCGAAGCTAACGTCGCTCCAAGGTCGACGGTTCTATGGTGTCGTTATCGGCAACGAGTATCGGGCGTGTGTCGCCATCCGTCCCGATGACGACGCGGGCGCTCTCTCGCTTGCCCGATGGACGATTCCCGGAGGCCGCTACATCCGTCGCAAGATCCCGAACTGGGAAGCCAATCTCCCGCTGATCGGACCGACGTTCGAAAGCCTCCGACGGCGGGACGATTTTGATGCCTCACGCCCCTGCGTCGAGTTCTACCGGAGCCGGCAAGAACTCCTTCTCATGGCGCCGGTGCGATAGTCTCCGATTCCTTCCTGTTGCTGGGGAGCTCGGCGAGGAAGGCCGTGACCAGGGCGACGGCCTCGCCGAGGGTTTCCTCCTCCGATCGTCCGGAGCTCGCGCGGGGCTTGAAGGAGTGGTCCCCGTCCTCGATCCAGGCAAGCCGGACGCGCGAGGACAGCCGGTAGCTGCGTACCTCGTCGTGCGAACCGAAGCGGTCGCGGGTGCCCTGGACGAGCAGGGCCGGGGTCCGGAGGGCCTGGAGGTGCGCCGTCCGCGGGCGCTCGGGCTGCCCAGGTGGGTGGAAGGGATAGCCGAGGCATACGAGCCCGCGTGCACCCGCCTCGTCGGCGATCAGGCTCGCGATGCGGCCGCCGAGCGACTTCCCGCCGATGACGAGGCGGCCGCCGCCGCCCAGCCGCGCGATGACGTCGAGCCAGCGCCGCCGGAGCACGGGCTCCGGATCCGGAGGGCCGCTGCGCGCGCCGCGGCGGCGGGCGTCCATGTACGGGAACTCGAACCGGACGACGCGCGCGCCGCCCGCGGCGATCCCCGTCGCCACCCTCGCCATGAAGGGCGAATCCATCGGGCCGCCCGCTCCGTGGGCCAGCACCAGCGTGGTCGGCGCGGCCTCGGGGCCGTCCGTCAGAAGCTCGACGGGCATCGCCGGCGCGACCCCAGGACCCGCAGCGGGCGCCTGGAGCCGATGCCTTTCACGAGATGAGGCCGTAAAACCGGCCGGCGTTCTCGCAGGTGATCTTGTGGATATCGTCGCGCGAGAGGTCGGCGAACTGCTCCTCGATGTACTTGGTCGACTCGGGCCAGACGCCGTCGCCGTGCGGATAGTCCGAGCCCCACATGAGCGTCTCGACGCCGATGTCCTCGACGAGCTTGGTCCCGATGCGGTCGAACTGGAAGGTGGCCTTGCACTGCCGGCGCCAGTAATCGCTGGGCCGCATCGTCAGGCCGAGATCCCGGAATCGGTCCTCCCACTCGAAGTCCATCCGGTCCAGCGCATAGGGCAGCCAGCCGATGCCGCTCTCGCCGAACGAGATGCGCAGATTCGGGTAGCGCTCGAGCACGGCCGCGCCGATAACGGCGGCCACGATATTGATGAGATTCATCTGGAAGCCGGAGACGACGGTGAAGAGCGCCGCGCGGCGGGTGAGACCTTTCTGCGCGGCGAGCTTGTCCGGCGGCAGCGAGGGAAAGGTATGGAAGTGCAGCGGCAGGTTGACCTCATTCACGGCCTGCCACAGGGGCTCCCAGAGTGGATGCCACATGGGCTCCATGTCCCAGGAGCAGGAGAGCTCCATGCCCCGCAGCCCCAGCTTCGCAACGCGGTGAATCTCGGCGACGGCGGCCTCGATGTCGCCGTAGGGCAGGCAGGCCAGGCCGATGAAGCGGTCGGGGGCGTGGCGGCAGAAGTCCACGAGCCAGTCATTGTAGATGCGGAACATCTCGGTGGCCGCCTCGTGGTCGCCGAGCCGGGTGGCCGCGCCGAGGATGCCAAAGATCACCTCCGCCTGGACGCCATCACGGTCCTGGTCCTTGAGGCGCAGCGCGGGATCGGTCACGCGGCGGATGCCTTTCTTGCCGTCGTCGTAGAGCCCGGTTGCCGCCATGACGTCCACGCGGTAATGCTGGCCGGGGACGAGTTTCTGCCCCGACGGCCCCACGCCACACACCAGCCCGAAGGAGGTGCCCTTCTTGCAGGTCCAGTGGGGCCCGTCCGGCCCCTCGGCAACATAGGGCATGCGGTCCTTCATGGCCGCCGAGGCATTCGAGGTGAAGAGATCGGGCGGAAGCCAGGGCAGGTCGATATGGCAGTCGGCGGAGATCCGCGTGTAGTCCATGTCTCACCTCGCTGTCAGGGCCGGGCGCGACTCACAGGGCAATGCTCGCATCATCCTACTTCTTCATCCCGGCGGCCACTTTCATGTACTCGTCGGTGATGAAGGTCTTGGGATCCGGCTTCTCCTTGAGCGTGCCGGCGGCGATGAAGTAATCGCCGACGGCCGAGAACCAGCCGTCCACCGTGCTGGCCTTGCCGTCCTTGCGCGCCATCAGCTCGAGCTGGCCCGGAATGGTCCACAGGGGCCGCGTCTTGAACTCCTCCTCGAACCACTTCTTGTCGAGCACCACGCCGCCCTGCTGGTTGAAGCGCGCCAGCAGGTCCACGGCCTCGGCGTGGTTGGCCTGCTGCCACTCGATGGCCTTGAAGTAGACGCGCAGGAAGCGCGCGACCAGCTCGGGCTTCTCCTTGGCGAATTTCGGCGTGGCCACGATCGCCCCCGGCACGGCCACCCCCGCGGTCTTGCCATTGGCCAGCATCTCCGCCCCGCGGCTCATCACGGTATAGATATTGGGCGCCCAGAGGACGAAGAGGTCGCCCGTGGTGCCGGCGAAGGAGGACACGATCAACGACTGGTCCATGGGCACGATCTTGACGTCGGCCTTGGTGAGCCCGATGGACTTGAGATAGGAGAGGAGCACGTACTCGCCGGTCGAGGTGGTCGTCACCAGGGCCGTGCGGCCCTTGATGTCCCTGGCCGGGACCTTGAGCCAGGTCTGCCGCGCGTCGCCGCGGATCATCACCGCATTGGTGGCCGACTCGTCATTGGTGATGCCGATGGTGAGGAGGCCGTAGCGCGCCGCGCCCGCCAGCGCCGGCGCCGAGCCCGTGCCGCCCACGTCCCAGGCATCCGTGGCGCCGGCCGTGACCTGGGGCGCGCCGGAAGGGAAAGTCGTGAACTCGGGCTTGAGCCCCTCCGCCGCCCAGAGGTTCTTCTCCGTGGCGACGTAGAACGGCAGGGCCCAGTAATTGTTCGGCTGATACGAGACGCGGATGGTGGTGAGGGGCTGGGCGAGCGCCGGCGCGGCGCAGAGCGACGCGGTGAGGACGGCGACTGCCGTGAGCAGACGCCAGAAGGTGGTGGTCATGAGATTGCCTCCCGTTGTTAGGGGGTCAGGTCTTGAATTACGACATTTTGTGACGGCAATTGCGGTCACCAAATGTTGCATTTCAAGACCTGACCCCAGCCTAGAGCTCTTCCTTGATCTGTCGCCACACTTCGGTCTTGAGCCGGAGATACTCCGGGTCCTGCATGACCTCCTCGATGGGCCGCTTCCGCCAGCCGAGCCGGTCATTGACCTCGCGCAGGTCGAAGACGCGCTTGATCCGGCCGGGCCGCCGGGTCATGACGATGAGGTCGTCGGCCAGGTACACCGCCTCGTCCACGCTGTGGGTGATGAACAGCACCGTGCCACCTTCCCGCGTCCAGAGCTGAACCAGATTTTCCTGGAGCACCACGCGGAGCTGGGCATCCAGCGCGGCGAACGGCTCGTCCATCAGGAGCACGCGCGGACGCACGGCATAGGCGCGCGCGATCGCCACCCGCTGCTGCATGCCGCCCGAGAGCTGGTGAGGGAAGCGGTCGCCGAAGCCCTCGAGTCCCATCAGCTCGAGATAGTGACGCACCGTCTTCTCACGCTCCTCGGCGGGCACGCCCAGGTTCCGGAGCCCGAAGGCAATGTTCTCGCGCGCCGTCTTCCACGGGAAGAGCGCGAAGCGCTGGAAGACCACGGCGCGGTCGGGCGCGGGCCCGTCGACGGGCTGATCGCCCACCAGCACGGCGCCCTCTGACGCCCGCTCAAGCCCGGCCACCATGTGCAGGAGCGTGGTCTTGCCGCAGCCCGACGGGCCGACGATGACGGCGAACGTGTCGCCGGGCACGATGAGCGAGATGCCGTCGACGGCCAAGAGGTCGCCGCCCTCGACGGAGAAACGCTTGACCACGCCGCGGAACTCGACGGAGCTCATGCGGCCTGGCCCAGGCGGACCAGCACGCGGCGCTCCAGCCGGCGCGTGGCGAAGTCGATGGCGAAGCCGATGAGGCCGATCGCCAGCATGCCGGAGATGACGAACTCCGGCCGGAAGGCCTGCATGCCGATGACGATCTTGTAGCCGAGGCCGGAGCGTACCGCGATCAGCTCGGAGCCGATGAGCGACATCCAGCCGAGCCCGGCGCCGATGCGGATGCCGCCCACGATCACCGGCAGCGCGGCCGGCACCAGCACTTCGAGGAACATGCGGTGGGCGGGCGTGGCCAGCGTCCGCGCGGCGTCCACGAAGGCCCGGGGCACGGCGCGGGCGCCGACGTAGGTATTGATGAGGACGGGCGGCAGCACGCCCGTCACGATCACGAAGGCCGAGGCCTCGGCGCCCACGCCGAACCAGAGGATGGCGAAGGGCACCCAGGCCAGAGGCGGGATGAAGCGCAGCACCTCGAAGACGGGACTCACCACGTAGTCGATGGGGCGGACCCAGGCCATCACGAGCCCCAGGGGCACGCCGATGAGCACGCCCAGGGCGAAGCCCATGGCCCAGCGGCCCAGGCTCGTCGCGGCGTCGACGGGCAGCGTATTGCCCGCGAAGGGCACCACGAGCTGCTCGACGAAGGTCGTGATGACCTTCCAGGGTCGCGGGATATGTGACTCGGGCGCCCAGCCGGTGAGGACCGCCAGGTCCCAGACGGCGAGCAGAAGCAGGAACGGCAGCACGCCGAGCGGCAGCCGCCTACTCACGCGCCTCCTCCTGCCAGGTGACGACGCACGACTGCAGCCACTCGAGCCCTTGGGTCATGAGCGCGCCCAGCAGCCCGATCATCGCCATTGAGAGCATGATGAACTCGGGCTGCAGGTTGCGGCTGGCGTTGACCATCATGAAGCCGAGCCCCGCGCTCGAGGCCAGCAGCTCGGCCGCCACGACGGTAGTCCACGAGATCTGGAGCGACAGGCGAATGCCGGTGAAGAGCAGCGGCGCCGCCGCCGGGATCACGGTTTGGCAGAGGAGGCGTCCGCCGCGGGCCCCGAACACGCGCGCCGCGTTCACCAGATCGGGGTCCACCATGCGCACGCCGACGAAGGCGTTGATCGTGCACGGAATCACGGCCGCGATGAAGATGACGAAGGCCTTGGGCGCGAAGTCGATCCCGAACCAAACCACGGCGAGCGGCACCCAGGCGAGCGGCGGGATCTGGCGCCCGGTGTTGAAGAAGGGGCTCATCGTCCGCGCTACGACCGGCGACCATCCCATGCCGACGCCGAGCGGCACGCCGACGGCCACGCCGCCGGCGAATCCCGCCAGCACCTCGCCGAGACTCACCCGGATGTGCTCGACGAGGGTCGCTCCGCCGTAGGGCTCCTTGAGGCTCGAGGCGAAAGCCTCCCACAAGGTCGCCGGTGAGGCCAGGAACAGCGGCCTGATCCAGGCGAGCCATACCGTGGCCAGCTGCCAGAGCGCGAGGGCACCGAACACCGAGAGGGCACCGACGATGAGCCGCGGGCGCCGGAGAAGACGGAGACGGCGGGGAGGCATGGGCGTGTGCGGAGTCTAGGAAGCAGGGCCGGCATAGTCAAGCCGGGCGGCGACCCTTGACAGCCCTCCGCCCCGGGCGAATAATCCCGCCAACGTCCAGACCGAATGGAGGGCGCCATGAAAGATGGGCTCAGGTTCGTCGACTCCGACATGCACATCATGGAGCCGCCCGATCTCTTCGAGAGGTATCTCGATCCCAAGTTCAGAAGCCGCGTGAGCCTTCCGATCGGCGCGGACGGCCGGTCCCAGCGGGGCACGATCTTCGTCGACGGCCTGCCCACGACCATGGACGCCGAGCTGCAGCAGTATCGGAAGCGCCGCCAGCCCGGCACCACCCAGAGCACTCAACCCCTGTCCGGCTCGCGCCTCGCCGACACCGGGCGGCTGAACTTCGCCATCGAGCGGAGCTACGATCCCGTGGCCCAAGTGATGGGCATGGAGATGGAAGGCGTCGACATCGCGGTGCTCTACCCCACCTTCGGCTTGAGCCTCCTCGCGCGCGACAATATGGACCCGCATCTCTCCCTGGCGCTCTGCCAGGCCTACAACAACTGGATCCACGAGTTCTGCCGGCACAGCCCGGACCAGCTCAAGTTCGTGGCCATGCTGCCGCCGCACGACGTGCACCTCGCCTGCCGGGAGCTCCTGCGGGGCGTGAGCGAGCTGGGCGCGGTGGGATCGTTTATGAGACCCAATCTCGTCAACGGCCATTACTGGCACTCCAACTACTGGGATCCGCTCTACACGATGCACGAGGAGCTCAACGTGACGTGGGGCTTCCACGAGGGGACGGGCGCCTGGTACTCGTACATGAACACGCTGTACGGCGAGAACCGGTTCTATCGTCACGTCGCCAGCCACTGGATCGAGATGCAGCAGGCCCTGATCGCGATGGTCGTCGGCGGCGTGTTCGAGTTCCACCCGCGGCTTCGAGTCGGTTTCCTGGAGGCGCAGAATTCCTGGGTGCCTGGGCTGCTGACACGCATCGAGTGGGACTACCCGCAGTACCGCGACACCCACGCCCCGTACCTCTCGCTCACCCCCAAGGAGTATTTCCGGCGCAACTGCTGGGCGGCTGTCGAGGGGAGCGAGCCGGAGATCGCGGCGACCGCCGGGCTGATCGGAGCCGATCGGATGTGCGTCTCCACGGATTACCCGCACTTCGACTCCAACTTCCCCAATGTCTCGAACAATCTGCTGCGCGCCGTGCGGCGCGAGATCGCCGCGCAGATTCTCCTGGGGGGCGCGGGGCTGTACGGGTTGACCGAGGCTGACTTCGCGAAGGCGGATGCCGCGGCCACGATCTCATCCGCCCCGGTGCCTGCCGGCCGCTGATCTAGAGGAACGAACCGGGGCGCGTTGACCCGGCGGACGCGCCGCGGCTACTTGCCGTGACCTCCGCCGTGGCTGCCCGCCGCCGAGTGGGAGCCCGCGCTCGAGTTGACGCCGCCGGCGTTGGAGCCGGCACCGTTGTCTCCCGCTTGGCTCTTGCCGAATTGATTACCGGAGCTCCCTGAACTCCCCGAACCGCCCACCACCTGGGTCTTCCCGCTGGCGGTGGTAATGGTGGTGCCGCTCGACTGAGCCTGGTACCGGCCGCTCACCAGCTGGCCGAGGTTCTTCACGTCGGCAGGGATCTGGCCGCTCTTCTGCATGGCCTTGAACATCTCCCCCCAGCCCTGGTGCTGCTTCATCTGGGCGATCTGATCGAGGGTCAGCGTCTTCGAGGAGGTCGCGGTCGCCGCGGTTGACGTCGAGGAGCTCGGGGCCGAGGACTGGCCCGTCGGGCAGCCGCCCGCCTGGGCGCCACAGAGTGCGAGGGCGATCTTCTGGCCGCCCGGGGAGAGCTTGTCGAAAGCGCTCTGAGTCGTTGTGGTCGGGGACGAAGTCGTCGTGGTGGATGCAGTGGAGGTCGTGCCCGCAGTGGTTGTGCTCTGAGCCAGCGCGGCCGAGCTCTGCAACGCGACCACCGTGGCCAATGTGAGAATGCCGCTGAATTTCAGCATGGTTTGGTCCTCCTCTATTTCTTCTTCGCCGATGCCTTCGGGGACGGGCTCGCCATCTCCGCCGCCAGGAGCTCGTCCTCGAGCGTGCGCTCGGTCTGGACGATGATCTCGGTTGCCGTCGCGCGATCTCTCAGGAACCAGCCCCGCTTGACATTGACCCGCATCCGCGAGGTCTTGCTCGTGAGACGGTCGATCTCGATCTCGACCGTACGATCCCCGGCCGCAGCCACGATCTCTTGGCCGGCATCGGTGGGCTTGGTCTCCTTCGTCTCCATATCCATGCGCTTGAGCGTCTTGAGTGCGGCCGCGCGGAGCGCGCCGTCGGGGGTGGTGAAGGTCCTGTAGGCGATACTGTCCAGCGTATAGGAGACGCCCGTCCCGCCGCCGACCCCGGCGCCGACGCTGAGCAGGCTCAGGCCGAAGGCCGCGCAGCCCGACGCCGCCGCTGCCGCCATCAAGAACGCTGACAGACCGATCAGTCGGCGCATCATAGGAGGGGGCCTCCTACTTCACGACGGCTGCAGGTCCGATGCCAATGGTGGGGCAAGGCCAGGTCAGTGAGCGAGGGCCTAACTCCGCGGAACTTCTGCGCATCCCCGAGGCGCGGCTCGCCGCGTTCCTCGCGGCACGTCCCGCGGATGACAGCGCGTCCGTGACACGTTTGAAAGGGGTCAGGTCTTGAATTGCAACATTTAGTGACGGCAATTGCCGTCACCGTTTGTCGTATTTCAAGACCTGACCCCATGTTAGGATTTCCGGCCTAGATCCACCCGAGGAGGCCGTCATGCGCCAGCGCTCGCTCGCCAGCCTGATTCTTGGGCTCGCTCTCCTGCCCGTCCTCATCACCGCGCCCCCAGGATCGGTGGACGCGCAGCAGCCCAAGCGCGGGGGCACGCTGGTCATGCTGGTGCAGCCCGAGCCGCCGACGCTGGCCTCCTATCTGTCGACGTCGGGGCCCATCGGTCAGGTCACGGCCAAGGTGTACGACGGCCTGCTCGAGTACGATTTCAATCTCAACCCGCTGCCGAGCCTGGCCGAGTCCTGGCAGGTGAGCGCGGACAACAAGACCATCGTCTTCAAGCTGCGCCGGGGCGTGCGCTTTCACGACGGCAAGCCCTTCACGAGTGCGGATGTGAAGTTCTCCGTCATGGACGTGCTGAAGAAGGTGCACCCGCGGGGGCCCAATACCTTCCGGGCGCTCGCCGATATCGAGACACCGGACGAGGCGACGGCGGTGTTCAAGTTCGACGCGCCGGCGCCTTACGTGTTGCGCGCGCTCTCGGGCTATGAATCGCCGATGCTGCCCAAGCATCTCTTCGAGGGCGCCGACCCCAAGAGCGCGCCCAATGCCAATAAGCCCGTGGGCACAGGGCCCTTCAAATTCATGGAGTGGGACAAGGGCAACTTCATCCGCCTCGACCGCAACGAGCAGTACTGGAAGCCGGGACGGCCCTATCTGGACCGCATCGTGGCGCGCTTCATCCCCGATCCCTCGACGCGCTCGGCCGCGATGGAGAAGGGCGAGGTGCACTTCGCCTCCTTCGACGCCATTCCCTTCGTGGACGTCAATCGCCTCAAGGCCCTGCCCCATATCGCGGTGACACTCGAAGGCTATTCGATGATCAACCCGATCACGCTGCTCGAGATCAATAGCCAGCGGCAGCCGCTCGACAAGAAGGAAGTGCGGCAGGCCATCGCCTATGCGGTGGACCGCAAGTTCATCATCGACAATATCTGGTTCGGCTTCGGGCGGCCGGCGACGGGACCCATGAACGCCAACTTCGCCAAGACGGGACTCTATTCGGGCGAAGTGCGCCGCTACGACACGGCGGACCGCATCCAACGCGCCAACCAGCTCCTGGACGCCGCCGGGCTCAAACGCGGCGCCGACGGGATGCGCTTCAAGATCACTCACGACATCCTGCCGTATGGCGAGCAGTGGCAGCGGCTCGGGGAGTACATAAAACAGGCGCTGGGCCAGATCGGCATCGACGTGACCCTGCGTCAGGAGGACGTGCCTTCCTGGCTCAAGCGCATCTTCACCAATTACGACTTCGATCTCACATCGGACTTCTACTACAACCTGGCCGATCCCGTCCTGGGCGTGCACCGCCAGTATCTGACCGATCAGATCCGCCAGGGCACGGTGTTCGTCAACAGCACGCATTACAGCAATCCGCGGGTGGACGAGCTGCTGCGCTCGGCGACGACCGAGGCCAATGCGGCGCGGCGGGCGGCCTTCTACAAAGAGTTCCAGAAGATCGTGGTGGAGGACAGCCCGATCGTCTGGCTCTTCGACATGCAGTTCGTCAACGTGTCCAACAACAAGTACCAGGACATCATCACCAGCCCGCTCGGAGTCTACGGCTCCTTCGACCGGGCCTGGATGAAGCAGTAGCTCTGACGCCGCGGGCGCGGTTCGTCCTCCGACGGCTGCTGCAGGCCGTCCCGATCATCCTGGCCATCGTCGTCCTGAACTTCCTGCTGCTGCATCTGGCGCCCGGAGACGCGGCGACGGTGCTGGCGGGAGAGGCGGGCTCGGCCACGCCCGAGTACATGGCGCAGCTCCGCGCCAAGTTCGGGCTGGACCGGCCGCTGTGGCTGCAGCTTGCCGCCTACGCGAAGAACATCCTCCTGCTCGATCTGGGCTACTCCTTCCGCCACGACCAGCCCGTGCTGGATCTGATCCTGCACCGGCTCGGGCCCACGCTCCTGCTGATGACGACGACGCTGGTGGTCTCGGTGGGATTGGGCGTGGCGCTGGGCCTCCTGGCCGCCACGGGGCTGAACTCCTGGCGCGACACGCTGATCTCGATCTTCGCGCTCGTCTCCTATGCCACGCCGCTCTTCTGGCTCGGCCTCATGCTCATCGTGCTGTTCTCGATACGGCTCGGTTGGCTGCCGACCAGCGGAATGGAGACGATCGGAGTCTTCACCCAGGGCTGGGCACGGGTGATCGATGTGGGGCGACATCTGATCCTGCCGGCCGGAACGCTCTCGCTCTTCTACATGGCGCTCTACACGCGGCTGATGCGCGCCTCGCTGCTCGAGCAGGCGGGCATGGACTACGTGACGACGGCGCGCGCCAAGGGACTGTCCGAGCGCCACATCGTCTTCGCCCACACGCTGCGCAATGCGCTCCTGCCCGTGGTCACCATGGCGGGAGTGCAAACGGGCGGGCTGCTCGGCGGCTCGGTGATCGTCGAGACGGTATTCGGCTGGCCGGGGCTCGGCCTGCTCGCTTTCCAGTCGCTCTTCGCGCGGGATCTGAACCTGCTGCTCGGCATCTTCTTCCTCTCGGCCTGCACCGTGATCGCGGTGAACCTGGCCGTGGACGTCGTCTACACGCTGCTCGATCCGCGGATCGAGGTGGGCTGAGCCTCCCATGGCCGCGTTCTTCAGGCGATTCAGGCGCAACCGCGCCGCCGTGCTGGGCCTCGTGATCCTGGCGGCGGTGACCTGCGTGGCGCTGACTGCGCCCTGGCTCTACCCGGGCAGCCCGTTTCGCTTGGCCGGCCAGCCCCTCTCGCCGCCCCTCGGAACATTCGCGCTCGGCACGGACACGCTCGGCCGCGACGTGGCCGCGGGCATCGCCCATGGCGCGCGCACTTCGCTCATGATCGGGCTGGTGGCCACGGCCATCGCCGTGGCGGCGGGCTCGGTGTTCGGCGGCTTCGCGGGATTTTACGGCGGCACGGTGGACGACCTCCTCATGCGGGTGACGGAGTTCTTCCAGACCATCCCGTCCTTTCTGTTCGCCATCGTGCTGGTGGCCGTGCTCGGCTCCTCGCTCAAGAGCACGGTCATCGCGATCACCGTGGTCTCGTGGCCCGCGGTGGCGCGGCTCGTGCGCGGGGAGTTCCTGGCCATGCGCCGGCGCGAGTTCGTCCAGGCCTGCGTGGGGCTCGGGATGCGGGATGCGCGCATCATCTTCCGCCACATCCTGCCCAACTGTCTGGCGCCCATCATCGTCCTGGGCTCGCTCATGGTGGCGACGGCCATCCTGATCGAGTCGGGGCTGTCCTTCCTCGGCCTCACCGATCCCAATGTGATGAGCTGGGGCTTTCAGGTGGGCGCCGGGCGCGGCGTGCTGCGCGCGGCCTGGTGGCTCTGCGCCATCCCGGGCATCGCGATCCTGCTCACCGTGCTGGGCATCAATCTGGTCGGCGAGGGGCTCAACGACGCGTTGAACCCGAGGCTGAGGCAGGGGTAAGATCACCACCGTTCGGTACCACGCAGGGCGATCATCACCCAAGCTCGAGGAGGCAGACATGGGAGCGCGCGCAGAGGCGATGGCGGGCAAGTTCGATGAGAGATACCGCGAACTGAGCAAGCTCGTCGAGGGGCTGAGCGAGGCCGACTGGAAGAAGGTGACCTCGGCCGAGAAATGGCCCGTCGGCGTGGTCGCCCATCACCTCGCCGTGGCGTATGGCTCGGTCGCGGATCTCGTCCGGGTGGTCGCCGCGGGCCAAGCCGTGCCGCCCAGGACCATGGACATGGTTCACGAGAACAATGCCAGGCACGCCAAGGAACACGCCGGGACGGACAAGGCGGAGACGCTGGCGCTCCTGAAGACCAATGGCGCCAAGGCCGCCGGCGTCGTCCGGGGGCTCAGCGATGCCGAACTGGACCGGAGCGCAGCGGTGCTAACCGGCATGCCGCCCTTCACGGCCACGCAGGTGATCGAGCGCATCCTGATCAACCACACCGATGAGCACATGGGGAGCATGAAGGCCACCATCGGCGCCAAGTAGCCCTCTGCGTCAACAGGAGGCGTGCTCATGAGCCATCGACGCGCGCTCGGTCTAACCCTCGTCGCCCTGCTGCTCGTCCTCATCACATTTCCCACCGCGGGGGTGGCGGCCCCAGAAGGCCAGCTCACCTGGGCCGTGCATATCTCGCTCGCCCCGACCTGGTTCGATCCCGCCGAGACGCCCGGCATGATCACGCCCTTCATGGTTCTCTATGCGCTGCACGACGCCATGGTCAAGCCCATGCCCGGCCAGCCCGTCGCGCCGAGCCTCGCCGAATCCTGGTCCATTTCGAAGGACGGCCTCGTGTACGAGTTCGTCCTCCGCAAAGGGGCGCGCTTTCACAACGGCGATCCCGTCACCGCGGAGGACGTGAAGTTCTCCTTCGAGCGCTACCGGGGCACGGCGCACAAGATGCTGAAGGAGCGGGTGGTGGCGGTGGAAGCGCCCGATCAGGGGCGCGTCCGCTTCCGCATGAAGCAGCCGTGGCCGGACTTCCTCACTTTCTACGCGAGCGCCACCGGCGCGGGCTGGGTCGTTCCAAAGAAGTATGTGGAGAAAGTTGGAGATGAAGGCTACAAGAAGGCGCCGATCGGCGCCGGCCCCTACAAGTTCGTGTCCTTCAACCCCGGCATCGAGCTCGTCTTCGAAGCCTTCGACCAGTACTGGCGGAAAACGCCGAGCGTCAAGCGGCTGGTCTTCCGGGTGATTCCCGACGAGTCCACGCGACTGGCCGCGCTCAAGCGCGGCGAGGTGGACATCGCCTATTCGATCCGCGGCGAGCTGGCCGAGGAGCTGCAGCGGACCCCGGGGCTCAGTCTCAAGCCGTCGGTGATCCAGGCGACGTTCTGGCTCTATTTCCCCGAGCAGTGGAATCCCAAGTCGCCGTGGCATGACAAGCGGGTACGGATGGCGGCCAGCTTGGCCATGGACCGGAAAACGATCAATCAGGCGCTCACGCTCGGCCACTCCAGGCTCAACGGGAGCATCATCCCCAGCAGCTTCGACTTCTTCTGGCAGCCCCCCGCGCCCGTCTACGATCCCGCCCGGGCCAAGCGGCTCCTGGCCGAGGCCGGCTACCCGAACGGCTTCGACGCCGGCGAGTATTTCTGCGACGTGGCCTATGCCAATCTCGCCGAGGCCGTCGTCAACAATCTCCAGGCGGCGGGGATTCGCGCGAAGATCCGCCCGCTCGAGCGGGCGGCGTTCTTCAAGGAGTACGGGGAGAAGAAGCTCAGGAACCTCATCCAGGCATCCAGCGGCGCCTTCGGCAATGCCGCCACGCGCCTGGACGCCTTCGTCGTCTCGGGCGGGACGTATGTCTACGGCGGCTATCCCGACATCGACGGGCTGTTCCAGGAGCAGGCCGCCGAGACGGATCGCAAGCGGCGTGAGGCCATGCTGCACAAGATCCAGCAGCTCGTCTCCGACAAGGTCGTGTACGCGCCCATCTGGGAGCTGGCGTTTCTCAACGGGGTCGGGCCGCGTGTCGGGGAATCGGGCTTCGGGCTCATCTCGGGGCACCCGTACTCGTCGCCCTACGAGGACGTCACGCTGAAATCGAAGTAGCTGGCGCGCCCGGCTATCCCTTGTAGCCCGCCTGGTGGAAGTAGTTGGCGCTGTAGAACTCGAGGACGAGATCGCGGTAGACGGCGGGCGGATAGCGGGGCGGGTTGCCGGGCCCGGCGCAGCTCGGCAGGCACTCGATCACGGAATCCGGATTGGGGCTGTAGAAGAACGCGATCGAGTAGCGGTCCGTCCCGGAGTCATTGAGGACTCCGTGAGGGGTCGAGAGGAAGCGATCGTTCGACCACCGCTTCATCATGTTGCCGAGATTGACCAGAAAGGTCCCCGGGATCACCGGCGGGGCCAGCCACTCGCCGCTGGGGAGGCGCACTGCCAGGCCCGGTACTTCCTCCCGCGCGAGAAACGTGATGAAGGAATTGTCCGTGTGCGGCCCCTGGCCGAATTGCTCGTCGTCGTCGGTGTCCTGCGGCGGGTAATGCAGGAAGCGCAGGTTGATCTGCGCCTCGTTCGCGAAGAACGGGGCGAAGAAGCCGTCCGGCATGTCGAGCGACCGGGCGAGCACGGGGAGCAGCCCCTCGCCAATTCCTTCCATGGTCTTGAAGTAGCGGACCATCGCGGTGCGCATCCCGTCGTGGCCCTCGGGCCACTGATTGCGGCCGCGCAGCGGCTTGCCGGCCAGGACGTCCGGGTGCTCGGCGCCCCGGTCGTGGCTGATGAAAAAGCTCTCGTTGAAGTTCGGCCGTGTCGCCTTGTGGACGGTCGAGGCGCGCTGCATGCTCTCGTTCACCGGGAGATAGCCGATATTGTTTTCGTTGAGCTTGAGCCTCAGCTTCTCTTCGAGCGGCAGGGCGTGGAACTCGCGCGAGGCCCGGAAGGCGGCGTCGATCACGGCCTGGGGCACGCCGTGGCCGGCCAGGTAGAAGAAGCCGACGCTCTCGCAGGCCCGGCGCATCTGCCGCGCGGCGGTGTCGAGCCCGCTCGGCTCGCCACGGAACGCTGGGCCCGCGTCGATCACCGGAATGGCCCGCGTCGCCTCCTCGAGGCTCTTCACCGCCATCGCCTTGAAGATATTCATCCCTGGCCCCCGAGCTTCACGATCATCTTGCCCGTGTTCTCGCCGCTGAAGAGGCCGATGAAGGCCTTGACGGCGCGCTCGATGCCCTCGACCACGGTTTCCTGATACTTGAGCCGGCCGGCCTTGAGCCAGGGGCCCACCTCGGCCACGAACTCGGGGTAGCGGTCGAAGTGATCGGAGATGATGAAGCCCTGCATGAGACCGCGGTTGCCGATCATGCTGAAGAGATAGCGCGGCCCGGGCTCGGGCGGATCGAGATTGTATTGCGAGATCATCCCGCAGAGCGGAATGCGCGCGAAGGGATTGAGCAGCCGCAGCACGGCGTCGAGGATGGGGCCGCCCACGTTCTCGAAGTGGACGTCGATGCCGGTCGGGCAGGCCTCGCGGAGGGCCGCGTAGAGGTCGCCCGCCTTGCGGTAGTTGATCGCGGCATCGGCGCCCAGCTCCTTGGTGAGCCAGGCGCACTTGCTCTCGCTGCCGGCCGTGGCCACGACCCGGCAGCCCAGGATCTTGCCCATCTGCACGACGAGCGAGCCCACCGCGCCGGCGGCGCCCGAGACCACGAGGGTCTCGCCCGACTTGGGCTTGCCGATCTCCTTGAGACCGTACCAGCCGCTGAAACCCGGGATGCCCAGCACGCCGAGATAGGCGGACAGCGGCGCCAGCTTCGGGTCCACGACCTGCAGTCCCCCGCCCGGCGCGACGAAAGACTCCCGCCAGCCGAGCATGCTCGCGACGTGGTCGCCGGGCTTGACGCGGTCGTCCTTGGACGCGACCACCTGCCCGATGGCGCGGCCGTCGCAGGGCTGGCCGAGCTGCCAGGACGGCGCGTAGGACTTCCGGTCGCTCATGCGCCCGCGCATGTAGGGGTCCACGGACATACAGATGTTGCGAACCAGCACCTCGCCCGGACCCGGGTCGGGGACGGTGACCTCCTGGAGGGCGAAGTCGCTCTCCTTGGGCACGCCCTGCGGCCGGGCGGCGAGGATGATTTGGCGGGATTTGGTCGGCATCGGATCTCGGGTAGAAGCATAGCGCAGGGGGCTTGACACGGCCAAGGTCACAATGTATTGATGTCGATACAAATGGCCAGCCCGGGCATCGCCTACCACCCCTCCGTCCCGCTGCACGTCCAGATCCAGCGCGTCCTGCGCGCGCGGATCGAGTCCGGCGAGTGGGAGCCGGACCGCCCGATGCCGACCGAGATGGCGCTGGCCGCGCGCTTCGGCGTGAGCCGCACCACCATTCGCGAGGCCCTCCGGGTCCTCACGCGCGACGGCCTCATCCTGCGCCATCGCGGGCGCGGGAGCTTCGTTCGCCCGCCGCGATTGCGCCCCGCGACGCCGCGGAAGATCACCAACCTCGTCCTGGGCTACGCGGCCGAGATCAAGGTCATCACGGTCGAGACCGTCCCGGCGCCGGGCCACATCGTCGAGCCCCTCGGCGTGGAGCGCGGCAGCCCGGTGACCCGCTTCGTTCGCCTCGAGCTGGCCGACGGGGCGCCGCTGGCCGTCGTGGTGAACTACATGCGGGTGGAGCTCGGCCGGCGGATCAGGCCGCGGGACCTGATGCGGCTCTCGATGCTGGAGTTCTTGCGCGACCGCCTTCGGCTGCGCCTCGCCCCCATCCGGCAGTCCATCGAGGCGCGGCTTCCCGACCCGGAGGTGGCGGGACTGCTCAAGACCGACCTCACCCAGCCCGTCCTCATGGTCCGCCTGGTGGTGCGGAACGGAGCCGGCCGGCCGCTGGAGATCTCCGACACCTTCTACCGCGCCGACCGCTACCGTTACGAGACCGAGACGCGGCTGCCGCCCGCTCGCGGCAGCGGCGCCCGCGCCGGGAGAGCGTGAGGCAATCCGTGCTGAAGGGCGGGCGACCGCGCCGCCGCGCCCGGACGACCACAAGTACCTCGGGCGCGCGCGGGCTCGAGAAGAGGAGCACCACCATGGCTAAGGCCACCGACCGCTTCGGCAACCGCTTCGCCCCGACGCTCTCGTACGCGCGCGGCAAGATCCTCGCGACCACCAACGACGACTTCACCAAGCTGCAGCACGCGTGGGGAATCATCCGCAAGCGCGGCCTGGAGTCGATCTTCGTCTTCACGGGGCTCGAGCACTCGCTGCCGATGCTGCCGGAGGACCTGCGCTGGGCCGACGACGAACTCGCCCCGGCGCTCTACTACGACCGGATGAAGGCGCTGACCCTCGATCACCTGGGCGGAAATGCGGCCCAGCACGACATCGCTGTCTTCAACCGGCTGACAGGGGCCACGCTGGCGACCCACCTGACCCTCGTCAAGCCGGGCAACGTGGTCATCGGCGTCTCGGCCAGTCACAGCCATCCCTCCGTCATCCGCGCCGCCGCCCACGTGGGCGCCCGCTTCATCGACACCGCCGGTCTCGATCAGTTCACCAAGGCGATCAAGCGCGAGAAGAAAGTGGCCCTCGTGGACCTCACCCGGCTCGCGGTGACCTACGAGCTCCTGTCGGTGGCAGCCATCCAGACCATCGTCAAGCTCGCCCACGACAAGGGCGCGCTGGTCTACGTGGACGACGCGGGCGGGGCCCGCGTGGGCCCGGCCGGCTTCGACCAGCCGCGCACGCTCGAGCTGGGCGTGGACGTGGGAGCCACCGGGCTCGACAAGTACGGAACGCTCGGGCCGCGGTTCGGGCTCATGGGCGGGGACAAGGCCTTGGTCGCCCGGATCCGCGCCAAGGGCTTCGAGTGCGGGCTCGAGTGCCGCCAGATGCTCTACCCCGCCGTGGTGCGCACGCTGGAGAAGTACACCCACAAGCGCGTGCAGGAGCTGATCGCGAGCACCAAGGTGGTCGCGGCCGCGCTCAAGTCGATTCTCGGACGGCGGCTGCACGAGACGCCCACGACGGCGCAGCTGCTGGCCGACGACATCCTCGAGATCGCGATGGAGCGGGGCGGGGTCAAGCGGGCCGCCATCGTCCCCTTCGAGGCCTGCGCGGCGCTCTGCATGCTGCTCCTCCAGGATCACGACATGCTCACGGTGCACTTCGTCGGCCTGCCGCCGGGCGGTGGCGACATCCTCTTCAAGTTCATTCCGCCGGAGACGCTCCAGCGCTTCGGCGGCCCGGAAAAGTTCGCCCGGGCGGTGGACGCCGCGCTGACCAAGCTCGGCACGCTGCTCCGCGAGCCCGAGAAGATCCGCGCCCTGCTGCTCGGGAACAGCTGACGTACGCGGCCAGACCGCGCCCCGGCCGCCGGGCGCGAAACCAAGAGGAGGCACGAACATGCGGAGAGGTATTTCCCATTCAGTCCTCGCGACCGTCGCCGTCGCCATGGCGATCGGGGCCGTCACCCAGGCGGGCGCGCAGGAGAAATCCCGGCTCGACCTGGTGCTGGAGCGCGGCAAGCTCATCGTCGTGACCATGAGCACGGCGCCGCCCTTCGCCTTCAACGACGACAAGGGCCAGCTGGTCGGCTTCGACATCGATATCGTCCGGCTCCTGGCGACGGCGCTCTTCAAGGACCCGACCAAGGTGGAGTTTGTCATCGTCACCGCCGAAGGGCGCTGGCCCGCCATCGAGAGCGGCCGCGCCGACCTCGGCGTGGGCGGGACCACGGTGTACCCCGACCGGGCGGTCCGCGTCGCCTTCACCCGCGCCTTCATCGACTCCGGCATCTCGGTGCTGGTGAGCAAGAAGGCCGGCATCAAGTCGCTCAACGACCTGAACCAGGACAAGCACTCCGTCGCCAACCTCAACAACCCGCAGATGGCCGACCGGGCCAAGCGCTTCTTCCCCAAGACCAAGGTCTTGACCTTCGACACGCCGTCGGCCCAGTTCCTGGCCGTCCGAAGCGGGCGCGCGCAGGCCCTGCAGATCGACACGCCCACGGCGGAATACTTCGCGGCCCAGAGCAAGGACGAGTTCGACGTGCTGCCGGGGCTGCTCGGCGCCTCGCAGAACAACGCGATCTACCTCAAGCCGGGGGATTTCAAGTGGTGGCTGTGGCTGGACACCTCGGTCGGCGAGCTGCGAAGCGGCTCCTGGTACGCCCAGTACACCGAGGTCTACCAGAAATGGTTCGGCAGGAATCCGCCGCCGCAGAAGTTCTACCTCCAGCAGCACTGAGGCGCCGGCGAGGGAGCGGGCCCGTGGGTGAGTCGGGCACGGTCGCGTAGCGGAGAGGTCGGGCGTGCGCTACGTCAACTGGCTGACCGCCTACGGGCCCACCTATCTCAACGCCCTGGGCTGGACCGCGCTCACCGCCGTGCTCGCCTCTCTGGGCGCCATCGTCCTCGGCTGTGCGCTGCTCCTGATCCGGCTGACGGCCGGACGGTGGGGAAAGCGGGCGGTGGACGGCTACGTCCAGGTCTTCCGCAACACTCCGGTGCTCCTCCCGATCTACCTCATCTACTTCGGTTTCCCGCTGATCGGGCTTCCCTGGCCGGCGGTGGTCTGCGGAGGTCTGGCGCTCGTGCTCCAGAACGGCGCCTACGTCTCGGAGATCCTGCGCGGCAGCTTTCGGGCCATCGATCGCGTCCAGTTTGACGCCGCGCGGAGCATCGGGCTCGGGCCCTGGCACACCTTCAGGAAGATCACCCTGCCCCAGGTGCTGGTCTACTCCATTCCCTCCCTCGGCAATCAGGTGGTGCTGTTGCTGAAGGACACCTCGCTGCTCTCCGCCATCACGGTGACCGAGCTGACCATGCAGGCCAAGCTCCTCACCGAGCAGACGGGCGCCGCCTACGAGGCCTTCGTCGTGGTGGCCGTGCTCTACTTGGTCCTCGTCTCGGCCACCGAAGTCTTCTTCCGCGCCGCCCACCGCTCGGTGCGCTGGACTCACTAGATGCTGGACGTCCGCACCCTCAGCCTCCTGCTCCAGGGCGCCGGCGTCTCGCTCCTGCTGGCGCTAGGCTCCATCGCTTGCGCCACGCTGCTGGCCATGGCGCTCTGTGCCATGGCCTTTTCGCGCTGGACCGCGGTCCGCGCCTTCTACCGGCTCTACATCTATATAGTCCGCGGCACGCCGCTCCTGGTCCTGGCGCTGCTGGTCTTCTACGCCCTCCCCGCGCTCGATCTCAAGACAGGCCCGTACGTGGCCGGGCTCCTCGTGCTCACCCTCTACGTCGGCGCGCTCTTCGCCGAAGTGTTCAGGGGCGGTGTGCTCGCCATCCCGCGCCCCCAATGGGAGTCCGCGCGGAGCCTGGGACTGCCGCCGGGCGCCATGGTGAGGAAGATCATCGCGCCCATGGTCGTGCGGTATGCGCTCCCGCCCTACATCAACGTCTGCGTGATGACGGTGAAGGCCTCGTCGATCCTGTCCATCATCAGCGTCTGGGAGCTCACGTTCGCGGCACGGGAGATCATCGAGCGGACCCTGGCCGTCTTCACCGTGCTGGGCCTGGCCGGGGCGATCTACTTCGTCATGTGCTTCGGGATGGACCGCGTGGGGCGCCGGGTCGAGCGCCGCCTGCTGGCGAAAGGCTTCGTGGGAGCGCCCGTATGATCGAGATCCGCGGTCTCAAGAAGTCCTTCGGCGCGACCCCGGTGCTCCGCGGGGTGGATCTCCACGTGGACGACGGCGAGGTGCTGGCCCTCGTCGGGCGGAGCGGGTGCGGGAAGACCACCCTCCTCCGCTGCATCAACTTCCTCGAGGAGTACGACGCCGGCGAGATCCTGCTGGACGGCCAGCCGCTCTGGTACCGCGCGGGCCCGGACGGCGCGCGCCGGCGCGTGCCCGATCAGGACGCGCGCCGGATGCGCCAGCAGATGGGGATCGTCTTCCAGCAGTACAACCTCTTCCCCCACATGACGGCGCTGGAGAACGTCTGCCTCGGGCCGCGGTTTACCCAGCAGGTCCCGGCGGCCGAGGCCGAGGAGCGAGGGCGGAGGCTGCTGAACCGGGTCGGCCTGGCCGACAAGGTGGACGCCTACCCGGCGCAGCTCTCGGGCGGCCAGCAGCAGCGGGTGGCCATCGCCCGCGCGCTGGCCATGCGCCCGAAGGTGCTCTTGCTGGACGAGATCACCTCCGCCCTGGACCCCGAGCTGGTCGGCGAGGTGGAGGACGTCATCCGCTCCCTTCTCGCCGAGCGGATCATGATGATCCTGGTCACCCACGCGGTCGGCTTCGCCCGCGAGATCGCCCACCGCATCGCCTACGTGTCCGACGGGCTCATTGCCGAGATCGGCACGCCGGCCCAGATCCTCGAGCAGCCGCGCGATCCGACGCTGAAGGATTTCCTTCGGAGAATTCGTTAGCCCAGGCGCTGCGGCCTCCGCCTGCCCCTCACCCCAGCCCCTCTCCCCGCAAAAGGGGGAGAGGGGAACGGGAAGGGGAGAGGAATCGTCCCTCAGGGCAGCGCGGCGATGATTTTCCGGTACTCGGCCTCGGGGTAGGCCCGGAGGGTCTCCGTGCGGATATACCCTCGCGCCGCGGTCGCGATCGCGAACTTGGTGGCGGTCTCATCGTCGGGAAGCTCGGTGACCACGACCGCGTCGTACTGGCCCATGACCAGGTAGAACGCCTTGAGCTCTCCTCCCATCTGGCGGAGTGACTGCTTGGCCGCCTCGAGCCGGGTCGGGCTGTCCTTCATCTTCTCGATTCCCTGTTGGGTGTAGCGGAGCAAAGTGACGTAGGTCGGCATGACACACCTCCTCGACCGTGAAGTCCGGTCATTTCACGGGGGCCAGGTCCTGGAATCTAGCACGCCTGCCACGAATTGTCGCCGGATGTCGTAATTCAAGACCTGACCCCAGTCATGTGGCGCGGCAGCCAGAGCGCGATATCCGGGAACACGAAGAGCAGCACGACCAGCACGATCATCAAGATCACATACGGCGTGGTGCCGAGCGTGACATCTCGCGCCGTCGTGCCCGGCATCAGCCCCTGGATGACGAAGAGATTGAGCCCCACGGGCGGCGTGATCAATCCGATCTCGAGCCAGACGACCATGATGATGCCGAACCAGATGGGGTCGAAGCCGAGCCCGGTCACGAGCGGGAAGAGAATGGGCAGGATGATGATCATCACCGACAGCTCCTCCAGCGCGTAGGCGATGACCAGCAGCACGAGGAAGATCATCGCGAAGAAGGCCCAGCGGGGGAGGTGCATGGCCACGACGGCGTTGAACAGCGCCGTGGGCGCGCCGATGAGCGCGATCACGTGGGAGAACATCGAGGCGAAGATGATGATGAGCATCACCATCGACGTCGTCCGCACGGTGGCGCGGAGGGCCTCGCGCAGCGCGCGCCAGGTCAGGGTGCGCGAGAGCGCGGCCAGGATCAGGCTCACGAGCGAGCCCAGCGCGGCCGCCTCGGTAGGCGTCACGATGCCCGCGTACATGGAGCCCAGCACGACGGTGATCAGCACCGCCACGGGCGCGACCTCGTAGAACGAGCGGAGCTTGTCCAGGAAGGAGCCGCGGTCCGCCGCCACTCGCGGCACCGCCTCTGGCCAGATCAAGGCGTAGCCGATCGCGAACGCCGCGAAGAGCACCGCCAGCACCGCGCCCGGGATCATCCCCGCCATGTAGAGATGCCCGATGGAGGTCTCGGTCATGACGCCATAGATGATCATGGGAATGGACGGCGGGATCAGGATGCCCAGGGTGCCGCCGGCGGCCACCGAGCCGAAGATGAACGGGCGGTAGTAGCCGCGACGCTCCATTTCGGGGATGGCGATCATGCCGATGGTGGCGGCCGTCGCCACGCTCGAGCCCGAGATCGCGGCGAAGATCGCGCAGGAGAAGATGCTGGCCACGGCCAGGCCGCCGGGCAGGAAGGCGACCCAGCGGGCTACGGCCGTGTAGAGGCCCTTGCCCACGCCGGAGTGGAGCAGAATGCCGCTCATGAACACGAACAGCGGCACGGCGATGAAGGAGAAGCTGGTCGCGTTGGACCAGGCGATGGAGCCGACGACGCCCAGCCCCACGGTGAAGCCCTTGAGATAGAGCAGCCCCAGCACGCCGACCAGGCCGAGCGAGAGAGAGACCTCGAGCCCCATCGCGAAGAAGAGGAACAGCAGGGCGATAAGGACGGCGCCGAATGCGGATTCGCTCACTCGCCGGTGTCCCTCGGCCCCACCTCGTCACGCTTCTCCCACGGGCCCAGGGCCACGCGCACCTGGCGCACGAGCGTGACCAGCATCGCCAGCGACATGAGGCCGAGGCCCGCGGGGATGAACAGCATCGGCAGCGAGAGCGGATAGAGCATGACGGCCGAGACGCGTCCGTAGCGGTAGGCGGTGAGCGCCGACTGGCCCGTGACCCACATCACCACGGCCAGCAGGACCATGCCCAGCGTCAGCGTCACCACGCGCAGCCACGCGCGCACCGGTCCTGGAAGATGCGGGGTCACGAGGTCGATGCGGATGTGGCCGCGGGCATTGAACGTCCAGGCGAGCCCTCCGAAGATGATGAGCACCTCCAGGAAGCTCGCCAGCTCGTCCACGAAGAGCTGCGGCTGGTCGAAGAAGTAGCGCATGAGGACGTCATAGGAGATCAGCAGCACGATGGCGAGTGTGGCGAATCCCGCCACCGTGCCCGCGATGCTCGACGCCCTCGCGATCAACGGCCGAGCGCCTTGAGCGCCAGCTCGAGCCCCCGCTTGCCGTCGGGGCCCGTGCGGGTGAGCCAGATGTCCCAGGCGCCCTTGGCGATCTTGCGCGCCTTCTCGATCTCTTCCTTGGGCGGATCGACGATCGTCATGCCCAGGTCGGGCAGGCGCTTGCGCGTGCGCTCGTCCGCGGCGATGGCGTCGGCCCACTCCTTCTCCTCGAGATTGACCTCCTTCATCGAGTCGAGCACCACCTGCTGCAGATCCTTGGGGAGGGCGTCCCACGCCTTCTGGTTGGCCACGAGCCACTCCTGGGCCGCGCCGGCGAGGTACCAGTAGTCCAGGTACTTCGCCACTTCGAAGAACTTCATGGGCTCGGCATTGGTGGCCGAGGTCATGGCGCCGTCCACCGTCCGCTTCTCGAGAGCGGAGTACACTTCGCCGAAGGCGATGTTGACGGGCGCCGCCCCGAGCAGGCGCGCGATATTGGCGGAGTCGGTGCCGTAGACGCGGATCTTCTTTCCCTTCCAGTCGGCCACGGTGCGGATGGGCACGGTGGAGAAGATCTGCTGCGATGGCCAGGTGTGGATCGAAAGCAGCTTGAGGCCCTTCTTTGCCAGCATCTCGGTGTAGAACGGCCGGAGCTGCAGGGCCGCCTTCTTGTGCTCCTCCACGCTCCCGGTCATGAAGGGCAGCTCCAGCGGGCCCATCTCGAGGAACACGTCGGTCAGATACGACGCGAGGATCGTGCCGACTTCGGTGCGCCCATCGAGGACGGCCGGGATCAGTTCCGGGCCCGGGTAGAGCGAGGAGGCGGGGTGGACGCGAATCTCCATCCTCCCCTGCGACTTCTCCTTCACCTTGGCCGCGAAGGCATTGTAGTTCACGGTGTGGAAGTAGCTCGGCGCCGCCACGGTCGGCAGGTTCCACACGATGGTCTTCTGCTGGGCCCCGGCCGGCGCCTGCCAGGCCAGAAGGCCCCCCGTCGCCAGGCCCAGCGCCCCCACGCCCGCCACGATCCACCGAAATCGCTTCATACCCTCCTCCTATTTTGGGGTCAGGTCTTGAAATACGACAAACGGTGACGGCAATTGCCGTCACAAAATGTCGTATTTCAAGACCTGACCCCCTTAGATTGGCTGCACCAGGCTCTCGACGACCGCGCCCAGCGCGGTCTCGGCCTTCTTCCGCTGATCGTCCGCCGTTTCCCCGCCCTTGCGGTGCGGGATCACGACGAGCGCCAGATCGGGCAAATCTTGAAGTCGCGCCTGGGTGCGCGCGGCCGTCTCGAAATTGTCCCAGACGATGGTTACCGTGTGGATGCCTCGCTTCTCCAGGGCCGCCGCGTCGAGCACACTGCCCGACGTGCAGGAACCTCAGAGGCCGATGCCGACGACCGCCGCGGCGGTGTCGGTCGCCGCCTCGTCGATCAGCTCACGTGGCGCGGGCGCGGTGCCCGAGGGCTTGACGAGCCGCTTGACCTTAGCGCCGTAGTGGCTGCCGAGCAAGGTCTCGAGGTGCATGGTGAACGGGGCGTCGAGATTGTCGTCCACGAGGGCGATGACCGCCCCCTCGAGCGTGCGCGGCCGCGACGTGGATGGCCGGGGGGCGCTCGACGAGGGCCAGACCGGGCTCAGAATCTCCATGGGATCTCCCTTCTCGGAATTCTCAGCGCGGGGCTTGGCGTGGACGCTGGATCTGCCGGGTGACGGCGAAGCCGCCGAAGCCACCCCAGCCGGGTAGCACCGCGGCGAAGTAGCTGCGCCCGCCCGCCACCAGCATGTGAATGTCCTCGGGCGCAGGCGTCACCGGCAGCCGCGTCGTGGGATTGTCGAGGTCGTAGCGGAGGGGGTAGCGGCCGGCGTCGCGCTCCATTTTTCTGAACTGCTCGTGCACGATCCCGCAGGCGCGCACGTCACGGAGCGATCGCCGCGCGTGCTCCCAGAGGTACATGCGCACATCCTGCTTCGACCAGCCGCGCTTGGCGAACTCCTCGGCATTGAGCGGGTTCAGCACCACGAGCGTCTGCCCCATCACGTGCATATTGTTGTTCCCCAGCGCGCACATGGAGTCCGCGAGCACGTGGAGCATCTCCTCGGGCGTGCCGTAGCAAAACACGCTGTGCGGTCCCTCGCAGGCGAAGACGGTCACGGCGTCCGAGCCCGGCGGACATCCCCGCTCGACGTGCAGCGGCGGCCATGGGTTGTCCTCCTCCTCCTCGGCGATGCAGAACGCGTACTCGCCCGGATGGGAGAGCGTGGATTTGTCCGTGTCCCAGGGCAGCGCGCCGCCGAGGTTCCAGAGCGCCAGCCGCGCCGCGCGCCCCACCGCCGCGTTGGCGCGGTAACCATTGCCAAAGACGCCGTCGCGCGAGTTGAAGCCGAGCTCGCGCACGATGGGGCCATTGACGATGATGAGCGAGACGCACATGTGGGTGGTCTGGCTCACGCCGTTGAGATTGTGGGCCGGGTCCATCATCGCTTCCATGGCCGCCAGGACAATGGGGAAGTGCTCTGGGAGGCAGCCGCCCATGGCCGCGTTGATCGCGAGCTTCTCGATGGTCGCCTCCCCGCCCCGCGGCGGCACGGGCCCCAGGCTCTCCTGGGGATCGCGGCCGACGTAGTCGATCATCGCCTCGACGCGGCGGCGGGTGGGCAGGACGATGGGTAAGCCGTCGGTCCACTGCCGCTTGTAGAAGAGCTCGACGGCTTCCTCGTAGTCGTCGATATTGAGGCGCTCCGAGATCAGCTCCATGGCCTTTGCCCTCTCGTGATCAGCTTATCCGCCACGCCAGGCGCGGCGCCGTATTGTCCCCGATTCCTCGAGGCGCGACAAGCGCCATGCACGGAGGCGAGCGGCCGGGCCGCGAGCGTCGTATAATCCCGCCGGACGGTGGGGCCGCCGCGCCGCACCGCCCGTTTCGGCCGTCTCATTGCCACCGGACGGGAGCTATGAGGACGAAGCGTCGCGTGTCGCTCCGTGGTGCCCTGTTCCTCCCCCTGGCCGTCCTCCTGATCGGAGGATGCGTCAAGATCCAGCAGCCTGCGAACAGCGCCACCGGCGTCTCGAGCCCGGTGCAGGCCCTCGTGACCTGGGGCGCCGACATGCAGGCCAACACGTTTTTCGCCAAGCTCGACGGGAACGACGTCACGCCGCAGTTCAGCGTGGACTACGCCAACCGGCGGGCTACGAGCTCGCTCGCCACCACGGCGGGCCCGCACTCCCTGCAGGCCGGCGGCAAGCTCTGGGCCTTCTGGGCACAGTCGTACAACAATCAGAGCACCACCAATACCTTCACCGTGACGGGTCCGCCGCCCCCGCCCCTGAGCCTTACCCCGTCGAGCCTCACGGTCGCCGCCGGCGCCAGCGCGGCCGCCACCGTGGGTCGCACGAACACGGCGTCGGCGATCACGATCACGCTGGTGCCGAGCAACAACACGGCGGCACTTGGGAGCCAGGCGCCGGGCAGCAGCGACACCGTTCCCATGCCCGCCGGACAGGGAACGCAGACGGAGACCGTCCGCGGGAACCTGGCAGGGCAGGCGACGGTCACGGCGAGCGCCCCGGGATTCCAGTCGACGAGCATGACCGTCCACGTGGATCCGGTGCTGAGCAGCCTGTCGCCAGCCAGCGGGGCCAGCGGATCCAGCGTGACCCTGACGGGCAACGGCTTCCCGCCGGGCGCGACGGCCCAGTTCGGGGGGATCACGGCGACGACGATGGTCGTGTCACCCACGCAGCTGACCGCCACGGTGCCGACGGGGCTCTCCGGGATGGTCAATGTCCTGGTTCAGGCCGCGGGGCGGAGCAGCAGCGCCCTCAGCTTCACGGTCGCCGCGGCGCCGTCGTCCACGGTGACGGTGTTCCGGAGTAGCGCGACCGACGTTCAGTCGTTCAACTTCACCAACCCGTCCTCCCCCTCCCTGATCGACACGCGGGCCGCGACCCCCTCGAGCGGCTCCGCCGTCGTCGGCCTGGCATTCAACGGCGCGGGCGTTCTCCTTCGCGCCGGCTCGTCGGACATCCAGGCCTTCACGGTCAGCGCCACCTCGACGCTCAGCCTGAACTCGACCGTGGCGTCGACGCCCTCCGGCACCGGAGCGGCGGTGGCGGCGCGGGGCACCAAGGTGTTGCGGGCGATCGATACCGGCCTCCGGGCCTTCGACCTCAGCGCCGGCACGCTTCAGGCGCGCGGCTCCATCAGCTCCGTCCTCAGCGCCACCGGCGTCGGCGTGGACATGGACGCCGGCGGGACCATCGCGGTACGCGCCCACAGCACGGGCATCGAAGTGTTCAACGTCAGCGACCTCAACTCGCTGACCCTCCTGGGGAGCGCGTCGGGCGTGCCCAGCTCCACCGGCACCGACGTGCGGGTCTTCTCGGGCACCTCGCGGGCGGTGCGCGTGCACTCCACGGGGATCGAGGTGTTCAACATCGCGACGCCCGCCTCCCCGACCCTGCTCGCGTCCGGCAGCGGGGCGCCCAGCTCGACGGGCGTGGCGGTCGCGGTCAATGCGGCCGGCACGCGGGCGGTCCGCGTCCACAGCACGGGGATCGAGGTCTTCGACATCTCCAACCCGGTCAGCATCACCCTGCTGGGCTCACGCGGTGGGGCGCCCAGCGCCACCGGCGTCGGCGTCTTCCTCTCGGGGAACATCGCCGTCCGGGGGATGAACACGGCCGTGGAGGCCTTCGACATCACCAGTCCCGCCAGCATCCAGTCGCTCGGCTCCATCGGGGCGACGCCCTCGTCGACGGGCGTCGGGATCGCCGGCAGGTGAGAGGAGATCAGACGAATTCTTCGCCGAGGATGCGCCAGATCTCGCGGAAGTCCTCGAGGTACTCCTCGCTGTCCTTGACCTTGATGACGTCGCGCGGGCGCGGGATGCGGATCGGGTAGGCGGCCTTCACGCGCCCCGGCCGGCCGCTCATGATGATGATGCGGTCGGAGAGGGTGATGGCTTCCATGAGATCGTGGGTGACGAAGACGATGGTCTGGCGCGTCTTTTCCCAGATTTCGAGCAAAGAGGCGTGCAGCCGCGTCTTGGTATGGGTGTCCAGCGCGCCGAACGGCTCGTCCATCAGGAGGATCTTGGGGTCCACGACGAGCGTCATCATCAGCGCGACGCGCCGGCGCATCCCGCCCGAGAGCTGATGCGGATAAGAGCGGCGGAACTCGCCGAGCCCGGAGACACCGAGCGCCCATTCCACGCGCGTGCGGGCCTCGGCGGGCGCCACGCCGCGGTACTCGAGGCCGAGGGCGATATTGCGCTCGACGGAGTACCACGGCAGCACGGTGTCCTCCTGGAAGAGATAACCCATCTCGCGAGGCGTCGTGCCCGTCGTCTCCCTGCCGCCGATGAGGACGGCGCCGCCGTCCGGGCGCTTGAGCCCGGCCACGATGTGAAGGAGCGTGGACTTGCCGCAGCCCGAGGGGCCCACGATGGCCAGGAACTCGCTCTCGGTGACCTCGAAGGAGACACGGTCGAGAGCGGTGAAGGGCTCGGCCGCGCCATGGGCGAAGCGTCGGGTGATGTCGCGCACCTCGACCACCGCCCGGCCCATGGCGTCAGGCCTGCCCCTCGTGGCTCATGTGCTCGGGGCGCCAGTGGAGCAGCCGGCGCTCGAGTCGCGCCGCCAGGCCGATCAGCGCCACCGCGACCAGGCAGAGCGTGAGAAGGGCCACGAAGAGATCCGTCGCCTCGAGCTGGCCGAGCGCCACCGTGATGATATAACCCAGCCCCTGGGCGCCGCCCACGAACTCGCCCACCACCACGCCGATGATCGAGGCCGACATGGCCAGCGGCAGGATCGCGAAGGTCCAGCCGGCCACCTGCGGGATCACCACGGTGCGCAGGAGCTGGCGGCGCGTGGCGCCGAGGATGCGGCAGGCGTCGAGGACGGCGGGCTCGATGGCGCGGCCGCCCGCATAGGTATTGAAGAACACGATGAAGAAGACGATGAGCCAGGCCAGCATCACCTTGGCGCCCAGGCCCGTGCCGAAGATCATGATGATGAGCGGCACCAGCGCGATGCGCGGCAGCGCGTTCACCGCGACGAGATAGGGATGGACGATGTCGGCCAGGATGCGCGTCTGGGAGAGGACGAGCCCCGCCACGAAGCCCGTGCTCACGCCTACCACGAAGCCCAGGAGGGTGGCCCAGAGCGTCGCCCAGAGCTGAACGAAGAGATTGCCCGACTTGAGCACCACGCCCTGATCGCCCGAGGTGGTGGCCAGCTCCCAGAACTTCGCCGCGATCTTTCCGGGCGAGCTGATGAAGAAGGGGTCGAAGATCGGCGCCCAGCCGGTGATGCCGGGAATGCGGGGCACGTACTCCCAGATCAGGAGCACGGCGGCGATGAGGGCGAGACGGGCGGCGATCAGCGCGGCGCGGCGGCCCATCAGGCGGCGCGGTTCTCGGGCCGCCAGTGGAGCGTGCGCGCCTCGGCCAGCCTCATGAGGGCCACGAGGCCGGAGCCCATGACGGCCAGCGCGAAGATCGAGACCATGAGGTCGGTGGCGCTGCCCGTGTTCATGGACGTGATGATGATGGAGCCGAGCCCCACCGGCGAGCCGAAGAACTCCGCCACCACCACGCCGATCAAGGCATAGCCGATGGCCGTCGGGAACGCGGCGAAAGCCCAGGCCGAGGAGGACGGCACGATCACCGTCCGCATGATGGCCCACCGCGAGCCGCCCAGCAGCCGGCAGGACGCCGTGAGCGATTCGGGCAAGGCGCTGCCGCCCTTGTAGGAATTGTAGAAGACGACGAAGAAGACGATGTAGATCGAGGTGGCGATCTTCGACGCCGTGCCGAGGCCGAAGACCAGCGTGATGAGCGGGACGAGGAGCACCGGCGGCACGGCGGAGAAGGCGTCGATGAAGGGCTTGAGCAGGCCGCGCGCGAGCGCCGACTGGGAGAGCGCGAGACCCATGGAGAAGCCGGCCAGCGCGCCGCAAACGAAGCCCAGGAGCGCCGCGCCCAGCGAGGCGCCGGCGTGCACCCAGAGATAGCCGGCCTTGGCGCCGAAGGTCGTCTCCCAGAGCCGCATGGCCACGAGCGAGGGCAGGCTCACGAAGTTTGGGTCGAGGAAAGTATGATCGCGCAGCGCCGGGATGCGCGGCAGGATCTCCCACGCCGAGAGGAGCGCGACGAGGACGAGGAGCCGGCCCGACTGGACGATCACGCCACGGCGGGACACGGGCCTAGCCCACCCTCACCCCATTCGCTCGCCCCAGCGTTCCCCTCTCCCCCAATGGTGAAGAGGGCAGGGTGAAGGGGTGAGGGGGAGCCTCCGATGACAAGGTCGGAGCCACGAGCCTAGGCGGACCCTGAAGCCTTCTTGAGGAAGGAGGAATCCACGACTTCCTCGTAGGGGTAGACCTTCTCCGCCTTGATGCCCTTGGCCACGTTATTGACGTTGTCGTAGTTCTCGCGGGTGAAGACCATGTCGTAGGTCCACACGGGCTTGTACCACTCGATGGCCTTGACCACCGACTCGTGGCTGAGCCCCATCATGTCCTCGTAGCGCTCGAGCGCCTTGCCGATCTCGGCGGGCGAGGATCCCTTGATCCATTGCTGGGCCTTGTAGACGGCGGTGACATAGGCCTGGGTCTCGTCCTTGAGCGTCTGGACGGTGGACTTGAGCGCGTAGGAGCCGGAGGCGGAGACCGGCCCTCTGAAGACCCGGAGCCACTCCTTTTCCTCCCGCACGTCGAAGAGCACCGCGCCGATACTCTGCGCCTCGGCCTCGAAAATGCCCTCCGGCACGGCCATATTGAGGTCGATCTTCCCCGTCTTCATGGCGCCGAGACCAGCCTTGGTCCCGCCGATACCGATCCATTCAACGAGGTCGTTGAGCGTCTGGCCCGTTCCCGCCGGGCGGCTCCGGAGCACGAAGTTGCCGTACATCCAGGTGCCCGAGCCGATGGCGGTGGCGCCGGCCTTCCACTTGCCGCCGTCCTTGGGTTTCATGGTGGCGAGCTTGTCGATGGTGGTGAGCCCGGCTTGGTGGAGATCCTTCCGGACCACGATATTGGCATAAGGGCAGCGCTGGTCGGTGACGAAGAGCACCACGGTGGGCTTGCCCTGCTCGGTGAGCCGCTGCGGATGCCCGGTGTCGCCCAGGACGTAGTGCACCTGGCCGGCCGCCACCATCTGGGCGCTGCGCGCGCCGGCCGGGGAATTGACCAGCTCCACCTCGATGCCCTGCTTCTTGAAGAACCCCACCGACTCGGCCACCAGATGAGCGGAGTAGAGCACGTTCGTGACATGCGCCGCCTTCACCGGGCTGAGGCCCCAGGCGGGCCCGGCGCCGAGCGCCGTCGCCCCCGCGCCGGCCAGGCCGATCTTGAGAACATCGCGACGAGAGATTCTGCGTGGGGCCATGTGCGCTCTCCCTTTTGGGGTCAGGTCTTGAAATACGACAAACGGTGACGGCAATTGCCGTCACTAAATGTCGTATTTCAAGACCTGACCCCTCTCGAACTCCTCGATGGCGGCGAGGTGCTCGAGCGTCAGCTCGATCTCGTCGCGGCCCGTCAGCAACAGCTCCTTGCGGAACGGATCGATGTCGAATCGATGCCGCGCGCCGTCGGGCCCGGTCACCGTCTGCGACTCGAGGTCCACGGCGATGGTGGCGCCCGGCCGCGCGTGGAGCTGGCGGCGCAGGCCGGCCGCGACGTCGGCGGCCAGGATCACGGGGAGCAGCCCGTTCTTGAAGCAGTTCTGGTGGAAGATGTCGCCCAGGCTGGGCGCGATGACGGCGCGGACGCCGTAGGCCTCGAGCGCCCACACCGCCATCTCCCGCGAGGACCCGCAGCCGAAGTTCTCCGCGGCGACCAGGATCTGCGCGCCGCGGTAGGGAGCCTGGTTCAGGACGAAGTCGGCCTTCTCCGAGCCGTCGGCATTAAAGCGGATGTCGTGGAAGAGAAAGCCCGCGTACCCCGGCGCGCCCTTGGGCTTTTTGAGGAAGCGCGCGGGGATGACGCGGTCGGTGTCGATATTGGGCAGCTCGATCGGCGCGGCCACGGCGCTGAGAGACGTGAAGGGCCGCATCAGCGCATCAGCGTGCGGACGTCGGTCAGGCGGCCCGTCACGGCCGCGGCCGCGCCCATGGCCGGCGACATCAGGTGGGTGCGCGCGCCCTGGCCCTGGCGTCCCTCGAAGTTGCGGTTGGAGGTCGAGGCCACGCGCTCCCCCCCGCGCGCCGTCTCGCCGTTCACCCCCAGGCACATCGAGCAGCCCGCCTCGCGCCACTCGAAGCCCGCCTCGACGAAGACCCGGTCGAGCCCTTCGGCCTCGGCGGCGCGCTTGACGAGCCCCGAGCCCGGTACGATCCACGCCGGCACCACCGCGCGGCGCCCCTTCACCACCCGGGCCGCGGCGCGCAAGTCCTCGAGCCGGCTGTTCGTGCAGGAGCCGATGAACACGCGGTCCACCTTCACCTCGGTGAGCGGCGTGCCGGGCGTGAGCCCCATGTACGCGAGCGCGCGCTCCATGCTCTCCCGCCTGACGGTGTCGCCGGCCGCCGCCGGATCCGGCACGCGCCCGGTGATGGGCAGGGCGTCTTGCGGGCTGGTCCCCCAAGTGACCGTCGGCGCGATCTCGCCCGCGTCGAGCTCCACCTCCCGGTCGAAGGCGGCGCCGGGATCGCTCGCCAGCGTCTTCCAGTCGGCGAGCGCCTGCGACCAGGCGGCGCCCTTGGGCGCGAAGGGCCGGCCCTCGAGGTAGCCGAACGTGGTCGCGTCGGGGGCCACCATCCCGGCGCGCGCGCCGGCCTCGATGGACATATTGCACACCGTCATCCGCTCGTCCATGGACATGCCGCGGATCGTCGAGCCCGCGTACTCGATCGCATGCCCCACGCCGCCGGCCGCGCCGATCTTGGCGATGATCGCCAGGATCATGTCCTTGGCGGTGACGCCGACGGGGAGGCGGCCCTCGACGGTGATGCGCATGACCCTGGGCTTTTTCTGCCAGAGCGTCTGCGTCGCCAGCACGTGCTCGACTTCGGTCGAGCCGATGCCGAACGCCAGCGCCCCGAACGCGCCATGCGTCGCCGTGTGAGAGTCGCCGCACACCAGCGTGAGGCCGGGCAGCGTCGCGCCCTGCTCCGGCCCGATGACGTGCACGATCCCCCGGCGCGCGTCACCCACGCCGAAGTACACGATCCCCTGCTTCGCGGTGTGCTGGCCGAGCGAGTCGACCATCGTGACGATCTCGGGATCGGTCGCGGCCGCGCCCGGTGACGTGAGCACATAGTGGTCCGCCGTCGCGAGCGTGAGATCTGGTCGCCGGACACTTCGTCCGATTTTCGCCAACCGCCCGAAGGCGCTGGTCGAGCCCTCGTGCAGCAGGTGGCGGTCGACGTAGAGGAGGACGTGCCCGCCTGGCCCCTCGGCCACGACGTGGCGGCTCCAGATCTTCTCGAACATCGTGCGCCCGGCCGCCATCACGCGCTCCGGTACGCCGCGAGGACCGTCTGGGCCATGTCCCGCGTCTTGGCCGAGCCGCCCTGGTCGGCGGTGAGCGTCTTGCCGTCGCGGTAGACGCGCGCCACCGCCGCCTCGAGCCGCTCCGCCTCGGCGCCCAGGCCCATGTGCTCGAGCATCATCGCCGCCGAGAGAATGGTCGCCGTCGGATTCGCGATCCCCTTCCCCGCGATGTCCGGCGCCGAGCCGTGCACCGACTCGAAGTAGGCCCAGGCGTCCCCGAAGCAGCCGGATGGCGCCAGTCCGAGGCCGCCCGCCGTCTCGGCGCCGAGGTCGGACAGGATGTCGCCGTAGAGGTTCATGCAGAGCACGATGTCCATGGATTTCGGGAAGCGGACGAGCCGGCGAGAGGCGTCGTCCACGTAGAAGTGCTCGAACTGGAGATCGCCGGCGTCGCGCACGACGCGCTCGGCGATCTCGCGGAAGAGCCCGTCGGAGCCGCGCAGCACGTTCGACTTGGTCACGCAGGTGATCTTGCCCGGTTTGCCCTTGGCTTTCCGCTTGCGGGCCAGCGCGCAGGCGAAGCGGGCGATGCGCTCAACGCCCCCGGGCGTGACCACCTTCACGGCGAAGCGCCCTTCGCCATAATCCTTCAAGGTGCGCCCCGTCCGGTCGCTGAGATCGGGCATGACCCGGGCGAGTTCGGCGAGCTCGCCCTCGCGGCCGGGGTAGAGGCCCTCGCTGTTTTCGCGCAGCACGATGTAGTCGATGCCGTCCGGATCGGCGAGCGGCGACCGCATCCCCGGATAGAACCGGATCGGCCGCACCCCAGCCCACGCGTCCATCTCCCAGCGGAGCCAGGTGATCACCGCGGAGGTCGCCGGACCTCCCGCTGCGCCGAAGAGGACGCCGTCGGCGGCCCGGGCCGCCTGCTTGGTCTCGTCGGGCACGGGAGCGCCGTGGCTCTTCACGGCGGCTTCGCCCTGGGGCGGAGTGAGGATCTTGAGCGGGAGGCCGGCGCCGAGGAGCAGCTCGCAGGTGGCGTCGACGACCTCGAGCCCGATCCCCTCGCCCGGCAGCGCGACGACCGTCTTCATTCCGCTCCCGTCATCCCTCGATGCGGTACACGCGGCGGACGTTCTCCCAGAGCATCTTTCGCTGGATCGCCGGGTCGATGCCGCGGAACTGCTCCTCGATGGCCTTTTGCGAGAACGGCCAGGTGCCGTCGCGATGCGGGTAGTCCGAGCCCCACATGACATTGTCGGGGGCGATGTCCGCCATGGCGCGCACGCCGTGAAAGTCCTTTTGGAAGGTCGCGTACATCTGCCGCTTGAAATAGGCGCTGGGCGGCAGCGCCAGCTTGAGATCGTCGGCGAGGCGCTCGTCGTAGGTGTCGTCGAGGCGCTCGAGGACGTAGGGCAGCCAGCCGATCCCGCTCTCGCCCAGGACGAGCCGGAGCCTCGGATGTCGCTCGCAGACGCCGGAGAGGATGATCGAGACCATGATCTCGTCCATCTGCATGGGCGCGACCACCGTCCACGAGCCGATCACCGCCGGCGTGCTGACGCCTTTGATCTTGTAGCCCACGGTGGCGCCGCCGCCCTCGAAGACGTGAAAGGAGATGACGATGCCCGTGTCCTCGGCCGCCGACCACAGCGGCTCCCACATCTCGTGCCATACCGGCATCGCCGAGCCCCAGGGCACCAGCACCGCGCCCTTGAGACCGAGCGTGGCGCAGTGGCGCAGCTCGTCGGCCGCGACCTTGCCGTCGTGATTCGGCAGGCAGCCCAGGCCGAAGAAGCGGCCGACCTGCGTTTTGTTGAAGTCGGCGATGTACCGGTTGTAGGCGTGGTACACGGCGGTGAGCAGCTCGGGATCGGTGATGCCCTTGCCTCCGAAGAGACCGCGCGAGATGCCGATGATGCCGTAGATCACCTCGGCCTCGACGCCGTCGCGCTCCTGGTCCTCGCGGCGCTCGGCCGGGTTCGACGGGCGCGTCTTCTGTCCCGAGGCGAAGCCGGCCTCGGCGAGAATCCGCCCGCGCTTGCCGCCCGTGACGCCCGGACCGTAGACGCCCCAGGGACCGAGCACGTCCTCGCCCGAAACCCAGAAGCGCTTGCCGTCGCGGTCCTCGAGATGGGGCACGCGCTGGCCCCAGTGCGCGGGCATGCGCGAGGTGAAGGCATCGGGCGGGAGATAGATCAAGTCCATGTGGCTGTCGGCCGACATCACTTTGAGCGCCATCGTGGCCTCCTCGGGTCCGGCGGGTGCCGCCTATCGTAGTCGCGCCCCGCCGGGAAGGCAACCTGTCCGGCGGAGCCTCAGCGCGCTTGACGCAGGATGCCACATGGCACTACACTTGATGCCAGATTGCAGGAGGCGCCAATGGTCTCTGCCGTGCAGATCGTCGAAGCCTTGGGTGGCCGCAGTGTCATGAAGGAAAGGCTGCGAGATTACCGAGCCGTCATCGACCGGGCCCGCTCAGGTCTGCCCTATGCCGCGCTCGAAGCCGTGGCCGGGCGCTACGCCATCCCCCGCGAGACCCTCGCGCGGGTGCTCCACCTGCCCGCGCGCACGCTCGCCCGCCGGAAGAAGGAGCGCCGGCTGAGCGCCGATGAATCCGACCGGCTGCTGCGCCTCAGCCGGGTCGCCGCCCTGGCCGAAGAAGTGCTCGGCGCGCACGACAAGGCCGGGCGCTGGCTGCAAAAGCCGAATCGGGCGCTGGGCGGCGTCGTTCCGATCGATCTGCTGGACACGGATCTCGGGGCGTCGGAAGTCGAGACGATCCTCGGCCGAATCGAGCACGGTCTCTACAGCTGATCCGCGTTTGGCGCCTCTGCGAGAAGCGTTACGCCGCCTTCGACGGAAAGGGCGCCCGCCTGCACCCAGCCCG